>Ga0307509_10001928_pt1 | contig 34271 bp, 35 predicted proteins | sample 10_EM_MG_FD_202245 | JGI IMG/M metagenome (GOLD analysis project Ga0307509, IMG submission 202245) | Populus trichocarpa ectomycorrhiza microbial communities from riparian zone in the Pacific Northwest, United States - 10_EM | ecosystem: Host-associated > Plants > Roots > Unclassified | place...
AAAAACGCCCCGCCCCGGGCCGTTGACCGGGGCGGGGCGGGGAATTGAGGCGGGGGCCCGCCGGTTTCGGGGCCCCGGAGGCCCCGTAACGAACACTAGTTCCCAGTCCGCCAAATGCAGAGACTGTTCGAGTTCCACCGGCAAAGCAAACGCTGGCCGGTGTGCTGGATTACAATATCAAGGCCTGCCCTGGGCCCGCTGGATCCCGGACTCCCAACACCAATGATGTCCCTGCAGCATCAGGAAAAGCAACACATGGATCTGATAAGCCCTCACTCTGTCCCGTGTGTCCCGTGCGTCCTGAGTTCAGTCCCAGCATCTGTACGCTTTCCGTGCGTCGTGAGTCCGTCCCCAACGCCCACACGACCCTATTGCGTCCTGAGTTGCCCAGCAACTATCCCTTGCATCTGGACATGACATCCACCCTGTTGTCAATATCCCAGCGTCCTGATGGTTTCAATTCGCCAGCTCCTTCCGGAAGCCGTCAGGATTATCATACTCCTACCCCGAGTTTCCTTGTGTGAACCCTGTTCCAGCCCTGCACCCGCCAATGTCCTGTGGCATCTCTCGAGACTAGTCATCATTGGCACATTTACCTCATCTATTAATTATATATTTTCTTCATACTAGTACACACTATATATACAGCTTCCCATGGCACCAGATACATGTCTTCGCACATATCCATCATACCCTCATTTGTATAACTAATAAATCTCGTTCCACATCCTCAAGTCGATACGGCTGTTGACGAGCCAGTGCCGGTCTCCCTCTCAAATGAGATGAGCCAGGCTGAGAATTGTTCCTATGTCAACCAATGTAAACTGTCGCGCATCTTCTCTCAGCTGAACCGTAACAAGACTGTGTATATCAGAGGGCCGCTCTGAGTTCACAGCGCTCAACATCTGAACGCCTGTCAACCACCGCACAGTGTCTTGGCTGCAGTGCCTGATTTTAAAGAGGGCCACGGGCTTTGTCGGGAGACGACCCCTCAGCGCACCATACATCTCCTCGCTTCCAGCCTGTATCCAAACCCAATCATTCCAACTTTCTTGATTCCGAAATCGGGAGTTCCTATGCAACAGACCCCATGCATGTTGTAAACATCGGTTTCCTGGAATGCCAAAAGCGGGATTTCGAGGTGCATTATTAGTTCACTAGGGACGTAGTTGGTGTATTGCTGGTCCCTCGGGAAGGCGGCGTTCAGTGGGCAGGTGTTGTCGGTTGTATCGAATCAATTCCAAACAGATCCGGTCAAGACAGATTCCTCACACCTTGCAAAAATCACAGACGTTGGGCTCCTCGTTACGACGACCATTCAAGATCCTTGCACCAGGGGCCGGTGTGGATACCTTACTCGTTGTTTTATCTAAATAGCCCACGACGTCATCACTGCGCTTGGCTCCGCGACGTCGGAGCAAATTCAGGTTTAAAAGCCTCATCCCGTTTGAATGCTGACGACCGTAGTTGTGAAGAATTTGTCGCTCGACATCGTTCTTCTTCGTGTGTCTCCGTCCGTCCTTGACCTGTTACTTAGGTGCGAGCTCCCCGTACTCGGTGGAATACATTGTGATATTGCCAAACTGGCGTATATGATCAGACGAGTAACTTAGTAGATGCATCTTGACAAAGTTGAAATGGGATTCCGTATGGATCATGTGCATACCGAGGTCGTTCCCGTCATGGGGAGTGTTGTTGAGGCCCCGGCGGAGCTTGGATGGTGCCACTCGCATGTTGCTCTGGGCTCGCTGATGTCGTAGCACCTTTTGCTGCTTGTCAACCTTGGCCGGTGTTCGTTTAGAAACTCGAACCTCCAAGAAGATATCTGTCATCCTGTGAAACCGGTCGAGTTATTCCTCCTTATAGGCTATCATCTCGGCGCTGTGGCTTCGGTATTGCGCCCTCATATAGATATCGACCAGTGCCTGGACACAGTCTAGAGCATGTTTGAAAGTTATTACTTGCCGGGTGTCGGGCGGGCGCAGTGCTACGGCGAGAACCCCCAAAACACACCGCCCAAGGTTCCTCATCTCTTTTGCTTCCCACTGCTTGCGCTCGCGATTGGCCTTTTTGGGCACAAAATACCCCGGGTATTGTGGTACCGCCTTCCAGGTGTCGTCAAAGGCCTGGAGGCCGGTGTGTTTCTTGAGAGAGCCCCAGATCCTGTCCATCAAGTGCTTGAATAACCCAAGACAAACTGTGTGAAGCAAATCTGGCTTGTGCAGAACAGGGGCCGAAACCCTGTCAAGCCCGTGAAACACATGTTTCTCAAGATCGATACTAAGGGATTCAAACATTGTGCTGGAGTTGTTACTGGCAGATTCACGCTGACAACGTTGATATCTTCCGTAATCTCGGGCACGGTGGCTGTTGGCCACCGTTCCTAATTCACCTGGAACAACCTCGGATTTAGGACAAACATTTGATGTTATCCCGGGAAGCGGAACATTTTCCATATGGTCAGCAATTGTGGCCGACAATATTGGAAAGCATCTCCCCACTTTCCCGTCAGCACCGTCAATATTGACGCGCTCTAGCGCCGCCTTTTGCAAGGGCTCAAACAGGCGTTCAAAGATGCCTCGCGGTGTATCGGCATGAATTTGCTTCTGGCAGTGGTCTGCAGAGGACTTTGTAAGTTTGGGGAGTATGGGCAATAGCGCATGAAGGAGAACTCCAAAGAATCCTGACTATTAGGTGGGGTTGCTGGAAGATTTCCGCGAGTCTAATAGACCGGCCATCTCTCGTCGTCACCCGAAAGGTTGCTCAGATGCATCTGATCCAACCTCCCAATGATTGGAACAACTGTTGCCCCAGACGGAAGTGTCTCCTATAATCAGTTAGTCAGCACACCCAAGAACGAGATTAAGAAACTCTACTTCAATGTCCCACCACCAGTCTGCTGTATGCATCTCTGCATATATCCATTGTCTTCTATGATTGTATTCACGCCGTGGCCCGTCAACAAATTCATCGCGGTAGGCTATCTGGCGAAGGAGATATCTGATACAATCTCTGACGTTGGGATAGAAGAATGACAAAGTTCTTTTTCCGTCCTCTACCTGTCCTTCAAACCATTGTAGATATCAACTCTACTGGTCCTTTTCCCGCAGGTGCTCCTCGAGTGTGTTCATAGAGCCATAGCCGACAGGCTTAGAATTGCCTGGGCCACTCGCCCAGTATTCCTTGATTTGTGACTTCAGTACTTTACACTCAAGAACCCAAGAGGCAAGCCTGAAACCTTGCCCGCTGGGGAATGGTGCCCATGGGTCGTCGCACAGATTACTGATTTCTTGCTTGAATCCGTTCATATCCCCAATTGGTTCTCCGAAGCCTGGAGAATGTGTTTGTTGGCCGCCGCAAAAACTGGCAGTGTTGTTAAGAACTTCGGTATCAGACTCATACACGACATCACCAGTGAATACATCGTGCTCGCGTCCAGTATGCTCGGGATTGGAGTCATCGTTGGAATCCGGACGTTCCCTCACCAGGTGCTGTTTGCCTGTCATGACAATGGCTGGCCACTGATGGATATCGTCGAGTAGTGTAGGCGAGAATAATGTTCACATTGGCGTGGGTAGTTCGTGAAAGTTTCTCATATGCTGCTGTTTGCGTGTATGTTTATCAACAGAATGGACATTTGCTAGGCATCGCAGAAGTGCTGAGTATTGATCCTAACGCGTGTGGATCGCACATAGGTTCAAGAGGGGTGCACACTTTGAACCTTAAACTCGAAATAGATGTCAATCCGGTTTAGCGCCCTAGATGTAGAGGTCACGTGGTATCAGCTATTGTTTCTTTCATGAACAGGCTCCGTGAACTTCATGTTTCACGATGGTCATGTTCCTGAGGTGATGTTTCATTTCTAACATACACATGAAACAATAAAGCCCTAGCTATACTAGTGTCAGAACTAGAAATTCTTGAAAAGGATCAAGAGGCATTCAAAGAGTCAAATAACTGAGAGTTGCATAGATAATCAGCATTGATCCTGATCGAATGAATTCATACCTGGAATCAACCCACATTTACAACTTCCAGGAAATCCACACAATTCCTACCCAGAACTAACTCACCCTCACAACGTCCACGATATCCACCAATTTCACACCGCAGGGTATTTTCACCCTGGCGGTAACCTCTACACCCAAAGGTCTAGCGATATGGCACATAATAACGTAGAGTATCTCTATATGCCAAATGCGGGAAACCAGCAGGCTCCTGCAGGCCAAACCTATCACCTTCTGCCGGTATCTCTGAGAGGATATATAAGTTCAAGAAGCTCGAATTATCAAAGCATTTTTGATGACAAGTGATCAATGGGCATACCCGACGACAACCACTTGTATGGCGAATGCTGGGAGGCGGTGAAGCATGAGATGCTTGCAAGGAGGTTTGGGAAAATCCTTACATTCCGTGACCACCATTTCCAGCAAATCGTAGCTGGGATGAGGACACTGCGCCCTGCCTGCGACAGCCTTGTCACAGCTGCGGCTGCGAATTACAGGCCCGTTATGCGCCAGATCGATGAGGCTGTAGTTCAATTTGTTAAGGACTGTCGGGTCAAGTTCAGAACCACGGCGAAGAATCGGTCTACCGGCCTGGCACCAGTGGGCCAGAATGGAGTCTTCTATGATCAGATCATGCTGAGTGATTGGTTACTACCCCCCAACGTCCCAGACCAGTGGGGCCCCGCAACGACTGTACCAAACCCAGGTCCAGTTCCCCAAAACTTTCCACTGGCTTACACCCCTCAAGCGCAAAACATACCTGCTGATCATGGGAATTTCCTCCCTCCGGTGCAAGGTGAAAAGGTGCAATGCGTACTGGCGCAAAATGTAGCTAATCATCACAGGAAGTACCTCTCTCGGGGGCAAGGTGTAGCGGCTCAAAAGGTACCTGATCATCGCCAGAATTACCCACCTCGGGCGCCAGAAGTACCTGCTCATCAGGGAATTACCTCCCTCCGGCCCAAGGGGTACCGGCGCAAAACATACCTGATCATCACGGGAATTACCCCCCTCTGGGGCAAACATACCTTCTCATCCTGCGATTTACCCTCCTGCTGGTCAAAATATACGGGGCTTTCCTGCGAATTATGCTCTTTCTGGTCAAAACGCACCTGCCCTTCGCGCTGATAACGCTCTTCCTAATCCCTTGGCACATGCTCCTAGTCTAAACTATTATGCTCAGAATGCCGCAAACGCATGAGATGCGCCTCCGATTTATCAGATGTGCACGCCACACTTATCAAGAGAGATATCGACTCCGTCTCTCGTAAGGAGCATTGCCCCGACTCCAAGGGTTTCTCCTAGGAGTGGGAATTACGCGGCTCCCAACCCTATGCCAACAGGTTAGTTTCTTTAATAACGATTAGGGCATTTTGTGTTTTTACTTGCTGACTGATGATTATTAGATTGGAGTGCTCTACTTGCGAGGCCCCGTGGTGTGTGTATTGTTTGGACCTGGCCTTCCAGACGCGGCCAGGGTCAACACCACAACGGAGGGCAAACTTACATTTTAGGCTTGACTATCACATGCTGCATTGGCGTCCCTCCCATATAGGAAATGGAGTCCAGCTCGCCGAATGCGATTCTTATGACATCCAGGGGCTGTCAGCTATGATTTTGAGAAATGTACCAAACCACAGAATTCGCTTTATACCTGGAGCCAATGGAGAAGGGCGCCAAAGGGTCCGCAGAGTTCCTTCCAAACGGGTATCTTGCATTGATTATTTTTTCATCAATTGCGATGAAACGGTAAGAGCCTGGCTCCTGTCGAATCCTGGTCTCGATGACCAACTCAATCTCATGATCCATTTTTACCGCGACGAGGGCGATACACGACCAGCCACACCAGCTTTAAGAGCACACCAAGATCACCATGAGAATGTAGTCGCCGATTAGGCCGATTCCGCTTCAGGACATATGGGAAACATGCATTACCGGGCTCCATATATACCTCCCAAATTTGATTAAGGGAACGCCAATCCATGAGGGGATCACCATGATGGAGACGCCACAAGTGTTTCCCTTCCTGGATCATCCGGCTCATCATCTGATGTCGCGGACACCAGGCGTAAGGGTCAGGACAGCCCTGGGATGCTGCCACCCCCTGTCGGCGACACTGTTGAACCCGCCATGGCTCGTACCCCACTCGCTGCCAAATCGTGGAGCCGACTGAATGTCCCAATGACTGCTGACCAACCTTGGCATCTAACGCGCGGGAGCAAACTCGCAGACAGGGTGCTCCAGATGATGAAAATTTCCACGTTTCTAAATTTCAGGAACCAGACTTTGGAGGGTCGGAGCCTGAGTCTATGAACGGCGTAGAGGTACGCATTGCCCGTCATCCACAGGCTGACAATTCTGAAGGATACATATCCAAGAGACTTTGGAAGGTTCACTGGCCGGGGGGGTTTACAAAACGTGATGGATGAGACCGTGGGGCGATTGCTTGTAGTATCTAAATAGATTCATTGTTTTATTAGTTTTGTTTATCCTATCTTATCTTTTAAGCTGCATGATACTGGGATCTTCCGCGAAGATATTGACATCAATGTCTTGGAGCCAGGGCAAAGACGTCTCTTGGCATCGCCTGAACAACAACCCCCCCGCATCCGGACCCTGGAGAGGCTTAAAAGCTTATTTCATATATCAAAAAAGAGACATGATAAGCATCGCTTTGAATAATCTATAGAGCTAAATTTAGAGCTTACAAACATAGGTCTTCATTTGAATTATGGGTGCAAGATCATCGGAGTTGTGCAAACCCTACGAGGTCATCAGATCGTAGGGTTCAATGTTTACACAACTCAGGTATCTGGGGGGTTGTCTTTGCAATGCACCACTAGCGTTCCTGACAGCTATAAAGGTCGTCATCTGCCGTCCTTCACTTCCTTCACACCTCCTTTACATCATTCACCCCCCACCCGCCCTCATCACTTCTCATAGTTGAAATGCCCGGCGAGAGCGCCCAAAGAGCCCAGGGCCAGAGGGCAAGGTAAGTACACTTCGTCCAATGGTTTAATCGTGGGCCATACTATTATGGCATTACTTCAGGCAGCCAGGCGTACCCGCCACCAAGAATAAACAAGCAAGCTCCGTGAGCCTGGGAAAGTAAGTTCGTGCCGCGACACCATTGAACTGTGCTCGATATTAATATTATCATTCATTGTAGACGTCCGGCAGTCCTGCACAACGAAACTGCAGTCAGGGGCGGTAAAGGCAGGGCTCCCCCACGTGCTGCCCCCCACAGACCGAGTGCTGAGAACAATGAACCAATGATCCATTGACACCGTTATTTTTCAAACATGCACCGATGTGTGACAACCAGCTGTCCTTTATCTCACAGTGGGCGGCCGGGATCCCGTGAAAATCCCTAGTTCGTTTTGGCCGTTGAGGATTCTGGGTACGTCAACAACAACCTAGCCTTATATCCCAGAACCCTTTAAACTAACACATGAATCACTGGGCGCTATGGCGACATAGCATATACAAAAAGCTGGTGTGGATTCAAGAATGCTCGAACCAAGACTAGAGCCTACGACGTATAACGTCGCGATGTTAAGTGGTATATCAAGTCCCGCTCATTCGATCGAGGCCCACTGACCGACAATCAATTGACGGTCATCTTCATCTTTGCCTGTTTTCTCCAACCTGTCAAATCCTAGATCAAATTTGTAAAACAAAACCACCGCACTGACAACGTCAGTGAGGTCAGTTATCAACTGAGGATTTTGGTCAAGGACATAGCTAAGAAACTACGGGGGGCAATGGAGCATGACTACGCTAAGCAGGCTAGTGATGATGTTGCTGGACCTCTGAGTAAGTGATCAATACACGCTAAGTTCTGCGGTCCCCCGTAGTAATAGATATCTTCGGTGGCATCGCTGAATTCGCCTTCCGCATATTCCCCACGGGCAATGAGGATTGATATTGTTCGCCGAACCGGTGCCCCTCAAGGTGAACATCCGTTCCTTGGCCATCCCGGGTGGCAGAATGGCTCCGATCGGGAATATCCCCCGGAGTCCTCGAGTCACCAAGCATACAAAACGTCCTCGGCGTGATAAAGGGGCAACACGCTGAGGAGGCGATTCTGTGCCCTCGATATCGAATCAGTGCAACTCGTGAGGGTAGCCACACACTAAGTGTGCATCCAAGAGCCCCACTCCCCCTCCAAGCCCTCATCTCCCCCCACAAAGATAACGACCTTCGGGCCTGGCTCCTTGCTAACGATGGCCTACATCCTCTGGATCTCATGGTTCTGGAGTCATGCCACGAGGAAGCAGGGGCTGAAAGATCAACGTGGGAGTGCGTCGGGGCAGACAGCTACTTTTTCGACCGCAACCTCTGGGATCATTCCGGGCAGGCAGAAGATAAAGTGTGGGGCATCCAATGGGACGACGAGGATGAGGAGTACGACCACATCGCGGTGAGCAATAGGCGTATCAGGCAGCAATCAGGAGAGGACGGAAATGAAATGGAAGTTATACACGGCGACAAGGACGATGAGGGGGCAGACGGCACAGAGGAACAGCGAGGAGGATGTGGCGGAGGGCGAACTGGAATCTGAGATGCCCCAGGAGCGGGAGACAATTGTTATCAATGTAAGTTGATTGTGTTTTAGCTATCTAGAAGGATACCAGTCTCAATAACTAAACCGCCTGAATAGGACAACAATTCAGTCGCCCCTGGCCCCTTGAAGCAATACGGCGGCGCCAGCAGGGATCTCCCATTGGTCGTGGAGGAGGAGTCATCGGACTCTAATCGCATCATACCAGGGTTGCGCTCGAAGCGGTCGGCGCCGGCAGATTCCGAGCAGCAGAGAACCGTCCTGCAGCTGCTCCAGGTGACGCCATGGATGGCTGGTTGGCTGAGATATGCCAACCGGAGAGGAAGCGACCGTGAAGCATACCATAGCGCCCAGGATTGTCCTCTTGCTAGACTCGCTAGGACACTTGATCAGCGTCTAGTCAGCGCTCCCACCCCCGTCAGGCCCCCAGTTGTGCCACATCCCACGATCCCCAATGCTGAGTCAATTGAGCCGGCTCCCATCACACCAAATGCGGAGTTTAGCCCATTGCCTCCCAGTACGCCAAATGCAGAGACTGTTCTGCCGGGACCGCAAATCCCGGCCCCTGCGCTGGATCACGATATCACGAACTCCCCTGGGCCCCCTCCATACCGAGCACCTAACACTCATGATGCCCCTACAGCTGTGGGCCAAAACACACAAACGCCGCCAAAGGGCCATCGACAAAGCACCAGTTTTGCCGGCAACTGATTCTTTGTTCTGTAGATTTTCTTTTGCTTTTTCATTACCTGCCTAATTGTGCAAGCTTCGTAGTTTAGATGTTGAATTTTCACCCTGGGATTTTCTGAGCTAGCATAGGATATTAATCATACAATTGAGCGCCCTTGCGTTAGCATCTTGTATGACTAGCTGTTTCAATCTCTTGTGACTGATCACCTTTTTTCCCTTGCATCTTGGACTTCCAGCCTTGCCTTAGCTGAAGTTTAACCTTTACTAGATTCGGCCCACATCGCTTTATCGAACTAGAGCTGTCATGGCCCTGGGGGCGGGCATCGAGGGACTATCGAGCGTTCTACATTCAGTTATGTTGATTGGTCGGCTGGAGGTCGGGTTCCCTATTTATCACCCCTTTTGAGTGTGGCCGATGTCTGGCTAGAATTATTTTCGCCAACCGATAACTTTTGTTGGTCGTACCCCGCCTTAGGAATCCCTGCCTTTCGTCCAAATTCTTAAGCCTCCGGTCTTCAAGTCTAGGAGTACTGAGAGTGGCAGGACCTTGGACACAATGTTGAATATTCAGAAAACCATTTTTCACAAGAGCATATCTGCCTTCAATACCGAGTGATAGTATATGATGCACCCCCCCTAACTCCTAGCATATAAGACCTAACCCGTCCTATCCAAAACAAGAAACCCACGCAAACTCCTCTTCTTCACGAGACTCGATATAGGTTGAACTAATTTCTTCGCTCTCAAAAATCAGAGTTATATTATAGCTAACATGTGATTATCCAGTATTGCACGATGCATCGGCAACGACAGACAATTTCACCCAGTCAGCTGACCAGTGGAGCAGGCAATCGGATCGAGCGTAGTCACGACGTCATACCAGAAAGCACGGGATCCAGTCAGCCAACACCTCGAGTGGGTAATCTGAATGGGCGTAGACACGACGTCGTACGGGATACGATGGCATCCAGTCAGCCAACACCTCCAGTTCGTATTCTGAATGGGGTAGACGCAACGTCGTACCAGATACGATGGTGTCCAGTCAGCCAGGACCTCCAGTTTGCCACTTGAATATGAAGGGGCAGGGCACGACATTGTACCCAATCCTATTGGATGTGGATCTGGAATGCAGATGGACGAATCAAGAAGCTCCCAGAGGCTGTTAACCCACCAGCTGTCGCGCCGACGTCGATGCCAATCACCCCGTCCGGGTGAGACCAGGGTGCTAGCAACACCGCCTAAGCGTCCGCGAACAACGATAATACAAGCCAGGGCCAATATCAAACCCGAGGCGGAGCCCGATGGGCAAGGACATTTGAAAACTGTTCATTGAAGCCAGGATCGCAGTAATGAATTCCAAAACCCATACAATGCGGATGAAAATGGATTGGAGACTGAGATCAATGTTGTCGCTTCCGACATTTCCGAGGGAAAAAGATCCGAACATTGTCATAGGTCACAGGCGTCACGCAGACAGGGAAATGGTCAACGACCCATAGTGAGAATCTCAACCACCTCCGGATCACAGGAGGTACATCTCGCTAGAGGGACACAAGCAAATCGTGAAGGCAGAATCCCTGGAAGAGCCTACCCTCAGCCGAACTTTCTGTCATCAAGCGTGGGATATTCGTCTCGGGTAGCCACACATAGTGGTACTACATCTGGTGTCAGATCCGCGAGTGCGGTAGGTGAACCTGGTATCCCACGACCGGGGCTGCTGAGGCCGTCCACAGATTCACGGCGAAATACCTTTACAGGAGCAGAGGGGAGGATATTAGAGCAGGCGATCGCGCTGAAGCTCCGGCACAGACTTTGTGATAACCCACTGCTGAACCTCGTCGCTTTCACATCTCAGATATACACCGTATGGGAAAAGGCACTGGAGACGATATCGGATGCTGGGAATATTGAGGCATCTGAGGAGAGTGTAAAGCAGGTAAGTTGTCTAAGCCGGAGGTGATACGACATAGAGAGGGTCACTGACTGTGACAGCTCCGTCAAAAACATACTGCATTGAGAGCCCAATTCTTGTATCATGTAAAGCATAATATGAGACAGCTATACGATCTGCCACCAGATAATCCTACCGCCAGGGAGCGCAGGGTTGATTATCTGCTAGAACGGGACAGGTTCATGTGCCCACCCCATGGATATTATGTTGGTTCCATCCATTTGACTTGGGCGGACATGACTAATCGGAGAATGAACGCTGAAATTAACCTTCAGGTCCCTTGCCCCCCAGATTGCGGACGCTATATAGGGCAAGTATTTCCACGGAATCAAAATGCAACGCATGCTGAACCCTAAGTTTCTGAAGTGAATAAACTGTACGATGGTCTGTCTGACATGTGCTATACTGTGCCATTCACTACGGGCGTTGCAAGCCGGGGTATATAAGAAACCCCCCAACTTCAATCCTCAAGTAGTTAGAGGTGGGAGAGTCTGAATCATTGCCTGTTTTTTGATAAGCGAGTCCACTAAGCGTGAAAAACCCAGATCTTTTTATCCGGCAGAAGAACATGTGGAGGGGTTCACCCGGGCAACGCAGAACATGTTTATCATAAACCTTTGTCAGAAGATCGCCCAGCGGCTCGAGAAATAGCATAGCATCCAACAGGAGCGGAGAGGGGCCTTCTTGGACAATAACGACGCCGTTTGTGCAGAACTGAACAGTCAGCTGGGCAATCAGACTCCGGGAGATTTTGTCCTACCGAGACAGATGCTGATTGACACGCACGTCGGTGGCCTGGGGGGGCTCGAGGATAGTCAAAACCGGTCGCAGGAGATGGAAACATCACTGGATCTCAGTCAAAAGTCGATTCAATGGGAACTAACGTTTCTAGAATTGGAGGGGTCGAATCATAGGAGTCTTGACAACGCAGGGGGGGCCGGGGACTCTCAAATGAGCAATTGCGTATCGCTCAGCCTGCAGGATTCCCAGAGCGCAGAAGCTGGGCCGGGGAAGTTGGAGTCGCTTGAGGAAACCAGTGGCCCGCAGGATGGTCGAAATACCAAGGCGGGAGCTTAAGGGGAGGTGGTACGTGTAGGTAGATTTCACTTTTTTTTCTAGTGATGGGACATGCAGAAGTGGGGGTAATAAAGGTCATATGCAATAGTCATATAGTATCATAGTAGATACTGTAGTATAGGGCGTCGGGATAACTCCAATAAATTATGAGCGATATCACGATAATATTGGGAAAACAAACTTGAATCTAGAAGATGGGAGAGTGTGAGGAAGAGGTCCAGAATAGTGGGTATGTGATCAGCGCGTCCGGATGGAGGGCGGGAGTATCGTGAGTCTGGAAGGTACGATAAGAGGTAACCGGCATCTGAAAGGATCAGGTAAATAGTGCGGAGGGTATAGGTATCGGGACGGGGAATGCGCATACAACAGACGCTACGATGGGGTCAGAACATGATGGCCTAGCGTCGGAAGGCGTCATTGGTCAAGCGTCAGAAGGCGTCTGGACATGATACCTGAGGGTCAGAAGATGTCAGGACATGATAGGCTACAGTTGGAAGGCGTCAGGATGCACAGGACATAGGGTGGGTTTCAGGACGTTGTCAGGATGCAACGGGACGTTGAGCGAATCTTCGGGACCCGGCGTTCAATCAACGTCAGCTCGAGAATGGGAGTTTACATCCTGTTCGTCCTCTGCGTCTGATACACAGGAAGTGGAATAAATCTTTTGGTGATAAGGCGTGGCCCAAAACACCTAAACACAGTCAACGAGCCGTCGACGAAGCACCAGGGTTGCCTGCAACTGATTCTTTGTTCTGTTGATTTTCTTTTACTTGTTCATTACCTCTCCGATTGTGCAAGCATCATAGTTTAGATGTTGAATTTTCACCCTGGGATTGTGTTAGCTAGGATCGGATATTAATCAAACCATTGAGCGTCCTTGCGTTAGCATCTTGTATGACTAGCTATTTCAATCTCTTGTGACAGATCCCCTTTTGTGTCTCCCATCTTAGACTCCCAGCCTCGCCTTGGCTGAAGTTTAACCTTTACTAGATTTGGCCCACATCGCTTTATCAAACCAGAACTGTCCAGGCGAAGGGTGCTGTCATCTAGCGACTACAGTGCGTTCTACATTCATGTGGGTTGATTGGTCGGCTTCAGATGAGGTTCCATATTTATTGTCTGCTTTAGGGGTAGCCCATGTCTGGCTACAATTATTGTCACTAACCAATACTTTATGTGCCTAGTACTCTGCCTTAGGAACGCCCCTATTTCGTCCCAATCGTTAAGTCTGGAGTCTTGAAGTCTAGGAGTCCTGCGAGTAGCAGGATCACGGATACAATCTTGAATATTCAGAAGACAATTTTTCGCAAAAGCATATCTGCATTCACTACCGAGTGATAGTGTATGATCAAACCACCCTCCTGTCCTACCGTCTAAGACCTAATGCCTCATATCGAATACAAGAAAACAACGCAAACAGGTCCTTTTCACAAGCCTCGATATAGGTTGAACTAGTTTCTTCAATCCCAATAATCAGAGTTATATTTTTGCTAGCATCTGATTATCCAGTATTCCACGATGTATCGGCAACAACACACAAATTCACGAAGTGAGCTAACCAATGGAGCAGGAAATCTGAGTGTGAGTAGACGTGAAGTTGTACCTGAAACCATGGGATCCAGTCAGCCAGCACCTCGAGTTGGCAATCTGAATGGGTGTAGATGTGACATCGTACCAGATACCATGGGATGCAATCAGCCACCACCTCGAGTTCGTAATCTAGAAGCTCCCAGATGCTCTTAACCCACTAGCCATCGCGTTGCAGCCAATTACCCGGTCTGGATGAGACCGTGGTTCTGCCCACACTGCCCAAGCATCTTGAAAGAACTACACTACAACCCAGGGCAAATATCAAACCCCAGACTCAGTCCGACAGGCAAGGGTATTTGGAAACTGTTAATTTACGCGATGATAGCGATCAATACCAAAACCCATGTAATGCAGATGGAACTGGATCGGAGACTGAGATCGATGTTGACCCCTCCAACATGTGTAAGGGAAGAACATCCGGAGGGTGTGATTGCTCGCAGGCATTTCGCAGACCGGGACACGGTCAGCGATCCGTGGTGCAAATCTCAAGCACCTCCCGATCACAGGAGCTACCTCTCGTTAGACGAACCCCAGTACATCGTGGGCGCATAATCCGTGGTAGAGCCCACACTCCACCCCCCTTTCGGTCATCAAGTGTACGATATGCCTGTCGGCCAGCCACCCATAGTGGTACTTTATCTGGTGTCAGATCCTCAAGTCCGGTAGGTGAACCAGGTATCCCACAACCGCAGCGGCTGAGGCTGGCAAAAGATTGACCACGAAATACTGTTCGAGGGGCTGAGGGGACCATATTAGAGCAGGCGATGCCGCTCATGCTCAGGTACACACTTTTTGATAACCCACTGCCCAACCCTGTTGCTTTGACATCTCAGAAATACATCGTACGGGGAATGTCTATGGGCACGATATCCAATGCCGCGAATATTGACCCATGGGAGGAGAGTATAAAGCAGGTAAGGGGACTCAGCCGGAGTTGATACAAAGTAGAGACGGTCACTGCCTGTGCCAGCTCCGTCAAAAACATACTGGCATGAGAGCCCAATTCTTGTATCATGTGAAGTATAATATCAGACAGCTATATGATATGCCGCCAGATAATCATACCGCCATCGGGTGCAGTGTTGATTATCGGCTAGAATGGGACAGGTTCATGTTCCCACCCCATGGATATGAGGTTTGTCCCAGCCATTGGACTTGGGCGGACATGACTAATATCAGAACGAACGTAGGACTCAACCTTCGGGTTCCTTGCCCCCCAAATTGCAGACTCTATATATGGCCAGTATTGCAACAGAATCAAAAGGCAAGGCATGCGGTACCTTCAGGTTCTGAGGCACATAAACTGTACGATGGGCTGTCTGACATGTACCATACTGTGCCATTCACTATGGGCATTGCGAACGCCGGTATATAACAGACCTCCAACTTCAATCCTGCAGTATTTTGGGGTGGGCGAGCCCGAATCCTTGCCGGTTTTCTGATAACTGAATCAACTAATCCTGAAAAACCCAAAATCTTTTCATCCGGCAGAAGAACACCTGGCAGGGCTTCGCCCAAGTGATGCAGGATATATTTATATTAAACCTTCATCAGAAGATCACACACAGGGTCGAAAAAGAGCATACCATCCGGCAGGGGCAGAGAGAGGGCTTCGCCGACTCTAACCACGCCGTTCAGGCAGAACTGAAGTGTCAGCTAGGCAACCAGACACCGGCAGATCCTACCTGAGCGAGACAGATCCCGTTTGACACCCACATTGGCGGCTTGGAGGGGCTTGTGGATAGTCCCAATCGGTCGCAGGAGACTGAAACATCACTGGATCTCAGTCCAACGTCCATTGACTTGGAGCTAAAGTTTCTGGATTCAGATCCTGGGTCGAATCATGGTAGTCTTGACAACACAAGGGGGGCCGTCGACTCTCAATTGAGCACGCGCTTATCGCTCAGCCTGAAGGATTCTCAGCGTGGAGAAGCAGGGCCGGAGGTGGTTGAGGAAACCAGTGGCTGGACGCATGGTGTGAATACCATGGAGGGTGGGTAAGAGGAGGTGGTACGTATAGGTAAATTTAATTTTTTTTCTAGTGATAGGACGGGCAGAAGGGGGGGTAATAAAGGTCATATGCCATAGTCACATAGTATCATAGTAGATATAGTAGTATCAGGCATCGGGATGACGGCAATAAATTATGAGTAATATCACGATAATATTATCAAAACGAACTTGAATCTAGAACATGGGACAGGCTGAGGAAGAGGACCTGAATAGTCGCTATGTGATCAGTGGGTCAGGATGGAGAGTGGGAGTATTGTGAGTCTGCAAGGCGCGACAAGACATTCCTGGTGTCTGGAAGGTTTAGGTAAATTGTCCAGAGGTTAGAGGGCAGAGAAGAAGTGTATAGGTATCGGAACTGGGAAGGCGCATACAACACAGGCTAGGATGGCGTCAGGACTGGATGGCCTAGCGTCGGAAGACTACAGCCCACGATGGCCTAGCGTCGGAAGACGTCAGCACACGATGGCCGAGCGTCGGAAGACCTCTGCACACGATGGCCCAGGGTCTGGAGATGTCAGCACACGATGGCCTAGGGTATAAAGAGGTCAGCACACGGATAGCCTATCGTGACAAGGGGTCAGCACATGATACCCAAGGGTCGAAAGACATCAGGACACGATGGCCTAGCGTCACAAGATGTCAGAACATGACACCCGAGTGTCGGAAGACGTCTGGACATGATATGCTAGCGTAGGAAGGTGTTAGGACGCACAGGAGGTAGGGTGCCTTCTAGCACGTTGTCAGGACACAACAGGACGTTCCGCGAAAGTTCCGGACGCAGCGTTGGATCGACATCGCATCCAGAATGGGAGTTTATTTCCTGTCCGTCCTGTCTCTCCTGTGCGTCTGATGCACTGGAAGAGGAATAAATCTTTTCCTGATGCTTTGTCCCTTAGACTGCTCCTTATACCAACTTGTCTTTTGTGGATTCTCCCAATCCACTTAATAGGCATAGTCACCTCCTTCATACTCTACCCAACCTTGAAGGTAAGAGGGGCTTAACTTTCATGAGAACGTCATGTCCCCTTTCACCATCATCAAAGATAAGACACCTTTTGGTGTCTGGAACCATATACGCATCCATCCCAACTATCTGCTTCCACCTGCACAAGATGCCTGACAGTCCCCCCTCATATACCCTGTAAACAGGATCTGGTTGGACGAACGGCTGAGACATATCCCCTATTATAACATAAGTTCCCATGATCGTGGTCTTTGGTGTTGGGGCACAACTACCCACTCCTCTGGAGGTGACCTGTTGTGCCAACGCCGGGTTCCGAGGTAATTGTTATCCTTATTCTTTGAAGTTCATGAGCACAAATATTTAGTAACTTTGCTTCTTACATTCTTATGGTACGTCCCTGCGCCTAACACACTGGCAGGAGTGAATGTATTCTCATACTTATTAAAATGAGGCTACTTGATTTACTTGGCTGGTGGGATCAGACAAATCTTTCATTATGAGGAGCATATCTTACCCACAACCTGACCTGATTCACGAATAGAATCTCTCCTTGATCAACAGCATATGCTCTTGGTCAAGCACTCCTCTTGGCTGGTGAGATGGAATACATACATATCCGAATAAGATTGAATTTGTGCTTGGTTGAGAAACGGTGGGCGACCAGATCTCTTAGTTGGTGTAGGCAGTGATGTGCATGCATAATAAATCTGCTGTTGGGAAAATGTAGCATTTTCCTGAATTTGCCAATACTTCCAATCAATTCAGTGCAGGAGCTGGTAGTCGCCTCTTTGTTCTCGAGTTGAGTGTGGCATATTCGTACATGATTGAGATGTGCAAATCATTGTGAAAAATTTCCCTCCGCCTTCATCGTCTTCAACCCATGGTGACCCTAGCACTTAGTTTACTGCTACTATTCCTGCTAGTAGACCAGCTCAGCTAGTGTAATATTCAAAACTTATGTGCTGTACCTTCATATGGAGAAAATCGCTGCCTAAAACGAATGTTATCAACCCTTGTTGATAGACAACCGTAGTTTCAGGCCGGAAAATAGCGGAGCAAAGGTAAAGTTCTCAGCGAATGGGAAGTGCTGTCTGGCAAGAACAAAAATGTCGGGAGTACAGCACAAGAGGCGTCTGAGAGGTCCTGAATTGTTAAATCGTGGTTGAATTGGACTGTAGAATGGTGTGGGGATTTTGACTTGATTGGTAGTCTAAGTCAGAAAGCGCCGGGGGCTCCTCTGCAAGATCGCATATTATGACAAAGTGTATCTTTCAACCACCCGTTGTGTTTTGAAGGCGGATAGGGGACCTAAGATGTGTATTTCAAACTTCGCCTAAAAGACTAAAGCCAAAGGAAGTCTTGTCAATAGATATGAACAAATGTTCTAACCTGGCCTAAAATAAACAATATACGATCTACACCTAAACCGTGAGGTTGCATATAAGAAAAACTAGTTAGTGGAGAATGATATGACAGTATATTTTCTGATATACAACAGATATTTGATTTTTTAGTAGCACCAGCATGGATCAGGTTGTGGGAGAACACTCTGGCCTAACCCTACCGCTTGCACGCGACCTCTTCGAATGTGATCCTCACTAAGCACCCTCCCAAGAGTCCGTAGTTACTCTTGGCGTCGCTGCGGGCCATCTGTATTATCTCACGGGGGGGGGAGATGCTGCGTGTATTCATTGAGAAATAACAAGGGGTGGGCAACAGAACAGCAGCAACTCTATAAATCACTCAGCGTATTGCAGCGGCTCCGAGGGGCCAGTCTGTCCGGCTTTGGGCACGGCCAGACTAGCCCAGGCTTTTTCCGGGACGATTAGACCGGACTATGGGAAAGCGGTTTCCCAAGCCCGGGCCGCCCGGCCGTGGTCACTGGCAGTCTGAAGCTTCTGCGCAATAGGCTGGGTACCGGTCGGCCTTGGCAGCCACCAATGAATTCCATCGGACTGACCCAGGCTTTTTGAAACTGCGGCCGGGCTGGCCGCTTGGAATCACTGGTGCGTCGAGTTCCCACGGGGGGGCTGCCCTCGCACCGTGTCCCGTAAAATACGCTTCCGTTTGCTGGAGGTTCACTCTCGATCGTATGCTCGGATGTGTTGTCCGGTGGATTCAATAATCTTTATTACTATGTAAAAGGACCGTGCAGAGGTTGTGGTGTCTGTTCTCTATGGAGGTTGCTAGCTACGGTTCACCTCAAGTACCGTATTTTTTCGCAAATAACGAACGGGACCGGCATGAGAACTATGAGATTTGAGTGGTTGATTTCGACAACTTGATGCAACCGGGTTACACCGGGGCAGATGTATCGGGTTCCTCCAGAGGCCATGCACCACTCATATCTCATAGTTCTCATGCACGCCAAGCCCAGTCCCGTTCGTTATTTGCGAAAAAATACGGTAATGAAAACTCTACTCATACATGTGATAGCCCTATGTCTCCGCATATGCCCTATATCCGCTAATGCCCTAGAACGTTCCTGATGTCCGCACTCTGGTGTTTCTCTATACATGTGAGCGTTCCCCGTGCCTCCGCTATCTCCGCTATCTCTGCTCTGAGGCAGTGCTCCACTACTGGGATTATTATGCCATCACCGTTGAGCCTCGTGTCGATTTCCTGTGCAGAGAACTTCGGGCATCCATATCCTTGGTATTGCCAGTCCGGTGCTACAACCCATCTTTTCTCTTCCTACCCTTGTCCGCCCCTCGAGCCCTGGGGTTAAGTTCACTTAAAATTCAATTCCCCCCCCGGCATATTAATTATCCTATATAGCACGGTTTCCCTTTACGCATCCAGAACGCGTTCCCTAAATTCCAGCAGGTCATATACCTACCGTACCCCCAAAGCCTAAAGAACTCGAATAAACGATCCTTGTGCTAGGACGTTAGAGTTGCCTCTCTTAGTATGGTCTGGTGTTCTTTTCTCTTTTTCCAGTCTCTCGAGGCAGAATTTTGGTGTCCCTCGCCCCTTCTTCAGTGGAGGAAATCTCGGACTACCTAGCATAAGGATCGTTTATTCGAGTTCTTACGGTATTCATTTCTTTTCTACTCTTGAGAGCGAAGGTTCCGCGGTTCGGCTTTTTTGTGGGGCCAACTGAAAGCTTGTCTCACGTACAAGTATAATGGCGGGAGAGTTTTTGAATCCATTGATTACGTACCCACCCAAACTACGGTATAAACACCCGAAGGACACAGCTTTTGCTATCGGAAGCTTGTGGTCGGGCATTTTGCGTTCTTTAGTCCTTACAAGCTTCTGGAAGAAGGCGCCAGAGGAAAATAAAAAGTGTATCCCATTTTAGCAGCAGAACACTGGCAGAAGAGCACAACCTAAAGCTTCGTGACTCCCACCGGATGTACGTATCCCGTCGCTACAGGATTCATCCCCTCGGTATTCACGACCCCCGTTCCTCCATTTGGTGCCTTTCTCAACCGATTCGTGAAAAACACCGGATGACGCACCGCCGGATCGTGGTTATGTGTTCTTGGCTCGAGGGGCAAGGAGAGGTGTGGCCTGTTCTATCGTCATTATCAGTAGAATAGTTCATGGGCCCGGAGTTGCGAAGGGGACAAACCGTGGTAGAGGTTGTAGGACGCTTCGGTTGAAGTGAGGGTAGCATTTTGGGAATCTGTGGTTGTGCCGTGGATCATCCTATGATAACAAATACTCGAGTACAGTACAGTACCGCATTGCCAACCCACCTATGAGCCTCGGTTATCGAATAGGCCCCAGATCGAGTTATGGATAGTTTCCCGAGGGTTAGGGTTTGAATTTATGCCGACTCGACACACCTTCCTTCTACATAATTAATAATTTATTATCATAATAACATTATTATCTCATTACGTACCAGTCCGCTCAGTACACTCTCACTTCCACTCTCTCCCCAAATCACCATTCATCAGATACAGAATGCCCCGCCCCCCTTTAATCTCGATAACCTCCACCTCCTTCCGCCACATAGCCTCCCCGCTTGCCACACCGACATTATTCCCCAACACAACATTTACCCTCCACCCCGCCCAGAAATGGTCAATCCTTGGATCGTCGAAGTCAACCCTTCTATCTATTCTCTGTGGCCGTCACATCGCTATCCCGCCGACGGGTCGACAGTATCCCAGCCTGCGGGGCACCATTGAACTCGTCTCTTTTGGCGCTGGGGGTACCAGAACGGGAATGCTTGCTGGAGCTAACCGTGGGGAAACCTACTTATCTGCCCGGTACGAGGCTTGGAGAGAGGAATGTGATCTTTCTTTGAGGGAGTGGCTGGGAGGGAGTATCACCGGGAAAAATCCTTTTGAGGATGGAGGGGAACCCGAAGGGGAGGAACCGCTGCAGGAGCAGAGGATGAAGGTGGAGGGTGTTGCAGGAGACCTGATGTTGCGCGAACTTCTCGATCAGAGTGTCATAACGCTGAGTAATGGGCAGAGCCGGCGGGCAAGAATTGCGCAAGCGCTCTTGAAAAGGCCGGAAGTGTTAGCTGTTGATGAGCCGTTTAGTATGGCTCCGTGATGATGGGTAAGTGCGCCGGTGAGTGCTAATGATGAGCACGTAAAACAGTGGGCCTCGATCCTCCATCGCACAATTTACTATCAGAACTACTTTCCCATCTCCCTCACACCCAACAACCGACACAAGTACTGCTCGGCCTCCGCCCACAAGATTCCATACCAGCTTGGAGCACACACGTAGCATACATATCCAACGGCCGCATCCTCATGCAGGGTCAAAAAGAATTCGTCATCCAAACCCTCCGCCAATCCGGGAAGACAATCCTACAAGAAGGCGATGCCACCCAAAAACCCGCCCCAACTCTCCTGAACAAAGTCTGGTCCACCCGCTCCCTTCCGGCGTCTAGATCACAAAAACAAACCCCACCCCTACAACAATCCACCTCCAGCCCAATTCTGGTTCAAATGAGAAATATCCAAATAACCTACCGGCCTCACCCTCCCCTCCTGCAAAACTTCTCCTGGACAATCCGGGCTGGCGAGCGCTGGGGGCTCTTTGGTCCCAATGGATCGGGGAAGACCACATTGATATCTCTCCTAACCTCCGATCACCCACAAACATATGCCCTGCCGATCACACACTTCGGCCACCCAACCCGCCTTCCAAAGCGCGGAATACCGGGCGTCAGTGTCTTCGATATACAAAAGCGCATCGGGCACGCGTCCCCAGAAGTCCACGCCTTCTTCCCGAAGGCGTACACTCTCCGGCGCACTGTCCTCTCCGGCCTTGCAGAGACCCTCCATGCAAAACCCCCACCGGCAACAGTATACGCCGAGATGCTGCTCGCCGAATTCGAAGACATCGTGGTCGGCGTGGGTGGGTGGGATGACACCATCCTTGGCGAAGCGGGCTTGAGCGTTCAACGGCTCGCCCTGTTCCTGCGCGCTGTCGTGGGTAAGCGCGACTTGATCGTTCTTGATGAAGCCTTTTCCGGCATGGAGACTGTGGTTCGGGACCGCTGTATGCGGGCTCTCGCTAATGGGTTCGATCGAGCGAGCCAGGCGCTCGTGGTTGTTGGTCATGTCGGCGAAGAAGTGCCCGAGGTAGATATGTGGGTGAGGTTGCCGGAAAGAGGGAGTGATTCCTGCGCAGTGTTTGGGGATGCGTAGAGTGTAGATCTAACGTTTCGGGGAGGTTCAACATAAAGATGTGAACATGGGCTATCAGTCCCGATCACCCACGGTTGCCGTTGCTGAAAATCTACTTTATGTTCGAAGGGCCGTGGGGGACAAACAACTAGAATCAGTCTTGGCTCGGTGAAGATGCTGCTAGTATTGGCTCGTAATTTGATTTTTTTCCTGAACTAGAGACCAACTTACCGATAGATAGGTAGGTAGGTAAAATGAATGATGCCGAGTATCGTGCTTTAGATCCACAGCATGTCAACAGTGCTCCACTCAACGACCAAACGGAAGACTCGTGAAATGCAGTGTCGAGGAAGCGCTAAGCCTAGATCTTCCTAAAGAAACTAGGCCGGAGAAATCATAGACACAGCAGAACAGTAGGTACAGAAATTGGAAACATAGAGGTCCAGGAACGGCTGTAGAAGATCATCTAAACCGTGAATAATATGCGTGCAAAAGCGATACATCTCGAAGAACTAGCTCCTAATGAAATGGAGCCCACTCACTGCCAAGCCACAGTGGGGGTATCATAGTTGGGATTTAACAGTTCTACCGTAGTATTAGAGATGTGGGTGTATAGACGATACACGAGGCTAATCATAACTCAAACTACAGAATATTAATTATTTAACAGCATCCTATTGAGCCTTTAAGTGCACCCAGGGTCTGCATTTGTGCTTGTTGGTATTCGGGTTGTGTAAACGTCGCCGGATGCAGGGGGCTGGGAGGGGGACCCTGAAGCTCACACCAAGGTCTGTCAGGCGGCTCAGATCTCCAATCTCCTTTATTATAATCAAGTATAAATGGAGATATGCTAATCAAGTCTTCGACATCCACGGGAGTGCAATTTCGGTCCCGCGTGGCTATCCCGAACCACTGGTGGTATCCCACTACGGTACCTATCTAGCGGAACCCGAGCTACGCGCGATAGTTCACAACTGCTGAGCCTGTTCCCCCAAGTATTCTTACCAGGATTGAGCTCTTTGGAGCTATGAAAGATAGAAAGTATTCTGCAGTGTGCTCTCTGGCTCCCGGGGGTAGCTGCCAGACACAGTTATATAAGATTTAGCCGGTTGGGCGGGACAACAGAGAGTGGACTGGTTGACGAAATGGGCTGAGCAGAGAGGGAGGGCTGTACCGTATTTGTTGCGGTTGATAAATTGCGCCGCGGTCGAACGGTCGAACTAGACTAGGGCTCAACTAAAAGGGCACTAGGGAAAACTCAGGGACTTCATTTCTCATCATCAGCTAAACTAACTAATCAAACATAAGTCTACTTGTGTATAAAAATAATAAAACTATCTCAATCATTCTATCATCTGCCACACCTCCCGATCTCTCATGCATAATCCCATTTGCCTGCATACCTCCGTACCATCAATTGGGGAAAAACAGAACCAAGAACCCTTCCGTCTATCCTTTCCTCTAGAACAAATGAAACCAATAAAAGTGCTATCCCGTCTTGTACCTCATCTATTCGCTTCATTACCTCAGACCACTATCCGCTTCCGTCAACTCTGACAGTATTAGCTGCATATCAAGGGATAGTGTTGACTCGAGAGGGGGGAGAAGGGGAGGGGTGGCCGAATTGCTTCCTAAGCACCATGCGGGAATATATGGTGTTGTACCTCTTATCATTTGATAGAGGTCATATTTGTGTTGGAAATATAGCTGAATGCAAGAGGATATTCATAGTGTAATTAAGTGTAAATGAACTGCAAGTGAAAGATTAGAAAGAGAAAAACTCAGATGATAGACAAGCAAGCTAAACCATACTAGATAACCATTGTAAAGGTCAAGGCACAGTAGCAGAAAACAAACACAACAAATTTTGTGACCATTATATGAATATTCCTGCAAAACGGTGTAGTTTCCGAGCACAGAAAATGAAAAGAATTATGTACGAGCAGAGTGCAGGCAGAAATATAATGTACAACGGTTACAAGCCTAGTCTTCTGAGGGAATACTTGCAACAGGCAACAACTCTGCTCTCCGAATTCTAATGACTGGCGGTTAAACTCTGTCCATTGCTTTCTGGGCTGAGTTTCTCACTTCTCTTGTACAACCTGGACTCTGGGTCTCAAAAGATGGATACACCAACAGCATACTAGAGAACTGCGATATAAGATAATAATAATCAAATAATATATTATGGAAAAGAACTTGGATGTTTGTGTGAAAAACAAGCCTCATAGGTACTTTTGATATTTTTTTATATTATATATTCTTTGTTACGGTACAAGAACTATTAAGGGCTAGCTATGGCATAAATAAAACCACAATCTCAAAAATACTTATCTCCAAGTCGTGTCAGATATCTGACATATGACCAATTGACAGGTAACCAAGGAAAGTATAATCATAGGAAATCACAACAACTGCAGTGCCTACTATGGAAGGGGAGAAAATCAACCAGCAATACCCATCATTGGGGAAATACAAAAACAGTGCGAGGTGGAGAAGAGGCAAAAAGGTGCACGGAGGGTGACAGCCAACAGGAGGGGGGGACTATGGAGGCTGAAGAGAGGGGCAGTAAAGAGAGGATGTCAGGCAGGTGGCCTGCGCCATACGTACCCCTAGTAGAGAAGGCGACTGTGGGCAGTAGGGTTCTAGAGGACAAGAGTCAGAGGGTAGAGTCAGAACAGCCCTCAGATATGCCTTGCAGGAGGGGTTGTCAATAGCCAACTGTAGACAGGCAGCAGGGGATAATATGGCTAAAGGTTTAATACTGAGTACGATATCAGGAGCAGTGCTGGGGATCGTCAAACTGGGTTATGAGAAGTGTGTAGTGTGGGGGCTTTGCTGTGCCATCATCTGGTAGATGCATTATCAGCAACAATTATTAGTGTGCTGACAGTCTTGTGCATCAGACACTCAGGATGCTTGGAAGGTGAACACTTACTACGGAGGCTGCGTCAGCCTGACATCACATTGGGATGCCCGTCCTGTTAGGCACACGGACTCCCCGTAAGGATTTACAGGGTAAAGTTACCCTACCTTGACGCGCAGGAACTTCGAAGGAAAAAGATAACACCCCGCTCCAGCCCCGGCATTGGCACGGCGCGTCATCACTGGCAGCCTGGGTAGTTGGGTGCCAACACCAAAGACCACTATCGACAGAACACATCTTATAACACTGTATACGTCGCGGCCGTCCGTCTGACCGGATCCCGTTCGCAGGGTATATGAGGGGAGGCCTCTGGGCACCTTATGCAAGTGGAAGCAGGTGGATCGGACGACGGCGCATAAGGGTATAGACACTTGAAGACAGACAGTCAGAAGAGTGGGTCGAAGGTAACAGGACGTTTCGCACGAAAGTTAGTCCACTCGTACCTACTAAGTCGTGTAGAGTATGAACGAGGTAACTATGCCCAGTAAGTGGATCTGGTGCATCCACAAAGGACAAGTTGGCAAAAGATGGAGTCCGAGGGAAAAAGCCTATCGGTACAATCCCAAGGACAAGTCGTGTAATGCCGGAAGACCAGAATACAACATGCAGTTGCAAGTTGAATTCTCGACGGAACCAACCAAGGAAGATTGGCCATCTTCTGTCTAGCGAGTTAGACAACCCTCGACGAGCACGAGGGCAAGATAATTCGTAGCCATTGTTGTCAACGGATAAACGGATGAGCTGACACCTGACGTGGCCTCCACACCATCAGGAATAATGGAAGCGCAGACCGATAAGTTGACCATGGGAGCAAAAGGTGTGGTAGAGAGTTTTCAGTGTCTACGAGTATTCGCACTCAGGTGAGGTTTGCAGAGCTGCAGGCAAGGTACTTAGTTAGTATAGAGTTAGCATGTATACCGCGATTGCTCAGACGCGGAATATAAATATCGAAGCATCTTCGCTGCTATTAGAAACAACAAGAACGGAGAAGAGATCTTATCAATATAATAAGTAATTCTACACTTTTATATCGTTACCAATACATCGACGATCTATACCGAAGCGAATGATTATATCTAGCCTACATTACTCGTGTCTTCTTAACGAGTTCTCCGATATAATTACGATTCAGGTCCTAGTTGTCGGAATACCGCATGCCGAAGCTACCACCTAACAGTATATTGATACTTCTCATCGTTACCGAGACGAATGTTTGGCAGAGATACTCATACTCCCAAAGCCAAAAAACCTTTCGAACCAAGGCCATTGAGGACTATCTCGATACACGAAGTCCTCACACCTATACCCGAATTAGGGACCCAAGAACCCTACTACCAATCCTATTTCTGGTGGACAAACCCAGAAAGGTCCGTTACCCTCGAAAACATAGCCGCACTATACCAACACCAGTACGGCAAAGACTTCATCTACTCCACACCCTCGGAGAAATCAAACTCCATTTGGTACACCCGGTACCCAGAAGACGATCAACGCTCAAGTCAGCGTTTTGAGATACCGATAGTCTGGGGAGGAAACAAAAGATAAGTTTTCCTTATAGAAACCACAGAGATGGCTTCTGACCCCAAAGCGCCTGAACCCATAGAATGGCAAGAAGGAGGAAGCGCAGGAGGAGATGAGCTCTCCGCAGTTCAAGCTCCAAGCGTGGAAACCACCGTCACCCACCTCGTCCGATCGCATTCGGCCGATCGGACACCCCGATCCCCTGTGGGCTTAGGCTTCCTAGATAAATACGGAAAAGGAAGACGCCCAGGGGGGCGCCGAACACCTGAACCCACAGGCGAATCCCTCATGGCTGGGCGGATCCAAAGATTGGAGCAAATCCTCGGCCGATTAGATCCAAAGCTTACTGTCAGTCAAGATAGACAACATCTTGCGTTCAATTCCCTCCCGACCAACATCTTATTAATGGCCCAAGAATTGGTGAAAGTCAAAAATCAGTTGAAATCGGGGGTCCCGATAGTCGGTCGAGAACTCGCCCGAGTATATGAACAAGTGCGACTTCTGGACATGGAATCTCAAAAAGTCCAAGAAAGCTTCGTAACCCAGGTCGCGGCACGACTGGGGGAGACAGACGAAAGACAAACAAGACACGAGGCTCTCAGCTCTCATCTCCACGAAGCCGTGCAGGGCACTGGCGAACAGTCCATGCATAGGGACCTACTCCTCGACCAGGAAATTGTTCGAATAAACGAGCAACACAAACGGCAACTGGCAGCTCACGAGATAAGTCTTAATCTTGTGAGAGATGAGCTACAACACCACCAGGAGTCTCGAGAAGCCCAAGATGGGGAGATCGCGGTGCTTAAGGCTGTGGTGGAACAGTTCATGGGACAGGTGAAAGGGAAAGACAAGGTGTCAGATCCGACACCAGAGGCTTCAGGGGCAGGAGGAGGAAGACCACCACCGCCACCACGACACGGACCGGCAGGAGCTCCAGGAGGCGGAGGGGGGGGAGAACGCGATAATGAGGGGGAAGGATCGGGCAGGAAGCCAGATGAGAGTCGGAAAGGAAGACGGGGCGAGAGACCCGCACCCAGCCAGAAGAAGACGACTATGACGTCGAAAACGATGAACAGTTTAACCTGTTCTCTCGAGTCATGGCCAACACCTTGGGACAACGGACGAGAGTCCCAGCGGAACCTCCTGCCGTATTTAGAAACGAAAAACACCAAGATATCCGCATGTGGCTAATGACAAGTACGGATTACGTTGGACGAAACAGCTGGCAATGGGAAGACGAGGCACAACGAATCCGATACGCCATAAGCCGAATGGACAGGAAAGAAGTCGCACCGTTTGCATTAACCTACCGACGACAAATGACCGGAGAAATAGGTTATAGGAGACAAGAAGGATACGAGTTCTGGCATGTCTTTGCAGAACAGGCCCTGCGACGCTTCGGACCCACCCATTAAGCGGAAAAATCCCTTAGAGAAATGGGATTGGTCAAATATCGCGGTGATGTCGCCAAATTCTTGATGGAAATGGAAAATCTCAACATCCATGCAAGAGTCATCGGGATAGCCTGGAGAAAAATGATTGAAGACGAACTTCCCATACAAGCATTGCGACGGCTCTCACTCAGAGAATATGTCGACGATGGGGAATGGTTGGAAGCAGTCAGGACAGTAACCCGAGCGGAAGAAGATTGTAAGGAAAGAAAAGATCTTCGAGGAGGCGGTCCCTCCGGCGCGACACGAGGCGAAAAAAGAAAGTTCGAGGATTCGAAGCCGACGGTTACCGCAAAGCGTGTAAAGAAGCAATACACGGCTACGGAACAGGCGGCCTACCAGAAGAAAAAGGCGGGGGCGAGAAAGGAGAAGAAAGAAGAGTGGGTGGCACCGACGGGGGAGGTTAGACATACGGTGTGGGCGGAAGCACACCAGGGCGTCGATCAGAAAGTTGTCGATAAACAGAAATCCGACAACGAATGCACGCGATGCGGAATGAGGAACCACCTCTGGAAACACTGTGGAAAACCGATACAAGTATCAGCAGTGTATCGAGGGCAATCAAAGCCCAAAGGACAGTCCGCATTCGCGCCAAAACGACGCCGCCAGGTAGCCACTGTTGCCGTTGATGGCAAGGGAGAAAGCTCGAAACGAGTGGTGCAAAGGCCCCCGGCTTGGGCCTTTGACGATGACGACATTTTATAAAAAGTCTTCCAGGTCCCGACAACCACGGTGATCGGGTAGTGAGGTTGCCGCCTCGAATCGAAAGACCTGCGGCGTAGTCGGTGACGAGATCCCACCGGAAGGCTAAAAGACACAAGGATCGCGGTTGCCAATTTACGTCCAAAATTGGGTAGTCCGTGCTCACCACGGGAGCCATAAAAAACTACAAGAGAAGAAGGTGGTTGACAAGACTAAAAGGGAAAAAGAAGATTACCATTCGCCGGAACGGAACTTGAGTTGCCCGACACGCGTGAGCAGGGTTGAAATCCAGGGCAACCTGACTTTCCCTCCGACTAAAAAAGCCGGGCAAATAGAAGCTAGGAGCGCCTCTATTGGGCACAAGGTTCATGCCCGACGAATGGTGTCTGAGGGGGTCGCGGGCGTACGACCAAACTCGAAGGCGGAGGTACGGTGGACTCGGCATGGGGGACAGTCTCATATGAGGGCTAAGTCGCCGATAAAGGACAGCGCATCCTAGTCGCTAACTCGAGAGGTACTCTAGTGAACCACGACTCCTGTGATATGGGAACTCCTCAGCAGGAGGTAAAGACCGCTAGTAGTGGGCCGCCTGATATCAGAATATTAGACACTTATTGTAAAAAGGTTGGTCTGAGGAGGCTTTAAGAGCCGAAACTGCGCAGGCGCGGTAACAAACCCCCATGCTACTTGTAACCGCGACGATGAAAAGATTTCATCAAGAAACGGGCGAAAGCTTTAGACTCATTAAAAAACCTAAGCATTACGCCTGCCCAGAAGGGAAGGCATTTATTGAATTGAAAGGACGAAAACACACGATAAGCGTACTTTTAGATTCCGGTTCAAATATCTTTCTCATGAACCAAAACACCGCACAACGGCTAGAAATCCCGACCGAAGCTAGGGAATCACCTTTAACAATCACCACCTTCGATGGCGAAACCGTGCCAACCGGAGGAAAATTCTACACCCATCCTATCCTCTTAGAAATCGGTGCGAATGGTCACCGAAGCATGATATCCTGTGAAATATCAAACGCAGGAAGATATGATCTAATCATACCCTTTGGGTGGTGGCACGATGAACACCCCCTTAAAAATATAAGGAGCTTTTTGAAAAGAAAAACGCTAAGAGGTTGGCGCCTCGAAGGACGTTTGATCATGCCATCAACCTTAAGGAAGGGGCAGAACCCCTATGGGGCCCAATTTACCCAATGTCGGCACACCAGTTAAACGAGCTGGACAAGTACCTCAAGAAAATGATGGCTGAGGGAAAAATAGCCGACAGTGAATCCCCTTACGGCGCTCTAATCCTTTTCGTTCCAAAGCCAGATGGAAGTCTGCGACTATGCGTAGACTATAGGAACCTCAACAAATTGACGATCTTGAATAAATATCCCCTACCACTCATGGATGAACTCTGAGACCGCGTTGCTGGAGCAAAAGTATTTACAAAGCTCGACCTAAAAGATGGATACCATGTTATTCGAATGAGGAAAGGCGACGAACATAAAACGGCATTTCGTACAGGATACGGACAGTACGAATACAAAGTCATGCCTTTCGGGCTTGTTAACGCTCCCGCAACCTTTCAGACAATGATGAACAAAATCCTAAGAGAATTCTTGGACCACGGAGTGGTCGTATACTTAGACGATATCCTAATATATTCCGAGAATATGACCGACCACATCAAATTAGTCAAAAAAGTCCTGGAACGACTCGAACAGCACGATTTAGCTGTCTCATTGAAGAAGTCGGTATTCCACCAAGACGAGGTCGAATTCCTAGGATACATTGTCAAGACAAGAGGAGTTACCATGAGTGATAGAAACGTGAAAAGTGTTCAAAACTGGGCACACCCGAGATGGGTTAAAGAAGTCCAAATCTTTATTGGATTTGCAAATTTTTATCAACGATTCATCAAGGACTTCTCGAAAGTTTGCAAGCCAATAACCGAGACGCTAAAGGGAAACCCAAAAGATTATCACTGGGGAAGAGAGCAGGAGGAGGCGTTTGAGGAGTTGAAGACGAGGTTTACAACGGGCCCAATTTTATGGCATTTTTACCCAGGGAGGAAGACGGTGGTCGAGACAGACGCAAGCGACTTCGCGGTAGGATGCGTGCTGTCACAATACCAAGGGCGACGGCTTCACCCAGTGGCTTTTCATTCTCGAAAGTTGAACAGCGCAGAAAGAAATTATGAGATACATGACAAGGAATTAGTCGCAATAATGGAAGCGTTCAACGGATGGAAAAGATACCTCTGGGGGGAAGAAGAACCCGTGACGGTATACACGAACCACCAAAACCTACAGTCCTTTTTGACCAAAAAAGTCTGGAACCAGCGACAGATTCGATGGGCACAGGAGTTGACGAACTATAACTTCAAAATAGTCTATCGGCCGGGGTGCAGGGGCGGGAAACCCGACGCGTTAAGTAGACGGCCGTAGTACCGTCCTGAGGAGGGAGCTCGTCACAGTGAACAATCGATTTTGAAATCAGAACATTTTCAAATTTCCCTAATTCATGAGAAACGAAATGCAGAGACAGCCCTCATTCCAGAAAAACGCGAACCTACAAGCCTCAGGATAAGGAAACTTTCAGACAAGGCTATAATCCCAACGAAAGGATCACGGTTTGCGGCTGGTCATGACATCTACGGCCTGACAGACGGCCTGGTACCAGCAAAAGGACAGACAATGGTGGAAACGGGTATTGCGATAGGACCGCCGGAAGGAACCTACGGAAGGCTAGCCGCAAGAAGTGGTATGGCTAGCAAGATGGGAATAGCAGTTGGCGGTGGTGTAATAGATGCGGATTACACAGGGGAAGTCAAGGTCATACTTTGAAATCATGGCGAGGCAGACTGCGTTTTCAAGGCAGGAGATCGGATAGCGCAACTCATAATAGAAAAGGTTGCCAACGCCGATGCCATGGAAGTAGACGATCTGGATACAACCGAGCGAGGGAAATCGGGCTTTGGCTCAAGCGATCTAAACCCCAAGCGATCGATTACGGCTAAAGAAGAAGGAGTCAAAATATGTGTCCTTCACGCAAACCCAAACAGTAACGAATTCTTGAGCGCGGCAGATATCGGCTATCACCCTCGGTTGACGAAAGAAAGAGAAATGTTGTCAAGCGTTCATGTCAATGCAGCCCTGACACGAACGATGAATGATTTATTTCTAAACAAGATTAGAGCAGCTGGAAAGGAGGATGAGAAGTGGCAGAACCGAGGCAGCGAGCTGGTTAGGTTAAGAGAAAATGGGACGAAGATGCCGGAAGAATGGAGAGAAAAGGACGGGTTACTATATTACAAAAATGGTTTGTACATCCCCGAGGACGAAGCCCTTCAAACGGAGATAGCCCAAGGCTGTCACGACTCATTAGTCGCAGGGCACTTCGGACAGGAGAAAACGATTGAGATAGTAACCAGGGACCTTTACTGGAAAAAACTCGCAGATTGGATCAGAGACTGTGTACGATCCTGCAACGAATGTCAACACAGTAAATCCCCATGGCATGCCACGAACGGATTACTTCAACCTTTAGAAGTAGCTTATGCCCCCTGGTCCTCCATATCGACGGACTTTATCACCCAACTACTGGAATCGCAGGGTAAGACCCAGATCATGGTAGTAGTAGAACGGTTCACCAAGATGGCCCATTTTATGGGCCTCCACAAGAATGCGACCTGAAAGGATGTTGCGGATACCTTCCTTCGGGAAGTTTGGGAACTTCACGGCTTGCCGACTGAAATCATATCGGACATGGACGCGAAGATTTCGGGCGAATTCTGGGAATCATTGTGCAAAATGCTAGGAGTTAAGAGGCGTATGTCAACGGCTTACCACCCTCAGACTGACGGGCAAACAGAAAGGACCAACCAAGTGCTGGAAGGTTACTTACGAACATTTGTCAATTACGATCAGAACGACTGGTACCACCTGTTGCCGTTAGCAGAACACGCCTACAACAACTCGGCTACCAATGCACACAAGATGACCCCTTTCTTCGCCAATTACGGCTTTCATCCACAAACGGAATGGATGAAAGAAAGAGAAGCTCAGACCCTCGGGGCGACATTGTATGCTCACTGGATGCAGGACATACACCAACAAGCGAAGCAAACCCTAGAAACTACACGGGAATTGATGAAAAGATATTATGACTGAAAAGCGACGGAACAACCCAGCATGGAGGTCGGCGACTTGGTAATGTTGAATGCGAAAAACATACGTACCAAACGAACATCGAAGAAATTGAGTCCAAAGCTGTATGGCTCGTTCAAAGTCTTAGAAAAGAAAGGAAGTCAGGCATATAAGCTAGAAATATCGCCTAGGTGGAAAATTCATCCCGTGTTCCACGTTTCGCTGTTGGAACCCTATCGAGCCTCGAACCGACCAGATCGCGAACAACCTCCAGGAGACCCAGAAGAGATCGAGGGAGATTTAGAGTGGGAGGTAGAAAGGATCGAGGAAGGAATAAACCGAGGAAAGAGCTTCGGTATTTTGTGCAATGGAAAGGCTGCGCGGAGGATGAAAATACATGGAAACCCTGCGAGAGTATGGGAAACGCGCAGGAAGAGGTGGAAAGGTTTCATAGAGAGAACCCGGAGATGCCGGGCCCGCGAGAGGTTGAGTAACATAAGAAAGATTTTCCATCGGTGGACAAGTAAACACTGGTGGTTTTTACCCCTACTATGTGGAGCTCGAAAATGGCAGAGAGAATTGTGTAATAGACATAGAGTATTCGGGACGAACACTTCGAAGAGGCGAGCTCGTGTTAGGCGCACGGACTCCCCGTAAGGATTTACAGGGTAAAGTTACCCTACCTTGACGCACACGAACTTCGAAGGAAAAAGATAACACCCCCCTCCAGCCCTGGCGTTGGGACGGCGCGTCATCACTGGCCGCTTGGGTAGTTGCGTCCCAATAATAAAGACCACTATCGACGGAACACATCTCATAACACCGTATACGTCGCGGCCGTCCGTCCGACCAGATCCTGTTCGCAGGATATATGAGGGGAGAACTCCGGGCACCTTATGCAAGTGGAAGCAGGTGGATCGGACGACGGCGCATACGGTTACAGACACTTGAAGACAGACTGTCGGAAGGGTGGGTCGAAGGTAACAGGACGTTTCGCACGAAAAGTTAGTCCCCTCGTACCTACTAAGTCGTGTAGAGTATGAAGGAGGTAACTATGCCCAG
>Ga0307509_10001929_pt1 | contig 34257 bp, 31 predicted proteins | sample 10_EM_MG_FD_202245 | JGI IMG/M metagenome (GOLD analysis project Ga0307509, IMG submission 202245) | Populus trichocarpa ectomycorrhiza microbial communities from riparian zone in the Pacific Northwest, United States - 10_EM | ecosystem: Host-associated > Plants > Roots > Unclassified | place...
GCATCCCGCCATCCGCGCTGATGCAACCAGAAGCACAGGACCGAAACCATCGTGACGGCGATCTGGTACTTGGACAGAGCTCCCAGGCCGAGTGCCGCGCCAAGGGCCAGCCACCACCGCAGTCGACCGGTCGTGCACGCCCTCCAACACAGCCCGGCATTGATGGCCATCCAGAACATCAACACGATGTTGTGGTTGCAGTAGTTCAGCCGTCCGTTGTAATAGGTGATGCACGAGGCCGCCAACAGGGCCAGCGTGGCGTATCGATGTCCGCGCAGTTGCGACAACAGGCGCCAGAGCAGCGCCAGCGAGCCCAAGGTCAACGCAGCACCGGTGAGATAGCTGGTCCACGCATGCACGCCGAACAGCTGCGCGAAGCGCAGGAAGTGGGTCTCGTTCGCCTCGACGACGCCCAGCAGCGCCTGCGCCTTGATGTCCTGCGGCAACCGCAAGAAGCGGTGGCTGCAGCGGAACGCGGTACTCGGTGCGACGGCAGCCGCTCGGCGGCCTTGTGCACGCTGAGCCCTTCACGCAAAGCATCCGCCTGACTCAGCCACTTGGCCTTGTGGCGCAAGCGCGCCTGCGGTGTGCCGGTCAGGGCGTTGAAGGTCTTGACGCAGTCTCGGCACTTAAACCGCTGCAGCTCACTGGCTTGGCCGTTACGCACCACGCGCTTGCCTTGGCAGTGCGGGCACGTCGGTGACGCGCCCAGCCGGGCCTGCACAACTTCCACGGCCTGCACACCCTCGCCTTGCGCGCGCAAAGCCTGCTGCAGCACAGCACGCTGCGCCGGGGTCAGCCTCAAAGCCTCGGCCAGCATCCGCTTCATCTCTCGATTGCGCATCTCTTGCTCCTGAACACCCGGAAACACCCGGCTGCAGGAATCAATGCCTCAGGCACCTCGCTCACCACGTGAGCTCGTCACCAATCAATGCGCAAAGAGCCTTTCATAAACTGCCGGCGCGCCATCCGCAGGGTGCTCAGCGCGAACAGCTCGACGATCAGCGCGGTGTTCTTGGCCACTCTCACTCAGCGCACTGTCCCGAACAGCTCGACGATCAGCGCCTTCAACCACCGCATCATGGGGATCTGCTCGTGGCGCCGGCTCCAATGCAACGACACGGAGAACTCGGGCGTGGGCAGCACGGGTTCTATCAGGCGAAAACTGTCTTTGGGCTCGAAGCTGTTGGCCACTTCGCGCGGGACGACGGCGGCCAGCTCGCTCGCCCGCACGGTGGCGGCCAACGCCAGAAAGTGTGACACCTCGAGGCGCACGCGATGTTCGACCCCCATCTTCTCCAGGATGCGGGTGGTCTGGGCGTGCGAGTGCACGGTGATGTAGTTCAAGCGGTTCAACTGCACGGCGGTCACGCGCTGGCGCGAACGACCAGCCAGCAGCGGGTGGCCTTCGCGCACTAGCAGCACGTACCGATCCGTGAACAGGTCCAGCTTCGCCGTGCCGATCACTCCGGGCAGGTAGCCGATCGCGAAATGCAGTTGGCCGCTGAGCAGCGATGCGGCGATCACGTCGGAGTTCCAGGTCCGCGTGATCACGCGCAGCGCGGGCGCTCGCTCATGCAGCGCCCCCATGAGCCTAGGCAGAAAACGTCGCTCGCCGATGTCGGTGAGGTGCAGGCGGACTTCGGCCGCCGACGTCCGGGGATCGAACGTGTCGTCGTCATTGAGGCCGAGGTCCAGTTGCGCCAGCGCCGCCTGCACGCTCGGCACCAGTCGTTCGGCCCGCTCGGTGGGCTGCATGCCAGTGGCGGACCGGATGAACAACGGGTCCCGCAGCGCGAGGCGCAACCGTGTGACGGCATGGCTCGTGGCCGGCTGCGACAGCCCGAGCAATGCCGCGGCGCGGCTGATGCTCCGCACGCGATACACGGCCTCGAAGACGCGAAGCAGGTTGAGATCGATGTCCTGACTATTCATAGCATGAATATTCGATTGTAGGTTCATGCCCTTGCGGAGGTTCGTGGGTGCACCGAAACTGCCGCCAAACCGACAGCGAGCACACATGAGCGCACCCGCCCAACCCACCGTCCGCGACGCCACGCTGCAACTGCTGCGCGACGTCGGCATCGACACCATCTTCGGCAACCCAGGTTCAACCGAGCTGCCGCTGTTCCGGGACTTTCCGCAGGACTTCAATTACGTGCTTGGGCTGCAGGAGTCGGTCGTCGTGGCCATGGCCGACGGCTATGCGCAGGCCACGCGTGGTGCGGCCATGGTCAACCTGCACTCCGCTGCCGGCGTGGGCCACGCGATGGGCAACCTGTTCACGGCGTTCAAGAACATGACGCCGCTGATCGTGACGGCCGGCCAGCAGGCGCGCTCGATCCTGCCCTATGACCCGTTCCTATTCGCGGCCCAAGCCACCGAGCTGCCCAAGCCCTACGTGAAGTGGGCTTGCGAGCCGGCGCGGGCCGAAGACGTGCCGAAGGCACTGGCGCGGGCGTACCACATCGCGATGCAGCCGCCGCGCGGCCCGGTGTTCGTGTCCATCCCCGCAGACGACTGGGATCGTCCCTCCGACTGGATCACGCCACGCCGCGTGAGCCGATCGATCGCCCCCGAGCCCGCGATGCTGGAAGCGCTGCGAGCGGCCGTCCTGGGCGCCCGCCGGCCCGCCCTGGTCGTGGGTGCCGGCGTGGACCGCGATGGCGCCGTCGACGCCGTCGTGAAGCTGGCCGAACGCATCGGCGCGGCCGTGCACGTGGCGCCGATGTCCGCCCGCTGCGGCTTTCCGGAGACCCATCCTCTATTCGCCGGCTTCCTGCCGGCGATGCGCGAGCGCATCGTCCAGCGGCTCGAAGGCCATGACCTGATCCTGGTGCTGGGGGCGCCCGCGTTCACGTACCACGTCGAAGGCCAAGGGCCGCACGTACCGGAGGGCGCAAGCTTGTGGCAGGTCGTGGACGACCCTCACATAGCGGCGTGGACCCCGGTGGGCGACACCATCGTGGCGAGCCTGGGCCTCACGCTGCAGCGCCTGCTGGACGGCAAGCTGCCGGCCGCGACGGGCCGCCCTGCGGGCCGAATGGCCGTGGCGATACCCGAGCCGGGTCTGCCGCTGTCGACCGCCTTCGTGCTCCGCACGCTGCACACCTTGCGGAAGGCGAATGACGTGGTGGTCGAGGAGGCGCCCGGTGCACGATCCACGATGCAGGACCACCTTCCGATGGATGGCGCCGACAGTTTCTACACGATGGCCAGCGGCGGCCTCGGCTGGGGTATGCCTGCGGCCGTCGGCGTTGCCCTGGGCCGGCGCCGGCTCGCACGGGGCGGTCGCGTGATCGGGCTGATCGGCGACGGTTCGAGCATGTATTCGATCCAGGCGCTCTACACCGCAGCTCAACTGAATCTGCCGATCACCTTCGTGATCCTGAACAACCGGCGCTACGCGGCGCTGCAGGACTTCGCGCCGGTCTTCGGCTATGCGCCAGGTGCCGTGCCGGCCGGCACCGAGCTGCCGGATCTGAATTTCCGTCTGCTCGCCCAGGGCCAAGGAATGGATTCGATGCGTGTGGAACGGCCGGAAGACCTGGTGCCGGTGCTGGCCTCGGCACTGGACGCCGGGCATCCCAATCTGGTCGAGGTTCTGATCGCCTGATCGTGGCGTGATGCATCACGCCTGCGTTTCGCTCGGATAGGCATCGAGAGGGCGCTCCCCGAGACTCGCACGAGAACAACCGCTGAACCGCCGCTGCGGCAGCCGCAAAACAACAGGAGACATCGATGCTCGAACCCTTGACGGACGACCTGGCGCCGCGACCACCGGCGCTGGGTCCCATCGCCCACCTGCTGCTGAACACCAGCAAGCTGTGGGCCGCGGCCGGCGGTCTGCTTTTCGTGGGGCTGGTGGCCATGTCCATCGTCTCGATCGTGGGCCGCAAGCTGTTCTCGGCGCCGGTGCCCGGCGATGTCGAGGTGCTGCAGATGGTGGCGGCCTCCGCCGGCGCGAGCTTCTTCGCGTACTGCCACATGAATCAAGGCGACGTGAAGGTCGACTTCTTCACCGCCAAGGCCGGCGAGCGGACGGTGCACCGCCTGGATGCCGCGGGCTCGTTGCTGTTCGCCCTGGTGGGTGCGCTGCTGACGTGGCGTACCGGTGCGGGCGCCTTGGCGACGATGAACGACGGCGAGACCTCCGCCATCCTCGGCTGGTCGGTGGGCCTGGCCCAGTGGGCCATGGTGCCCGGCTTCGTGCTGATGACGCTGGCCGGCCTGGCCATGACGGACTGGCACTGGCGGCAAGCGGCGGGCGCGGGGAGCGCGCCGTGAGCGGCATCGCCGCTGGCCTGCTGATCTTCGGCTTCCTGCTGTGCCTGATGGCGCTGCGGGTGCCGATCGGCATCGCCATGTTTGTCGCCGGGTCCGCAGGCTACATGGCACTGCTGGGCCACGGCGCGGACGGCACCTGGCTCAACCTGCTGAAGTCGCTGCCGTATGCGCGGCTCTCGAACTACGACCTCGTCGTGGTGCCGCTGTTCCTGCTGATGGGTCAGTTCGCCACCCACGGCGGGCTCAGCCGTGCGCTGTTTCGCTGCGTCAATGCCTTCATGGGCCACCGCCGCGGCGGCGTGGCAATGGCCACCGTGGGGGCGTGCGCGGGCTTCGGTGCCATCTGCGGTTCAAGCCTGGCCACGGCCGCGACGATGGGCCAGGTGGCACTGCCCGAGCTGCGCCGCCTGGGCTATGCCGGCAGCCTGGCCACCGGCACGCTGGCGGCCGGCGGCACGTTGGGCATCATGATCCCTCCGTCGGTGCCGCTGGTCATCTACGCCATCCTCACGCAGGAATCGATCGGCAAGCTGTTCGTCGCCGCCGTGCTGCCCGGTCTGATCGCGATGCTCGGCTACATGCTGGTCATCCAGATCACGGTGCGCCTTCGTCCCGAGATGGGGCCGGCCGGCCCGCGTGTCGCGTGGCCCGAGCGGACCAAGGCGCTGCTGCAGGTGTTGCCGGTGCTCCTGGTGTTCGTGGTCGTGATCGTCGGCATCTACGGGGGCTGGGCCAACCCGACCGAGGCGGCCGCCATCGGCGCAGCGGCTTGCGGCGCGCTGGCAGTGGTGTCCGGGGGCATGCGCTGGAAGGGCCTGCTCGACAGCGCGCTCGGCACCGCGCAAGCCACCGCGATGATCCTGCTCGTGCTGTTGGGTGCAGACATGCTGAACACGGCGCTCGCGCTGTCGCAGATGCCAGCCGAACTCGCAGCGTGGGTCAGGGGCAGCGGCCTGCCTCCCCTGCTGGTGCTGTCGGCGATCCTGCTGATCTACATCCTGCTCGGCTGCGTGATGGACTCGCTGGCCATGATCCTGCTGACGATTCCCATCTTCTACCCGATGGTGATGGGTCTGGATTTCTTCGGCATGCCCGATGCCGACAAGTCGGTGTGGTTCGGCATCCTCGCCCTGATGGTGGTGGAGATCGGCCTGGTGCATCCGCCCGTTGGCATGAACGTCTACATCATCAACCGGCTGGCCAAGGACGTGCCGCTGGTGGAAACCTTCAAGGGTGTACTGCCCTTCCTCGCCTCGGATTTCGTGCGCATCGCCGCCCTTGTGTTCTTCCCCGCCATCTCGCTGGTGCTCGTCCACCGATTCGGCACCGTCTGACACCGACCGGCGGGCGCCACGCCAACCGCACTTCCACCCCATAGGAGACAACACCGATGAAGAACTTCGCAAAGACCGGCTTGGCACTGTCGATGCTCGCGCTGTCCGCGCTGGCCGGTGCCCAAACCGTCACGCTGCGCGTGCACCACTTCCTGCCGTCCACGTCGAATGCGCAGGTGCGCCTGATCCAGCCATGGTGCGACAAGGTGGCCAAGGAGTCGGGCGACCGCCTGAAGTGCCAGATCTACCCTGCCATGCAACTCGGCGGCACGCCGGCGCAGTTGTTTGACCAGGCGCGCGACGGCGTGGCCGACATCGTATGGGCCGTGCCCACCTATGCGGCCGGGCGCTTCACGAAGTCCGAGGTGTTCGAGCTGCCTTGGATCGCGGTGACCTCGAAGGCCGGCAGCCAGGCCCTGTGGACCTACGTGGACAAGAACGCGCAGGACGAGTTCAAGGGCGTGCGCCGAATCTTCATGCATGTGCACGACGGCGCGCTGTTCCACTTCACGAGCAAGACGCCCAAGACGCTCGAGGACATGAAGGGGCTGAAGGTACGTGCCGCCACGCGCTCGAACTCGCGCATGCTCGCCGCGCTCGGCGCAACGCCGGTGCAGATGCCGCTCCCGCAGGTGCCCGAGGCGCTCTCCAAGGGAGTGGTCGACGGTGCCGCGGTCCCCTGGGAGGGCGTGCCCGCCATCAAGCTGGCCGAGATCGCGAAGTACCACCTCGACGTGCCGGCCGGCACGCCGCGCATCTCCAACACGATCTTTGTCTTCGCGATGAACCAGGGCAGGTACGACAGCCTGCCCGCCGACTTGAAAAAAGTGATCGATGCCAACAGCGGGTTGGCCACATCCGCGTGGGCCGGCGAGACCGGCTTCGACGCCGTCGTGGAACCGTTCAAGAAGGCGGCCCGGGACCAGGGCGGAGTCTTCTACACGTTGCCCGACGCCGAATACCAGCGCTGGGTGAAGGCAACCGATCCGGTGAACGACGAGTGGGTCAAGGAAGCCGCGGCCAAGGGCGCCGACGGCAAGCGCCTGCTCGAAGAAGCGCGCGCGCTGGTCAAGCAGTTCTCGAACTGATCGCGCGCAGCGCCAGCAGCAACGAGGAGCAGCGATGGGCACCCCTTTGACGGTCGAGGATTGGCGGCGGGCCGCGCGCCGGACCCTGCCGCGCTTCGTCTTCGACTACGTGGATGGCGCAGCCGAGGACGAGTGCAGCCTGCGCGCCAACCGGTCTGCCTTCGACGAGCTCGAATGGGTGCCTAGAGTGCTGCGCGACGTGTCCGACATCGACGCGACCGTCACCGTCTTCGGCCGTCGCTGGGCCGCGCCGATGGCGACCGCGCCCACTGGGCTGAATGGCTTGGTGCGTCCGGGCGGGGACATCGCGCTGGCCCGCGCTGCGCGCGACGCCGGAGTGCCATTCATCCTGTCCACCGCATCCAACGACCGCCTGGAAGCGGTGCGCGAGGCGGCGCCCGATGCCGAGCTCTGGCTTCAGCTGTACGTGATGCAGGCATCGGGCACGACCGAACAGCTGCTGGACCGTGCACGCGCGGCGAATTGCGGTGCGCTGGTGCTGACGGTGGACGTGCCGGTGAGCGGCTTGCGCGAGCGCGACCTGCGCAACGGGTTCCGTGTCCCGTTTCGCATGAGTCCCAGGCTCTTGCTGGACCTGCTCAGACATCCGGGCTGGGCGTTGCGCCAAGGGCTCGCCGGCCAGCCGCAGTTCGTCAACCTCGTTCAAAACCCTGGCCAGCCCATGTCGCCGGCGGCGCAGGCCGCGCTGCTCAAGCGCGTGATGGACCCGAGCCTGGACTGGCAATGGCTGGCCAACCTGCGCCGGCGCTGGCAGGGGCCGCTGCTGCTCAAGGGCGTGCTGCACCACGCCGACGCTCGGCACGCCGTCGAACACGGCGTCGATGGGCTGATCGTGTCCAACCACGGTGGTCGGCAGCTCGACGGTGCCATCGCGCCGCTGCGCGCGCTGCCCGCCGTGCTGGACGCCGTCGGCGGCCGCCTGCCTGTGCTGCTCGACAGCGGCGTGCGGCGAGGCGGCGACATCGCCAAGGCCCTGGCGCTGGGGGCCTCGGCCGTGCTGCTTGGAAGGCCGCTGCTGTACGGCCTGGCGGCCGCCGGCGAGGACGGTGCCGGCGCCGTCCTGTCGCAGCTTGCCGACGAACTTCACCGTGTGATGGTGCTCCTGGGAGCGCCTGACCTGCCGGCATTGCGCCAAGCAAGCCTGCAGCCCGTGTCCGCAGGGCGGATACCGATGACATCCGCCTTGCCAGGCGGTTCGCCGGCGGCAGCCCCGGCGCTGCTACACCAATGAAACCTTTTGGAGACAAGCCATGAAACCCAAGACCCTTTTCGCGATCCTGACGATGGTGCTCGCCGGCGCCGTCTCGAATGCCAGCGCGGACTCGTCGCGCGGCACGCCGTCCCCGCAGGAGAAGCGCAACGAGCAGGCAGTGCTCGACTTCTATGATGCGGCGATCAACAAGAAGGACTTCAATGCCGCGGCGAGCTTCCTGGGCGAGCGCTACATCCAGCACAACCCGACCGCCGGCGACGGGCACGAGGGCCTGAAGAAGTTCCTCGAGTTCCTCAGCGCGAAGCTGCCGAACTACAAGAGCCGCATCGTCAGCGTCTTCGTCGATGGCGACTTCGTGATCCTGCACGTGCACAACATCCGCGAGCCCAACACCCGCGGCTTCGCGATCATGGACATCTTCCGTCTCGAGAACGGGAAGATCGTCGAGCACTGGGATGTCCGGCAGGAAGTCCCGGACCCCACGACGGCGGCGAACCCGAACGGGATGTTCTAGCCCGGCTCAACTTGCGGCGACCATCGATGCTGAAGCAGCCTCGCTCACGATCAACTTCCGATGCTCGCCGCCACGGCCAAGCCGGCGTACGAGGTCAAGCGCCACATCCACGATCATGTCCTCCTGCCCGCCCACCATCTTGCGAGCACCCAGTTCGACCAGAATGTCCACTGTCTTCAGGTTGTGTTTCCTTGCCGCCGCTTCTGCGTGGCGCAGGAAGCTCGAATACACACCCGCATAACCGAGCGCAAGCGTTTCACGATCGACACGTACCGGGCGGTCCTGAAGCGGGCGCACCAGATCGTCGGCCGCATCCATCAGTTTGTAGAGGTCGGTGCCGTGTTGCCAGCCCTGCCGCTCAGCAGCGGCAATGAACACCTCCAGCGGCGCATTGCCGGCGCCAGCGCCCATGCCGGCCAAGCTCGCGTCGACCCGGTCGCAGCCCTCCTCGACGGCAACGATCGAGTTGGCAACGCCCAGGCTCAGGTTGTGATGCGCGTGAATGCCGGTCTCGGTCTCGGCCTTGAGCGCGTCCTTGAAGGCGCGGAAGCGGTCTCGAACGTCGCCCATGCCCAAGGCTCCTCCGGAGTCGACCACATACACGCAGGTAGCGCCGTAGCTCTCCATCAGCACAGCCTGTTCGGCGAGTCTTTGCGGAGGCGTCATGTGGCTCATCATCAGAAAGCCCACTGCGTCCATGCCAAGCTCGCGAGCGTATTCCAGATGCTGGCGCGACACGTCAGCCTCGGTGCAGTGCGTAGCGACCCGCACGATGCGCGCACCCGCGTCGTAGGCATTGCGCAGGTCGTGCGTGGTGCCGATGCCTGGTAGCAGCAGCGTGGCTACCTTTGCCGATTTGACCGTCTCGGCCACGGCGGAAATCCACTCGACGTCCGTGCACGCACCGAAGCCATAGTTGAAGCTGGAGCCTTCGAGGCCGTCGCCATGCGCCACCTCAATGCTGTCGACGCCGGCAGCGTCGAGCGCAGCGGAGATCGCCCTGACCTGCGCGACACTGTACTGATGACGGATTGCATGGCTGCCGTCGCGCAATGTCACGTCGCTGATATAGAGCTTTTTGGCCCGGTTCATGCTGCCTCCTTCATCCCACGCGCGACACCGCTCGCGATGCGGCGTTGCGCAATCCTGTCGCCGCATGCAAGCGCTGCGGAGGTCATGATGTCCAAGTTCCCGGCATACGACGGCAAGTAGTGCGCCGCCCCTTCCACCTCCAGGTACACCGACGTCTTCAACCCGTGACGCGCGCCCAGTTTCGGAATGTTCAAGGGCTGTTCGGGCGAGATCACGTCGAACTGCACTCGCTGCTTGAGTCGATAACCGGGCACGTAGGCCTGTACGCTCGCAACCATCTTCGCGATGCTCGCCTCCACAGCCGACTCGTCGGCCAATTCGGACAGGACGAAGACCGTGTCGCGCATGATCAAGGGCGGCTCCGCCGGGTTCAACACGATCACGGCCTTGCCACGCTCGGCGCCGCCGAGTTTCTCGATAGCCGCCCGTGTGGTCTCGGTGAATTCGTCGATGTTGGCGCGTGTCCCGGGACCGGCGCTCTTGCTGGCGATCGATGCCACGATCTCCGCGTAGTGAACTTTCGCGACTCGCGACACCGCCGCGACGATCGGGATCGTCGCCTGCCCGCCGCAGGTCACCATGTTGATGTTGCGTCCATCCTCGGCCTCAAGGTTGAGGGCCGGAATCACGTAGGGTCCCAGGGCTGCCGGTGTCAGGTCGATGACCTGCACGCCGTGTTCCTGCAGCAACGTGTCATGCCGTTGGTGGGCGCCCGCCGAGGTTGCATCGAAAACGATGTCAATGTCTGGGAACACATCGAGCTTCAGCAGGCCGTCGATGCCCTCCGCGGTTGTGGCGATGCCGAGTCGGGCCGCGCGTGCCAGTCCGTCGGAGCCCGCGTCGACACCCACCATCGCGCCCATCTCGAGATGGGCGGCATTGCGCATCACCTTGATCATCAGGTCAGTGCCGATGTTGCCGGGTCCGATGATCGCGACCTTCACTTTGTTCGTCATGTGGCGTCCTTCAGTTGGCGAGAAGCTTGGCCGTGGCTTCGATCACCTCGGCACTCGGAGGCTCAGTGCCGGTCTTGCCCGGGCTGTCTGAGACCAGTCTGCCGCCCCGTCCCCAGCGATCGGCCGGGTACTCGTCCAGCAAGACGCGCACACCGTCGATGGGCATCTCAAGGCTTTCGGCCATGGCACGCGACACGCTTTCGATCAGCTTGCGTTTTTTCTCCGCACTGCGGCCCTCGATGATCTTGATCAGTGCAATAGGCATGGCTTACTCCTTTACGTAAAAACCTGCGACGCCCACGCGCTCCATCTCGATCGAGACATACTGGCCGGGCTTGACCCATTCGGCCGGCGTTGCACCGCCGGCCATGACCACCCACCCGGCCTCCAACGGTTCGCCAGCCGCTGCCGACAGCCTTACGGCGGCAACCAACGAGCGCAACGGGTGGCCCAGGATCGCGGCCGTCGAGCCGACCTGCACGACGCGTCCGTCGACGCTCATCGTGAGACCAAGGTTGCTGAAGTCCTGCCTCGGATCACTCCACGCGCCGATCACGAAGCCACTCGACGACGCGTTGTCGGCGATCACGTCGGGCAGGCTGAACTTGAAGTCCTGGTAGCGCGAGTCGATGATCTCCAGCGCCGGGGCAACAGCCTCGACGGCTGCGAGTGCTTCTACTGCAGTGACATCGCCCGCCAACGGCCTCTTCAGGACGAAGGCGAGTTCCGGTTCGACACGCGGATGCACGAAGCGCGAGAAGCTGATCGATGCACCCTCCTCCACCCGCATGCCGCTGGACAGACGCCCCCAGATCACATCCTCGATGCCCATCTGAACCATCTTGGCGCGGCTCGTGAACCCCATCTTCACGCCGACGCGGCGCTCGCCACGCCCGATCCGACGCTGGATCGAAGCCGACTGAATGCCGTAGGCATCCGCCAACGACAACTCGCCCTTGGGGTCGATCTGCGACACCGCTTTCGCGTTGCGTGCCGCATCGTCCAACTGCCGCGCATACTCGAGGATCTGGCTCATGTCGGCTCCTGGTTCGGACGACCTTCGAACACCGCCTTGACGCAGCCAAGGCCGTTGATGCGTGCTTCAAAGACGTCGCCGGGTGCGACCGCAACCATCGGACCCAGCGCACCGGAGAGCACCAGATCGCCAGCGCGCAGCGGCTGTCGCAGCGCGGCCATCGTGCGAGCCAGCCAGACCACCGCGTTCATCGGGTTGCCGAGACAGGCGGCGCCCGCGCCGACGGACACGGGCTCGCCTCGCCGGTTCATCACCATGCCGCACAGGCGCAGGTCGAATTCCGACAGCTTGCGTGGCGAACTGCCCAGCACGTACGCAGCGGACGAGGCGTTGTCCGCGACGGTGTCGACGAACCTGATGTTCCATCCGGCAATGCGACTGCCGACGATTTCGAGCGCGGGCAGCGCATAGTCAATGGCGTTCATCACGTCCACCTGAGACGGGCACGCCATGTCCAGATCTCTACTGAAGACGAAGGCGACCTCGGCTTCGATCTTCGGCTGCTGCAGCGCCGAGAGAGGCACAGGTTCGCCATCTCCGTAGCCCATGTCATCAAACAACATGCCGAAGTCCGGCTGGTCGACACCAAGTTGTGCCTGCACTGCGCGCGCCGTGAGCCCGATCTTGCAGCCTACCGTGCGGCGCCCGCTCTTGATTCGAAACTCCGTGTTGATGCGCTGGATGGCGTATGCGGCCTCCGCGTCGATCTCGGGGTAGGTCTCTCGTAACGGTGCAATGCACTCTCCGGTCAGAGCAGCGTCGCGCAAGGACTGCGCGGCAGCGGCGAGATGTTGAGGAGTCATGGTGTCCTTTTCACGAATCGTGTGATTGATGCAGGGTCGTGACCCTCGACAACGGAGATCTGAACTATGGGCATTTGTCTTCCTACAGAACTTGTGGGATGGCCACGTCGCCTTGGCCACTTCGCAAGAGCGCGTCGGCGACGAATCCCGAGCGTTTCACGTCCTCAACGAATTGCGAGATGCAGAGCGCACCCGCCTCGTGGCGCCCGCTTCGTGGCATCGCCATGGCTTGCTCGATCACCATGAAGCTCGGCTTGATCACCCGCAACGACCCTGCGCGCCCGGCATAGCGCTCGATGACCTGGCGCACACCGGCAGCGACGTCACGTTCGCCCTGCACCAGCAGATCGAATGCCTCGCGGGCCGTGGCGCTGCGTTCGAGCCGCGCGTGCTTCAGCGTGCGCGCGAGATACAGGTCGTAGGCGCTCCCTGCACCGGTACCGACGCAGATGCCGTCGCGGTCCACATCACCAGGCGTGACGAACGGAGAGTCGCTGCGCACCAGGTATGCGCCCTCGATGAGCGCGTAGGGTGACGTGAAGAAAATGTCGGCGCCCCGGACGGGATCAATGGCGAGAAACGCTACGTCCCAGGCGTCCACCTTCATTGCCTCGACGACCTGGCCGGCGGCGGCGAACTGCACGAGTTCTGTGGCGACGCCGAGCCGCTGCCCTAGTGCATGTGCGAGTTCCACCGAGACGCCACGCAATGCCCCAGTCACCTGGTCACACTGCGCCAGCACGGAGTTGCCCATGTTGATTGCCGCGCGCAGCACGCCGGTCGGCGCCAGAGCACGCAGTGCATCGTCCGCAATCGGCACGGGTATCACGCTCACGGGCGGCGCTGCAGGACTTCGAGCTGCGGCCGGTCGCCGCTGGCCTTGCCTGTGATCGGCGGCTGAGGCAGCTTGGCTTCGCCCGGCTCAACGACGAAGTCATGGGCGAGCGAATACCACGGCCCAGTCACGTCACCTGCTGGAGGCGCCGCGCCTTCTGCGTGCAGCACGTAGTGGCCCACGAGTGCCTGGGTTACACCGAACTGGACATCGGTTTCGATGTGAGGGTCATCGCCCGAATAGACCTGCGAGAACTGGGTTTTAAAGCCCGGTTTGTAGATCATGAAGTGGATGTGCGCCGGGCGCATGTTGTGGCGCCCCTGCGCACGCAGCAAAGCGCCAACAGGCCCGCCGATCGGTATCGGATACCCGGTGGGCTTGACGCTACGGAACGCCAGGTGGCCGGCAGCATCGGTCGTGAACTTGCCGCGCAGATTCATCTCCGCCTGCTCGGGATCCTGGTTCTCGTAGAGCCCCTGACCCGACGTATGCCACACGTCGACCTCCGCGCCCTCCACGGGCCGGCCCAGCGCGTCGCGCACCCACGCGTATACGAAGATCGGGATACCAGGCGTCGGGCTGCGGACGATCGACCCGCCGTTCGCAGTGCGCGGCGAATCCATGCGCCAGAACGGCCCCATCAGGTTGGCAGTCGTTTCGGACTGACCGTCGTTGCCGTTGTTGAGCAAGCAGACCAGCGACGAGACGCCGAGCGAGCCGGCCATCAGCACGACCTCGTTGTGCGATGCGGTCGTGAGCTGACCCAGCTTGGCGACGACAGCGCACACCTGGTGAAACTCCGCCTCGGTCAGTTTCGCGTCGCGCACGAAGCCGTGCAGGTGCTCGATGGCGGCTCGCATGATCTGCTTGAATCTCGGATCGTCCGCTCGCTGCAGTTCCGCAAGCGCCGCGGTCGTCACGTCGTTCTGCGTTCTGATGATCACTTTGTCGTCTCCGTGATGGGCCTGCGCTTCCTTGAATTCCCACATGATCAGCGAGCGCGGCGATACAGTCCAATACCGTTGCAGACGCGGTCAATACCTCACCGGTATGAGACGGAAACAAGGAATCACGGTATGGACCTCAGGCAGATGCGCTACTTCTTGGCCCTGGCCGAAGAGCGGAACTTCGGACGCGCGGCGGAACGATTGCACATGGCGCAGCCACCACTGACGCGGCAGATCCGCAGCATCGAGGAGGAGCTCGGCACATCGCTGTTCGTGCGCACGGCCAAAGGGGTCGACCTCACGCCGGCCGGTGAGGCGCTTCTCGAAGAGGTGCCCAACATCCTTGGGCTCGCCGAGCGTGCGGAGGAGAAGGCGCGCATGGCAGGGCATGGACTGGTCGGGCGACTCGAAGTCGGAATCTTCGGTTCCGGCATCCTGAATGTCGTGCCCCGCGTGATGTCGGCCTTCCACAAACTCCGCCCGGACATTCGGATCGTTCTGCACAACATGACCAAGGGCGAGCAGATTCAGGCACTGCGCGAGCGCCGCATCATGGTCGGCTTCGCCCGCCTCGTACCCAGCGAACCCGATCTGTCCGTGGAGGTCGTGCTGCGCGAGCCGATCCTGGTCGCGCTCTTCGAAGGTCATCCGCTTTGCGCCAAGGCCGAGATCACTGTTCGCGACCTGAACGACGAACCCATGATCCTCTACCCCAACTTCGCTCTTTCGGGGTTGGCTCAAAGCGTAGGCGAAGCGTTTCGGCGCGGCCGGGCCCGTCTGCGGATCGAGCAGGAGGTCGAAGATGCCGTGACGGCTATCGCCCTGGTGTCGAGCGGATTCGGACTGTGCGTCACGACGGAATCGGCCGCCAGCCTGCGACTGCCGGGGGTGGTGTATCGCCCATTCCGCTCAGTGCATCTGCGCGACATCGAGATGAGTTGCTTCTTCCGCCGCAACGAGGAATCGCCACTGCTGAATGCCTTCTTGGGCGTGGTTCGGCAGTACGGCGCTCAGCGGTCGAGATAGCGTCCGCGCGACCAGGCCCGCCCCATTCGCAGTCTGGGGCTCGACTCCTCGCCCCGTTTTCAGAAGGGGTAGTGACGCGGCAGGGTCTGGACCGTGATCCAGCGCAACTCCGTGAACTCGCGCACGCCGGCCATGCCGTTGAACCTGCCCCACCCGGAGGCCTTGACTCCGCCAAATGGCATTTGCGCCTCATCATGCAGGGTCGGGCCGTTGATGTGACAGATGCCGGTCTCGATTCGGGCAGCGACCTGCCACGCACGACCCACGTCGCGGCCGAAGATGGCCGCCGACAGCCCGTACTCTGTGTCATTCGCACAGGCAATTGCGGCCTCGATCCCGTTGACCCGGACCAGCGCCTTGACTGGGCCGAAGGACTCCTCCCCGTAGAGGCGCATGTCTCGCGTGACATGGTCGAGCACGGTCGCGCCCATCAGCGTCGAATCGGAGCGTCCGCCGCAGAGCAGCTTCGCACCCTTGGCAACAGCGTCATCGATCAGCGCATTGCATCGTTCGACGATGCTCGTATCCGATACCGAACCGAGCACTGTCGGGCCTTTGCGCGGATCGCCCAACGGCAACGCCTGTGCCCTGGCGGCAAACTTGCGCGCGAATTCGTCGGCGACCGCCTCATCCAGGACGATGCGCTCGGTGGACATGCAGACCTGGCCAGAGTTGGCAAACGCGCCGAACACGGCTGCGTCGACCGCGGCGTCGACATCGGCGTCGTCGAGCACGAGAAACGGCGCCTTGCCGCCAAGCTCAAGCAGCGAAGGCTTGAGGTGGTTGGCGCACGACTGGGCGACGAGACGACCGACCCGTGTCGACCCCGTGAAGTTCACGCGCTTGACGGCCGGATGTGAGATGAGCGCATCGACGATCAAGCCGGCATCGGCGGGCGCGTTGGTGACGTAGTTGATGACGCCAGGCGGAAACCCGGCATCGTTCAGCGCTTCGACAATCAGCTCGTGTGTTTTCGGGCACAGTTCCGAGCCCTTGAGAACGACGGTGTTGCCGCAGGCCAGCGGTGTCGCGATGGCACGCACGGCAAGGATGACCGGCGCGTTCCACGGAGCAATGCTGAGGACCACTCCCGCAGGCTGGCGCACACCCATCGCCAAGCTGCCCGGAACGTCCGAAGGAATCACCTCGCCGAGGATGTGGGTGACGAGCCCGGCGGCTTCGCGAAACATACCGGCCGCCAAGTGCACGTTGAACCCGGCCCATTGCGACGACGCACCAGTCTCTGCCGCGGCGGCAGCGATGATGGCTTCGCCCTTCGCCTCAAGCGCCTGCGCCGCGTTCATCAATAGCGCCCTGCGTTCGTTCGGCCCCGTGGTTCTCCAGGTCACGAACGCCACCGCCGCCGCGTCAGCGGCCTCAAGAGCATCGACTCGTGTCGCCGCGGGCGCGACGGAGGCGATGCTGTCGTCGAGCGGATTGCGTCTCTCGAATGTGAGGCCCGTGGCGGCATCTCTGGGGCGGCCCCCGATGGAAAGCTTGACGTTGAACATGCTTGTGCTCCTGGTTAAGTGAATACGAGGTCAATGTGGGCCGGCCCCGAGATAGGCACGTTGCACGGCGGGGTCAAACCTGAGTTCGGTGGCGCTTCCTTGTCCAACGATCCGGCCGCTCTCCATCAGGTAGCCGCGGTCTGCGATCGCGAGGCTGTGCTTCGCGTTCTGCTCGACGAGCAGCACGCCGACACCCATCTCCCGCACCTTGACGAGAGCCGCGAAGAGCTCCTTGAACATCAGCGGGGACAGCCCGAGAGACGGTTCGTCCAGCAGCAGGATCTTCGGGTTGGACATCAGCGCCCGCCCCATGGCCACCATTTGCTGTTCACCCCCGCTCATGGTCCGTACAAGTTGCGGCATGCGCTCGGCCAGACGAGGGAACAACGCTGTCACGCGTTTCAAGTTTTCGGATTCGAGCGCTCGCGCACGGGCGGGCAGGGCTCCGAGGCTGAGGTTCTCTGCCACCGTCAGGTCGGCAAAGACACCGCGCCCTTCGGGTACCAGCGCGACGCCGGTATCGACGATGCGGTGGCTGGCCAGCGCGGTGAGTTCGGTACGGTCCATGCGCACCGAGCCGCCTTCAAGGACCGGCACCATGCCGCCGACAGCCTTCAAGAGCGACGACTTGCCGGCACCGTTTGCCCCCAGGATCACGACGATCTCAGATGGCTTGATATCGAGAGAAATATCCGTCAGCGCACGGTGCTGCCCATAGCTGACCGAGACGTTCTTGACCTCAAGCACGGGCGCCACCTCTTCCGGCAACGCCGTCATCGTCGGAGTCGTCATCGCCCAAATACGCCTTGACCACGTGTGGGTCTGACAACACTCGTGCGGTCGATCCCTCGGCAATCTTGATGCCAGCGTTCATCACCACGCAGCGATCGCACAGTGAGTGGACCGCATCCATCACATGCTCGACCAGGATCACGGTCAATCCTGCGTCGCGCAACTGCTTGATGAGTGCGATGCCCTGCTGCAGCTCGGTCGGATTGAGACCGGCCAGCCATTCGTCGAGCAACAGGAGCTCGGGAGCGAGCGCCATGGCACGTGCCAATTCGAGTCGCTTGGCGTCGATGTAGGTCAACTCGCCGGCCGCCATGTTCTCTCTGCGCGCCAGACCCACACGACCGAGCAGGGCGACAGATTCCGCCCGCGCAGCGTTCCCGCTCAGACCCCCTGGGCGAAAGGCGAAGCCGACCTCGACGTTCTCAAGACAGGTCATCGATTCGAGCACCCGGACCAGCTGGAACGTGCGCGCCACACCAAGTCGCGCGATGCGATGGGCCGCCATGCCGTTGATCTGCCGACCCTTGAAGATCACGCGCCCACTGTCTGACGGCAAGGCACCGGAGATGAGGTTCATCGCAGTCGATTTGCCCGAGCCGTTGGGCCCGAGCAAGCCGATGATTTCGCCGCGACCGACCTCGAAGCTCAATTCGTTCACGGCGACCAACCCACCGAACGCCTTGCGCAGCGCTTCCACGCGCAACACCGGACCGTCGCTCACACGGACCTCCGGTGGCGCATGACTCGCTGTAGCAGACCGGCGATGCCGTTGGGAACGAAATAGATGATCGCCATGAATGTGACGCCCAGCAGGATGAGGAAGTAGTTCGGGAAGTTCACCGACAGCACCTCGAACAACAACACCAGCGGGACCGCACCTGCGAGAGGGCCGAAGAGACGCGTCGTTCCGCCGAGCAGCGCCATGATCAGGACCTGGAAAGAGATCTGCGGGTTGAAGGCGATCTCGGGGTCGATGTAGGTCCAACGTGGCGCCAGCACTGCGCCGGTAAGGGTCATCACGGCCGCACTGAGCACGAACAGCATCAGCTTGATCCGGCTCGTATCGATGCCGACGTGCGTGGCGACGACTTCGTCGTCGCCGATGACGCGCAAGGCAAGGCCGAGCCGCGAACGCCGCATCAGCACCCACACCCCGAGCACGCTGACGAGCAGCGCCAGCAACTGCCAGTAGATCTGACGCTGCGAGATGTCGATGAACACGTGGCGCCCGACATCGCGGGTGACATTCACTTCATACCACGTGACGATCTGCTTCACGAGTTCGGCAAGGCCAAAGCTGAAGATGACGAAATAGACGCCACTCAGGCGCAGAGTGGACAGGCCCACCAGCAGGGCAATGGCGACTCCGATACCCAACGCCACCAGCAGGACCCCGGCCCACGGCATGGACTCGCCAAGCACTGCAACGGTATACGCGCCGATGCCGAAGAACGCGGCCGTGGCCAGCGACACGTAGCGGGTGGGTCCGGAGAACATGGCCCACGCGGTGGCGAGCACGCCGTACTGCAGCAGGGTCACGCCCAACGACAACCAGTAGTCGCCGCCTTGGAGCAATGGAGCGGCCGTGGCGATCGCGAGTGCAGAACAAGCACCGAGGCCAGCGAGGACAACCGTCAAGCGGCTCATCGCACAGTCTTTCCAAATAGCCCGGTGGGCCTCAACAGCAGTACGAGCAGAAACAAGGTGAAGTTGGCGGCGACCGTGAGGCCGGGGTCCACGTAGCTGGCGACCAACGTTTCCACGAAGCCCAGCAGCAGCCCGGCGACCAAGCACCCCATCAGGTTGCCGGCGCCGCCCATGATCACGACGATCAGCGCCTTCATGGCAAACACGACTCCCAGAGAGGCCGAGAACGGCAAGAACATGCTGATCAGTACGCCGGAGGCGGCCAGTAAGGCGCCACCGATGCCGAACGCTATTGCCGAAGCGGCTCGCACGTCGACGCCCACCAGCGGTGCGAAGCGGGGCGAGACTGCAACGGCACGCACGGCCGTGCCCAGCCGGGTGCGCGTCAACAGCAGATACAGCACCGCTGTCATTGCAAACGCGAAGACCATCGCTACCAGGCGGTTCGCGGACACTTTGCTGCCAAGAATGTCGACCGGATAAGCCAGATAGGAGTAGCTGTACAAGTCACCACCGAAGGCGGCCACGCAGATCCCGAGCACGAGGAACGACAACCCGAAGGTGAGCAGGATCGAATCGGTTTCGAGCGCGGGACCGGCACCGGTGCGACGCACCAGCGGCATCAGCAGCAGCTGATACACGGTCCACTGCAATGCAAAGCCGACGGGCAGCGCCAGAAACAGCGTGATGATCGGCGAGAGGCCAAAGCGTGTCGCAAGCACGAACGCCCCGAATGCCGCCGCGATGAGGAACTGCCCGTAGGCGAGGTTCAGGATGCGCGCGACTCCGTATTGAACGGTGAGGCCGAGGGCGGTCAGCGCGTACAGGCCGCCCAGCGTTAGGCCGCCCACGAGTACATCAGTCAGGACCATATTTTGCGACGGTGGGGTGACGCGAGGCCTACTTCCAGGCCGGCTTCGGAATCGTCGGTGCTTTCGCTCCCTTCTTGTCCTTCGGTGCAACACCATAGAACTCGCCACCCTGCCACTGACCCACCCACCACAGGTTGGTGTACATCTGGTTGTCCATCTTGACTGGGCCGACGATCGTGTCGAAGGTTCCGGTCTTGATCTCGCGCGTGATTGCCTCGCGATCGATCTTTCCGACGCGTTCGATGGCCTGCTGCAACACCTGCAGGCTGGACCACGTCACGGCGCTGGTCCAACGGTCAGGTTCGTACCCTGCGGAAACGGTGTGACGCTTGAAGTAGTCCTGTATCGCAGGCGAGTCGAGATCCACGCCCCCCGGGCCCATCACGCCGTCGAGTGATGCGCCGTTTTTCTTCTTGTATCCAGGCAAGGCCGTGCCGACACCCGCATAGAAGACCTTGGGGTTGAAACCGAGCACCTTCGCTTGGTCGGTCAGCAGGAACGTGTCGGGCGGGTACGAGAATGCGATGAACGCATCTGGGTTCAGCGCCTTCACCTCATTGAGGATCGGCGACATGTCCTGCGTACTGGGCGGGTAGCTCTTGTCGTAGACCAGCTTGAAGCCGTGTTTCTCGACCACGTTGCGCGTGGCACGCGACAGGTCCACGCCGAAGCCATCGGCCACACTGATCATCGCGATCGTGTTGCCGATCTTGCCGGCCTTCCTCGCCTCCTCCAAGGTTGACACGAGTGCCTCGCCGTACTGCGAGCCCATGCCCAGGAAGAAGAAGACGTTCGACCAGCGCTTGGCAAATTCGGGGGCCTTGTCGGTGATCGACGCCACGGCCAGGTGCGGGTATCCGTGCCTGTTCAGCGTTGGACCAACCGCGAGGTTGTTCGCCGTGCCCCAGGGCGGCAACACGACATCGACCTTATCCTGGTTGATGAGACGCTCGGTCGCGCGAATGGCCTCTTCGGCCTGCGACTGATCGTCATATTCGACCGCCTCGATCGGCACGCGCTTGCCATAGGCCTTGAGCATCAGCCCGCCCGCCGCGTTGACCTCCTTGATCCACATCTGGTAGTTCGGCGTGGTCGAAGCCGATGCACCGGGAGCGTCGCGCCCGGTCTTGCTGACCACGTAACCGATGCGAATCGACTTGGGGGCCTCCTGGGCACGGACGTCACCAAGGGCCAGGGCGCCGAACGCAGCGATCACTGTGATGAGCAGGCGGCTTGATACCTGCCGGCGGGCTTGATCTGTCATGGTTGTCCTCCTGATGGAACATGCAGACCAAATCGTAGGAAAGCAGGGACATGGCCGCTTGCTGCAGGGCGCACTACCCAACGTCGCATTTGAGAACGGCGCCTCGGGTTTCCACCAGCCACCAAGTCGAATGTCGACAGTCTGGGCGCCCCTAGGGGCCACCACACCCCTCTGGCGCACACTTGGATGCGGCAAGCTGCTGGCGCGCGCGGTACTCGCCGGGCGGCATACCGAAGTGCGCCCGAAACACCTGCGTCAGCTGAGACGGCCGACTGAATCCGCAGTCATAGGCCACATCGGTCAGACTGCGCGAGGCGTTGCGCGGATCGTCGAGCGTCATCCGAGCGTGTGCGGCACGTTGCTTGACGATGTATCCAGCAACGCCGTCGGGCTCTTGCGCAAAGGCGTTGTAGAGGTGGCGGCGACTGCAGTTCAGCGCGCCCGCAATGGCGTCGACACTCAGACTCGGGTCGCGCAAATGGCGCGCGACGTGTCCGACGATCCGATCTCGCAAGACCTCGCGCTGGCTCAGGGCGCTGCTGCGCCCCTGCACATCGAGCAGGCTCAGATGAACGAGTTCAGTCAGGACGTTGGCCATCCCGTCCGCGGCCTTCTCGCTGAGCTTCGGCAACTCCTGGTACAGCGACAACATCGTGTCCCACGCGAGCCGGCCCACGCCTTGCTGGCCTGACAGGCGATGCATTACCAAGGACTCCAGCGATCCATCGGGCAGCGCCTCCGGCAAGCATCGCTTCGGAATCATGATGACCAGTTGCTCGACACTCACCGGATTGGTCACCGTGTAGGCGCGGGTCGTGTCGTAGACACTCCAGTCGCCAGGTGACAACCACACTTCGCGCCCTGCCTGCTGAAAGCACGCGCGGCCATGAAGCTGAGCGACGACCTTCAGATAGCCCTCGTCGGCGGCCCGGATCAGTTCGGGTGTGCGAACGACGCGGTGGCTGGTCGCCTCGAGGCGACACAACCGGAGGTAGCCAGCGCTCGTGGTTACGATGCGACCGTTGAAGTTGTCTTCGCCAAATGCCTCCGAGCGGAGGCCGCCGACGTTGCGCCAGATGGCCTCGCCCCACACACTGAGTCGGTCCTTGACGGACACCGCCTGGGTGGAAATCTCGGTAAATGGATGCATCGAACTATGGCGCCTTGCCCGTCGCAGGCCAGATCGAGGTTGATCTGACGAATGGAAATCTGAAGTGCACGATGGTTTTCAGCTAGGTTTTGAGCAAGTGGTCAAAATCGAAGGGGCTCAACGCCTCGATTTTTCGTAGCTATTTTCGCAGGTGCCGGCCAAATATTGACAGCTCTCAGTTAAACACCCAGCGTGTGCCGATCAGGGATATCTCCGGGATGTAGGTGATGAGAGCGAGCGCAACCAAGTACAGCCCGATGAACGGCATGATGCCGCGGTAGATCGTGGCCAGCGGCAGCTTCAGGGCGGCCTGCGCGGTGAAGATGTTGATGCCGAAGGGCGGATGGAACAGGCCGATCGCAATGTTCACGGTGAACACGATGCCGAAGTGCACAGGGTCGATGCCGGCCTGTTTGATGATCGGCACCAGCAACGGTGTCAACACGAGGATCGCCGATAGCGGGTCGATGACGCAACCGACGATCAGCAGGGCGATGTTGAGAACCATCAAGATCGTCCACTTCGAGAGATGCCAAGAATCGATCATTTGCACCAGCGTCGCTGGCACCTGATTGACCGTGAGCAGCCACGAGAACACATTGGCACTCGCCACGATGATGAGAATCTGCGCCGTCAGCTTGGCCGTCGTGCCTGCGACCTCGAAGATGTCTCGCCAGGACAGTTCTGCGTAGATGAATCGGCTGACCGCGATGGAGTACACGCACGCCACAGCCGCCGCCTCGGTCGGTGAGAATGCGCCGCTGTAGATTCCGCCCAGGATGATGGCCGGTGCCCCGAGTGCCCACCCGCCGCGCCAGACGGCGGGAAGGAAGCGCTTCAAGCGGAAGACTTCGCCGACCGGAATGTTGTTGCGGTGTGCGAACCAGACCACGTACGCGGCGATGATCGACGCGATGAGCAGGCCGGGGACGACGCCGGCGGCATACAGACGAGCCACCGATTCGGAGGCTGCGGCACCGTAGACGATCATCGGGATGCTTGGTGGAATGATGATGTCGATCGCGCCGACGGCTGTGATCAATCCAGCCGAAAAGTGATCCGGATATCCGCCGCGCCTCATCGCCGGCAGCATGATCTTGCCGACCGTCGCAACGCAGGCAGCGCTCGCACCGGAGATTGCACCAAAGATGCACGAAGTGCCCACCGCCGTGACACCCAAGCTACCGCGTACACCGCCGACCCCTTCCTGGACCAGATCGACGAGCCGTCGCGCGACACTGCCACGACCCATCAGTTCGCCCGCGAACAGGAACCCCGGAACGGCCAACAGCACAAAGTTGTCGACGCTGCCGAGCATGATCTGCGGCAGCATTTGGGCCGGCACGTGCATGAAGGTTACGAGCGCTGCGATCGCCGTCGTGAGAAGGATGACGAACATCGGCACGCCGAGGACGAGCAAGGTTATGGGCAACGCTCCCATTACCAGTACAGGCATGTAGCTCACTTTGAGGACTCCAGTTCGAGTTCGCCGGGGTCGTCGCTGAATTCTTTGTTCCGCTCACTCGAACCATCGACCACGCGCCGCCACGTTAGCGCCGTGACGATCAGCATGGCCACGAAACCGACGAACACGGCCGCGTGTGGAACAACCATCGGCATGCCGATCGCGACGCTGCGCAGATCGGCTCGCCACAGTTGCTTCAACAACGCCCAGGACCCCACCGACACGACCGCACAGGCGATCAATGTCGCCACCAGGCTGAGAACGTTAAGCCAGCGTGCATGGCGCACCGACAAGGCAGACACCAGAAGATCCATGCGCAGGTGCGCGTTCTCAAGACTGACCAGGACTGCACCGAGAAAGACGCACCAGACGTTCATGTATACGGCCGCCTCTTCGGCCCAGTAGAACGGGGCGTCAAAGAAGTGCCTGGCGACCACGTTGGCGAACATCAGGCCCACGCCGGCCAGGAGCAGCAACGCGATTGCCGCCTTCACGCCCCGCGCGACACTGGCTCCGATCGTTGTATGCCCGGAGCCCGTATGGGATGCAACGGGGCCGTTCACTTGCGCTTCGCCGCGCCGAGCAACTGGTCGTAGAGCGGCTTCAGTGCCACCCTTTCCTTGACCACCTTCTCGCCCACACCACCCATGCGCTTCATCAACTCGGCCTGGTCAGCCGCCGACAAGCGAATGATCTCGCCACCATCGGTCTTCCATTGCGCGACCATCTTGTCTTCATATGCGGCGGCCCAGGTTTGAATTTCGGGCTCCATCGCGCGCGCACTGTCGACGACGATGCGCTGCAGGTCGGGCGACAGCGCCGACAACCAAGCCGCGCTGACAGCCACGTAGCTGACGAGGTAGGAGTCCTCGGTCACCGTCATGGCCTTGGCAAGGTCGTTGTACTTCAGCGTGACATACACCGCAGGCACGCTGCGCGTGCCATCGATGACACCCGTCTGGAGCGCCGGAATCACCTCGGAAAGCGGCATCGGCGTCGCGGCTGCGCCCAGGGCCTGCACTGAGGCGCGTTCGACTTCGCTCGCATTGATGCGCAACTTCTGGCCCTTGAAGTCCTGCAGGACGCGAATAGGCTTGCGGGCAAGGTAGGCCGGCGTCCCCAGGACGAACGCCGAAAGCCCCTTGATGGATCGGCTCTCGCCCAACGACATCAACGCCTGCCGCACACCGGAATCCTGCAACGCGGTGATCGCCTGGGCCCGGTCGTTGAACATGGCCGGAATGCCATAGACAGCGAAGCGTGGATCGACGCCGACGAAGAAGTCGGTCGGACTGACAAATCCCTCCACTGTGCCCAGCTGAAGTCCTTCGATCATGCGTGGAATGCTGCCCAGCTGGCTAGCAGGATAGATGTCAACCTTGATCTTGCCGTTCGAAGCTTTCTCGACACGCTCCTTGTACATCTTCATCCACTCGTGCTGCGCATCGTTGACCGTGGCGGTCCCGATCTTCATCACGATGGGCTGCGCCTGCACGGCCATGGCGCTGGCCAACGAGAACGCGAGTGCCGCGCCGACACGTCGAATGCACGCGGCGAGAGTGGTCCTGAATCTCATGGGTGTCTCCTGTCATTTTTGTGGTGGATTCGTATGGCGCCGGCAATGTCGCAACGGCTCAGGGCATGAGAACACTCGAGCCGATCGTCGCGCGAGCCTCCATGTTTCGGTGCGCGCGCACGACCTCGTCGAAGCCATAGCGCTGGCCGACGCGAATCCTCACGGTGCCATCAAGCAGCGTCGAGAAGTAGTCGGAAGCCATCGCGAGCAGGTCCTCGCGACGGCTGGTGTAGTGCACGAAGCGCGGCCGCGTCAGGTACAGCGAACCCCGTTCGGCCAAGGCATTGACATCCACTGGCGGGAGCGGGCCCGACGCCGAACCGAAGCTGACGAAGGTCCCCCGCATCGCGAGCGACGTCAGAGAGTCCTGATAGGTGTCTTGCCCCACCGACTCAACGACCACCGGCTGAAGCCGGTGGGTTGGAGTGTTTCGGACTGAAAGTCCGGATACGCGTCGCCTGAACGACGCGTCGGCTCTACTCCGGCTCCATCTTGAAGTCGTCGTTCTGGTTCGGCTCGAAATGGTGTTCCAGGTACTGCTTGATCATCTCTTCTGTCATCTGCCCTACCGTTGTGCAGAAGTACCCTCATGCCCACAGATGCCGGCCCCAGAACCGCTTCTTCATGTGCGCAAACTCCTCGAACAATCGACTCGCCGTTCGCCCCTTGATCCGCCTCATGATCTCGCTGGGCGCCATCTCCGGCGGCGCACTCACCAAGATGTGTACGTGATCCGCGCTCACCACCCCTTTTACGATCCGAATCTCGAACGCCTCGCACGTCTGCCTGACCAGCTCTCTCACCCTGAGCGCCACCTCCCCCGTCAGCACCTTGTATCGATACTTCGTCACCCACACAAAGTGGTACTCGATCTGACATACGGTATGGCTTCCATGTCTGTAGTCCATCGCGGCACCTCCGGTGCCCAATCTTGGAGCTAAAGCTGACCGGCTGAAAGCCGGTGGCTTGAACCCTATGATGGATAGTCAATCCAGTTGATGCGAGACGCCATGTACCGGCCTGCGACGGGTACATGGGCAAGGGCATCAGTGCCTCGGCCTCCCCAGCACGCAGAACCATTCATCGCCTGGCCGCGGGCCATGGACGGACCTCGCCTGTATCCGTCATACCTGAACTTGTGCAGTCATGTGAACGCAAGCCGAGAGGCCCACTCGCGCAGCAGAGCTGATGCTTCAGGCCACGAAATCCGCTCTTGCTCGATTCGAACTTGCTTGCCCCACCGGTTTCCAAGCAGTCCTTCGTAGACTTCGATCTCGTACGGGCGAAGCCATCGACAGTCCACCCTGCTCGTCTGCATCGGCTCATTGACGACCAAGTGGAGATGCCTCTCGACTGCCGACACGTCCATCAACACCGATTCAACGCGCGACCCATACGGTTCCAGTGCTTGGCGGGCCTGTGCCAATATCGAAAAACCGTAGCTGTCGACATCTCCCCAGTACAGAACGGGCACTCCGCGTGCCCAGGGCAACTTGCCGACCAGACTGACCGCGTTTCCCAGCTTCACGACCGCAACAACGCCCGGGGCGTCTTCGAGCGAGTAGGCGGTTTCGAGGTTCTCAATAATGACGACGCCCCGCAGGCGCATCGGCAACTGCACGAGGTCTTCGACCGAGGATTCGAGGTCGCGCACACCGCCGATTTGGCGTCGCAGCTCTGGACATAGAACAGCGATCCGCATGCGGGTCGGCGGACGCCGAAGACCGCAAATTCGATAGAAATCGGGCGTGGCAGAGCCATCGGCCAATTCTTCAAGAACGGACAACTCACCGTTCGCTTCTGCCACGGCTTGTCGATCATCCACGCCGCCAACTTGTGGTTCATCCGGTGGCGCAAGACCGCCCTTGATTCGAAGCAGCACCTGAGATACCAATGACCTTCTCGCGCGGTCAACCCACTTTGTGTCGACGCCTTGGACCGGCAGTTGTCGCACGTACAGACCCGAGTCGGGATGGATGACGAACCAGGAGAGCAGTGCCATCAGGCGGTCGAAGTCCGCCTCGGCCTCCTGGCTCAGGTCCGTATAGAAAGTTCCCAGGCCGCTCTCGGCCAGTTCAGGCCACGAAGCGACCAGCCGGGTCCGTCGTTCGTAGGCACGATCCCACGATGCCGACTCGCCCACGAAGCGCGCTACCGTGCTCGCATCGGCGAAGGTGAGCCGTGACGCGAAGGTCTGCGGCCCCATGCCGGGCCACTCAATCTCCTCGACATCGACATTCGGATCGTTTGGCCGACGCCGATCCAGCCAACTGCGCCACGCCGCCGACCATGTCTTGACCGCGGCGACATCCCGAAGCGCGACGTATCGGGTCGGCCGATCCAGCGAGACGCTCAATGGCCACTCGCCACCTCCGTCGAACCAATAGCGTCTCTGGTTCGCAAAGCGCTGGCGTGCCCAGTCGCGCGCATCCTCAGGCGTCTTCATCGACCTGGACCTCGACGCCCGCCGCCTCAAAGTCGATCCGTTGTTCCGCGTCGTTGTAGGGCAGCTGGATCATCTTCGAATGCTTCCCTTCCCGGATGTGGATGTAGACCGCACCACCCACGAAGGGCTCTATGGTCATCACCGACTTCACAGGCGTGGCCACGATGAGCTGGAACCCGAAGGCCTTGAATATCCGGATCGCGGCTTCCGTGAAGTCAGCATCCGCCTTGTCGAATGCTTCGTCCAGGATCACCGTGGAGAAAGTTGACAGCAATCGCTCGGGTCCGCCCAACTGGTAGCGCAAGGCAGCGGCCAGGCAGGTGGCAGTCAGCTTCTGCCGCTGGCCACCCGACTTGCCTCCGCCGCTGCGATAGACCTCCCGTTCGAGGTCGCTGTCCATCTCGAGCTCTCGAGCTACGAACTCGACGTGGAGCCTGACGTCCAGAATCAGATCGCGCCAATGCACATCCTCGGGAGCCTGGCTTGCCAGCCGGTGGATGATCCGCTTCAGCGCCAGGAACCGCTGCTCGGGCGAGGCAGGGTTACCCACACCCAGGGTCTGCGCCAGCGCCTTCGCGAGATCGTCGCGAAACGCCTTCGCGTCCGGCGGCGTGTGGTCTTCGACCTCGATCTTCAGGTAGCTTCCGGGATTGAACTCAGCGGTACGCAGGCTCTGGTTGACCGCATCCATTCGGTCATAGATCTCCCGGCGATCGCTGTCCAATCGGTCGCCCAGGAACGCAGAGTGCTGATTGCTCTGTTCCTCGAGCAGCGCCAGGAACTTGCCGCGAACACTGGGGAGATCTTCCTCTTCAAGGCGCCGCAGCTTCGCCGCGAAATCGTCGTAGCTGTGCAGCGTGGCATCCAGCCCCTCCGCCTCGGTAGGCCACCTGCGCAAGAACTCGCGGAAGGCCTCGACGATATCGCGCTCGCGATCACCGCGTTTCCGGGCGATGTCAGCTCGTACCCCATCAAGGTGGCGTTCGACGGCGCGCATGTCGTCGCCGATCGAATCCAATGACGGCTGCTTGCGCAACTCTTGCAACGCCGCCTCGATCCCAGAGTTCTGAGTAGGCGTGCACTCGACGACAAAGACTTCCTCCAGCTTCTCCAGTGCCCTGACGTGGGCGGCACGCGCCCACTCCTGCTGCTTGACCTTGTCCTGCTGTTCCTGGAGCGACTGCGTCGCCACGTCGAGCGCTGCCTTCGCGACCTGGACCTGTGCCTGCAATGCAGCCACCGTCTGATCCTGCATCAGATCCTGGATCAGCCGATCGAGGCTTGCGACGTCTGCAACGGAAGTGGAGACATCAATGTCCTGCCAGCTGTAGCCAATCAGACGCTGAGAGTCGACAAGGCGCTGGCGCGACCGCTTCTCGGCGCGCGACAAGTCTTCAAGCCGACTCTTCACCTTGGCCAGATCGCCGTTCAGTCGCTCCAGGTCATCGAGCAGTCGGTTCGCCTTCGCCTCGGTATTCGCGCCAAGCACCCAGCTTCGAGGATCATCGACACGGCTCCGGTCGTCCTTCTCGTGATGCCGACGCCCGCGCTGAATCTGGCCTGCGCGCGTCACTGCCGAAGGCAGCGCGCGCATCTCGATCGCGGTCTCGACGCAAAGCGCGTCGAAACGTGCATTGAGTTCGTCGTGGGCCCATTGCCTGAACTCGCCGTCGGCAACGATGACCTTGGCTGCGACGGATCGAGAATCCAGACGGGTGTCGTCGTGTTGGTGCGGCAGGCAGCGCAGGTAGACCAATCGGCCACCCAGGTGCATCGCGTCGACCGCATCGGCAACACGGCTATACAGCTTCTCCGACACCAGCAGGCTCAGTGCGAATCCGCGCAACACGCGTTCGATTGCTCCCTGCCATCCCCGCTCCGATTCGCGGACCTCGATCAACTCGCCCGCAAAGGGCAGCTCGTCAATACGACAGCCAACCCGATCCGCAACGCTGCGCCGCATCGCCAGCAGCTGCCCATTGATGTTCGACCCTGGGGCGCGCTCGAGCTCCGCAAGCTCTTCCTGGGTCTCGCGGATCTCGTCGACCAGCTTGCCTTCGCGGTATGCCAGGTCGCGACGCTCCTTGTCGTCGGCTTCGCCGCCGAGGGACCGTTCCATCTCGGTTTGAACCGCTGACCGTAGTGCCTCGAAACGCTCGGCGTCGTCAGGCAAGGTCACGCCAAGGCCTTTGCACGCCTGGAGTGCTTGGTCCTTGCGAGATTGCCTTGCACCTCGCGCCTCGATCGCCGCCTGCAGCCTCAGCTGCAGTTCGTTGAGGCGTGAGCCTCCCTTGTCCGACAGTTGAGCGCTCAGTTCGTCAAACGTGGTTTGACAACGACCCGCGCTCGCCGTGCGCTCGCCCTCCAGTGCCCGCATGCCCGCAAGAAGACGGTCTGACGCATCGATCGCCGCCCTGCGCAGGCTTCGGCTCAAGGCGTCGCGGAACGGTCCGAGCCCGACTAGGACCTCCGTGTGCCGGTTGTCCTCGAGGGCCAGCCTATCGATCTCCTGTTGGGCTTTGCGCGCCGCCTCCAGGCAGGTCGTCTGCTCTTCCGCCTTGACGACCTCGGTGTGGGCGCCGTCAAGCTTCTCGAACTGGTCGACGAGCTCTTTGGCAATCTGTTTGGCCTGCGACTCGTCGAGCATGAAGTCGCGAAGGAACTGCGTCAGACCTCCCAGATTCTTGGCCGATTGAGTCTTGTGGAGCAATTTGAGAGCGTGCTCTGTGTCAATGCCCAAGCGGGCACGCATTCGCTCCTGATAGTCCGTGAACGAGTCGAACACCGCCACGCCGTCGAGCTCTCTCTTCAGCCGCTTGACGTCGTAGTCGCTCTCGGCGAAGAACTTGAGCTGCTTCAGATCCATCGGCCGGTCTGCGACCAGATATCGCTTGCCAACCTCTCGCGTGCTGTTGGATGAACCCCTGATCCAGTAGATGTGCACGAGGGTGACAATCTGGTTCAGACCGTTCCGATACGACTCGGAAATCGCCGACCAAGTAGAGCCCTTTCGCAGTTGCTGATCCGCAATCTCCCCGCTCGCCTCCGTCTGCTCGCCCCACACGCCCCGAAGGTAGGTCAGCACGGTGCGATCGGCCTTCTGTTCGGACTCGCGCGCGGCCACATTGAAGTTGGCCCATCGCGGAGGCGTCAGCAACGACGCGTGGGCGTCGAGCAGTGTCGACTTGCCCGATCCCGATGGACCGATGAACAGCATCCCTTTCTCTGAGATGTCGATGGTGTGCAAGTCGCTGAACGTTCCCCAGTTGAATACCTGCATCTGAACCAGTTTGAACTGCTCTAGCTGCTCGCGCCCCAAGCGAAGGCCGAGGGCGTCGACCTGGACTGCGGGAGGAGGGTCAGCCCGGCCGTCAGCCCCTGTGTCAGCGTCGGCCATTGCATCGAACATGTCGAAGGGCAGGCTACTCATGATTCGTCATCTGCCGTATTCTCGTCCGCGGCGCTTTCCTCGGCCACTCTCAGTGTTCTCGAAACCACGACCTCGAGAGCCCGCGCAGGCTCGGACTTCAGCTTCTCATAGGCGACACCGAGCGCGACCACTTCCTCAGCCGAGAACAGCAGCTTCAGCGTGGGGGAAATCTCGAACCGCCCTTCACTTCCGCGGATCTGACGCAGCACGCTCAACGACTTGATTTTCTCGATGGCGGCCTGGCACTGCTTGTCGAACTTCGCGCCATCATTGTTGGAGGCCTTTTCGAAGACCTCGAGGTGGTCCAGCATCTCCTGCATGCCGATCACGGCACGCTCATCGGCACGGTCGGCTTCGGTCAGACGTTGACGAAGGTGAAGCACCAGGGCGGACTCGATGAAGGTCAGCGGCTGACGACGCAAGAGGATCGGTAGATCGTCGTCATCGGAGCCGCCCGCCTGGCGCACAAAAGCGACCCGCTGTTCCGCGTCGACCACCAGTTCAAGAAACAGCTCGTTCAACCGAGACGCAATGTCTCGACGGTCACGCAGCAACACCGACCACAATTGCGGCTGCCTCCGACCATCGACGCTTGGGCCACTGAGCAACTGCACCAATGTGCGTCGCGTTTCTCCTTTGAGCCGACCGGTGTCTCCCTGAAACAGCGCTTCGTTGTTAGACGCGTCAACGTCGTCGTCCAGCTGGATATCGTTTTCCGGTGTGATCGGTTCGAAGTCTATTCCCTGGGGCGAGGCCTTGCTGGGCTCCGGCATACGGGTCCTGCCCTTGTCCGATCGCAACCAAGAAAGCGAGTGCCCGTTGCTGTCGTCACTCGGCACCGCCGCCTCTGGCGGGTGCTGCAATAGAAACCGCGGAATCTCCAAGTTCGGCGGAAGCACCGGCGGATCAGCTGAGCTCATGAAGTCGCTCCCTCGTAAAGTAGTACAGGGGCGCGTTGGCGCTGCGCCATACGCCGTCCAGGCCCTGCCAGCGCAGTGACTCGCGACTCGTCGTCGCGACGCCGTGGCGAACTGCGAGTTGCAGGTAACCGATCACGCTGCCCAATCCCTGATGTGCGGGGTGAACTGCGAGTACTTGCGAGATCGAGGCCTGCGACACGTTGTTCAACAGGTCCCGAACGTGCCGCTTCAGACCGCGCACGTCGATCTCGCTGCGCTGGATGTGCGCCTGTATATCCTCGATGCGTACGTCGCCAGGATTCGCCTCCTGCATCTCCGCGCTTCCAGCCAGCTTGGCTGGATCGTGCAAGTACCACTGCGACACTGACTTGATTGCCGCACTCGTCCGGGCAAGCTGAAAGTCAATCCGCTGATTGAGCTTCACGTTGGCCACGACTGCCAGGGCACCCTGTTGTGTCTGACGCAGCAGCCTCAGGATCCGGCGATGTTCCGAGAATTCCCGGCTACGCACAAATGACTGGAGGCTGGAGGCGAACGACGACTGCACCACATTGATCTTGGCCGTCTGTTCCAGAAGCCGGGACTTGAAGCGAAGCAGAAAACGGCGCTCATCTCCCTGGAGTTCCGCCGCGAATGCCCGCTCGACGACATTGCGGAGGGCCTCCTCGAAGCGCGCCGCCTGTACCGGATTTGTGAGCAGCCGCCAGAACGCATCGAAGGCCTTGCCTGCATCGGTCTGCCGAATCACATCGATGCCGTCGAAGACGTTGGCGAGCACATGGCCCTTTGATCCATCGCCCTCCACCAATTCTCTCCGCAGCTTCTGGTTGATGGCAGCGAACTCGTCCCGCACCCGGTCAAAGTCTCCGATCAGGTCCTCGCCTTGCACGATGACTTCGCGTGCTCGCTCTCTTGCGCGCTGCGGGTCGAGAACCTTGACGCCTTGGATCCGGATCGCGTCAATCTCATCGTCAATGCGCTTGCGCTCCTCCAGCAGGCGATCGATGCGGGCCTGGGGATCGTCATTGGTGGCGTCGGCGAGGTCTTGGATCAACCGCAGCACGGAGGTGAGACGACTCTCGGTGGCGGCCGATCGGGGACGAAGTATGCGCGACACGATCCGCAGGCCTTCCGCGCCATCCGAGCTGAGCTCGAACACTTCCTCCTGCGACCCATCGGGAAAATCGCGCCGAAGCCATCCCGCACTGAGCCAGTCCGATACGTACGCCTGCGGCGACTGGGCGAGTTCACATCCCACGCTTCGCAGCAGACCAATCAGCCGCCCGAGGCGTTCGTGCAGGGCTGAACTCGTCAGCGTTCGCTCGGTTCCTGACGTGAACAGAACCGAGAGGCACGCGACGACCGCCGGTGCCGTGTCGGCCCGGAGCAGTCGCCACACCGGTGCATCACGAAGTTCGCCGAGGTCTGAGTAGAGGCCGACGACGCCTTGTTGGGACATTCTGGGTTCTTCTCCGCATTCAGGCAGCAGTGTGCGTGCAGTGGGCTCGACGATAGGGCAATCCAGGCGCCGGCCGGCAGAGCATGCACATTCGGTCGATCACCACAATGTGCACTTCCACGCAGAACTCGCGCCTCTATACGCCCCGCAACATAACTGGCGCCTGAGTTTCGCTGTCGGGAGGCTCACCAGGTGAGCCACTGCGTTGCCACGCCCTATGCCGCGCGATGTAGATCTCGCAGACGGAAGCTTGCCGACGTCCCTGGCGCTGACTACCAGGCCACGGCCGCTGGCGTCGGTTTGCAGCGAGATATAGATTCTCAAGCTTGCTCTTGGCGCTGCCGAAATCGGCTCGCTGGACGACGGTGACGAGTCACCGCAGATTTCTCGACAGATCAACAACAAGGCCGACGATGTGCGAGCGTCGATCCGCAGGAATGAGGGCGTTGAGCAGCTTGGCCATGTGTTCCGCCGACGTTGGCTTGATATCGCCAGAAGCGCGCGTTGAGTGGTGCCCAAACCACAGCACCAGGTACACGCCCATGCCCTCGGCGGCCGGGTTCGAGGAGTACC
>Ga0307509_10001930_pt1 | contig 34247 bp, 18 predicted proteins | sample 10_EM_MG_FD_202245 | JGI IMG/M metagenome (GOLD analysis project Ga0307509, IMG submission 202245) | Populus trichocarpa ectomycorrhiza microbial communities from riparian zone in the Pacific Northwest, United States - 10_EM | ecosystem: Host-associated > Plants > Roots > Unclassified | place...
GGTCACCGGAGACGACGGAGGTGGAGGGGGCGTTACTGGCGGCGACGGCGAGCAGGTGGTCGCGGCCTGCGAGGGCGTGGCGGGCGTCGGTGAGGGAGAGCTCGACGACGGCCATGGCGCCGCGGCCGGCGATGGTGGCGAGCAGGCGGCTTCTGTGGGCGATGATGCGGGCAGCGTCGTCGAGGGTGAGGATGCCTGCGACGTGGGCGGCGGCGACCTCGCCCATGCTGTGACCGACGACGGCGTGGGGCTCGATGCCGAACGAGCGCCACAGGGCGGCGAGGGCGACCTGGATGGCGAACAGCGCGGGCTGGATGGCGTCGATGCGGTCGAGCGGGGGGACGGGGTGGGCGTCGAGCGAGCGGACGGGGTGGGCGGCGAGCAGGGCGCGCAGGGACCAACCGAGGTGGGGGCGGAGGGCGGCATCGCAGGTGGCGATGGCGGCGGCGAACACGGGCTCGCGCGCGAGCAGATCCTGAGCCATGCCGGCCCACTGGCCGCCCTGACCTGGGAACACGAACACGAGGTTGTGGGGAGCCGCCGCGGCGCGGATGCCGGCGACCACGCTGGTTCGCGGCTGTTCTTTCGATCGGTCTGTGGCCGTTGCCGGCGACAACCGGTACGGAATCGTCGCTCGAGGGCTCGCGACTTCCGCGGTGTCGCCTAGTGGCGCAACGGCATCGTTCGACACCTCTTCATCGGCGAGGAACGCGGCGAGGCCAGCGGCGAGCTCGGCGTGGGTGCTTCCGACGACGGCGAGCCGGTGATCGTGGTGGGTGCGGCGGACCGCGGCGGAGTAGGCGAGGTCGCGCAGCGGGGCGGCGTCGGGACACGCCAGTTGCTGCTGATAGGCACCGGCAATCTCGTGGAGCGCTGCGGCGGTGTGGGCGGAGATCGGCAGTACGACCGCGTGGTCGGCTGCGTTGGTGGTCGCGTCGGTTGTTGCGTCAGGCGCCGCGTCGGCCGGCATCACCGGCTCTGCCATCGGCGGAGCCTCTTCGACCACCACGTGTGCGATCGTCCCGCTCAGCCCGAACGCGCTGACGCCGGCCAGGCGCGGGCCGTCGTGGATCCACGGGATCGTGACCGCCGGGAAAAGCTTGGGCGTCGACTCCTGCGCGATGTCGGGGTTGAGCTCGCGCAGATGGAGGTGCGGCGGAATCTGGCGGTGTTGCAGGGCGAGGACGACCTTCACCAGGCCGGCCACGCCGGCCGCCGATTCGAGGTGGCCGATGTTGGTCTTGACCGAGCCGAGGATCAGCGGGTGCTCGGGTCGGCGGCCTTCGCCAAACACCGCACCCAGCGCGCGCACCTCGATGGGATCGCCGAGTGAGGTGCCGGTGCCATGCGCCTCGACGTAGTCGACCGAGCCCGGCGCGACCCCCGCGTGGTCGAGCGCCGCCCGGATCACCGCCTGCTGCGCGGCGCCGTTCGGGACGGTGAGCCCTCCGCTGTGGCCGTCCTGCATGACGGCCGAGCCGCGCACCACCGCGAGGATCGGATCGCCATCGGCGATCGCGAGCGACAGCCGCTTCAGTACCACGACGCCGCAGCCCTCGCCCCGGCCGTAGCCATCGGCGCTCGCGTCGAACGTCTTGCAGCGGCCGTCGGGCGCGAGCGCATGAGCGCGCGACATCGCGATGTGCGCGTCCGGCTCGAGGATGAGGTTGACGCCCCCGGCGAGTGCGAGCTGGCAGTCGCCGGCGCGCAGGCTCTGGCACGCGAGATGGACCGCCACCAGCGACGATGCACACGCCGCGTCGACGGCGACGCTCGGGCCTTGGAGCCCGAACAGATACGACAGCCGGCCCGCGGCGGCGTTGTGCGCCGTGCCGGTGGGGACGTAGGCATCGAACGCCGCGAGCCCGGCGCGGCGGACGATCTGCGCGTAGTCGTTGGTCGTGATCCCCACGAACACGCCGGTCCGGCTACCGTCGAGTGATTCGCGGGTCTCGCCCGCGCGCTCGAGCGCCTCCCACGCGACCTCGAGCAGCAGCCGATGCTGCGGATCGAGGTGCACGGCCTCGCGCGGAGCGATCCGGAAGAACGCCGCGTCGAACCGATCGACGTCGCGCAGGAAGCCGCCGTGCTGCGTCGTGATCTTGCCCGCGGCCTGCGGGTCGGGATCATAGTACGCCTCGGCGTCCCAGCGGTCGGCCGGGACCTTGCCGATGGCATCGACGCCGTCGGTGAGCAGACGCCAGAACGACGCCGGGTCGTGCACACCGCCGGGGAACCGACATCCGATCCCGACGATGGCGATCGGCTCGGTCCCGGCGCGCTCGGCGGCGACGAGCCGTGCGCGTAGGTCCTTCACGGCGGAAAGCGCGCGGTGGAGGACCGCGGCGTGGTCCACGGAATCGGCGATCTGGGTCATGGGCGTGTCTCCTGCTCCAGGCTGTGGAGCTCGTCGAGCAGCAGCGCTTCGACCTCGTGCTCGGAGAGCACGGGCGCGGCGAGCGCGGCCGGGGTGGCGAGCGCGGGACGGGGTGGTGGAAGTGCGCACGGACATGCCGCGCGCAGGTGGCCGGCGAGCGCCGCGACGCTCGGAAACTCGAAGGCGACGGTGCGCGGCAGCGCGATTGCCAGCGCGGCCTCGAGGCGGCGCTTGAGCTCGACCGCCATGAGCGAATCGAGGCCCATCTCGAAGAACCCCTGCGCGACGTCGATCGCGTGCGGTGTATCGCGACCCAGGACGCGGGCGACCTCGCCGCACAACCAGGCCACGAGCAGCGGCTCCCGCGCCTCGGGCGCGGACGCGTCGAGCTGCTTGCGCAGCGGGGGCAGCTCGGCCGGCGCGTGCGCGCGGATGCGCAGATCGTCGAGCAACGGCCTTGGCGCCTTGGCTTCGAGGGCCGGAACGAAGCTATCCCAGGCGATGTCCGCCACCATCACCTGGGGGACCGCGCTGCCCAGCAGGTGATCGAGGATCGCGAGCGCGTCGCCGGTCGGCAGCGCGTGCATGCCGATGCGGGTGAGGACCGCCTGCTCCGCGCGCGACGCCATCCCGACCTCGGCCCACGGCCCCCAGTTGACGCTCAGCGCGGCGAGCCCGCGCGCGGCCCGATGATGCGCGAGCGCATCGAGGAAGGCGTTGCCGGCGGCGTACGCGGCGAGCTGCACCGAGCCCACGACCGACGCGATCGACGAGAAGCACACGAAGTGGTCGAGGGCGACGTCGCGCGTGAGCCGGTGCAGAATCCAGGCGCCGGCGAGCTTGGGCGCGAGCACGTCGGCGAGATCGCCCGCGTCGAGCGCCTCGATCGCGCACGGCGCCGACACCCCCGCGGCGTGGAACACACCGCGGAGCGGCGCCGCGGCATGGCGCAGGTCATCGACCAGCGCGGTCATCGCCGGTTCGTCGCTGGCGTCGACCTGTGCCAGGCGCACGGCCGCGCCGCGGCGCGCGAGCTCCGCGATGGCGGTTCGCTGCGCGGCGCTGGCCTCGCCCGCGGTGCGCCCGGTGAGCACGAGGTGGCGCGCGCCGCGCTCGACGAGCCAGCGCACCAGCGCGAGCCCGATCCCGCCGAGCCCCCCGGTGATGAGGTAGGTCGCGTCGTCGCGCAAAGGCCACGGGCGGGTCTCGAGGCCGCCGCAGCGCTCGAGCCGGGCGGCGTAACGCTGTCCGGCCCGGTAGGCGATCTGATCCTCGCCGCCGGCGCCGAGCAGCTCCTCGGCGAGCGCCTCGGCCGAGGCGGCCGGCGGTCCGTCGTCGAGATCGACCAGCCCGCCCCACAGCGCGGGGTGCTCGAGCGCCAGCGCGCGGCAAAACCCCCAGAGCGGCGCCTGGCCGATCGCGAGGCCGCTGTCCGCCCCGACGACCTGCGCGCGCCGCGTGACGTACCAGGTCCGGCACGTCCGCTCGGCGGCGAGCAGGGCGCGCGTCCAGTCGAGCGCGCGGTCGCAGCCCACGCGCTGGGCGCGACCGAGGGTCTGGGCATCGCAGTCGTCGGTGATCGACGCGTCGCGCGCACACAGCTGCACGACGCCGCGGGCGCCGGTCGCGGCGCGTGCGAGCTCGGTGGCCGGGGCGCTGGCGTCCACCACCAAACAGGTCGCGCCGCGCGCCCGGAGCGCCGTCGCGAGCGCCGCGCCGAGCGCGGGGTCGTCGGCGACGATGATCCAGCGGCCCGCCGAGGCTGCCGGCGCCGCAGCTGCCGGCGCCGCGGCGCGCCAGGCGACCTGGTACAGCCGGTCGGCGATGGCCGCGCGATCGAACGGCGGTTCGGCGACCTCGGCGCGGGCGTGCAGCGTCCACGGTCCCAGCGGCTCTCGCGCCGCGCGGCTGAACATCTCGACCGTGCTGGCGGCATCGCGGCGATGCACGACGATCTGCACCGCGCGGCGCTCGCCCGCGGTCAGCACGAGCGGCTGCGATACCGCGAGCGCGCCGACCACGTGGGTGCGCCGGCCCGCCGCCTCGGCCGCGGCGGCGAGCGCGCGCTCCTCGTAGAACGCCGCCAAGGGTGGATTGGCGGTCGGCCCGGCGAGCTCGGCCTCGAACTGGACGGCCTCGAGCGGAGATGCGATCCGGCGTCCGAGCAACGGGTCGATCGGACGCGGGTCCGCAGCCTGCGTCGGAACCGTGGGGCTGGCGTCGAGCCAGTACCGCTGGCGTTCGAACGGATACGTGGGCAGCGGCAGCGCGCGCCGCGGGCGCCCGGCGTCGAGCGCGGCCCAGTCGACCGCGACCCCGCGGGTGAACAGGGTGCCGAGGGAACCGAGCAGCAGGGTTTCCTCGCACACGCCCTTGCGCAGCGACGCGGCCCACACCGCCGCGCCGTCGGTTATGCAGCGCTGCCCCAGGCCGATCAGCGCGGCGCCTGGCCCGATCTCGACGAACGCCGCACAACCGAGCGCCTGCAGCGCCTGCATCCCGGACCAGAACCGCACCGGCTCGCGCGCGTGGCGTCGCCAGTAGGCGGGGTGCGCCAGGGTGTCCGCCGCGGCCCGCTCGCCGGTGAGGTTCGAGACCAGCGGGATGCGCGGCGCGGCGAGCTCGACCTGCTCGACGATCGACGTGAACGCGTCGAGCATCGGCTCCATCAGGTGGGAATGGAACGCATGGGACACCACCAGACGTCGCGTCTTCACGCCCAGCGCCGCGAGCGCATCGAGCACGCGCCCGAGCGCGGCTTCCGGCCCGGACACCACGACGTCCGCGGGCCCGTTCACCGCCGCGATCGCCACCTCGCCGGCGCCGATCGCCAGCGTGGCCGCCACCTCGGCCTCGGACGCGAACACCGCGGCCATGCCGCCGCCGCGCGGCAACGCTTGCATGAGACGACCGCGCGCGGCGACGAGCACGGCCGCGGCCTCGACGCCGAGCACGCCGGCCGCGCAGGCCGCCGCGAACTCCCCGACGCTGTGGCCGATCACGGCCGCCGGGGAGACCCCCAGGGAACGCCACAGCTCGGTGAGCGCGTACTGGATCGCGAACAGCGCCGGCTGGGTATAGGCGGTCTCGTCCACCAGGGCCGGTGCACCCGCCGCAGGCCACAGCACCGAGAGCAGCGGCACATCGAGGTGCGGGGCAAGCAGCGACGCACAGCGGTCGAGCGCGGCGCGGAACACCGGCTCGGTCTCGTACAGCTGGTGCCCCATCCCGGCGTATTGCGAGCCCTGACCGCTGAACAGGAACGCCACCTTGGGAGGCGCCTTGTGCAGGACGCGACCGTGGATGACGTGCGGCGGGTCCTCCCCGGCCGCGAACGCCGCCAGCCGGGTTTGCAGCTGGGTGCCAGAGTCGCCCACCGCGGCGAGGCGGTGGATGAACGGGTAGCGGCCGCGGCGCGCGGTGGCGCAGGCGTCCGGCAGGTCGCTCGCCGGCAAGGTCTCGAGTCGCTGCGCATAGCGCGCTGCGAGGGCCCGCAGCGCGGGCTCGCTCTGGGCCGACAGGACGAGGAGCTCGGGTCGGCTCGCCGGCGCGGCCGGTTCGACGGGCGGCGGGGCCTCCTCGACGACCACGTGGACGTTCGTGCCGCCGAACCCGAACGCGCTCACCCCGGCGCGGCGCGGCCCCCGCGACGGCCACGGCTGGAGCGTGCGCGGGATCAGGAAGCTCGTACCTTCGATCCGGATCTTCGGATTGACGGCGTGGAGGTGCAAGTGCGGCGGGAGCTCGCGATGGCCGAGCGCGAGCACGGTCTTGATGAGCCCGGCGATCCCGGCCGCGGCCTCGAGATGGCCGATGTTGGTCTTCACCGACCCGAGGGCGCACGGCCGGTCGCCGGGGCGATCCGGCAGCAGCACGGCCGCGAGCGCTCCGACCTCGATCGGGTCGCCGAGCGGCGTACCGGTGCCATGCGCCTCGATGTAGCTGACGTCGTGCGGCGATACCCTCGCCTGCGCGAGCGCGGCGCGGATCACGGCCTCCTGGGCGAGCCCGTTGGGCGCGGTGAGGCCGTTGCTCAGGCCGTCCTGATTGATCGCCGAGCCCCGCACGATCGCGAGCACCTGGTCGCCATCGCTCCGCGCGTCCGCCAGGCGCTTCAGGACCACGACGCCACAGCCTTCGCCGCGGACGTAGCCGTCGGCGCCGGCGTCGAACGTCTTGCACCGTCCGTCGGCGGCCATCATGCCCGCCTTGGAGAATGCGATCGTGAGCTGCGGTGTCAGCACCAGGTTGACGCCCGCTGCGAGCGCGATCCCGCACTCGCCGGCGCGGAGGCTCTGGCAGGCCAGGTGGAGCGCCACCAGCGAGGACGAGCAGGCGGTATCGACCGCGATGCTGGGCCCCCGCAGATCGAGCAGGTACGACAGCCGATTCGCGGCCACGCTGTGCGCGTTCCCGGTGCCCTCGTACGCCCCCACGCGCACCGGATCTGCGAACGCCAGCCCCGCGTAGTCGCTCGTGCTGATGCCCAGGAACACGCCGGTGGCCGTGCCGTACAGCGATGGCGGGGCGAGCCCGGCGTTCTCGAGGGCCTCCCACGTCACCTCGAGCAGCAGCCGCTGCTGCGGATCCATGTGGCTCGCCTCGCGCGGCGAGATGCAGAAGAAGCCCGGATCGAACTGATCGATCCCGGGCAGGAATCCGCCGAACCGCGTGGCGGTCGTTCCTGGTGTCCTGGGATCGGCGTCGTAGAGCGCGTCGACGTCCCAGCGGTCCGCGGGCACCTCGCGGACCGCGTCGCCGCCCGACCGCAGGAGCTCCCAGAACGCGTCGGGATCCGGTGCGCCGGGGAAGCGACAGCCCAGGCCGATGATCGCGATCTGCGGTGGATCGGGATCCGGAGACCGGGGCTCGATCTCTTCGGCTGGCGCCTCGGCCGGCGCCTCGGCCGGGGCAAGCACCGGGTCGCCGGCCAGGAACCGCGCGAGGCCCTGGATCGTCGGGTAGTCCCACAGCAGCGTCGGCGACAGCGTTCGCCCGAGCCAGTCCTCGAGCTCGCCGGACAGCACGACGGCTTCACGCGACGACAGCCCGTAGCTGGCGAACGGCTCGCGCGGATCGATGGCGTCGATGGCGACCCCGAGCCGATCGGCGAGCTGGCCGATCAGCCACGCCTCGATGTCGGCCGCGCGCGCGATCACGCAAGACTCGCTGATCGAGCGATGGTACGAGCAGGAACTGCGCGTTTGCCGACTGCCCATGTTGTGGCCGTGTGCACTCGCTGACTCCAACATGCGGAGTCATGTGAGTGATGCATGCGCAGACGCGCAGATCTTGATGGGCTGTCGATGTCTTGTGTCACGATGCTGCCTCTGCTGCAGATGTGGTGCCACGATGGATGGCAGTCGATGATTGGATGTGGCGGCGTTGCGGGATCGCTGCTTGATGTGGAGTGGCTGTCTCGCCGCTTGATGTGGTCAGTCCGTGTTCCGTGTTCCGTGTTCGCCCGTCACCGCGGTGCGTGTCGAGCGCCGCGATGACGACGCGCGTTGTGAGGCTGCCTGCGGCGGCCTCACCGTGGATCTAGCTGCCGCGCACCGAATGCGCCGCGACCCGGGAGCTGTCATCGCGGACCCGCGTGCCGTTCGAGATCGCGTCGGTCGGTTGCGCGACGACCACGTCGCCGTCCTCGAGCCCGTGGGTCACGACCGTGAGCGTGCCGTCGGTCTCCCCCAGCTCGACGGCGACCTCGCGGGCGCGGCCCTCGCGCAGCGTGAACACCGCCCACTGCGAACCGGAGCGGAACAGCGCCCGGGACGGGACGCGCAGCACGTCTCGGCCGGTCCAGGTCACGGTCGCCAGATCGACGCGGTAGTCGTGGCCGAGGCCCGGTGGCAACGGATCGACGATGTCGAGCTCGACGTGCACGCGCTGTTCCTCGAGGCCGAGCGCCGAGATCTTGGTGAACGCGGCCGGCTCTACCCGCCGGACCCGCGCGGCGAGCGGTCGGGCGCCCCCCCAGCCGGTGATCGTCGCGGCGGCACCTTCCCGCAGCGCCGCGGCGTCACTCGACAGCAGGTCGGCGCGGATCTCGAGGCTCGTGACATCGCCGATCTCGACGACAGGCGCACCCGCGGCGACCGGTCCCGCGCTCTCCCGCACGACGCGCAGCACCCGGCCGGCCACCGGCGAGATCACGAGGACCGGCGCGTCGCCCGGCGTGGTCGCGGGAGCGACGGCGGCGGTTGCGCGGGCGAGCTCGGCCCGGGCCTCGCGGACGGCAGCGCTCGCGGCTTCGTGCGCGCGATGGCGGCTCGCCGATTCATGACCCGCGTGCTCGGCCTCGGAGGCGGCAACGGCGCGGCTCTGGGCGAGCGTCAGCGAGCGCGCGAGATTGCTGTCGGCGTGCTCGACGGCGATCCCGGCTTCCTGCTCCGACGCCGTCGCGCGCGCCACCGCGGCACGCGCGACCTCGATCGCGGCGCGGGCCTCCGCGCGGCTGCGCGCGTCGAGCGGCCGCGGTTCGATCGGCTGGATGCGCGTGATGACGGCGCCGGCGGTGACCGGATCGCCCGCGTGGAGCGTGGTCCGCTCGAGCTGGCCGTCGACCTGCGCCGCCACCACGAACAGGTTCTTGACCCGCGTGCGCCCCTCGCCGTTGACGGTGGCGGTGAGCGGGCCGCGGGTGACCGAGGCGGTCTCGACCGCGATCGGCCGCGGCCGGAGCGCCCACACCATGCCAGCGATCGCGGCGGCCGCGATGGCCCCCCAGACGAGACGCCTCCCCATGCGTTTTGGCAACATGTCAGTCCTTCGCTTTCAAGACGGCAACGAGGTCGAGCTGATCGATCCGGCGGCGCACGATCAGCGCCGACGCCAGCGCGGATGTGAGGAACACCATCACCGCGAACGCATAGGTCGACGGCGACACGATCAACGGCACGTGCATGCGCGAGCCGGTCATCGCGGTCGCGACGGCCGCGGTCAGCGCGTAGCCGAGCGCCAGGCCGAGCGGGATCGCCGGCGCGGCGAGCAGCGCGATCTCGCCGAGCATGATGCCCGACGCCTCCCCGCGCGTGTAGCCGAGCACGCGCAGCGTGGCCAGCTCGCGGCCGCGCTCGGCCAGCGCGATCCGCGCCGTGTTGTACACGACGCCAAACGCGATGATGACCGAGAACACCAGGACGATGGTGCGAACGAAGTCGAGGCTCGCGTCGCTCATCGCGCGGAAGCTGGCCAGCGTGCTGCGCCGGATCCCGATCGCCATCGCCGCCGGGGCCCGCTTCAGCTCGGCATAGAGCGCCGGGGCGCGGGTCGGGTCGATCAGCAGATTGGTGTGCGAGTAGGTCTCGGGTTCGCCGAGCAGCCGCCCGAGGGCCCCGAGCTCCACGTAGGCCGCCTCGCCCAGTGGGTCCTCGACCGTGGCGGTCAGGCGTGCCGTGATGACCCGGCGCCGCGCCTCCCGGATCTCGATGGCGAGCGTATCGCCGGGCACAAGGCCGAGCCGGCGCGCCGTCCACGCGGTGACGATCACCCCGGCACCCGGCCGCAGGTACTGGAAGTCGGTGTCGACCACGTTGCGCAGCACGCCGCCTTCGGGGAGGCCGTACAGCGCGATGTCCTCGCGCCGGCCGTGTCCGAGCAGCCGCGCCGGCACGACCCGGTAGGGCTCCACACGCAAGACGCCCGGCAGCGCGCGCATCTCGCGCGCGGTGGCGATGGCACGGGGGTGAGTGAACGCGACGCTGAGATCCTCGCGCTGCACGGCCTCGAACTGGACGTCGCGCATGCGATGCAGCCCGTCGGCCGACGATCCACCGATCACCACCACGGCGACCGCGAGCGCCATGCCCGCCGACGCCAGGCCCGACCGAAGCGGGCGCTTGGTCAGGTTGCGGACGATCATCCGGGCTGCCGGGGACAGCAGCGGCGTGACGCCGGCGCGGTCGAGCAGCGTGCGGCGAAACGCGGGCACCTCGGGCGTCATCGCGACGATCGGTGGCATCGCGACGACGCGCCGCAGCGTCCCGAGCACGCCGGCGAGGGCGGCGGTCACGGCGACCGCGGCTCCGCCGGCCGCCACCGCGGGTTCGATCTGGAGCACCAGCACCGGGAACCGGAAGAACGTCGCGTAGAACATCGCCATCGAGCGGCCGAGCCACGCGCCCACGGGGACGCCGATCGCGACGCCGAGCATGACGATGATCAGCGTGAGCTCGAGGTAGTGGACCGCGAGTCGCGCGTTTGCGTAGCCAAACGCCTTGAGCATGCCGATCTGCTCGCGCTGGGTTGCGATCAAGCGCGCGAGCACGACATTGACCAGGAACGCCGACACCAGCAGGAAGATCGACGGAACCAGGACCGTGAGGCCGCGGAGCTGCGCGATGTGCTCCTCGAGCATCACGTGCGAGGCCTGGTTCGCACGGCCGTAGGCGCCCGCCCCGCCAAACGGGGCCAGGATGCGATCGATGGCGGCGATCACCGGCCGCTCGTCGGCGCCTGGTGCGAGCACGACCGCGACGTCGTTGAACGCCCCCGCGCGGTCGAGCATCGCCTCGAGCTGATCGCGCGCGATCCAGAGGATCGCGAATCTGCGGTCGTCCGGCGCGGCCGACCCGGGCTCGACCGGCATGACGAACTCCGGAGACAGCGCGATGCCAACGACCCGAAGCGACGCGCGGTGGCCGGCCACGGTCGCGGTGATGACCTCTCCGGGCTCGAGGTGATGGATCTCTGCGAACGCCTCGCTGACCATGACCTCATCGGCCCGGCCAGGCTCGACCTGGCGGCCGCGCCGCACGTAGAGATCGTTGACCGCGTGGCCCGACCGCGGCGCGATCGAGACCAGCATCCCGGACGCCGGCTCGGTGAGGCCGCGGACGTCCAGGATCGCGCGCGCGACGAGCCGCGGGTCGACCGCCGTGACATCGGGCAGCGCGGCGATGTCGCGCGCCACGCCGAGCGGGGCGTGGGCGAGCCCCGACCACACCTGGGCGAACCGTTGCTGGCGGTAGAACACGGCCTCCGAGGCGCGCAGCGAGCGATACGTCGTCATCGTCGCGACGAACAGCGCGACCCCCGAGGCCACCACGAGCGCGATCGCGGCCACCTGCGCCTTCATGCGGGTGAGGTCGCGGAGCAGCTTGCGATCGAGGGCGCGCATCACCACGCGAGCTCCGCCGGATCGCGCTTCGTTGGGTTGCGACGGTCGCCGGTGACGCGGCCGTCTGCGAGCTGCAGCACGCGATCGGCGATCTCGGCGATCACGGCGTTGTGCGTGATCACGACGGTCGTGCTGCCGAGCTCGCGGTTGACCCGCGCGATCGCGGCGAGCACGAGCTTGCCGGTCTCGACGTCGAGCGCCCCGGTCGGCTCATCGCACAAAAGGACCTCCGGGCGCTTGGCGATCGCTCGCGCGATCGCGACCCGCTGCTGTTCGCCTCCCGACATCTGGGCCGGGAAGTGGTCGCGTCGGTGCGACAGCCCCACGATCTCGAGTGCGTGGTCGGGAGATAGCGGGTTGTGCGCGAGGTCGGTGACGATCGCGACGTTCTCGCGCGCGGTCAGGCTGGGCACGAGGTTGTAGAACTGGAATACGAAGCCGACGTGATCGCGGCGGTACGCGGTGCGCGTGCGCTCCCGCGCCGCGGTGAGGTCTCGCTCGCGGTAGAGCATGCGGCCGGCGCTGGGAACGTCGAGCCCGCCGAGGATATTGAGCAGCGTCGACTTGCCGCTGCCCGACGCACCGAGCAAGACGACGAGCTCGCCCGCCGCGAGCGTGAGATCGATGCCGCGCAGCGCGCGCACCTCGATCTCACCCATCCGATAACTCTTTGCCAGCCCTTCGGCGCGCAGCACCCACTCCATGGTCAGCGACGATGCAAGGGGAAGTCCTACGCAATGTCGGGGCACGCCGGGGGAATCGCGCAGATGTTGCGGCCCGCGCGTGTGACGCCGCTGGATCTGCGCACCGCGGATCGACAGCGCCTGTGCGTAACCGGCGTGAATGCACCGCGCTTGCACTCGAGGCTGTCACGCAGCGCCGAATTTGCGAACTGCGCACCTGCGATGCACCGTGACGTGCGGTGTGACTCCAGATGTTACGGGTAACCGAATGAGTCACTGATCCGGGCCTGCGCGTACCAGCGGGGACGCACCGCGGTCGCTCTCGAGGTTGTTATCGACCCCTGCAGCGCCGGATTGCTGACGCAACTGCCATGCGCCGAGACGTGTAGTGTGACTTCAGATGTTACGCGTAACCGAATCGGTCACCCGACACGGGTGGTTTCGGGCTCGGCCGTGGGTCCGTGACCCGGACAACCGAGTTCGACCGACGGGGGGATTCGTGACGGTGACGAATCCGGAATCCTAGATCGCACTGACATTCAGGGAGTGACGCAATTGTGCGTGGCCTCCGCAAACGATTGGGCCGGTTCGTGCAGTAGAGTCCAGGCGGCAGCGCGCACGGCCGTCATGGCAGAAGTTGTCGGCCCCGCGAGCGTGCCACTGCCTCAGCGTTTCCACATCGCGCTCAGATCTGCGAGCTCGTACCGGGCCGTACCCCATCGATGTGAATTGTCGATCAACCTGCTGACCACGGAGAGACGAACCATGATGCTACGAACGTTTGCACTGTCCTTGCTGTTTGCTGCTGCGGCCGGATGCGCCGGCGGCCACGCCGCGATGCGCGGCTCGGTCGTCATGAAGATCGATGCGACGACCGCGCACGTGTGCCTCGGCAAGGGCGAGGTCGCGGTCAACGATCGCGTCCGGCTCTACAAGAACGCCTGCCAGACCATCGACAAGCGGGTCGCCTGCACCCGGACGATGCTCGCCGAGGGGACGGTCACCGAGGTCCTCGACGACCACTACTCCGTCGTGGCCTTCCCGGCCGGGATGACGTTCGAGGAGGGCAACACCGTCGAGAAGCTGTAGCAGGCCACCTGCGAGGCCGCAGCGCAGCTCACCACCGGGTGAAGCGCGCGATACGCTTGACCTGGCTGTAGGCACCGCCATCGGGTTGGAGCGCCAGCCCGAGTGCCGTCAGGGCGGTATTTCCGACATGCGGGCCGACTCCGCCGTCGAGCCGCGAGCCGTTTGCATCGACATCTGCGTCGGCGCCGAGGTTGTAGACCCAGCACGCGTTGTAGTGCTGGGCGACGTTGCCGTACACGATCGCGCAATTGTCGCCCGAAAGAAGATCTTCGTCGTGGTCCTTCGCGGACCAGCCCCCGGCGAACTGAGCGTTGTAGATGTCCACATCGCCGCCGAGCCACCTCGGCTCGTTGAGCTTCATCGTGGTCGCGTTGATCCCGGTCGCGGTCATCAACGCGGCCAGCCGGGTGGTGTCCTCCAGATCGGTGACCACGTCCATGTACTGCGTGCCGAGCAGGTAGAGCGAGCCGTCGTAGTAGTTCTGGTCGGCGGCGGGCGTGCCGCGCTGCTTCAGGCGGTCGTCGTACCCGAACTGCCAGAACGTCGCCGTCATGCCGTCATCGCGGCGCACGCTGTTCTCGAGCATCGCCCAGCCGCCGCCGTTGAGCGTCTGTTCGCAGTAGACCTGGAACGCCGGGCCTGCGACGCCACGCAGCCAGTACGCGGCCGACGGCATGCCGGCGACGCTGAGCTCGGCGCAGGTGCGCGCCGGGTTCTGCTGCGTTCCGAGCGCGGCCGGCGCGGCGCCGTCGTTCGAGGCAGCGTCGATCACCACGCGCCCGTCGGTGGACGACCCATCCACCGGGCTCATGTTGCCCACCTTGCCGCAACCACCTGCAGCCATCGCGAGCGCCACGGATACGCAGAGCAACCCGACAGTCGACCTCATCATGACGTTCGTGTAACACAGGTGCGCGGATTTGCGGCGCGGGTTTCGGTGTCGCGCACGACGCGCCCACGCCGTCGTCCCGGGGCGATGATTCTGCACATCAACGACGCAGCGTGGTGGCGGTCTCTGGTATCCTCTACGCGGTGCCAGGGCTGGCTGCGCCTCCAGCCGCTGCGTCGATCACTCGAAGTACAGCCGCAGCATCTGCTGGATCGTCGCCTGGTCGACGAAGTCCGAGATCACGGTGCCGTGGTGGACGTGGTGCTGCGTGCTCGCGCTGAACCGGTTGAGCAGCCGGCTGTCGATGTCGTTCGAAACGCTCGGGATGTTGGGAATGCCGATGATCGATCGGACGCCGCTCGTGAAATTGAGATACCAGGTCCCGGTCCCGGTGTCAGAGGCGGCCTGATCGAGCATCGCCGCGACGGCGCCCCACTTGTTGTCGTTGGTGCCGAACGCGACATTGTAGTTGTCCTGTACGACGATGTGCGCGCCGACCGCATCGCTCAGCGTGAACTGGGTATTGTCTTGCCAGCCGGTGACATCGATCCCGCCCGCGCCCGCGGCGCTGCCGGCGAACCGGCGCAGCAGCACGATCTTGCCGCGGACCTCGCCGAGCGCAGGAATCTGGCGTTGCCGCGACCAGTACGCGGCGTAGCGGGGGGCGTCGACGTAGCGCAGGAACGTCTGTTCGTAGCTCTCGGTGTTGTTCGCGGGCGTGTACTCGGACGACACCTCCATCACGACCGCTTCGCTCGGATGGGCCTGCAGAAAGCCGGTCACCTGGCCCAGCACGTCGTCGAAGTTCTGGTTCTGATACACCGAGCCGTGATGGACGACGAGCGCGTTGCCGATCTGGCGGAGTCGGATATCCAGGTAGCGCACGCCGATGGCGAGTTGATCGCCGATGCTGAGGCTCTGGCATTTCGCGGTGCCCGCGATCGGCTCGACCAGCGCGCCCGAGTCGTGGGTGCCGGGAATCGTGAGCTCGCCGAGCTTGGTGGAATCGCCGACGAAGCTCATCCACGAGTCGAGGTCGGCAGCGGCGGTCTGCGCGGCGGCGGTTCGCGGTGCGGTGGTGAGCGCCACGACCAACAGCCCGGCGGTGATATAGGTATATGTGCAGCGTGGTGGGTTCATCGTGAAGTAGCTCCTTGTGCAGCAGTGATAACCGACCTCGGCATCGCGACGCGCCTCAGCTGTGTGGCGAGCTCGCGATATCCGACGCGCCCATGCGCCACGTCACAGCACGCCGTCGCGGTGCAAGCCCGCGAGCGCCCGGCGCACCGCGGCGATGCCGCCGTTGCCGTAGAGCATCACGATCCGCTCGGCCGACAGCAAGCTGAGCGCCGGGTTGCGAAACCGTGCGACGTAGCTGGCGTCGTGCGGATCGGCGCCGAATTCGCTCGCGAGCGCCGACAGCACCAGCTCGGCGAGATCGACCGCGGGCTCGGCGAGGATCCAGTCGGCATCGGACAGGTTGTGCAGCGTGTACTCGACGAGGAAGTTGGTCCTGCCGGCGGCGTTGAGATCGATGTCGTTGGCGAGCTGGCGCACCGCGGGGAGGCGCAAGGTGCCGCCGGCGTCGCGCAGGTAGCCGTTCGCGACCGGATCGAGGCGCGCGATGATCGCCGCGGCGCGCAGGTAGCCGACCACCCGGGCCTCGTCATCGTTGGGCGACGTGTGGGCCGACGCCTGGGTCACGATGAAGTCGGGTGAGAACCCGCGCTTCATGGTCTCGGCGATGCCGAGGATGTGGTGGGCGCCGGTGCCTGCGATCCGCAGCTCCGCGAACTCGGTGCCATCGGCGTTCCACTGCAGAACGATCGCCTTGGCCCAGTCGTGCCACAGCGGCGCGGCGACCACGACGTCCTGATCGATCCGGGCGTCCGTGCGGGCGATCACGCCATCGATCTCGGCGGAGCCGTCGATCGCGCTGCGGCCGAACACGCGTCGGTAGTTGTCGGCGAAGCTCTGGTAGCTGAGCGAGTTGAAGCTCTCGTGCACCACCAGGCCACCCGGATAGGTGTGGTGACCACCTCGCGGTGAACCGGGGGCTGAATAGAACCGCTGCGGCAGCTGCGGACAGTGCCCGCCATCGTGCAGGACGGCGGGGAACACTCCCGCACGCCCACCACCGGGGAACCCGGCTGCGTCGCCCGGGCTCAAAAGGCCCGCGGTGATCAGCGCGGCGACCACCGCGTCCTTGTCGGCGTCGCCGAGATCCGCGCGGTGCGCGATGCAGTAACCGGGATCCTCGAGCGCCTGCTGGGTGGCGGCGTGCAGCGCGATGTCGCGGATGGTGTCGACGCGCTGCGCGAGCAGGCGACGCCCGGTGCGCACCAGCGGCGATCGGGTCGCGAGCTTGATGGCGTCGGCGTTGCCGGCGCCAGGGACGGCTTGATCCGCGTGCGCGTTCGATGCGGCAACGGCGAGCGATGCCGTCAGCGCGATGATCGTGACGGACGACAGACGAGGTGTGAGTGCCACGGAGAGCTCCTTTGCGCAGGTGTCGGTGCGGTGACTGGCCGGCATATATCATCGCGGGCAACGCCGGGTATCGCGGTCACAAGCCAATCGGCGAACGCGACGGGCGCATCGCATATCGGTGACGTGAACGAGTCAGTCGTGCCATCCCGCGCGCAGGTTCGCGCAAGGTGTGGCGGTGCGTTCTACGCAGATGTTCGCTGAGTTGCTATGGCGTCGGCGAGTCCCGTGCCCATCGCGGCGCCGGCCCCACGACGGCGTCGATCGACACGCCGAGGCGCTGGGCGCGGCGGAGCTGCCGGTGGCGCCAGATCGTGTAGAGCACCGGCAGCACTTCCAGCGTCAAGAACGCGCTGGTCGCAAGGCCGCCCAGCATCGGCGCGGCGACGCGCCGCATGATCTCGGCACCCGCGCCATCGGCCCATAGCAGCGGGACCAGCGCGAGCGCCATCGTCGTGATCGTCATGAGCTTGGGGCGCAGCCGGCGAACCGTGCCCTCGGCGTGGGCCGCCACGATGTCGTCCCGGGTCGCGAGCCGGCCTTCGCGGAGGCGGCGGTGGAACGCTCCGTCGATGTAGACGACCATGATGACGCCGGTCTGCATCGCGAGGCCGACCACCGACAAGAGGCCGACCCAGACCGGCGCCGACATCGGATAGCCCAGCGCGAACAGCGTCCAGATGCTGCCGACCAGCGCGAAGGGCACCGAGGCGAGCACGATCAGCGCCTCGGTCAGGCTGCGAAACTGGAACACCAGCAGCCCGAGCATCGAGAGCGCGACCAAAGGGACGATCCAGCGTAGCCGCGCATGTCCGGCGACGATCAGCTCGTACTGGCCGGTCCACTCGATCCTCTCCCCCTCGGCGAGCGCCGGCGCGCCCGCCGACACGGCACGCTTCGCGCGTTCGACGTAGCCGGCGAGATCGGTTCCGGCGTCGAGATCGACGTAGAGGTAGGCGCACAGCTCGCCGCGCTCGGTGCGGATCGTCGATGGGCGGTTGCCATAGGCCGGCGCGCCGAGCAGCGCGAGCGGCACCGGGCCGCTGGTGGCGCCGCGCACCGTGGTCGCGCGGATCAGGTCCGCCGGCCCGCGATCGCTGACGTCGGGCACGATCCGCACGCGATCGCGGTGACCGTCCAGCACGACGTCGCCGAGCTGGCCGCCGGTGATGACCAGGTCGGCCGTGGCCCGCGCGAGCGCTGGATCGATCCCCAGGCGCGCGACGGCGGCGGGCTCGACGTCGAAGCCGAGGCCGGTCTCGCCGCCGAGCGATTCGAAGGTCGCGCTGCGCGTGCCCGGGATGCCGAGGACCTGCGTGCGCAGCGCGGCCCCGAGCTGTTCGAGCCGCCTGGCATCGCCCGCGACGATCCGGACCCCGACGGGCGTGCGCACCCCGGTCGACATCATGTCGATGCGCCCGCGCGCCGGCGCGGTCCACGCGTTGGTCCAGCCCGGGAGCTGCGTGGCCCGGTCGAGGTCCCTGATCAGCTCGGCGGTCGTCGCGGGGACCGCCTCGGGCCAGATCGCGCCGAGCAGGCGGCGCACCGGCGCGGGCGCCCAGCCCGAGTACCAGCGCGCCTGGGGGTGGGTGGGCCACTGCGACCGCGGCAACAACCGAATCGTGGTCTCGGTCATCGAGAGCGGCGCGGGATCGGTCGCCGTGTCGGCGCGGCCGACCTTGCCGAACACGGTCGCGACCTCGGGGAACTGCCGGATCGCGCGGTCCTGCCGGCGCAGCATGGCGACCGCCTGGTCCGGCGGTATGCCGGGCAGCGTGGCAGGCATGTACAGCACATCGCCCTCGTCGACCCGTGGCAGGAACTCGCCGCCGAGCCGCGTCGCGATCGGCAAGCAGGACAGCAGCGCGAGCACCGCCGTCGCGAGGGTCAGCATGGGCCGGCGCAACGCGAAGCCGACGAACGGGCGGTACAACCGAGTCAGCGCGCGGGTGAGCGGGTTATCGAGCTCGGGGCGGATCCGCCCGCCGAGCAGGCGCGCCCGCAGCGCCGGCGCCACCGTCAACGTGACCACCGCGGACGCGGCGATCACCAGCGTCTTGGTGAGCGCGAGCGGTCGCAACAGCCGGCCGGTCTCCCCGGTGAACGCAAACACCGGCAGGAAGCTGAGCGCGGCGATCACCAGCGACGTCAGGATCGCCGGCGCGAACGATCCGGCCGCCGCGATCAGCCGGGCGATGCGGTCGTCGGGCCGCCGCGGGCGCCGCTCGGCCTCGAGCGCGCGATGGCAGGCCTCGAGCGCGACGATGTCGGCATCGACGGCCATCCCGAGCGCGATGGCGATCCCGCCAAGGCTCATGACCGTGGCGGACACGCCGAGGACCCACATCGCGCCGAACGTGAGCAGCACCACCAGCGGCAGGGTCACCAGCGGGACGACCGCGCTGGGGCCGTGCAGCAGGAACACCAGGATGATCAGCGCGACCACGACGACCTCTTCGCCGAGGGCATGCAGCAGGCTGTCCTCGACACGGTCGGCGACGTCGAGCCGGTCATAGACCGTGGTCAACACGACCTGGGGCGGCAGCCGCGCCCGCTCGCGCGCGAGCGTGACCCGGACGCGGTCGATCAGCGCGGGCAGGTTCGCGTCGCGCACGGCGATCACGATGCCGCCGACCGCGGGCGTGCCGCCGTCGAGATCGGCGAATCCGCTCGGCATGTCGTCGCGCACGCGCACGCTGGCCAGCTCGCCCAGGAGCGTGGCGGTGGGCGCCACGGGCAGTGCCTGGAGCTCGACCAGCGTCGGTGGGCGCGCCGCCGCCAGCGCGGATCGCACCGCGGCGACGAGGTCGCTGAACGCCACGCCATGGGTCCGGAGCTCGGACGGGTGCGCCTGGACGAGCAGCTGCTGGACCTCGCCGCCGACCGCGGCAACCTCGGCGACGCCGGGAATCCGGGCGAGCGCCGGGCCAAGGACGTCGTCCTGGAACCGCCGCAGCTCCAGCATCGACATCCGGCGCGCGGGATCGGTCAGCGCGTACTGCACCACCCACCCGGTACTCGACGCGAGCGGGCCGATCTGGAGCCGCACGGTGGGCGGGAGCCGGATCCGCGCGATCCGGTCGGCGATCGCCTGGCGCCCGCTGGCGAGGTTGTCGGCATCGGCGAACACCACGTCGACGTAGGCCATGCCGGTCATGCTGGAGCCACGCACGGCCGTTGCTCCGTCGAGCCCATCGAGCGCACCGGTCAGGACCCGCGTGACCTCGGACGCCACCTCGGACGCTGGGTGGCCCATCCAGTCGGCGATCACGACGATCTGCGGGTCGGACAGATCGGGGATCACGTCGCGCGACAGCGCCCGTCGGGCGAGCTCGCCGCCGACGCCGAGCATGATCGCGATCGCGATCACGATCCCGTGATGCCGCGTGCACCACGCCACGAGCTGCCGGGTCACGGCGTCCCCTGCAGGCGCCGCGCGGCGTCGAGCGAGAACGTATTGGCCATCACGACAAAGTCCTTGTCGCCGAGTCCGGATCCGATGGCCGTCATGCCGTCGGCCGCCTTTCCGATCTCGACCGCGCGCCGGGTGAGCGTGCCCTGGTCAGCCGAGAACACAAGAACATAGGGGCCGTCGGGCGAGTCGACCACCGCGGCCGATCGAACGACGAGCGCCGGGCGCACCTTGAACCCGAGCTTCACCCAGCCGGCCCGATCGGGGGCCAGCGCGGGCCTCCCGGGCGCCACGCGAAATCGCACCTGCATCATCGCAACGTGGGCGCCGTTGGCGCCGTTGGTGCTCTGAGCGACCGCCGGTGCGCCATCGCGCCAGAGCGGGATCGGCGCGCCGGGTGCGGTCGCCGCCACGAAGTCCGCGCGGTCCTCGGGCTCGAGTGACGCGAGCTCGTCTCGGTAGAGCTGCGCGACGACCGTGCCGTCGGCCTCGCTGATCGCGGGTGCGTAGACCTCGCCGCGAAACACATTGCGCCGCGCCTTGGCGACGCTGAACCGCAAGAGGTTGGCCGCCTCGGTGGACGGGCGGAGCGCCGCGAGGGCGACCGCGTCCACCCCGGCGGTGGTCGAGCGCGGCGCCGTCGCGGCCGCGCTCGTGGCATCGAGCTCGGCGAGCGCCATGCCGCAGATCGGACAGTCGCCGGGCCGGGTGGCTCTGACCTCCCCGTGCATCGGGCAGGTGTACAGCCGCGGGCCTCCCGGCGCGTCGCGCTCGACCAGGAGGACGGCAGCCACCACCGCAGCAGCGGCCAGCACGAGCAGCAGCACGCGCGCCGCCACGACGAGCGGCGCCGACAGGATCATCGTGCGGAGGTGGCTTGCCATGGCGTGCTCCTTACCGGCCGACCAGGTACGACCGCATCATCTCGTTGTCCTCGTGGTCGAGGATGTGGCAGTGCCACACGTAGCCCGGTCCACCGGTCGTGGGATCGAAGGCGAACTTGTTCGTTCCGGCCTGGACGCTGTTGACGGCCGTGGCCTGCGGCGCCCAGCGCACGGCGATGCGCGTGACCTGGCCCGGTGGGATCTTCAGCGTGTCCTTCCAGCCGACCTCGTTGACCCCCGGCGGGGACTTGGTGGCGGCTCCGAGGAACGCATCGAACGCGACGTTACCTCCCAGCGCGCCCGAGGTATTCGCCGTCGTGTAGGTCCTCGGCGGACCGAAGCCGGGAATGAAGGTGCCCGGCGCATAGGTCACGCCGTTGAACGTGCCACCGGGGAACGTGGCATCCCACGCCGCACGATAGCTGTCGACGTCGGTGAACGCCTGGCGCTCGATCACCTGGAACTGGATCAGGTGAATGTGGATCGGGTGCGCATCCTCGGTGAGATTGGCAATTTCCCAGATCTCGGTCGAGCCGATCCGAGGAACCTCGGTCGCAGAGATCCCACGGCCGTTCGCCACCGAGCCGGGGATCGTGGTGGTGGTGCCATTGCGCAGGCCGTCCCAGTGGGAGTTGTTGAGCAGCACCTCCTCGGGGCCGCCGTCACCTTCCACCTCCACGAGGATCAGCTGGCGCTTCTTGTCGGGCGCGCGGTGGGTGTCTGAAGGCTTGATGTCGACGATGGGCTGCGCGCGCAGCGACCTCGCGGGCGACGCGGGGTCCAAGCTGGTGTCCGCGACCGATAGCGCGCGATTGACGCGGAACTCCATGACCTGACCGCTGGTCCGTGGATCGGGCGGATCGCCCGACGGGAACGGCGCGAACGCGTTGGGCCCGTTGATGAGGATGAAGTTCTTGCCGCTCTGCCCACTGAAGTCGACGATCACGTCGGCGCGCTCCGCGGGTGCCAGGAACACATGCGGTGCGTTGGCGGAGCGATCCAGGTTGACCGGCGCGTCCATCAGTCCACCGTCCGAGCCGATCTGCCAGATGTCGGGTCCATCGCTGTCCGTCGGCTGGTGGTTCGTCGCCAGCTTGAGCTGCATCTGGAAGAACCTGGCGTTGGACGCGTTCACGAACCGGAACCGGTAGCGCCGGGGTTCGACCTCGAGGAACGGCCACGACTTCCCGTTGACCGTGATCACGTCGCCGAAGAACTCCGGAATCCAGAACGGATGCTTGTCTGGATTGGGCGGGCCGCCGTTGATGCCTGTCGGGTTGTCCCCGGGGGTGCCATCGGGAAACAGCAGCTGGCCCTGGGTATCGAACTGGCGGTCCGCGATCATGAGCTCTTGCTCGAACGATCCTCCCGGCAACCCGATCGGGTTGTTCGCTGCCCCGGTGTCGCGACCATCACGGATCAGGTAGAACGCCGCCATGCCCGAGTACACGTTCAGGCGGGTCGTGCCGAGCGCGTGATCGTGGAACCACAGGGTCGTCGCGTCCTGCGTGTTCGGATAGTTGTAGGTGTTCGACACGAACGCGGGCCCGGTCATCGCGGCGCTCGGCGTGAACCACGCGTCGGGGTGACCGTCGAACGCCGACAACACCTCGGCGCCGTGAAGGTGCGCGACCGCCGGGATCGGGCCGCTGCCGGGCTGCAGGCACGGCGCGGCGAGCGTCGTCGCGGTCGCGCACTGATTGTTGCGTGTGGTGTGGCTCGGATCTGCCCAGTGGACCGTGAGATCTTGTGTCAGGTACTTCTGCAAGAACGGCGCCGATCCATTGGCTCCTTGCAGACGATTGTTATAGATCACCGACGTGGCGGTACCCTGCCGCGCCTCGATCGTCGCAGCCGGGTAGTGAGGGGCGTTGTTGTTGACCTTGTATCCCCACAGAAACGTACCCGCGTTGAACGGTGCGGCCAGGCCGGTGTACATCGTCGCCGGCAGCATCTTCTGCTGGAACTCGACCATGTCGACGTGCACGGCGGTTGCGCCGTCCGCCCGTGTGCCCGCGAGCGTGGGCAATGGCTCCACGTACTTCGGGACGGTCGCTCCATCGAGCGGTGTCTGGGCGACCAGCACCGAAGGCGCCGCGGTCGAGCTGACTTGCTCGGGCGGGCCCTGGCCAATACATCCCATCGTGAGAATGCTGGCGACGCCGGTGCGCAAGATGTGCGGCGTACCCCGCGCGCGACTCAGGACGCGGGCGGATCGTACGACCCGCGCACTCCCGATGACCCAGGAACTGATAGACCGACTACATATGCTCATCGCGACCTCCAGATGGTTGGTCAGGAAATCGGTGACGCCGATCACGGCGTCGCCGAGTGCGGTACACACCGCGACGAGGCGACGCTAACGATCGGGTATCGACTCGTCAAGATGATTGTATCTTCAGAGTGTTAATTTGCGGCGTATCAAAATACTGATGATCTGGAGCTTCTGGTGATCTGAAATGTTTCATCGCCGCGCGAGCGGCGCGGGCGGCGGCGCCGCCGCCCGGATCCCGGCGCTCCGGCGCTCCGGCGGCGCACCGCGGTGCCGCGGGCCAACGCAGCGGCCATGTCGTGGCAACGCCTCGACGTTTGCGGCACACGGACGGCGATGCCGGGCGTGCGCCGGCCGCCTCACGCGGCCCGCCGGCCACAGCGGCGAGTGGTAATGCGCGAGTGCGTCAATCGTGCGGAGCTCGCATTGCGCAACACTGCCACACCCATCCACGGCCGGACTGAAGCTCGGGAGTCACAGCTTTCTGAGTCCGTCGGATCGCGATTGCGGTGGCAGCGCGACATCGCAACAGGATTGACGACATCGCGAGATGGTTGCTGTGATCGGGTGGTCGGACTGCTGTAGATGAAGACTGGATGAATTCTAGAATGCATCCGATGGCGATCGCTGACCGCGACCACGCTGGCGCTGACATCGGCGCGAGATCGAGACAGTGCGGCGCACCACCGTCGGCCGCGGCGGGCTTGGCGTCGGTTCTGGCGGCCGCGTTCACGGCGTCCCGCGAGATTGTCGTGGCGATAAGAGTGGTTGAATTCGAAGTTGAAATTGATGTTGGTAACTGTATTCAACTGTGACATCTGGCAGCGTGGACTGTCTCGACCGAAGCCTGCTGGCCCCGGCGCACTCCCCCGGAGCCAGGCGAGACCACGCAGCGCGAGGCAAGTCGCTGCGCACGCCCGGAAGCGCGGCAAGCGGTGTACGGGAGGTGCGCGGGTTGCGACGCGCCACGGCGGGTCGCTTCCTCCCGGCGGATCGCGGTCCGGGTGGCCCGCTCGCCCGCGTTCGCCCTGAGTCCTGGCGGTCGTGGCGGCCCCGGTTGCCGAGCGGCGCGCCGGACCGCGGTCGAAGGGTCGAGCGCGTGATGCCGACCCGTGGTCAGTAGCTCGCACGGGTCGACGGTTTTTGTGGGATCCGCGTCGGACGGAACCGTCTTGATGAATGAGACCGGCACCACAGTCTCGTCATTCCCGCAGGGATGCAGTGCTCCCGGACCGTTGGCGTCACGCCAGCTCGGCGGCGGCACGGTGATCTTGCGGCTCAACGGAAAGGGTCAGTGTCATGGCGCATCATTCTACGCATTATCAGGTTCTCTCGGATCTCAGCACGATCACGCTGTCAAGTACGAAGACCAGCGATACTCGTGAGTTCACGACCACGCACGACGCGGACTTGACCGCGTCGGAGTTGCGGCCGCTGTTGTGCTTCCAGATCGACCCGAGCAGCAATGCGAATCTCCGGCTCGACGTGTTCATCAAGGATCACTCCAACGTCGAGGCGAAGATCGCCGGTTACAGCCTGCTAGGCGGCGCGCCGCGCTGGACGATGGAGCCGATCAACCCCGCGCTGGTCACGGTGGACGCCACGAATACGATCGTGTTCAGGGCCTCCGAGATCACGGCGGGCTCGGTCGCGATTCAGAACATCGTGGTATTCTTCCAGCGCTATATCTCGTAGCCCTTGCACGGCGCGGGTGCGATCAGCGACGGCGGCGGGCGGGCGATCAGCGGCACGCCGGTGATCGGGGCTCGAACCAGCACTCGCCGGCTTGCCACCGGGCGATCCAGCGCAGGCGATCGGCGTAGCCGGCGCCCGCCGTCCGGTACCATCGCGTGGCCGCCTCGAGGAGCGAGCTGGCCTGTGCGGCCGCCGCCCGGCCTCCGAGGCTCCGTCGCGCGATCGCCGCGGTCACCCGCGCTCGCGCGGCGGTCGCTTGCCACGCCAGCTCGTTGCGCAGATCCAGACCATCGAGCGCCGCGACCGCGCGGTCGGCGTCGCGCATCGCGTCACCGCGCTGGCCGCGCGCGAGCGCGATCTCGGCCCGCGTCGCGTCGATCTCGGCGCGCAGCGCGACGCGCCAGGGCCGCGAAGGCCCGGGCTCCACGCCGGTCTCCGCCGCGTCGAGCTCGGCGAGCGCAGACCCGATCTGCCCCGATAGGTGCGCGGCGTGACCTCGCGCGAGGTGGCCGAGCAGCGGGTTCGTGGTGTGAAGCGTCGCGGCCTGTGCGAAGTGGATCGCGGCTTGATCGCGGTGCTCGAGCTCGAGCTCGGCGCCGGCGAGACGCTGCTCGCACAGCGCGCGGTCCGACGTCATCGCCGGATGAAACTGGTCCCACAGCGCGCAGGCCACGGCGAGCTGGTCGCGGCGCGTGGCCGGCGCAGCGGTCCCCGCTGCCTGCACCACGCGGCGCCGCAAGGTCTGGGGGTGGTGTGGACCCAGGGTCAGCTCGGCGTCGTGGACCGCGCGGTCGTACAGCGCCTGTCGCTCGGCAGGCTGGTCGACGACCGCCGCGAGATTCTCGATGATCACGGTCAGCTCGGGCTCCGGTCGCTCGACCGCCGCCCTGGCGGCGAACGCATCTCGCAGGGCCGAGCGCGCCAGGTCGCGCTGGCCCAGCGTCCGGTAGATCACGCCCACGTTGTTGAGCAGCAGCGCCCGCGCGAAGCCACCGTCGCGGGCGCGCCGGAGAAAGCTCTCGGCGAGCGCGCGCTGTTCGGCGACCGCCGCCGGCTCGAGCCGGCCGGTCACGCCCTCCACGTAGATCCGGCGCGCGATCGCCTCGACGGCGAGCTCGGGCAGGTCGGCGGCGATCGCGTGATCGAGGGCGGTGCGCAACGGACCGCTCGCTGCCGTCAGATCGTTGTCGAGCAGCAGCACGCGGCCCAGCAGCAAGCTCGCGGCGGCTTCGAGCGCCGGGCGCGCGAGCTGCGGTGCGTCGTGCACCACCGTGGTCGCGGCGGCGCGCGCCCCGCCATAGTCCCCGTTGCGTTCGAACGCCGAGGCACGCGCGAGCGCGGCCTCGAGTGCGAACAGCCGCTGGCGCGCTACCGGATCGGACGGCAAGGCTTCGCGCGCCGCGCTCAGATCGGGGCCCACGCAGCGCGCGAGCGGCGGCAATCCGAGCACGAGCGCGACGGGATCGCGGAGCTCGCCGCGATCGCGCACCAGGGCGACCGCCGCGGCCAAGGCTTCGCGGTGCTGGTCGAGGCAATGCATCCGCTTGTCGAGCAGCGCCTCCGACGCCTCGCCTCGCCGATGCGCCATGCACACGGCGCGATGGCTGGCGCTCCACGCGGTCGCGTAGCGGTCGAGCGCGCCGACCACCACGGGCGCGACCTCGCGGCCATAGGCGCCCATGGCCGCGTCCATGTCCTGGGTCACCTCGTCGCGGGTGCGAGCGTTCCAGATCGGTGCGAGCGTGGCCGCGCCACCGGAGCACGGCGCGTCCTGCGCCTCGCCGTGGCTGATCGCGAGGATCGCCAGCATCGCGCCCGCGAGCGCGACGCCGGCGGCCGCGGTCCAGCGCCGCAGCGCCGGCTCGACGAGCGCGCCGAGCTCGCGGAGCAGCGCTTCGATCGACGCCGGCCGCAGGTCGGGCGCGTCGCTCAGCCCGCGCCGCAGCACCCGCCAGACCCTCGGCGGGACCGCCGCCTCCGACGGCGGCCGGGTCGCCTCGCCGGCGGCGAACCGGGCGTGGCCGCTGGCGTGCGGACGCGCACCGTACAGCGCTTCGCTCAGCGAGACGCAGAATGAATAGATGTCGGCCTTCGGCCCAACGTCGGTGCGCCGAAACTGCTCCGGCGCCATGTACGCGGGCGTCCCGAGCATCGTGCCGGCCGGGGTGAGGCGCTCGGTGCTCGCGAGCGCGCGGCCACCTCCGCCATCGGCCTGCGGCGCGGCCCGCTCGGTCGGCTCGGTCGCGTTGTCGCGGGCCAGTCCGAAGTCGATGACGCGCACGCGGCCATCGGCGCCGATCACGGCGTTGCGCGGCTTGAAGTCTCGGTGGACCATCCCCGCCGCGTGGGCGGCTGCGAGGCCATGCCCGGCCTGGACGTACGCCCTCACGATCTCGCGCCACGCGGGACGCTCGTCGCGGACCCAGTCCTGAAGCGTCCGGCCGGCGACGTATTCCATCACCAGCACGATCCGATCATCGAGCTCGAGGACCTCGTGGATCGGCACCACGTGGGGGTGGGCGACGCGCGCAAGCGCCTGCGCCTCGCGCAGCAGGCGGGCGTGACCGGCCGGCGAGCGGGCGCCACCGCGCACCACCTTGAGCGCGACCTTGCGCTCCAGGCGGGGATCGTAGGCACCGAGGACGACGCCCATCCCGCCCGTCCCGAGTACGTCGAGCACCACGAAGCGCCCCAGCCGGGTCGCGACGCCCGGGTGAGACTGCCCAGCCGGAGACGCGTCGTCGGCGCCACCCAGGGGCCCGGTGCCGCGGGTGTCGCCTGCCATCGCGCCCTGCCGCGCAAGCTCTGCGACGATCGCGCAGCACGCCGAGCAGCCCGCCAGGTGGGCGACCAGCTCCTCGTGCGCGGCAACGCCACCGCGAAGCCCTGCCCAGGCTTCGTCAGGTGGACAGCCACGCTCCCACGCCAGCACCGATTCCATTATGCCAGTGGCACGCGTGCCGTACAAGCGGGTCGGGCGCGTCGGGTGGGTGCGGCATCTGCAGGTCGCACGATCGCGATGTTAATGTAGATCGACGTTCGATGGGATCCGTCGCAACCGGGCGCGTCCTCCTGATCGACAACCACGGGGCGTGGAAGGAATCCCGAGACCATGACATACCAACGGTTACTCATTGCCTGGATCGCAAGCGGCGCTGGTTGCGCGGCGGACACCGACCCAGACGTCCGCGCACGGGAGCTGGGGAGCGTGATCGAGAACGAGCCATGCGACTACATCACGTGTGGCGGAAACAGCAGCGCGGTCGGCAATCGCTTCGTCGATCAGGTGCTGTTCGACCACACGCCCAACGAGCGTGGCCAGTCGTTCCTTGACTGGACGATCGATGGCGCGACCATCACGCCCGCTCTCGACGCGCGGGTCCCGGTGATCGCGACGGGCGGCACGCCAACGGCGCCCCCCGTCGGGTTCGTCCTGAAAGGCCGGATCGACGGCGAGCTGGCCTGGGGGCCGGCGCTGGACGGCAGCGTCATGCGGCTGATCGATCGGCGGGGGCAGATCACGGTGCTCCACGTCACGAACGGCCGCGCGGTCTCGCTCCCCAACCAGACACGAACGTGGGTGTACTGGATCGATGTCTGGCCCGCGCAACAGCCGCTCTGCGACCTGTTCGCCGACACGGACGACGAGCTCGCGCGCTACGCGCTGCTCGGGGCCCGGGAGGTTGTCCACCGCGACGAACGGCTCGTCACCGAGCACGCCGCGGCGGAGGGCAAGCTCACGCTCGGCTGTCCGACGACCGCGACCGGCAAGCTGCTCAGCCTCGGCGCCCTGCGGACGACCGCGGCGTCCGGCCAGCAACCGACGGTGGACGAGATGACCGCGGCGCTCCGGGCACTGACCATGAGCCCCACGGGCGACCGGTCCTACACCGAGCCAGGGCGCCGCATCATGTTCTACGTGCCGCGCACCCGCGTGAAGAACTACGACGAGCTGGAAACGGCAGGCCGCGAGGGCTACTGGAATGCGGCCGGCGCGGTCTGCTTCGAGCATCTGCGGTTCACCGACCCAGCGCTTGGCCGGCAGCTGTGGAACGACACGCACGTTCCGCCGTGCAGCGCACTCGCGCCCGCCGACAGGACGGGCCTCGTGGAGACCTGGCTGCCCCCGGGCCTCGCCCCGGACTACCCACCTGGACCCGCCGAGGCGCTACCCTGATGACCGCGGCTGCGGTCCTGGCTGCGCGATCCGGCGGTCACGTCGGCTCGGCGAGCAGTTGCTGCACGCTGAGATCGATCGCGCTGCGCACCAGGCGCGACAGGCTGCGCAGCTCGGAGGACTCGAGGCCCAGCCGGGTCTGCAGATCCGCCAGCGTCGCGTGCGCGAGCGCTTGCCGGGCCTCCAGCAGGTGTCGTCCCGTGGTCGTGCGCGATCGCCCGTACACCGCGGCGGCCTGGTCGATGGTCAGCTGCTCGACGACGTCGAGCCGGAGGAGCAATTGCTGGGCCGCGGGGAGCCCGGCAAACGCCGTCGCAAACGAGCGCCGGAACTCGGCCCGGTAGTGCTGCTTGAGATACTGCAGCTCGGGATCGTCCGCGTCGTCGGCGATGTGCAGGAGCTCGAGCGCGTCGGCGCCGACCGGGCGCGTCTTGCGTCGTTCGCTGATCGCCTGCCGCACGGCCGCCACACGCACGAACGCGAGCAGCGTCCCGTCTCCGCGGTACTGCCCGATCCGCGGTGGGTCGGCCACGATCAGGTTCTCCCAGACCCGCTGCACCACCTCGCTCCGGTCGGCCGGCTCGAGGATGCGCGCCAGCGCGGCTCGCACCGGCGCATCGCACGCATGGACGAGCTCGCGCGACGCACTCGGTACGCCCAGGACGCAGGCGCAGGCGAGGTAGAGATCCGCGGCCAGCACCGGCTCGTCGCGGGCCATCACCCGCTCGACCGCGACGCGCTCGCCCAGGAACCGGCAGAACGTCACCTCGTCGACCGCGAGCGTCGGCCACGCGCGCCGGCCATCATCGCAGATGCGGGCGAGCACCGGGCCGAGGTCGTCCGGCGGCGGATCGGGACTGGGACCCGCGAACGCGGCGATCAGTGCGAGCTGTCGACCCGGCTCCGCCATGCTCGTCGCCTACCCTACGCGATTCTGCCAGCGGCAGCGTCGCGATTCGCCCACGCGAGCGACGATTTCGTACAGGGTTGTCGCCGGTTACGGCGACAGCCAGATCGGTAGAAGATTGCACGCGCCCGTCGCGTCAGTCCGTTCTGCACCCCGCCGCCGCGCCGCGCGCGATACGCTCACCCGGTGCGGATCGTGGCGGTAGCCGACACTCACCTGTTTCATGAGGAGCTCGTGGTTCCGGACGGCGACGTGTTCATCCACGCCGGCGACATGTGCCGCGGTGGCGATCTGGCCGAGCTGCAGATCGCGGCCCACTGGATCGCGCGCTTGCCACATCGCCACAAGGTGATCGTCGCCGGCAACCATGACTGGGGGTTCGCCCGCACGGCACCTGCTGCCAGGGCGATGTTCGCCAGCGCGCACTACCTCGAGGATGCCGAGATCACGCTCGACGGCGTGCGGTTCTACGGCTCCCCGTGGCAGCCCGCGTTCAATGGCTGGGCGTTCAACCTGCCACGCGGCCCTGCGCTCGCCGCGGTGTGGGACCGGATTCCCCGTGGCCTCGACGTGCTGATCACGCACGGCCCGCCCGAGGGGGTTGGCGACCGCTCACCGATCGCGGGCCGGGCAGGCTGCGCCGACCTGCGAGCCAGGGTCGCCGAGGTCGCCCCGCGGCTGCACCTGTTCGGCCACATCCATCAGGACGGCGGCGCGTGGCGCGACGGTCCGACGATGTTTGCCAATGTCACCACCTGGGACTGCGATCGCGCGCCCACGGTGTTCGAGGTGACGGCCCGCGCGATCACGCCGATCGCGGTGCCGCCGCATGGTCGCCGCGACGACGCGGCCGGGTGACGCCGATCATCGGCACTCGGTCACATCGGTGGCGACGCACGAGAAGCTTCCACGATCGACCGACAGCGAGGGTCCGCCGGGCACGGTGGCGGTGACGGTCACGTCGGTCATCCGGATCGGGCAGACGTCCAGGCAGCTCTTGGCATTATACGTGCTGCCGGCGCCATAGGGCGCCGATGGCCGGTGGCCGGGCACGGGCGTGGTGAGCTTGGCCAGCTCAGTGGCCGAGATCGCGGTGCTCGGGTTCGCGGTGTAGTCGTCGGGGAACCGCTGCATGTAGGCCGCGTCGAACCAGTTCCAGGTGTTGTCCGCCGTGATGTGGAAGTCGTTCATGTGGACATTGCGGATCGGCGATGCCGGCGTGGCGGACGCTCCGGCCACGTTGTTGTAGGGCAGCTGCAGCACATTGGCAGGGACACCTTCGAGGTAGATGGCGGCGCCCTTGTTGACCTTGTTCAGCACGGCCGTGCCGACCACGGTGCCGGAGATGTGATTGTAGAAGATGTCACTCATCACCGGGATCCGCTGCCGGGTCTCGAGCGTGAAGTTCGCCGCGGTGACGGTGGGCGAGGGGTAGTTGGTGGTCACCTCGAGCGCGAGGTTGTGGGCGACGATCCGGATGTGGTCGTAGAAGATATTGCGAATCTCGCCGCCGCGGCCCGGCAACGTCTTGATCCGCAGCGCGGTGTCGCCGGTCAAGTCGGAGTCGAACGCGAACACGTTGCGCACGCCGCCGGACATCTCGCTGCCCACGGTGACGCCGCCGTGGCCATTGCCCGATCGGATGCGCCGGATGATGATGTTCTCGCTGGGGATGTTCACGCGCCAGCCGTCCTCGTTGAGCCCTGACTTGATGGCGACGACGTCGTCGCTGGTGTTGAACACCGAGTCCTCGATGAGGACGTCGCGGGTCGAGTCTGGATCACAGCCATCGCCGTTCTGCGGCGTCACGGTGTGGGTGCCATCCGCGTCGGTGAACGAGATCGTGCCGCCGTCCGGCCAGCTGACGATATTGACGTTTCGCACCACCACGTGCTTCGAGTACACGGGGTGCAGCATCCAGAACGGCCCGAACCGCACCGTCACGCCCTCGATCAGCACGTTGTCGCAGCTGTGGAACTCGACGAACGACGGCCGCAGTAGCCCCGTCATCCCGGGAGGCATGTTCGCGGGCACCGGCACCGCCGCCGGCTGGAGCTCGGGCGGCAGCGTGCTCGCGTCCAGCGCGGCGACCACGCGCGCCTCGACGGGCACGTCGCCGGCGTCCGACCGCACGTACTTCTTGTAGACCGCGGTGGCGAACGGCTTGGTGTAGTCCTTGGTGGCGCCGACCGGCAGGTTGTTCTTCCACTGCCACCACACCCAGCCCTGGCCGGTCAGCGTGCCCTCGCCGGTGAGCGCGACGTCCTTGCAGCCGCGGACGTAGACCAGCGGCGAGTAGTTCATCACGTCCATGCCTTCCCACCGCGTGCGCACCACCGGCAGGTAGTCCTGGAACTCGGTGCTGAACAGGATCTCGGCGCCGGCCTCGACGTGGAGGTCGATGCCGTCACACGAGCCGTCGTCGTCGGTGATCTGGATCGGCCCGGTCAGCCAGGTGCCGGCGGGGACGACGATCTGCCCGCCGCGCGCCCGCTTGGCGGCGGCCACCGCGCGGGCGAACGCGGCCGTGTTCTTGGTCGTCCCATCGCCGACGGCGCCGAACTCGGTAATCCGAAACTGACGGCGATGGAAGCTCGGCCGCGAGAACACCGGCGCAGCGAACGGCGCGTTCCCGACCGCCTGGATCGCCACGTCGGCGTACGGGGTGTAGCGGTCGGTGGTGTCGTCGTCGGGAACGGCGAACATGTCGGTGCCGCAGCTCGCCGTGGCCATCGCCACGCCGACCGATACAACGAGCGATGCGACGGCCGCAATGCCACGCTCCTGGATGCGCTTCGAGTCCATGATCCTGCCTCCTGGCCGCGGGACTTGCGCCCGCAGGCCGCGGCACATGCTACCCCGCTTGCCAGTGCGGAGATCAAGAGACCATCGATCTCGCGATCGACGCGGCGCAGCGGTGCGCGCCCGCCTCGAACGCGACCTGGTTTCGCGGTGCGCCACGGTGTGGTCATCGCGCTCATGGCGCGGATCCGTCGCGAATCACCAGATCCGTGGCAGCATCCGCGCGCGCCGACGGGGGCACATGCCATGCTGCGCCATGATCTCGCGTTGCGTGGTCGTGGTCTCGCTCCTGGTTGCGTGTGGCGGCAGCAGTGATCGCGCAGGCGGCGATGTCACCCCGTTCATTGGCGTCTACGCGACGACCTCGCATACCCGCGCGGAGCTGCCCGGCGACAACGTGCCATGCGCTGACCCCGGTGAGCCGGTCGTCAGCCCAGCGCCGTTCTTTCGGCTGGCGGTCGATACGTTCTTCATGGACCCCGACGTCCTCGGCGTGAGCGACTGCACCGACGCGGCCGGGACGTCCTGCCGGGACGCGTTCGTGACGCTGCGCGCCGGCGGCCCCGGCCTCGAAGACGAGAGCGCCAACAGCCAGACCGGCGGCGGGCTATCGTGTCAGCTCTACTTCTCGCACGCCGAGGCGACGCTGACCGGCACCAAGCTCGAGGTTGAGTCGCTCGACAAGTTCGACGCGCCGGACATCTCGTCGAGCGACTGCACGGTGCAGCGCGCCGAGGCGCTGTCCAACTCGTCCGACTGCCAGACGGTCGAGCGCTGGACCGGCACGCGCCAGTAGCGGGTGCTGCCGCGATTCGTACACTGACTTGGCGCTCCTGATCCCGCAGATCGATACGAGCTGTTCTTCCTGTTTCGCGATGGATAGGGTCATCGCTCTTGCCGCTCCGACTCGGACGAGCCGAGGTCAGGGCCAGCGCCGCGCGGTCCGGATCTTGGCGAGCAGTCCTTCGAGAGCCGCAGCGTCGAGTGCCTGCAGGCCCTGTTTGCGCGCTGCCGAAAGCTCGATCCCGAGCGCGTCGCACAGCACCTCGATGGTCAGCCGAAGTCCATTCTCGCGCTCCTCCTCGCGCCCGCGCAGATAGCCTTCCCGATCAGCGAGCGACAGCGCGCCACGCTCGTTCTGGATCGCCATTCCCGAAGCGATGTACGCGTCCCACTCGGCGGTGGTGAAGCGCGCGATTCGCGCCGCCTCCAGTGCCTCGCGCACCGGTGAGTACGCCAGCGCCTCCGGGATCGCCGTGAGGTTCCCGGCTTCGCGGAAGAAATACGCCCACTTCTCGACCAGGTTTCGGGGCTGGTCGGTGCCTGCGTACTTGGGCAGCTCCAGGAACACCAGCTGGAGCTGCGAGAGCCCGCGGGCACCGCTCGTCTGCTCCTGCATTCGCCACCGGCTGAGCATCGGCACGGCAGAGCCGGTCTTGCGCGGCCACAGCT
>Ga0307509_10001931_pt1 | contig 34235 bp, 32 predicted proteins | sample 10_EM_MG_FD_202245 | JGI IMG/M metagenome (GOLD analysis project Ga0307509, IMG submission 202245) | Populus trichocarpa ectomycorrhiza microbial communities from riparian zone in the Pacific Northwest, United States - 10_EM | ecosystem: Host-associated > Plants > Roots > Unclassified | place...
TAATAAGCAACTTTTTGTTAATGACTAAAGTTTTGCAGATGTGTAGACTTCAGAACACAACCAATATTAGCCACATGACCACACTTACGCTGTTATCCCTGAGGAATACTGAGGTTGGGGTTTCTACCGCCTCTTAGTCATCTATGTCTCGAAGTCCGACAGGGGTGGCACGAAATTTTCAATGTTTTGCCAGCCCAGGAGATATAGAAATACTAAGACTGTTTATGTCTAATCCACAAGCTGCTTCACTAAATAAGTATAAACTACTTTCATTAGTCTGTTTCACTTACCCGTTTCACCCTGCACTAACCCCACACTCTTCCAGCACTCTAAGGTTATTTTTGAGCGATTCGAGTAGAGGGAACTTAAGCTAGCCACAATCGCTGAGTCGTTTGAGCTCGAAAAAGATCGGCAATGTCGGAGCCCGTAACTGCCCAATCTGGCCGGTATCGAATTTTAGTGTTTTAGACACCCCAAGGGATTAAAGAAAAACCAAAGACTATCTACTTGGAAGAGGGCTAGATATCGGAGGAGGATATATTGATCTTAAATCTATCTTCGCACTCAGGAGGGAAACAAGCATCCTTAAATACATAACTCTGAAAACTTTTACACCCTGACTTCTTCCTTTCTTAGACTCTCTTTCCCCACGATAACATTCGCTGCGTCTCTTCTCTCCCTGTCCAACCTCCTCTGCTCTCTTCGCTTCCATTACCTCCATTCCCTCTCCTTCACCTCTCTTCCATTCCTAACGCTTCTTCTTCCCTTCCCTCCTCTTCTTCCTCACTTCAATGCGTACCCAGCTCCTACTTCGTTCTCCGTTTTCCAGATTATTCGTGTTTGTCCTCTATGCGATAAGTGATGAATTCCAGATATGTTGTCGTTGTTCTTAAGACGTCAAGGCCCTGCTACTGATCAAAGCGCCTGTGATTCACAATAAGGATTATCCACTCCTATTCAGCGGAAGGCTCAGCGAACATGTACCGTACAGGACCCAACCTACAGCGCTGTCTTTGTCTATTCTCAGTCTTTTTTAAAACTATCTATTAACTATCCATTCGTTAGAACGAAATAGTGAATAAAGTGTACCCCCCCTAAAAGTGAATAAAGAGCACACCTCCATTTCCCCAGACTAGACCAAAAGCTTCTTAACAGAATTCGCACATTCTGGCCTAAGTCAGAGTTACTAGCAATGCCACTAAAGGCTGCCGCTCCAACCTTGAACTCGAGCCCCTCATGGGGCCATAGTGACCAATTCTCAAATCCCTTGAAACCGCTCTCGTTGAAATTACACCTGGAGAACATGGCTTCAAAATCATACCCTCATGCTAACACAAAAGTGCACTAGAAGTTGGTATTTATGCCCCCAATTCCAGATCTGGTTCAGCAGTTTTTGCGCTCCTCGACCGGGCGGGATCAAGGAGCTAGGTCGCTGAGCCTTGCTATAACTAGTAGTTGATAACCTTAAGCTTCCCTGCGTAAGTCCTCCAATTTGATGGAGTAACCCCAGCGTGGGATGTCATGTTAGGACATACTAGTTAGTAGGAGAGCCGGACTGTCGCCATGTCGGGGGCGACTGGTGTTTTTGGTGTTTGTGAGCCCACTGTGAGTGTGGCCACCACAAACCATATTTAGTCTCAATTGCGTTCACTTCCCCCACATCATCATCAATCTACACATCGAACAGCGAACACACTTTAGTTTTCCTATCACCTCCGTTCCGGGTCTTCTCACGACCCTCGCCTCACGGCAGCCTCTTAGCGGTGCTTGTCCGGCGGCAGTTGTCTCTGCGCTTGACCAGACCTCTATCACAACTACCATATCCATGAGCATATTTACCATGCAAGATGACCCCTCCTCTTCCAAACTCAGTGCGACACCGGCTATCATGCAACCCTACGAATGGTCCTAATACAAGTGCCATGACAGTTCCGCACTATATCACTTCTAAAATTTTATACGTCTCTACCGTGAAAACCGAAATGATTGAGAATCTCGCTAGGACGTTGGAGTTGCCTCTTCTAGTAAGGTCTGTGTCTCAAGTGAGGGGTGAAGGAGCGCTGTGTGTTTTGTTCCCTAATCCAAAGCTAGAGATTCCGGACGTCCTAGCGCTATCCCCAATTATTTCGGTTCTTACGGTATACTATTTCCTTAATGCCCGGAAGTGAGAGCCTAGGAGAAAAAAAGCCGCATGCTGATTCAAGTTTTGTTTGGAAAACTTGTTTGCCCATTGTCAAAATCAACGCTGTCTGCTCTAAATGCGGGTTTCCTTTGAAAATGGGGAGAAACAACCTCCGCACGATCGCTAACGTTGCCAGTTTTAGAGAATAGCTACCCGGTTTACTCATCCATGTCAGAGTTGACGGAAGCCGATAGCCGTCATAGTTGACCGACAAAGGTATGATAGGTATGGGAGTTACCGCGAGTGGAGAGGTTTGTAGTTGACCATGGAAGTTTATAGAATGCCTTTAACGATTACTTTTGTTCTAGAGTTGGAATACTTGATAGACGGTTCTATGGTTATGTCTTTCCTTTATTCTTGTTACGGAAGTACGCAGGCAAATGGGGGCGCACATGAAAAAAAAAAAGAATCGGCGGATGTGGGAAGGGGTGGAACGATCAAGATGATTCCGTTATAGTTCATATATACTCACGTTTTTTAGTTAGTTGGAAGGGGGACGAGCGAATGAAGTTTCTGATTATACCCTCCCTATAGTGCAGTCCTATCCTAGTTCGAGCGTTGGACTACCACACTATTTGCTAGACATCCTCCGATGGTCTGTACCCCAGAGCCCCTTATCTCCTTTCCCTGCTGTCCTTATATTTGATATGATACCGTGTAGGCCAGAACGGAGGCTGCAAACTAACGGAGGCCCCGCATCAATTGATTCTATAGCACCGCGTGGTGACACTGCTCCTGGTCAGTGTATTATACCCCAAAAGTCACATTTCTTGTCACTTTAGAACACCACCACCTACTAACCTCATCAATCATTCCAGGATCCCGCGAATAAAAAGATTCGCCCATTCCGAGAAATGTACAGAAATTTCGCCCCCCCCCCAAGGCACATTACGGTTGTGTACGGACACCCTAAATCATCCCTTTTTTATTAAGTCCCTTTTTCTATAGGGCCCCTACAAAGTTTTGGTGTATACTCTAAAATCCGGAAATCCTCTGCAAAAATGATATGCACTAGACCAGCCCTGGTTTAATTGACAGAATAGAGCATGGACTCTGGATCCTAGGGCCCCTACCTGCTCGTGGATATATTTACATATAATAATCAGTAAGAGGTATAGAGAGTGTAAAACCGGAACGGCCATTTTTTGTCTTTTTTCCGCGTGGTTCCGGTGTATTTCTACCAGGCACAATGACCGACCGACCATGAGCTATTCCTAGAAACTATACTTGAGGTGGGATTCTTTTTTCCTGCGCACCTTCTGATATATTAGCTTTAGTCATCATATTATCTCCTAGCCTAATAGGCGGACAAGCGAGACTCTGTGAGCGCAAGACAGAAGGGTGTTAGTGTCTATAGCTTGCGCCCTTTCTCCGGACCCTGGGGCTGACTTTTAAGGCCAAGGATATTCTGGTAAGTTAGAAGGATTCATGTGCGGTCACTCGGGAACCCTCAGGAAAGGAAGGTTTCGTTGAAGTAGTGGGTGGGTGGGTGAGGCTTCTGAGCTGAATGTGCGAGGCTTTGGAGTAGGGTGATTTGCAGTGGTCAGGTATTACAACAGCAGCAAATTTCTTGGGATTGGATGAAGATTTTCGAGCAAAGGAATCAAATGCAGACCCCCACTTTATATTTAGTACTAACACATCACCTCCGCTTCGCCCACTGTAGTGTCATGCCAGCCTTGTAGTCACTACTACCCGACTAGAGACCAGGTTCGTCAGGTACACCATCTGTTCAAGCTCGGCACAGAACGACACGATCGATAGGACTTTGTTCCTCCGCTGCTCTAGGACAGAATGCAGCCTAGAACACTGGATAATGCTTAAACGATCGCACAATTCACCCAGGAGCCTTACCGCCCACTGCGAGTTCCTCGTGCTTACAGCGGTTATTGCATCCTACCCCCATTTTCAAGCCTAATCAGTATACCCGCGAGTTAACTCAACCAGGAAGTATTCAACCTGACGCGCTTTGCAGAATCGGGGCATCTCTAGAACTACCCCCGCGCACGGCTTAGTGGTACGCACTTTCCCTCGCCCGCGCAGGCACCACAAGCGGGTTTTAGCGGGTTGAGGGTGTACTCTTGCTAGAGTGGGTGTGATGGACGCGTTGGAATGCTTTAGTGGGATGTTGCATCATTTAATATCACTCACTCCTTCACTCATAACTCCCTCCCGTCGAGTTGCTGGCTCCACCTCCACCACCCACGAGTGTCACCCCCCGGAGAACCGGCGTAAGAGTAGCGCAATAAGGTGACAAAGTGGGGATTTGGTGCTGGCTGTGGTTGGTCGAGATCTAGGGACTTGTCAGGCGGCATTCGGGTATATAAACAGGCCCACCACGTCCCGATCATAATATTTATAACCCGCGCATTTACGAAGCAAAAGGCCGAGATACATGAACTATGCAATCACGGTACGGACAAGCGTACCACACAAAGGAAATAAGAAAGGGAAAACCTCTCATATACCATGAAAATGGGTGAAACCTTGCGGTATACCATGATCGAACGGCGCACGGTCTTCGGCGAAAAAAACACGTCAATTACAGTTAGCTCTTCGGCCAAGAACGCCCAGATCTGGGGTTGGTGAAAAAACCACCTGTGGGCTAACTAAAACTGTGTTTTTTTCGCCGACTGTGGTAACCTCAGGGGAGGCATAATCCAAGAACCTGTACTTTTGGACATGAATAATATCTTTTCTTTGCTATTTTTCTCCTTTTACTTCCCCTATTTCCATTTATGAATTTATGAATTTAATTATTAATTTGTATAGGGTGAAAGTGTCTTTGTTTTATATTTTTATTGATTAGAAGGGCTAGCGTTGTGATTTTTAAAAATTGTGGTATCGGGGATAAAAGTACCATGTTTCACTCATATTTCATGGTATATGAAAGGTTTTCCCAATAAGAAAATACGTAACAAGCAACACCAGCTCCTCCAGACCGCCAGATACAGTGCCTAATAGGAAGAGCCTTGTAGCAATCCACTACCGAACCCTACTCGGCATGGCGGCATGGCACGATACTTCCACGGGACGATCTCGGGACGTCCCGAAACCTAACCCTAAGTGTTCAAAAAAGAAAAGCAATAAAAGGCAATGGTAAGTTGGTGAGAAGTGTTAAACCTAGGGCGGTATTTTACATGCGAGCGGTGAGTAAGTTAAGTTTAATCTTGGGAAAACTAACGACACGATAATGAAATTGTAGCTAAGCTACAGTATGATCTCGCAGCAAATATGAAAATGGAATAAACATGAGATATCGTTCACGTTATTATCCCCACATCCCCACATCCCACCATCCTCTTGTCGGGCCAAGCTAGCGAGTGAGTTGTTTGGCTACGCTGACACTCTCAACGCAACCTTTCACACAAACCAATCCAACCCGAGAGCAAAAGAGGAGCATAAAACCAGCCCCAGCGCCTAACCTAGAATACCCCCAGCTGTCTTCCTCACTTGTAGCTTCTTCTGCCTCCGTCCGGCACCAGCTGGCCAATGGTGGATACTCGAGCCTATAGCTTGCAGGGCATCCTTACTCGCCAGATGTTTCGCCTCAAGCTTTGTACTCGCAACGGCACTAGCGATATCGATGCCGTTCAAACTCACGGTCGCGCACCACTGAATCGCAGCTCCCTGGCAGCCGTTGTCTTTGAATATGAAGCTGGGCTGAGGCATCTTGCACTTTGCCGTGTACTCCATTAATCGCGAGGTGTAGACCGAGACGTTTTGTCTGCGAAGCTTCGCTGCGCCTGACTCTGAAGTAGGAGCGGCTTGGAAGATTGGGTATATGTGCTGTTGTTGCCGTGCTGATAAGGAGGAGGAGGGAGCAGTTGAGATTGGAGAGATGATGGGGGTTGGCGGGAGGTGCGAGTTTATGGTTATGTAGGAATCGTGGTGGGATTTGTATGCTTCAGCGTAGGGTTTTAGGAGTTGGTAGAAGGTTCCGCTTATAGTGGGGAAGCCATCGGTTCCCAGTTCGCGTTGGATTGCACCGACGTATGCTGTGAAGAGGCCGGATAGGATGTAGTCGGATTCACCGGCTGGGTAGGTTAGTGAGATGTGGCTGTGTAGGCCGAGGCGGCGACTTAGGTGGGCGTAGAAGGCCTTGTCTTCGAGGGCTTGACGGATGTCCTAAAAGTGAATTTTTTTTCTCATTTAGTAAATGCTCGATATTCGCACTGCGTGACAGTCATAGGCAAATTGAAGTGAAGTGTGGGGAAGTTCACGTTCAACACTTTCTTCCTACTCGTCGGAAACATGGACGCCAGCAGGACTGTGGTCAGTCCTCGGAGAACTGAACCCCCAACCCACGTCAACGCTTCGAAAGTGTCTCGCTGTTCTGGGCTGCTTGCAAAGGATCGCTCGTGCACGACCGATGCGTAAAGGAGTTGCTCCAGCTCCTTGCTCTTGAAGTCGTAGCGTGTGATGGGAGTTTTGAATTCCGGGATAGGGACAGAGGAGTACCAGGGGGGCGGGGCTGACATTGTGAGGGGGGGAAGAGATGCGAGTAGTTCGTTGAAATCAAACGAGTGTCGTGATGCGTGGCGGTTATCGGTATCCTTGGAGAAAGCCGTGATGACGATGGTGTGGGGAGCGGATGATGGTGTTGTCGCTTCACTCCAACTCCCTTCTTTCCCGAAGATGAGTACGGTAGCAGAGCTTAATCTAGCAGGTTCAGGAAGAAGATTGAAAGAGTGAGCGAAGGAGTGAGTGAATTGGGGGAAAGAAAGCAGAAGAGGAAGAAGTGTGCGATGTGTGGATAGCTGGCCTGATGGAGGGAGTGAGTGAAGGGATGGGAAAGTGAGTGCGGGGGGGGGCGGTAGCTGTTGACCTTTCTCACGATTTAGTTCGGATTCCTTCTCTTTCCCTCCTTCCCCTCTCTTTCATCTGCTGGCTGGCTACCGTACGGTACAGTATGAGATTGTACGGTACCCCATACAATGGCAGTATATTGTACTGTACTCGTCCTATTGTATTCCTCCTCCTTCACAAGAAGGGATTAGAAAGTCATCACAATCCCCCCCCCCCCTTTTTCCTCCACCCTTCACGAAGCACAACTACACGAAACATTATTCAACACCCTCCAGGCACTCCATTGTTCTCGCATTTGAATTCAATGGCCCTTGTGAATAGCCACCTCTTCCCTCACCTTTCTAGGCCTTCAATTCTAGGCATTTTAAGGCCTTCATCCCACCCCACATTCGTACCAAGACAGATCCTTGCTTCTGATCGCTTACTCACCCTATGATACCGTACTTGACAAGTCTCCTCCTCATCTCAACGCCCGCCTCGTCACACACACGCGCGCGCGCACACCCTCCCTCCTCCCCTCCCTTCCTCCCACTTCCTCTCTCCCACCAGGGTAAATCCCCAAGATCTACCCAATTGCGCCGTCTCACCCCGCGGATGCCGAAAGATATTCCACTTGTCAAAACCACTGTGTGATGCACAGTGGCAAGAAGCAAAAAGAAAAAAGGTCGTCTAGAATGATGATGGGCACCATGGAGTAAATAAGATAAATAAAGGGAAAAAAGAACCTTTTGTCCCACCCAGCGTCATGCACGCTTTTTGGTAACAAGCAACTGCCCCTACCATCCTTCTCTCCGCAACGGTTAAAAAGACTAAAACTCTGCATTAGGTGCCAACATGCACTTTCGCTCCTCCACGTGCAGTGATACATTGGAGCTTAGGCTGTCGGATGTAACATGGGGAATTTCGATTGGTCGAAATTTTGCTTGGATCCAGGTGACCATCCTTACATGGGCGGCCGTACCGGTATCTCTCGAGAACGCACTGCATAAACTCGGTTCTCTCAATCTCCGTATTCAGTGACAAAACGCCCCGTGAAGGAATGTGAATTCCGGATGCGGTATAGCATCGGTAAGCTGAGCTCACTGCATTTCACCAATGGCATTCGTTATCTTGCTCAGTGTTTGGGATGGTGATTGGCTCTGGGTACGATTGTCTGGTAATGTGCTCAGTCTGTTATTAGCAGTAGGGGCTAATTGTACTATCATGATGCTGCGTTCAATGGGTAGGCACAAAAGCGTGGCACGGCGTACCTACTCGCCGTGATCTACTGCTATTTGCAGACCGTGAGGCCCCGGGTCAAAAGGGATGAACGGCAGATTCTCGATCATTGGTGGCTTTCAGCCATTGAACTACCCTACGACATTGTGACTCTGGCTTGGTCAATTGGCGATGGTTGATTATGTCCTACCCGTTTGCCGTTTCCCTTGTTCTTTTGAACCACAAAAAAACAAAAAACACGGGAGACACTTCTTGAAAACGAGAATAACGAAAAGCTCACCCGCACAACTTTAGATCGAATTTAGACTTTTCGATGTTCTCGAGTGAGCAACACCAAATAAACCTTCCACACGCCTGACCTAGTACCGAAATGTGCGGTCCTACGGGCGTCCACCGGACCGCCGCAGCCGCTTTGCATGACAGTTGCTTAGCACCGGTCTCTCGGCGCCAAGGCAGGGAATGCTTCTGGAATCTCCAGCACTGACGCCTTAGGACGTTTAAAGTGAGACTTCCGGGCCGGAGTCAGAAACGGGCGGCAGAGCGGTCGTGAGAGACGAGACTGCTGTCCTTGCAGCCAGCATATGCATTCCCATCGGTCGCAGTCTGGTACTCCTTAGGCCACGAGCGAGTTGTTCCCCTGCCTATGAACTGCAAGAGTGGAGATCCTAAAGTCAGCTGACCCGGTTATAACGGGGTTGAACTCATGTTCAACGTTTCTCACACTCTTCCCTCACCAGGGCGCACAACAACACCCATCTAATCCCTCAATAACCCCGCCCCTCTCTCGTGCGCTTGGAGGAATCAGCTCTTTGTATTTCTAGCATTGTAGTGGGGCTGAGACACGGTACTATCGTACCTTCAGACTTGATCATTTGCCCCATTCCTGGAATTAGCAACCCCAGCCCTAATTAACCTAAGTTAAACCCGTCTATCTTATATTATTATACAAATAATTATAAAAGCCTTTAATACTTGAACCGTTTTCCGTTGCATCCATCGCAGAAAAATAATAACCCAACCCTGGGGATGGATCAGAAATTCACCCCCCCTCCAACCAACCAAGCTGTAAGCTCAATTCTTAGGCTTTCGGGTATAGGCATCCGTAGATCCTCACTTTTTTCTTCCCCCCCTCGCTGAATCCCTCAAGTATGATATCGGAGCCACCCCATCCACGCCCCACGTGCCACCTGAATGCGTCCTTCAAAATTCACGCCCTATGGCTACCACCTCACCACGCAACCATGCAGTCACATGATCATAATACCTCATACATACCATAACCCTTGACCAAGGACAGTCTCACTCCCTCATGTTTGGCTGTTAGACTTAAGCCGAAGCGCCCAAAGTCCCGAAAACGAGAAGGTATGAACTAAGCGCTCGCAAGGCGTAGAGCCGCATGGTATGGTAGGGTATAGTATTATGTTGTGTTGTGCTGTTCTGTCTTTTGTTGTTCTGGGTGGGCGCTGGCGTCTGAGTGTTAGGATTAGCGAATGATGCCCGGTGCGGGGAGTGAGGGAAAGATGGAGGTGTAGGAAGCCGTGCGTGGGGTTTACTCTAGGGTTTTAGCGGGCGGATCTGACGGTTCGCGGGGTACGTTTGTGCATCATAAGTTAAATCTAGAGTTGTGTCCCTTGGGCGGATTGCCTGAAGGAATCATGGAGCATCACTCACGCCATTCCCGGTGTGAACATTCAATGGACCCAGCTTGACCGGCAGAGGGGTGGCTTTCTTGTTCGTGCGCAAAAGGGTATTTCGAGGGCTATTGTACTAGATCCCTTCATACGTTCCCACGCGCCTGGACCAACAGCATTGTTAATCCGTGAGATTCAAAGGATAGGTGTAGAATAGCCTAAACGATCATCCATCTAGCATTGTGACGGACCTTTTTTAAAAAGCTTATTGTGCAGGTGATGGTCGGGGGTTATGGCTTTCTCCATTTATTGTTAGATCTTCCCCATCAAAAGGTTCGTGAGGTCCGGAGGGGGCAGACGGAGGAGTGGTGGTAAATATTGCTGGCTTCGGGGGTGTGATCGGAGGTTCCGTCCGATGTTTGTTTGCTTGCATATGGTGCGAAGAGCTTGAAATGTGTATTATACCAAGCCTGTTGCATAATCCAGTGTCTCTGTAAGGGCGTGTACTAAGGTAGATGTTTTTTCATACAAGGCAAGGACTATTTTGCCGGTTAACTACCCCTACCCATACGAAAACATTTCTCCTGGTACTTATAGTGAGTTATTACCTAGTGTGGGCATCCTGGTTTCTAGTTCCTTATTTTGTTGTTGGCTTTCGGTGGGAGCGGTGTCCTAGGAGTTGGTCTGGGGGTGGTGTGCGTGCATAGGGGTGATGGGATATATACCTAGTGGATGGAGTCTTCGTTTTTGAGAGTGAGTTGGTGTTTCGTTTCTTTCACGGTTATTGGGGTAGTGTTTGGGGGTGGTGCCGGATAATTCTCCGATTAAAGGTAAGCGAGGTCGTAGCCGCCGACCACACTGCTGGTCTACGATGCATCCAGCTTTCCTGATTCAATTATTTGGGCACAACGAAATGCGGCATTCGCGATTCCATGGTATGAACTCAAACCTCTAAGTTACTAAGTATCTATGGTATCATACAAAACGAATGTTATGGGACATCATGGAATGATAAAACTCCCTAGTCCCAAGCGTATCCCCCCCCCCAAAGTGAAATATTACACCTCTCCCCGGCTATCTCAGCCCTATCTACCCCCCCTCTCTGTCCTGCCCCGCAACTTCCCCCTTTCTACCCGCAACCAACCCCTCACCCTCCTCCCCACAAAATACCAAACCAATATCCAACCTCTGCGGCATCCACCTAATCCATATGGGCTGCGAAGATGCCACCTCTTTCGCACCGGCTTCAACCAATAACCCCATAATCTCACCATACCCATAAGTTCTCGCATACCATAGGGGTGTAAACCCATTAACATCCGCTGCATCCACCTGCACTCCCAGTGCCAACAGGATGCGCACCTGCCTCTCCAACCCCCTCACCGTGGCCGCATGCAATGGCGTATGTCCTGATATATCCCTAGCTTCCAAGTCGGCGCCCGCAGCAATCAACGTCGCGACGGTATCCTCGAATGCGACGCTATTATGCGCGCGGCGGGACGCTGTCCACCATAGCTTCTCGCGGTCCCAAAAGACTTCGTAGCCGTGCGCCAGTGCCTCGTGCAGAGGGGTGCGGCATTCATTACCAGATTGGTAGGTTAGGGACTGCCCGGCGGAGAGGCAGTGAGAGACTTGTTTGCTGTAGCCATGCTTTGAGAACCAGGTTAGGGCGGGGGTGGTGGCGTTAAACGGTTCGAGGGAGAGGGCACAGAGGTGAGGGGTGAAGAGGAGGTTGAAGTGCTTGCTTGTTTGCGTGAGGGCAGAGATGTCTTTTGGAGTGGAGAGGTGGCCCGTTATGTTGAGAAGGAGTTCGTTGGGGAGGGTCGAGAGAGACATTGTGCGCTTGGTAAAAGTGGATGATTTTGCTATGCTGGATTAGAGGAATGTGAGAAATGGTGGAATAGATATATGTGCATGGCCAGAGTACCTGATGGTCATTGTATTTATTATTTGCCCATTCTCTTGCGCTACCGGCCCTAGTATGCTACGGCATCAGTTCGCATCACACAAAGAAACAACCCCCATTGTGGTAAGAATAGTAAAGCGTAAGCGATAAGCGCAATTCTATTGTTCTGATGTTAAGCGCGGAATAATATCACACTTACCCAACCGTGCGCGTGAGATAATGTGTATGCACTGCGGCACAATGTACTTTCGTGTTTCAAGTGTTTGGATTCTAGGTGTTGGTGACTTGATTCTTTCGATGTTTTGTGTGGGGGTGAAGATCTGCGTGGTGATAGGATAAAAATCTTGATTTTGAGAAGATATCGGTAGCGGGTGTTTATTCCAGAGGCCTGGGTGGGGTTTCGACTCCGTCAGCCCCAGAACTCTGAGATCACTCTAGCTATGATAATACCGGTGATAAAGTGATGCCCTTGAGTGGGGTTTCTAAACCCTACAAAGCACAAAAAAAGAATCAAACATGGTGACGGTGTCACATACCCCTTTCGCGGGAGTCTAGAATTGCCTACTAGTTGTCTGAAACAACAGCCGTTGTTGTATAAAAGAAGTTAGAAGAAGTGGAGGTTTGGCTTTTAGAGTTTTGCCTTTGGTCTTAAAATATAGAACCTTCCGGTGGTGCTGGTGTGTGTCTGAGTTTAGATCCAAACAGCAGGTTTCTGCTGAGTAGATGAATGAGATGCATTGAATTTTTTTCTGTCTTCACCGATAGGATAGGTCTCTTAGTGGGGAGTTTATGCAACCGTATGTCCTAGACGTGAATTGGATCTCGGGAGGTATGATTGCTAAGATGGCTCGTAATTGTTCCCAGTTCTTGAGGAAAGAGGAGCACCAGGAGCCTATAATACCTTGTAAGCTCAAGCACTTGTATGATGCACCTTCCGCCTTCTAGCATTTCCGGCAGTATCACCAGTGTTAAATTACTAATTTACAGTATCTAGGGCAACCTTCTGACACCACTTGTGTGACGTTTTATCGGAGGAGGCCCTATATTAAATTTATCTACCAATATAGGGTTAGGGTTATGGTTCATCGATTTGGACCCCCCCAATGGTACAGTCACTAGACAAAAGTCTTGGTGATTGCGGAATAGTGAGACACGCCCGTGTATCCAAGGGGTATTTAGCAAAAGGCTGATAATGGTATTTCGATGGTAGAACAAAGCAAAGAATTAAACATAAAATATTAGTTTAGTAGTAAAGCTGTAAGAATACATGTAGTATGATACTCCAGACGTGATTTTCCACTGCTGTGAGGCTGGGGGGGTGTCGGACTAGGTATCTCGCTTAGTCCTCGCTGACTAAGCGATCACCAAGACTTTTGTCTAGTGACTGTATATATCTCGGAATCAGTATTGGAATATGGCGGTTTGTAAAGGGGACCACTAGTGATAACTCGCTAGTGATGAGACGGGCTAACGGAAACAGATAAGCTAGCCGCTTAGGAACTTAGGACCAGCATCCTCTAGCTTGCCATATATTCCTACCCAGTGCCTATAACGCACGGGCCCTGCTGCGTTATGCACTACTATTTACAAAACACAAGACATATACTAATATGTATTAAAATGGGGAATAGATAGCGCAATAGTGGGCGGTAAGTTGGGGGTTTTTTTTTGGAGCTAGGACACCGTGTGGGAAAGGCGAGATAGGTATGATAGTTTCCACAACTTTATTCACCCCTCTAAAACTGGACAGGCGGTGAAAGCAAGTGTATAAGCGAAACACAATTAACGCATCCTGGCCCTTCCAGGGATCACCACGCATATCTCTGCATCTCCCCGCACTTCCACATTTCCCTGCGCATTCCCGTGACAACAATGGAAAGACATGCCAGTAGTACAGTACCTTCTCTGTAAGCCACTAAAGCACTAGAACAATCTGTCACTCGCGAGGCGCAGCGTCCGGAGCCAGCCACAACCTTCTAGGGACTTAAGGAAAAACAGAACAACAGGAATAGAGAACGAGAACACGACGGTTGTACCAAGTCTAACTAGAACACCAAGGGAAGAAAAAGGAAATGAGGCAAAAAAACGAAAGGTGGATTGATACCAGGTGGTCAGAAGAAACTAGAAAAACCCCTTATCAAAGCCTATTTACATCTAAATCGGCGGAGGTCTTGTCTGCGCCGGTCACTCGCTGGGTAAGTATTTATGGAATGAGAATATATCTAGTGAGGAGCAGGAAGGATGTAAAGGAGAAAAGCAAAAAGGAAAACAAGAGAGGCGACGATAAACCGCCGGTCGGCCGCAAACGAGAGGGTTGGTTGGGTGTTAGGAGTAGCGTAATTTCCCCTGGGATGATGGATGGAAGAGCGCTGAGAGAGCCTGGGTGGCTCGGCTGGGAGGTCGCTATCTACAGATTTGGAAACAAACACCCTGAGGCCCAATATATTCGGCCCCTCATCGCGGTCTGCTGATGGAAGCGCAGGTTAGCTATTAAGGTCTGTAATGTTGGTATTAGGATCATCACCCCTGAATTGCGTCTCTGCTGTCCACCCATCCCCACGTCTAGGGGACGGCAGGAGGGATGCCTGGCCGCAATCTGCTGTGTCAGAACCGAAATTGTGCTGTCCCAGTGCGATCTTGACAGCTCCATCAGATCCTACAGAGAGAGCCGACGGCCGTGGGGTTTGGTTGTTGTCTAGCGTGGCGGCGTGGATATCTTCACGTTCTGGGAGCATGCTTACTACACCCCCACGTCCGCGCCCGGCGGCCCACGAGAGTGGCGTATAGCCGTGTTCGTTGTCTATAGTATTGGGGTCCACATCCCCTCTTTCCAAAAGGATACACACTACCCCCTCATTCCCCCGCTCAGCTGCCCACGAGAGAGGCGTTCGGCCGGATTTCGTATCTGCCTGGCAAGGATTGGTGTCCTCTCTTTCCAAAAGCAACCTTACTATCCCATCATACCCTTGCTTAGCCGCCCGCGAGAGTGGCGTCCGTCCATCTTGAGTGTCTGCCCTATTGGGATTGACGTCCTCCCGTTCCAAAAGCATTTTAACTACCCTTTCATGCCCCCGCTCAGCCGCCCACGAGAGAGGTGTCCGGCCAGATTTGGTGTCTACCTGATCGGGGTTGATGTCCACTCGCCCTAAAAGCATCTTTACAACCCCTTCTTCCCCGCACGCGGCGGCCCACGAGAGTGGCGTGCAGCCAAATTCCTTTTCGATCGTATTGGGGTTGACGTTCTCTCGTCCTAAAAGGACACCCACTACCCCTTCATGCCCCCGCTGAGCCGCCCACGAGAGTGGCGTCCGGCCGGATTTGATGTCTGCCTGATCGGGATCGACGTCCTCTCGCCTTAAGAGCATCTTTACTACCCCTGCTTCCGCGCGCCCAGCTGCCCACGAGAGTGGCGTACAGCCAAATTTGCTTTCTACCGCATTGGGGTTCACGTCCTCCCGTTCTAAAAGCATCTTGACTATTCCCCTATGCCCGAGCTCAGCTGCCCACGAGAGTGGCGTTCGGCCAGATTTTGTGTCTTGTTGGTCGGGGTTGACGTCCTCTCGTTCTAAAATGACACCCGCTACCCCTTCATGCCCCCGCTGAGCCGCCCGCGAGAGTGGCGTCCGGCCGGATTTAATATCTACTTGATCGGGATTGACGTCCTTCCGCCCTAAAAGCATCTTTACTACCCCTGTTTCCCCGCGCCCGGCGGCCCACGAGAGAGGCGTCCGTCCATCTTGAGTGTCTGCATTATTGGGATTGACGTCCTCCCGTTCCAAAAGCATTTTAACTACCCCCACATAGCCGCGCTCAGCCGCCCACGAGAGAGGTGTCCGACCAGACTTCGTATCAGCCTGATCGGGATTGACGTCCTCTCGTCCCAGAAGCATCCTTACTACCCCTGTTTTCCCGCGCCAAGCGGCCCACGAGAGAGGCGTACAGCCGTGCTCGTTTTCCACCGTATTGGGGTTCACGTCCTCTCGCTCTAAAAGCATCTCTACTACCTCCTCGTACCCGCGCTCAGCCGCCCAAGAGAGTGGCGTCCGACCAGACTTGGTATCAGCCCGATCGGGATTGATGTCCTCTCGCCCCAAAAGCATCTTTACTATCCCCTCATAGCCGTGCTCGGCCGCTCGCGAGAGTGGCGTCCGTCCCTCTTGGGTGTCCGCCCTATTGGGACTGACGTCCTTCCGTTCCAAAAGCATCCTTACTATCCCCTCATAACCGTGCTTAGCCGCCTGCGAAAGTGGCGTCCGTCCATCTCGGGTGTCTGCCTGATCGGGATTGACGTCCTCCCGTTCCAAGAGCATCTTGACTACCCCCTCATATCCGCGCCCAGCCGCCCGCGAGAGTGGCGTCCGTCCCTCTTGAGTGTCTGCCTGATCGGGATTGACGTCCTTCCGTTCCAAAAGCATTTTAACCACCCCCTCATACCCGCGCTCAGTCGCCCACGAGAGAGGCGTTCGGCCAGATTTCGTGTCTGCCTGGTCGGGATTGATGTCCTTTCTTCCCAAAAGTATCTTTATTACCCCTGCTTCCCCGCTCCCGGCGGCCCACGAGAGTGGCGTACAGCCAAATTCCTTTTCGATCGTATTGGGGTTGACGTCCTCTCGTTCCAAAAGCACACCCGCTACCCCTTCATGCCCCCGCTGAGCCGCCCACGAGAGTGGTGTCCGGCCGGATTTGATGTCTGCCTGATCGGGATCGACGTCCTTCCGCCCCAAAAACATTTTTACTACCCCTGTTTCCCCGCGCCCAGCTGCCCACGAGAGAGGGGTACAGCCATATTCGTTTTCTACCGCATTGGGGTTCACGTCCTCTCGCCCTAATAACATCTTTACTATCTCCTCGTACCCGCGCTCAGCCGCCCACGAGAGAGGTGTCCGACCAGACTTCGTATCTGCCTGATCGGGATTGACGTTCTCTCGTTCCAAAAGCATCCTGACTACCTCTGTTTCCCCGCGCTTAGCGGCCCGCGAGAGGGGCGTGCAGCCATATTCGTTTTCTATCGTATTAGGATTGATTTCCCCCGTTCTCCAAAACATCTTCACTATCTCCTCATGCCCGCACTCCGCCGCTCTCTCGAGCGGCGTCTGTCCGTCTCGGGTGTCCGCCCTATTGGGATTGACGTCTTCTCGTTCTAAAAGTATCTTTACTACCTTCTCATACCCGCGCTCAGCCGCCCACGAAAGAGGCGTTCGGCCGGATTTGGTGTCAGCACGGTCCGGATTAACGTCCTTCCGCCCCAAAAGCATCTTTACTACCCCTGCTTCCCCGCGCCCAGCGGCCCACGAGAGAGGAGTGCAGCCATACTCGTCTTCTATTGCATTGGGGTCCACGTCCTCTCGCTCTAAAAGCATCTTGACTATCCCCTCATCCCCGCGCTCAGCGGCCCACGAGAGTGGCGTTCGGCCAGATTTTGTGTCTTCCTGGTCCGGATTGACGTCCTCTCGTCCCAAAAACATCTTTGCTATCCCTTGATGCCTATGCTCAACGGCCCGCGAAAGTGGTGTCCGTCCATCTTGGGTGTCTGCCGTATTGGGATTGACGTCCTCTCGCTCCAAAAGAATTTCTACTATCCGCTTATGCCCACGTTCAGCCGCCCACGAGAGCGGCGTTCGACCAGATTCGGTGTCTGCTTGGTCGGGATTGGTGTCTTCGCGTTCCAAAAGCATCTTTACTATCCCCTCACGTCCGTGCTCGGCCGCCTGGGAGAGTGGTGTCCGCCCATCCCGGATGTCTGCCGTATTGGGATTCAGGTCACCTCGCTTCAAAAGAATCTTTACCACCCCTCCGTGCATTTGCTCAGCTGCCCGCGAGAGTGGCGTCCGTCCCTCTTGGGTGTCTGCCGTATTGGGATTGACGTCCTCTCGTTCCAAAAGCGTCTTTACGATTCTCTCATGCCCGCGCCCAGCCGCCCACCAGAGAGGCGTTCGTCCTGATATGCTGTCTGCTTGATCGGGGCCAATACTGTCTCGTTCCAAAAGCATCCTTACAACCTCCTCATGCCCCATTCTGGCTGCCCATGCGAAAGCCGTGCTACCCATGCCATCGGCTGCATTAAGGTCCCATTCTTTCATTTCCAATACCGCAGCAACCATCTCCACGATCCCGTGAAATACTGCTCCGTGGAGTCCCGTAAATCCAATAGGTCCCCTCTTCCAGTAAAAATGAGGGGCCGAGTCTATATCTCGATTATAGCGCAATAAAAGTAGCTGAGCAGATATATGCTCATCAAATCTAGCAAGGAGCCTTAGTGCAAGCATTTTGACATTGTCCGTCATCCCCCTCGAGGCATGTTTGCCCCAGTAGCAAGAAGCATATTCCAAAAGGGGCATTGTTGAGGGGGGAGAGTAGACATTTGGCGAAAGATTCCTGATGCATTCAAAATTGAGGTAGGTCAAGCAAACCTCCGCAATTGTTGAGTGGGGACTATGGAATAGGGCCGGATCGTTTGAGAGATGCTCCTGCAAAGTAAAGTGCACCAGTCGGACGGTAGATGAAGACGCTTCGACCGTGACAAGACCTAGGCAAGATGCTAGGAGTGTTCGTAATGCGGGAACGTTTTCAAGATCTAAATCTTCAGATCCTATCTCCACTCCGAGTGCATGACAGAGCTCCTCCGCCGGTAACGGCCGTTCCGAATACAGCACCCACATCAGAACTTTCAGCCCCAGTACTGGCTTATTCCCCTTCTGTGCTCTTAGCCGTGTCAGGGTTTCCGTGTAGGCATCGCTTAGTCCATTGCCTCGCGTCATCTCTTCAAGTTTCCTTCTTCTCTGACGAACTGTTGTCTCTCCCAGAATAGCATCGATATTTAGCGAAGCAAGGAGGAATCTACACTCAGCCGTTGGTAAGTATACATCATCGATAGAGAGGAATGCCAAATGCTCCTACGCACATATCAGACATCTTCTCCAGAATAGTTCTCACAATATCCGCCCTTAGATCATAGTTCATCGCCTCTGGATCGTCATCCCTGTCTAATCTCATCTCCAGATAATTCCTAACGTCGTCCGGATTAGGGCTAATAGGTATCACAATAGCGTTACAGAAATATCTTTGAATAGCTTCCTTGACATGGGGCCTCCCAGTGAGGAATATTCTCGTCCTAGGAGACTCCCGAACAATATCTCGCAGTGACTCGAGAAGCTCTGGAAGTTTCCCCGGTGGGTATTCGTCTAGGGCATCGATACATATGAAGACTTTTGGTAGCGAAGCAATGACTATCTTCAACATTCCCATTAGATCTGCAAGTCGCAGTCCTCTGCCCCCAACCTCCTTCTTCCCTTCTTGAAATGCCTCGCGTATATCTTCCGAGATGCCCCCCTTACCTACTAGCTGCTTTAGAATAGCACCAATCATGTTAGTGATTGTCTGCTCTCGCTGAGCAGAGAAGTCGTAGTAGAAGCATGCAACGGCGATATCGCTCTTCTTTGCCTGATTGCACAGCGTGTCGATCACTAGGGAGCTAGCCCTGGCCATCAGTGATATTCGCTTCTTTCAAAGAACCCCGTCACTCACCTCAGATATGTCTTTCCTACTCCCGGATTCCCAGAGCAAAACAAGACACCTTTATCGGCCCCACCCTCACACTCTCTCCACTTCCGAAACTCCCTTGCTTCCAAAAGCCAATCCCCGACACCGTCGAATCGGTCGGTGCGCACTCCTTGGTGTCTGTTACCCGGCTCCAGTGGAGAGAGCCAACGCAAAATCTGCGCATCCTCATCGGATCTATTAATGATCCTGTTGAAGCTCCCTATTATGTTTCCGGAGTTTGTGTTGTTGTCGCCGATGGCGACCGATTGCGTATGTGTAGATTGGGCCATGACGTTCGGCTGAAAAGGTTGGTGGAGTGTACGATAGAAGTAGAAACGGTAGAAAAAGCTGGAAGGATTAATGGGGGAGTTTATCAAGGGCGCCTCTGGTTGCCACCTCAACCTTCGTTTTGACCCCGGCAGGTTGGTGTGGCTTATTTTGCAGCAACTATGGACTGCGAAACCCTTTAAATCTACCATCGCTCAGCCGCAGATCCCCCCGATCTGGGACAAAACACCCGGACAAGGGATAGTGTTATCCAAACAGAATAGCTTTGGGAGACTGGGCTTGCTGGATCTCAATAATTTGTAAACTATTCCTTATTTTGTTAACCCCGCCTGCTAAGCATATTGTGATCTAGATGGTACAAGTTCTTGTAATTTCTGCTGAGATCGTCGATGGTGGATTTAAAGGGTCCCTGCTATCTAATTTCCTTGCTGCGAAGCCTGCGATAGGCTATCCCTCTAATAATATCCAATTATTTTTATTTCAAAGAAATACTAGCTGTGATATTGTGGAATTTTACGACCCAACTCCCCACAGCAGATTACCTCTTCCTTTTACCACAATAGCAACACAGGATCCCCTCAAGGTTTTTTCAATTGAGTTTTCTTTGAATTTTCCCCACCCAGTGGCTGTCTTGTAGGGCAGACATTTTTTATTTTTCCCCACTAAGGAGCTGTGTTACCTTTCACTTGATGGCTGATGATTAGGTGCTCGGCGCGATCGTTGACGAAGGGCAGCCAGTATGGTAATTAATTCGCGACCCTATGGATTTCGACTAAGATCCGAAGTGTCTTTTTCGTACTGCCCGGACTAACTGATTCTAGGTATTTTACGATAAAAAAGTTGCCGTACAGTACTATCACATTGCAAAGTATTGTACGCTACCTTAATTTCATACGAGTGACCGTGTGTGAACTAGGTGAAGCGGGGTACCTTTCCAGTGATAGCAGCTCCTCTTATATTTTGGGGCGCAATACATTAAGAGTGTCGCCCAGGGGGTAATTTCCTTTGGAGTTGTTTACCGGAGATTCCCTCTATTGCCTCTTTTAGTTAAATTTAGTTTAGATCTCAGATCTTTAATTATCCTAGGCTCTGGTTGAAGACCATTCGTCAACATAGCCGACGACTTTTTGAATCACTAGATAAGCTAAGCCCTGAACAATATTTAGTTTGGATGAAATTCATCCTCGGCTATTCAATAGATGCGGTAGATTATAATAAATACGTAAATCTACAACGACACCGGTAGCGCTGAGCCGATGTGTACTATACCCGACCGCCTCATTAAATATCAAGAGTTATGATCCCCATTCTCACATAACCTGGTACGCCGTTCCTGGGATACCTTTCCGGCTTATCTGCATCACGAAGGACTATGCTGTGATGCTTTAAGCTGGGTGATATTCAAGCTTTTAATTTATTCGCAGGGCTTGGTATATATACCAACCTAGGAGATTCCACGGCAGCCGTTCTAGGGTACTCGTTCATTGCAGTGCAAGGTTTGAGCTGTGCTGTGCCCATCATTTTGTGACGTGTGTAAAACGGATTGCCATTGCATGCGGCATTGGCGGTATGCAACCATAATCGGTTTTACAAACGTCCCGGCATTACGAGTGGTCCTACTGAACCGAAGGGTAGCACTTTCGAGCCAAGAGATAGAATTTCCTACAACTAATGCGGAAGGTACTGTACAGGCAGGATTTTTGTATAAAATTGGATGAGATTGATTTGACGGTCCTGAGCTATTCATGAAGTTCCGCAAAAGACCCCCTTTCCTTCAGCCCTCAGGAATTCCAGTACCGCAGTCAACTAACTCCATTACTCATCGTCTACGATATCCTCAGCAGCAAAAAAAATGTCACTATCCTTCAGTAATCACATCGGCTCTTTGGATATTATCAATAACTTTACGGTTACCGATGGCCGATCTAACATCCTATGTTGATTATCCCCACTAGAGCCCCGGTTACGGCATCAGAGCATTCAAGATCACAGGGTCGAAAATGTAGGGGAATGGGGCTTACAAACCGAAGAATTTGGAAACTGGTGCATGTGTAGTGGGGGAGATGCATCCGATAATGCAGTTTTGTTTTGCTATGGAGATCCGGGGGCAGGCAAAACTTATATTAGGTAATAAGGCCGAACCTCGAAGAATGGAAGGGAAAGGACAAGTACTGACAAACCACGATATTAGCCCATTGGTAATAGATAGCGTTACGATCGAACCAGAGGGCACAATACCACTGTTGCATGTTTTTACTTTGACTTCGCGGCGCGAAAGGAGCAGTCGTTGACTAGTATGCTGGGCGCCCAGCTTAAGCAGATTGTGTGCTGATTGGAAGGGTACCTGGGGAGTTGCGCAAGCCTACGAAGATCGGAAGAAAGTTATCGCCGGACGAGGACCGCGGCTTTCCGATGTTATGAGGATGCTGCAGACAGCCACTTCTAAGAAGAGCATATTCATATGCATTGACGCTCTAGACGAATGCGTATCAGGACATCAGGTCAAGTTTTTCCGCTCGCTGAACCAAAGCTTCCAGAACTCTCCGGGCACTCGAATATTCGTGACCGGAAAGCCACACATTCAGGCTGAAATTGGAAGGCGACTTTCTAGTAGTGCAACAAGTGTATCCATCACCCCCCGGGGAGGTGATATCATTGGTTATATCCAGGCCAGGCTAGATGGGGACACAACCCTTGATTTGATGGACAGCTGCTAGAGGCAGGCAGCTTGGAGAAAACTCCTGAAGATATTTCGAGGATGTACGTGCAGGCACCGAACCGGGGGAGCTATGATACTATACCTGAAGTTATCCACTGACAAACATATGTCCAGAGTCCTACTAGTGTCGCTGAATATGGGTGCGATCCTAAGAGAAACCACGATCCACCGCGGGCGACAAAGGCCCAGTGCTTGGCCGATGGCTTGGGGTTGAAACAGGAAAGATACCGGCGCGCTGTTGATTCCGACAAAATTTCCCTCTTCGGGGTCTGCATCTGAGTATTCTATCCGAAGCTTAGGTCGAGTGCGATGAATCATTCTAATCTCCCCGGGCAAGGAGGAAAACTTTACTATCTAGTGGTCCATCAGTGTCCGGATAATACCGTACGTTCCCGTATTTTAAACAACCGACACCATACTATATATTAGAGCCATAAGGTACAATGCCGGGAAATGGTATGTCGCCCCATGATACAAGCTTTGATACCGGATGATGGTAACTTTAGTCTTTTTCCACGAGAGCTCACGCCGCGCAAAGAGCCTGCAAACTAAGCTTCCCCACAACAAACGGACCTTAGATCGCTGGAGAATGGAGAATGGTCCGAGGAAAAACCATAATGTGAGGCCTTTGCAGCACACGCCAGGGCTGCATCAGGGGGAGGAGCTAAATTTGCCCCATATTGTAACCCGCAATGCAGGGGTTGGTTATGTATTTAAGAATCTAAACCAGACTTCCTTCCTTCCTATATACTTGATATACAGACCTCCCCCCCAACATCTTACATCTCCACTGATATCCAAGTGTCCTTTCGGTGCCATCCCCCGTGCCGTGCTGTGTCGCATCGTATCGTGTCGTATTCCGCCCAAACCTATTCTAACTTTCTGTTGGACGAGTGATACTCAGTGACTCGGGTGCGGTGCCAACTGTTGGCGCGGTGGGTAGATACCGCCAGCACCCTAGGGATCCCCAGTCCAGCCGGAACCGCAATATAGCAACTATAGGTATGAGATATATCTATACCTCTAGGTATGGGATGCCATGGTTTTTCCCCTCTTCTATTGTTAACTTTTCTGGGGGGTGGTTGGTGCACAGCAACAGGGGAATTATCTAAGATACCTAGCCGGGCCTCCTTGGATGCTCGTGAGAGCTAGTGTTGCCGTACTCCGGCATAGCTCGCCCTCACTTGTGTTTCTCCCTCGCGAAAAGTGATATTTCTACCGCTTTGGCACCCGGCAAGCTACCTTTCAGCTAGGGCAAAACTCCATGTACTAGAGGACCCGCCAATTGATAGCAGAATATTTAAACCTCGAAAATTTTGGGGAGGGTTGGGCACCTGATGGGTATTTTAGGGTCGGAAACCCCGAGATTAAGTATGACATACTGGCTCCTACTACCCATGATATTGATCTATGGGGGAGGAGGCGCTAGCTCGGCCACCACTTTATCCCGTCACTCTACAAGTATCAGAGTGCCTAACGCTGATAGTTGATTGAAGCCCAAGTGCGGCAAGAACTGCAGCTATGCCGGGAGAGAGGCACAAAAACCGGTACAAAAAAATAATATTTATCCACGGTGAACAGGTGAAAACAGGCTGTGACAAGCCCGGCATAACCAATCGTTCATAAATACTTGACTGTGAAATGAAATGGAAATGGGGAAAGCGAAAACCTCTTACCAAAGAAGTCAACAGTGTGAAAGAGGATGGAACTCCCTTGAAGCGTGTTTGAGAGAGGGGGGGGATAACTCTGCAACAAACCAAAACTGCTGTTTCCTGCACAAAAATAACAATGAATTAAGAAGATACGAATAACCGCAAGGAGAACGACGAAAGCCGCCAACACACTCCAAACTAGTGCCCAAGAAGCAGAAGTAAAAAAAACCCAAAATCTAAGAGGGGGAAGAAGAAAAAAAGCCCTCCTATTCTGAGTGACGAATACTAGTTTATGACCTTTCTCCCTCATTTTACCAAATTATTCACCCCCGACAACCGCAAGCACGCAATCGCATCATCTCGTAGAGGGAGCAAAAATAGCTACCCAGCCCTCTCACCCCCTTTCAAAAAACCGTCCAAATACGCTACAGCAAGCCCAACCCTCCACCCGTGCTCCCCACCCACTAGCTCCTTCTCCAAAACTTTAACCATATCCTTACTCAGGGTACTCTTCGCCTTGACAATCAACCTCTTCAACTGCTCCATGTTTTCCAAGAATGTGCGCAGGTCAGTTGGTGGGCCCAATGGTTGTGTTAACTGGAACCGATGACCCCGCAGGGTTGGGGGTGGCGAAGGAGTGGGTGAGGGTGAGGGTGAGGATGACGAGGAAGCGGACTCAATGTGGATTACGGAGTTCGCTGGTGGGGAGGTGGGTCGCGGGGGGGCTTTGGATCGCCGGCGCCCTCTTCGCAAGGAGTCCCGGGAGGAGGGGCGGGGGGGCGCGGGAGTTGGTGGGGGTCGGGGTTTGGATAGGGGGGAGGTTGGGACGGGCGGAGGGGCGGGGCGGAGGGCCACACTCGGGATTTGGGGGGGCTGAGGCATTGGAAGTGCGGTGCTTTATGGAGGAGTGGGGACGAGAGGGGGGTTTATATAGAGCTCTGGTGACGAGAGTTGGATGGAGTACGGCAGAGAGGAGAAGAGTCTAATATTTAATAGGTCACATTGGAATGTGCCTCAATGCCCAAGGGCTTGCTCTTTCCACCGAGTTTATCATCGGGTCATCCTAAGTCCCCCATAGAAACAACCTTTGAGGGTAATCTTGATTTTTCCAGCTTACTCTACTGTCCCTAGAGCAAACTAAGAAGGTTAAGGCTCAGGAGAAAATCCGACACCTTCGATTGACTCCCAGTAAGAGTAGTTTAGGCCCCAGAAAACAAAATTTTAATAGCACGACAGGTAATTTCTATGAATCTTAGACAAGATCTTTCAGTTTCGATCCTGAGATAGCTACCGCAAAAAAGCTTACCACAGGAAATTCACTTCAATACACACTCCAGACGGCATAACAAATCACCTTCACTGCCTATCTTGACACCAGAAGCAGGAGAGCCTGCCCCCGAAATAACAGATAATAAATCAAATCCTAACGAGTGCGACCTTGTGATTACCTACACAATTGTCTGGAAATTATGAAATTAATTGACGTGCCCAAGTTCTTCACCTCTACACTTTTACTAACGAAACCATCTCTAAAAGAAAAAACACAAAGCAGGGTATAAAGAGAAAAGAGATCCAGTGCCAACCCGAAGGTGTCAACCATGCACGCAACTTTCATATCCCACATCACATCATATACCGGAACCAAACGCTCCTATCCCCCTCGCTCGCAAGGCTCTCCTCCCTCCTTACCACAAATTCTCTCCTCAGCTTCTCCCCTTCTTCCGTGCCCCTACCAGCCTTCTCAATTTTCTTCTCCAACTCCTCCGCCAACCCCGCGCATACACCCTCCCTACGCTTATTCTCCATGTGATAGCTAAAATAAATCACCGCAATAGCAACCCCACCAAGACACACAAATCCCAAGTTTAGCCAATGCCCCAACCTATATAGAGGTTTATCCTGCGCCCGATAGAAGTTGGCGCCCATCGCGCCACCAAATGAGCCCATGCCGATGTGTAGCGCCATAGCAATTGCCCTTTTCCCGCTTGATGCCAGGTTGTTACTGCACCAAGTGATCATACCAGGAAAGGCGGGGTATATGCCACAAGCAGCGATGAACATTCCGGCGTATGCTAGACCAGGAAGGTGCCCTGGACGAACCGCAGCGATAAGGAAGCCAGTAAACATAGTAGCATACGAAATAGCAAGGAACACAGCGCGCTTCCCCGTTCTGTCTGAAAGGTACGCCGTTGACAGAGATAGAAGACACGCAGTTATGTAAATAGGTACGGTAAGGAAGTTAGCCTGGGTAGAAGAATAGCCCAACTCCTTCACGATCGAAGGCAGACATAAGGAGATGCCGTAAAGTGGGCAGGAAATGCCGTAGAAGACGAGGATGTGAGCGTAAATGTGCCAGTCCGTGAATACAGATTTGAATATTTGCGAATTAGGGAGGTCGGTGTGGATCCGGGCTTTCTCTGCTTCTGTGAGTTCGTCCTCTTCCTCGCCGAATTGGTCGACTTCTAGGCGGCGGAGGAGGAATTCTTTTTCTTCTTTTGTCAGAAATTTAGCGCGCTCGGGGGTGTCGAGGACTATAAAGAAGGCGCATATAGCGACTACTACTGTTAGGAGGCCTTCGATTATCAGAATCCAACGCCAGCCTTCTTGGCCGCCCACGCCGTCCATTTTGCTAAGACCGACGGCGAGGACCCCGGCAAAAGCGCCTGCCATGCTGGGTGTTTGTTAGTAATGTCGATCGACATCCGAGAGAGCTGGGATAAAGTTACCTGGCTGCGCAGAAGAATAGGGCTTGTCGGAACTGAGCTTCTTTCTTGCAATACCACATTGTGATCACATATGCCACCCCGGGGAATAATCCGCACTAATTAATTCAGCACTATCCACACTCTCGATAGACTACTAGAACTCACCTCGGTCATTCCCAGAAACATCCTGACAACAATTAATTCATTCGCATTCTTGACGACTCCCATGCAAACCGTAACAGTCCCGCTCAAAAGGGTAACAAGCGGCAACCACACGGACGGCCGAAGTTTCTTAAGCATGACATTGCATGGAATATCGAAAGTGGAGTACGAGAGGAAGAAGGCCGTCAATGCGATCTGATATTGCTGTGTCGTCAAATGGAGGTCGTATGTCATATGAAAGGTCTTCGCGTTTCCAATGTTCTGGCGACAGAGGAAGCATAACAGATAGAGGAGCGAAAGGATAGGTACGAGTCGCAGATCGACGCGGCGGAGGATGCGCTTCGTAGTCTGCTGCGCTAGGATCTCTGAGGCAGTCTCTGGAGTGGCCGGAGTGGTCACTTTCGGGGGTCCCTTTTCGGAATGTTGTTTCGGAGTCCGCTTGGGTCCGTGGTGTCCAATGGAGCTGTGGAAATTGAAATGGTAGAAATGAGCCATCATTAATGCTGCGGAATGATAAGAGTAGCAAATAGGGTTGAAGCGTGAGGGAAAAAGTCTTGGAATTGTCTGGATCAACCAGAGACGGTTTGACTGTATTTATACTGCGATCTAAAGCCCCGCTCACTTTACCCTACTATGCTTGCGATTTCGTGAGGTTTGCATGCAGCCAAAAAATTTCCAGAGCCCCAGAAGTTTTGTCTATGCAACAGCAGTCCGGTTCACCAATACCACGATATTACGAGCACACATCCTCAGTGAGCAGGAAGGCAGGTTCCGCGTGGTATCACATATTCATCACGGGAACCCACATCACGAAAAAGTCACAGAACAAAAAAACGAAGCAAACCCTAGTCCAACAAACAACTCAACTTAGTTCAGCGGGGCAAGGAAAGAGGGGGGAAAAGTGTCGGCCGGGGTGAATGCAGCATGGCCCTGCCGTGGCTTGCAGGGCCGTTAGAATTGAGCAGAAATGGCTTTACTCTGGGAAAACATGCCACCTCTGTTACAATCCGCTCGAGACCCCGCCCGAACAACCGCATGAGACGAGATACCGGCGGTTCTGTGGGCTGATATTTCTCACCATTCCCTCTTTTTGCGTTGTGCCGCATGAGGACTGTGTGGGCAAGAGAAGCGGAGAAACCAAAGTGCCCGTCTCGGAAAAGCCCCGGCAAAACGGGCTCTGCAGACGGCAGCCGCCTTTTCCCCTCCTCCAACCCATTTTCCGATAACATCAGACCATTTCAGGCATCCATTCGAGTGCTCAAATGTAAGACACTGCATCTTAGCAATAACCCTCAGTCCTCAATCCCACGGGAATTCTTTACCCATTGATCCCCGGAAACAAAACGGGCGGGGGAGGTAGATAGCGAGAAAGAGGGGAGGTTATGCCGGCCCACCGGGCAGTACCATACCGAAATGGAATTGCCTATCTCAGAACATTCCGGTGCTCGCCACTACCCGGGCCTTCCCCAGGCAGAGGCCCTAACCAAAGAAGTGTTTGGTTGGCTGGGTGGTGCTTGACAGGGGTCAAAAAACACACTGCCGGCACGGCCAACCAAAGTAGAACTGCGATTAGCAGCCCACTCCCCATAAACCTGAGCATCGAGACACCGCATGAGAGGCATCCAGCCCCAGGCTCGGAAAAGCCTTCTTCAGGTTCCGGGTTTCGAGTTGATATGTCAGTTTTGTATGTAAAGGGCGCTGCACATGCCAGAGTCTTTCTATTCGAAAGAGAAAAAAACTCTCGCATAAGCCTTTTTCAACCCCGGACCGAATGCACCTGTCGTGGTAGCATTATAATTCCGGGTGATTCGTAATTTAGAGAATGTCCGAAAAGCTATTGTCCTCGCTTAGCCTGGCCTAACAATCGACAATGGAAGAAAACCCATTGCGCATTGAATGCTCCAAATCTTGGCCCCCAAGCCTTCAAGTGCCAGTTGCAGAATAGCTTTTTCAAAGCACCGTCCCCCGAGTAAGGTCCCGTGATCTCCCAGTCTATGCCAAAAAGGAGCACCTCCGCGAAAAATAACCACACCAATCCGCATCAAAAGGCAAGGTTCTCGCGATGCCTGATTTCGTCTGGTCAGGGATTTATTCAGCCCTATGATAACGAGATAAGGAAATGAAGGGGTACGTCCGGATAGAGGGACCTCATAATCCCCACTTAGCCACGCTGATAGGGCTTAAACCTTTTCTTTGTTGTAGTTTTTCGAGACTTAACGTCCGACGGATACCATATGAACCGGAATAATCGAAATCTCGCTATCGTAGGACGTTGGAGTTGCCTCTCCTGGATGGCCCGTTTTATTTTTATTTTCCTTTGTCTCACCTGAGGGCTGAAACTGAATCCTTTTCGCTATGTTTCTCCACCAAATCCAAAGGCGGGAATCCTACACGTCCTAGCGTCATACGCAAATATTCTACGTTTTTACGATAAGGAAGCCATTAACAGATCTCAGCACCCCGACGCCACGGACGAAAAGGCGAGATATCCAGAGATGGTCGAGGGCTGTGAAGGTCGTTGGATGGTTTAGCGTTGGTACCGCACTATCCAGTGCGTTCGCTTTTACTCTAGGAGGTCACAATAAAATAGAGCTCGGCTAAGAGCCTGGATAAAATACCAGTATACAATAGAATCTCATGAAAGTCGGAGCGAGGATTTTCTTGAGCCTGCCCAATCGCCGCTCCCTATATTTAAACTGTGGCGAGTTGGAGTTCTTCGTGCCCTCCTATTGCTCGGTTGCCCGAGTTTCACGTTAGTTCGCTTTGGGGCCGTTCCGATTTTTGTGAAATTCTACTCGAGTACGGTAGCGAACATAGTAGCGATCTCGGAATCTGATTATACCATAATAATATGCAAGCAAATAATTAATTCTCAATCGTCTACAAATTCAATAGTTATATCATCCTCTCCATCCCCAACGAGTGGAGTCCCTTCTTGAACCCCGTCCTCCAATAATCCTGAGACTCCTGAACCTCGCTAATCACTAATTTTCGGGACTCGGAGGTGATCTGGAACTCCCTTTAATGACAATCCATTACAGCGATTAATCGGTAAAGCCACCCTGCAGGATCTAGGAGGTGAAAGACGGTATCCCCTCCTACGACTGTTAGTTATTTGACTTGCGATGTGGGCTGCTGAATGGGGGTCGAATAGAAATTTATCCCTTCGTCTGTATTTAGGGCCCCAGGCTCGAGCTGAATGAGCAAGAGTGCCGCTACGAGAGATATCGGTTAACTTCTCTGGGCTACAATTCCATTGGCCAGCCCACCGTTGAGTGATCAATACCGTGCCACCTTTATGGGCCTAATTTGTGAAAACCGGACAAAATACGCACTAAAAGGTGGTGAACGAGCGGGGATCACATCGATTGGTTATGTTTGACATGATGGAGAGGCGTTGTTGAAAGACCTTCGTCATTACTCAATGTGGCGTTTTTATTTCATCCAGTTGCAACCCTAGGTTAACTACCACATCTTATTTTAACCTCCAAGCATCAAAACGAGATAATGCGGTACCGTACTGCTTTAGGGAGCTCGTCTTGCTCGCGACCAAGGATGAACCCGGGCTGTGGGTACCAGCGCTCGCATATATAGAATCTCTAGAAGGAGTCGGGGCCCTCTCCCCGAAACCTTAGATGACATCTCCAGAAATTTGGAGGGTCACTCCCACTCTGTTAACCCGCTAGCACATCTCCGTTTGCCCTTGGCTTACGAGAGGAAGCGAAGAAATATACCTTGGTAGTTAGTATTGGCATCGAGCCTACGGGCTATGGGCTGAAAGAGAGGGTCCGAAACATAAGCATCTAGATCGATGGGCAAGAGGGGGTTACACAGAGGTATCGGGAGATGCATGTTTTTGTAATTTAGATACTGAGGTGGGAGCCGAGAACTCTCGAGAGTCGGCAAGCAATATTAGCGACTTGGAAGTGGGATGGCTGATAGCTGGGATTCATAGGAGTGCCGAACCCAGAGCAGCGCTAGCACTGCCGTTCGAGACGCCCATTGGGAAGCTGGGTTTATTGATCCGCTTTGACGTTCTCTTCCGCTGCGCTGTTTCCAAGAGCCACAATGGCTGACCCGACAATACCTTCTGTTCCCAGAAGCACTCTAGCCTAACTCTGATACTCTATCCCCCCAAGTGATACAACCTCCATGACTTAAAATAACTCATAGTATGAAATCCATAAGTCACTTGCTTAACATCCTTTCTACCAAATATAAATCAACTACTTAAGTCATATGAAGTCAAGTGGTCTATATGTAAAACCAATAACTCATAATTCAGTTATATGTGAAATCAATTACATCATATAACCTTACAATTATGAGATATGAAACAATCAACCCATTATCATATAGTGTTACCTTATTATTGCATAGTTGTATGAAATACTGCCATACCCCCAAAGTCTAAAGAGCAAATTCATAACCCCCCTATGGTCTACTCCACCTCCTCCTTTACCTTCTCCCTTCCCACCTCCTCCCACTAGCACTAGACACCACCAAGCCAGCCCCCTTTGACTCTGAGAATCATTATAATTATGGCAAGTAAATTTTCCCTATAGTTCTTAGTACGTACAATAATTTTCCTATTATTGCTATATATGTATTGGGACAACTCATTATATACAATATTTACATAAACGAAGATGTTATAGCGCAGATGACTCCTCTTTTTAGATCCAGATTGGAAAACTCTCTTCAATTCTTCCATTTTTGCAAGACAATCAATTCACGCTTGTTTTCCCTCTCCTTTCATCTACATGCGTTTTTCTAAACTAACTGCCTAGTATATACTAGTTCTTTCTGTTGGTTCATATTATTAGATTGCAGTAAAACCAAAAACTATAGTGAAAGCAGCAATAATAAGGATAGTGATTATTTCAAGTTACCATCTGCACCTCTGATATTAAAATATTCCTCTAACTTGATTTTTTCAGTTCTGTCTTGCTAGAGCTTTATTTGTATAAGGGTTAGGAATTAGAAATAATCAAAAAAAATTAGGAAGTGATACCCAATTGTCTAAGTGAAAATAGGCCTGTATTTGTCTTGAATTTCAGATTCAAGATAATGAACTCACCTATACCATACATCATCCTGTTCTCTGAACGACTGTGAAAACCATTCTTTGATCTTAGAGTAGCTGGGTCCAGGGGCGGAACCAGCCTGTACTACTCTTTTGGGTAGGTGACAGCCTCCATGGCTGGGGCAGATAAGTGTGAATTGAACTAATATGAGTGGATTATTATTTAGTAGAATCATGTTTGGTGTCGTGGAGGGTCACATTGCAGTAGTGTGAGCAAAGTATTGATATAATATCTCATATATCTTGAAAGAAGCATTGGAGGGGGCATCTTTCTTATCAGCCCAGTTTTGAGAAACTTTGAATCAGAAATGTGAGCATGGTAAGTGGTGGTATGAGGACTTTCTGTAATAAGGAACAACAAACTGTTAGGAACAGGGTGGAAGGATAGGTAGCCAGCATTGCAAGTCACAATGCTTGTATAAGGCCTTGGCATCTTAGCATGAAGGGGTTATCCAAATATGATACAAAGGGTCTACAGTGTATAACAAGGTGGATGCACATATGACATGCCTGAATTTGAGTAGGAATTGTGCATAAACAACTGAAAATACATGTTAAATGCACAGTGTCCAACTCTGATTGTAGATGTGGTCTTGAAAAAGGTTTTGCTAGCCATCAAACAATGAGAGACTTTAGGCTTAGCCTACACCTCAGTACTCAAAGTTCCTACTGGATAAGCACAGTAGTGGGGGACATCACTGCATGCGCAAGTTGTCACAACAAGGGGTTGGGTTGGGTTATTGCTGCAGCTCAGGTCAGCAAGTATAGCAAGGGAGAAGGAGCTAGGGCATGCAATAGTAGTGAATTCTGGGAAGGCAAGTAGTTACAAAGTGTGTGAAAGAGAAGGAGAATGTACTGTACGCTCCACTGAAATAGGGAGCTAAATTAAAAAGAGGGTCAGGATAGAGATTCCATTAAAGAAAAGACTGTCAGCCTTCTATCTATATTTAAACAAAGATCGGTTTTCTAACTGACAGTTTGATGATGTCTACCTAGAGGCTTAGCAGCAGAGTGGTGGGCAGGAGAGACAGGCTTCTTGTATCCTAGATCTTAGAATTGTTCCACTTATGTCATATATAGAGAAGCTGTAAATTAGACCACGACCAGCTCGTTATGTTTTCAAAGAGGGATATTCTACCATTATACCGGTTATCCTCCATATTTGTTCCACCCAACTACTCACTAGTCATATTAAGGGAATATCAACACGTCCCAGTGCCATGCTGTGAAAACCCACGATTTCCCATCCTGTGGTCACATATGTGTAAGCTGTGCTACTTACCTGTGTGATTATATTCGACCCATGGATACCTCCTTGGTATGGAGTCTGGGCACATCATTGGATAAGGATATATACACTTATATGGGAGCTTGTTCCTTAGTTTACCATATATCCCAATAGCCAAAGCCTAGGACTTTATCTTACAGTCAAAACTATATTGTACTCGACTCTTAGCACCAACTTGACCACAAAGCAAACCTCAAATGTTAGCAACATTTTCTCTAATCATTTTCGCACAAAAAGCTCCCAAATCACGCTTATTCTGCCCTTGTAGAACTACAGATAAAGCTTGAATTGCAGAGAGGATGTAGTGGGAGTACCAGTGCTCATTCTCTTATATGATAGACTACTCATCTCCCCAAGCTAGTGTTGCAAATTACCCTCCAATTATATATTGAAACGAAGATGACTAGATATAAAGGGTGTATAGTGTAATTGTTTGCTCCCTGTAACATCTAATTCCATATTCGGCCAGGCCAATTGACTTGAAGGGGTATCGGGTTATATTGTTATCGGCCTGGGTTCAATTCCCCATACACTCATCTTTTTCTCTCTTTTTAATGTCATAGGAAGGGGTATCGAGAATTCGGTGTTTCAGTGAGGTAGTATTACCCTAGCTGGAATAGCTTACCTAATAAAGAGCGAGGTATATGGCCAAATAGGATGACCGTATATCCGAACCTATGCTCCCGAAGTTATGAGCTTCCTAGAGGCATCTGGAAGATTACTCGGACCACTAAATGAGAGCACGTTTCAAAATATGTTTAGCTGATTGCAACGATGTTTGGAGAACACTACTCCTCTTACTCTAGTCGCTTATGCATATTACTGCATAATGCTTTGATAGCTGGATATCGGAACTGATCACTCCATATTCCATATTACTATTGGTATGTAGGCATTTGAACCGCATATTCATACATAGTCTACATCAGCAAAAATAATACCTTGCGTTCTGTGCGTTCTGTGCGTCTGACGCACCTGACGCTGGAACGCAAATCGCGAACCAGGACGCAACCACCCTACCACACAATGCGCCTGACGCAACCTGACGCA
>Ga0307509_10001932_pt1 | contig 34216 bp, 30 predicted proteins | sample 10_EM_MG_FD_202245 | JGI IMG/M metagenome (GOLD analysis project Ga0307509, IMG submission 202245) | Populus trichocarpa ectomycorrhiza microbial communities from riparian zone in the Pacific Northwest, United States - 10_EM | ecosystem: Host-associated > Plants > Roots > Unclassified | place...
CCCGCACAGTGGGCTCCTACCACACAACACCAGTCACCGCCGCGCGGTCTGGTCAATAGCCCTGCTCACACCTACAAGTGTGCCCTAACCTAACATACCACGATGGGGTTACTCCATCACTCCTCGCAACACACCTTCCTTCCTGTACACAACTTTCCTCAAGTATTTCCTTCCACCAAGTTATCATCAATCAATCATGATTCTCATCTCCACCTAAGCGGTTTCAGTCCACTGCGTAAAATCCCCACTGTAAATCATTACCTCCGCAACCAGGATTTTCAACAATAAGCGCAAGTTCGGATACGAGTGATGATCTATGATCTCTTAGTAACTTCTGTAGGAGACCCCCAAGCCCTAGAGCACGGCAGCCGGATATTTCTACTCTGCCGGGGGCTGCCAAAAGTATCACCCGATGCGAGCACAAAAGGAAACCGTTAGAAAAGAGAATGATAAGTTTTCAGATGACATCAAGGAAGTAAGTTGGGCTACTTATTCCCCTCCACACAAGTCAGCCTTTTATCTTCCGGTAGACCAAATCAATACGACTAGTGGTACTGCAATTCTTATTTCGCTTTTCGTTTCACACTTTCACATATTCTGTAAATTTACACCTTGCATCTTCCGTACTGAAACAAAGAAATACAGGCCAGTTTGTCTACCTTCAGAAGCCCAGATGAGCGAGCCAACAATCGTCCTATCAAGGAATCGCTCCTGGAAAGAACAACCACCAAAGTCACGATCAATTCAATTCTCCTAAGCTAATCGGCAAACCTCTCACCCAAGAAGAATCCACAAAAAGAAAAAGATCTAAACGAAAGGAAAGCCCAACCTTGCGCAGTTGTCCGATTATCTAGGCACAGGTGATCCCCCTCTTAAGCCTACACTCCCAAATTTTAATTTTTTTCGCCCATCGTCCGAAAAAAAACCACTACTATTGTTGTCGGCATCCTAGAGAAAGAAGTAAAAGAAAGATTGTCTTCTCATACCGAGGTACAGTACAGAGCCTAAGTTTTGTAGGTTCCACAAGCAAGCTTGCAGCCTTCACCCCCTGTTCAACCTGCGGGGTTTTGGCCCGTACCTCAGTTGAGCCTCTGCCCTCCCCCCCTGTCCGCCAAAACCAAGCAACAACTACCCCTGTAATAAGCGTGCACCCCCCTACCCACCGCTCAATACAAGCTCAGGCTGCTTCCCTCCCCAAGCAAAGGTGTATCATGGATCACTATCTATTTCTCTCTAAGTCGTGCGCAGGCTAGCTAAGATATGCAATCTAAGAAAAGCTAGATTTCTCCTTCACAGTACCCAACTAGCAGTTGTGCAAACGCCCTATGCCGACTGCTGTTTACTGAGCTTCGCTCGCTTCTTATCATTTCTAACACTCTTCATCCATTGCCCTAGCGACCGTCCCTCTGCCGCAAAAAACTGGAATAAGTTAAGCTCACACTAAGACTTCTAGAATTCCATCCTTTGGATTAGGAGGGGAAACACAGCGAAAAATCTCTCTTTCAGCCCTCCACAGAGGCGAATATAAAGAAAAAACAGGTCCGACTTTACTAGGCGAGGCGATTCCAACGCCCTGGCGTGAGGTCCAATTATTCCAGTTTTTACGGTATTCCCTACTTCGCCACCACAAGCGTCCGGATTTCTTTCATCCCTACCCGAGTGCAGCTAGGATAAACACACGATGAAATAAGATATGCGGGATACTGGACCACCTTGTCATTTCATCATCTGGTCACATTATCAGATTACACAACACGGCGTGCCCAGCGGGATTTTTAATTTCTTGAGACCATCATCACCCATCACTCAGCAAATTCCAGGGTTCGAACGCTAAGGTACGGTAATGCATCTCCGATACGATATGGTATTTTCCGTGGACAATATTAACCGCGGACCAACCGAGGTGGAAAAACTTAAGCCATGATAACAACACTCCCCCACCAACCCCACCATCACTAAAAGCAAAGAAAAAAAATCATGGATAAGCATAAGGTAGAATGTATAGTAGAAATTCATATTTGAGCTGGGGAAAGCTCTTTAAGTGGTGTTGAGGGCGCGGCCTGATGAGTAGGGGTGCGTTGCCATCGAGGGTTGATCAGCGGTTTATTTTGTGAAGCCTCAGATCATACCCGAATGCGGAGTTTTTTGAGCATTAAAAAAGACTGAGAAATCCGGCCGCCTCACCAAGCATAGCAAGTAGACACTTGATTTAGTTAGCACTAAATTTTACTATTTCATACCGTCCAAGGGATAATAGCAACAGCAACAGCAACAATAATTATTATTATTATAATATCAAATAGAGAAGCGAACACAAGACAAATCTTAACTTCAAGAAACGATCCACCCCTGGGTATATCTGATACTGGAGGAGGGAGGAAGGCTACACTAGCCGTGTAGGTGTGGAATAATACCTGCGACATATTCCCTATTCCCTCCTTTACCGGGACTGGAATTGAAATGGATGGAGTCGGGCCCTCCGCGTGCTATACTCCTCGCGGCAACCTAGTCCAACTAGTCCTGCACCACCCCTTCATGGCATTTGACACCCCTTGAGGTGTTTCTAGAGGAAGTACCCAGTCAGGTGTCAAGTTTACCATGGCAGGACAATACATGAGCCCTTATGGAGGGAAAACAGAGGACCGCGGTAACATGGAATTTCCGGTAGAGCCAGCATGTTGACTCGGAAACCGGCCTCAAGAACTCTCAGGGTGAGCGTGTTCCATGTGCATTCGCAAATGGTGCGGCAAGATGCCACAGCAAGCATGGATTCGCGGTGGACTTAGGTTTTCTGATTCCGGAATGTAGGTTCAGAGGCACTGGGAAGGTTGTCCGTCTTTGGGTATGCCTCATGAAGCTCTTCCTCTGTAACTTGACCACTGTGCTGGTATTCTGAATACTGATATAATATGGTAGAAGCTGCTCGTGAATTTCTTGCGGGTCGGGTCGAAAGCAGTAGCCGCCTGATCTGCATCAAAGTTCTTACATGTGAGAAAGCAACTCTTACCGCTAAGAACACAGGGAACTTAACCACTAGCTTAGTTCTTCTAGACCAAGCTTCGTAATGGGTCTGCTTGGGCCATAAATTTTCAAACCTTGCCGACCCAGTGTTCCGAAGATCCGGGGGCCTGCCGGGGGAGGGACTGCCAAGAGTCCCGGACGGAGCTAGACTATCTCTAGAAGTCTATCTAGGGCCTAGAAATCAGAGGACGGAAGCCTTTGGGTTGGAAGGGGGGTCATATAAGGTGAGACAATTCTTTTTCGCGGGTATGTGTAGAACGGCAGGCTTGCCAAGGGGCGGCAGGAGAGATACCGGACTACAGGGGACTGTTGGGAGTAGAGGTGTTGCTTGCGATAGAGGCAATGGCGGGACTGAATGACCATACAGAGCGAAGCGAAGTGGTTTAGGTGAACAAGGGCAATTTTCGTTGAAGCGATTAAGGAGTTATGAGATATCTTGTGAAAGGGGATGGAATTGCCAGAAGTCTTGAAGAAGTGAAGGTCACAAAAGCGAATAGGATTGTAGAAGTCGAGATTGTTTTGTTTTGCCGTCGTTTGTTGAGTGAAGGCGAGGGAGCACACAAGCAAGGAAAATCAAGGTAAAGAAAGGTACCTGGCAAATAGCATGACAGGAAACCACAGTTTACAACAGGAAGGAAATTAAAGCAAACACAAGGAGGAAGGAAATTTTATCGTAGAAAAGGTTTCAACGCTTGCGTGTCCCACAAGTGCATACTTGCGCTGATACCTATAAGTACGGGCATCCCCAACATGGGCTATTGAAAATAATCAATGAAGAGAAAGTTATCGGCAATGAAGGTTTTACGCAGCTGAGTAGAGTAGCTCAAGTAAAAGCACAGGGTTTGTATTGAGCGGCGAAGGAGTTCATAATTGATTGTGTTGAGCGTGTAGAAAGGAAAGTCTTGGGGGGGTCAAGAGCAGGAAGTAAGGGATGAAACGAGGAAAAGACAGGAAGGAAGAACAAATAGGTGTTTTTTTTTGCAGCATGGGTATCCTTCCGCCGGCTCATACGCATGCAGCTGCAGCCTCAGAATGCCAACATTCCCCATACCACGTGCGGCCCCTCCCAATAGGTGATATAAGTTTTATCAGAGGGGGGGATTGTACCAGATTCTAGTGCTCGGATGGGAAATGAAGTGCCTGGAGAGGTCTCTTGTAGAATGGAAGTCACGCATGAAAAAGAGAGGGTTGGGCAAAAGGATGGGATTGAATTTTTTTTTCAACATTAAGCTTGGCCTAGTATGGACTAGTCCTGGGCTGCGCAACGATTCTGCTCGGAGGGAAGAAAGTCAGTGATATGGTGTGACTCGGCAGAGAAAAGTGACACCTCCCCCTCTATCCACCACACATCACACGAAACCCCCCGTCTCCCCCCTGCAGGTGCAAGTCCGCATATTCGCACCAATGCAAGAGGAACACCACTGCACTGCGCCGCTACATGCGCGAGATCGGAGTCGGTTGACTTATTGCTCAGGCGTTCACCTAACATAGCTGTGAATCTAAGTGATAGTATGGTGTTAGAAATCCCTGGCGAGCCTGACTCTCTAAGCGGTGGGTCGAGTGAAGAGTTTACGCGACCGCTTATTGAGTGCGTAAAGTATGGAGCTCTACTGAAGGCAAGAGTAAGAGAGAGATTAAAGGGTAAACAAGAGTTATGTCGAGACGAGCCTCATGCATTCGTTTATGGTTGAGAGAGAACCGTTTGGAAAAGAAGGGTGAAGAGAGCAAAGACGACAAGGGAGCACCACAACCAATGATAGCCGGGACGAGCTGTGACGAAGCTTTTTCGGCTAACAACAAATGATATCCAACAAAGGCGCCTCCTCAGGAAGTTTCAATTTCGTGAGGCCATCATCGCCCGTCACTCGGCTAATTTTAGGGTCGAAAGCGTTGTGAAAATATTGAATGAAATGATCACACGAGTTATGAAAAAGTGATTGATTGCTTGAGAAAACGTGACACTCTAGTCTATCTCAAAGGGAAGGGCGGAAGACCCTGACTATCTACTATCTGGGAGCTAGACAAATAGGTCGAGCGAACAATAACAATAACAAGAAAAAGGGGAATGAGAGAAATACAAGGAGGTATCTTCAATAGTGCCGGAGGTCTAGATGTGTGATACAGTTTGATGCAAGGGGGAAAAGCCATAGTACGAGTGACACCACAGTACTGTAGTGCCAGAAGTATGTGCCAGAAGTATGTTTCAACAGAAAGCTAAGGTACGGTAAAGCTGCCCACAACACAATACGGTACTAGTTTGTGGAAATGGGCTACTGTTTCTCGTGAAGGGAATCTATTGTTTAAAAAGGGTGCGGGCTCCTTGCTCCCCTGCTGTAGCGGCTTCTATACTCCAATCTCCCTCTCCCCGACGCCGCCGGATTGTGTAGAAAAATTGATAGGATTGTTTATTCCCTTACTTACCCCCGTATCATCAATGAAGCAGAGATGCGAGCACTAGACCAGACACTTTCTAAGACAACCTACTCAAGTTCTCAACGCCTTTGTCGATAAATACCCTAATACCCATTATCTCAAGCCGCCACACACTACCCCGTCATCGCTAACCCCTTCATCTCACCCGGGCTCCAAGGGCTCGAGTCCGCTCGGCTCGTGCACAGCACTAGCGTCGACGCCGATAATATATATTTACCTGTAATGGGCTATCTATGCAGTGCACGATTGCTCCCAAAACGTAAGACAAACATGGTATTAATTTAAGGATTAGACGAGGCGAAGACCCAAGAGATATGATTTTATGGACAAGGTCAAAGTGGAACTCTAGAGAAGGGGGAAGGGAGAAAGGGAAGGGAGAAAGGAAGAAGAGGAAAGAAAGGTAGTCGGTTAAATCAGAAAGAAGGCTCGTTAACATGATATTATTTACGATACACCCAAATCGACGGAGGCGTTGCGAAGAACAATCCTATGCGCGAAAATTATATATGGGGTGAAAATATGTGTAAGGACGACGGAGGGGGGACATGAACTAGGAAAGCTGAGAGACAAAATCCAGGCAGGAGGCGATGAGGAAATACCGGTTGAGTGTGAGGGGAGGGCTGACCCGCTGGTGTTGGATGGGTAATAGTTTTACTGGAGGGACTAAGAGCTGTAGGAGCGACACAGATGAGGGTGGAGGTAGTAGTGTGGGTTTGGCTGAGGAGAGGTCGCTATCTGAGGGCCCGGGGACATGGCCTTTGAGGCTCAATACCCCTTCCCGACCACCGGGGCGAGGATGGGGGTGGAGGTTTGGGCATTAAGGTTTGTTAGATTGCAATCGGGATTTCCGGATGGCATGCCTGCTAGACACTCGTAGCCATGCATAGAGGACGGCTTGAGGGGCGCTAGACACCACGATGCGTTGTGCGAGAATTAGTATTGTCACGTAAGATCTTCACAACCTCATCATATCCCCGGGAGAGGGCCAGCGATAGTGGGGTTTGACTTTTGTTATCTAGTGCGGTGGTTCTGACGTCTTGCCGTTCTAAAAGAATCTTGACTACCGCGGCATGCCCATGCCCAGCCGCCCACGAGAGTGGCGTTCGGCCGTATTCGGTGTCTGCCTGGTTGGGATTGATGTCCTCTCGTTCCAAAAGCATCTTTACTGTCCCCTCGTTTCTGCTTAGAGCCGCCCACCAGAGTGGCGTTAGGCCATCGGGGTCTGCCTGGTTTGGATTGACGTCCTCTCGCTCCAAAAGCATCTTTACTACCCCCTCATGCCCCTCCTTACTCGCCCACAAGAGTGGCGTTCGGCTGTATTCGGTGTCTGCCTGGTTTGGGTTGACGTCCTCTCGCTCCAAAAGCATCTTCACTACCCCCTCATGCCCCTCTTTAGTCGCACACGAGAGTGGCGTTCGGCCGGATTCAGTGTCTGCTTGGTTGGGATTGATGTCCTCTCGTTCCAAAAACATCTTTACTACCCCCTCATTCCCCTTCTTGGCAGCCCAACAGAGTGGCGTTCGGCCATACTTGGTGCTTACCTGGTTGGAATTGACGTCCTCTCGTTCCAACAGCGCCTTTACTACCCCCTCATGCCCCTTCATAACCGCCCACAAGAGTGGCGTTTGGCCACCCTTGGTGTCCGCCTGGTTGGGATTGACGTCCCCCCGTTCCAAAAACATCTTTACTACCCCCTCATTCCCGCTCTTGGCAGCCCAGCTGAGTGGCGTTTGGCCATATTCAGTGCAGTGTTCTCAACGGGGCAGTCCGTCCGTCCTGAGGGCGGACGGCGGTGGACGGCGTTAAGACGTCCCGTCCCGTCTTTTTAGAAACTAGCCCGACGCCCCGACCAGAAGGACTGTTGCCCGGCCGTCCCCCGTGAGAATTGTTTCATGCTTGGTTAGGAAATGTTTCATCATTCATTGCGATCAGTTGAATATCTGAATATTTCGGAACACTGTCCGAGGTCAGGGAGTATGCAGACTATCAGTTGATATAAACAACTAGATATGCTTCCAATGCATGTTTTACGACATAAAACTCATAGCTTGATAAGACTAACTAGTGAAAGAGAACAGAAGATGAACGTAAAATGAAAAGGATAAAAGTAGACAATGATTTCAGACAACAGAGGAAGAACGAAGACCAAGTGAATAAAGTTCCAACGCCTTCAAAGTACCTTCCATCCTATTCACATCCGAGTTAATCCCTCCATAGACAATACCACAAGCCGCCCAGGACTTAAGACACTTGGATGCTTCAATAATATCATCACCTAGGCGATTTCGGCGATCAGTAATAAGTAGCTTGGAACTATGAAGGTGAGAGTACTCTACTGTCAGTCCGGGTATTGAAATTAGAAAAATCCAAGAGGGCACAATACCTGCTAAAAAGTCTTGCTGCATCCGCTGACATGGCAGGTATTGTGAAAATATCGAGTGCCATCTGGGCGATATTCTTTTGACATAAATCGTCAACATGGTCAATCCAGTACTGGAGTGGACCAGAATGGAGATCGTCTTTGGTTTCGCGGCAAAGGTATCGATCCAACTCATCCCGCTCATCCCCTATAAGTCTCTGCTGTTTTTTCCGTTTCCAATCTGGTAATGTTCCGAAGTTGTCTATAGTATCAAGGCTACTCTGGTTCGTTGTTTGTGGCCTAATTAGATTCGCAATAGGAACTAGTGTTTCAGGTTGATTTGTTTTTTCAGGCTTATACTCTGCGTTCCAAACTCTCTGTACCATGCTCTTTACATTTTCTATCCAGTCAGGGCGGTCCTCCCATTCAGTTTCAAAATATCGGGATTTCATTTCAGGAGTTAATGTCACTGCCACAAAATGTGCAGGGACAAGATCCGTCAATGTATAGTACCTAGGTGGGGTTAGCTGGCGGATGGGAGAAAATTGAGAGGGTAGGAGGAAAGGTTATTCTGCTTATATCGCGATTGTTTCGAAAATGAAACACAAAAGGGCTGTAACAAGCAGTTGTGGGGGGGGGCTTCAAGGACATAGCAGATCTTAAGAGTGCTGGTGGGCAAGGTAGTATAGTAATAACACAGAGGAATATATAGAAAGGGAGTAGTGAGCTCACTTGTTTAAAACAATCCATGCTGTATGAATTGATGTTCGGATATGCTGTACCTCATGGTCCCGGAACTGTTCAAGCTGGTCAAGCAATTCATCCATCGCCGGAAAAATATCGTGTACTTGACCAAAATGACTCTTCTTCTGTAAAATTAATTGCCACTTGCGGAATGGCTGTAGGATGTACATTATCTCTTTCAAAATATCCCAGTCGGTCGGGGTCAGTTTGTCAAGTCCTAGGGAATAAGTTGAGTTTGAGTCGGAAAAATTCTGATCTTCATTTCGGCGAATAACTAACGCAATAAACTCTTCTAAAGGATCTCGAAGCTCCAAGGCATGTATTAGGGAGTCATAGTCACCCCCCCACCAGGTACTATTTCCATTAATAAGTGATAATGATTTCGTTCTGGGCCCCAGGGCCTTTTTCACCTGTTCACTAAACCGGTCACGTCTTTGTAGGGTACGAGAAATCCAAACTATGATGTTGTGTAACTTGCCAAGAGGTCCCTTCCAGCGCCATGTAGCCAATTCCTCAGCCTCTTGTTGTAGCTCTTGTTGATTAGTGATTTCCGCTTGAAAAGCCTCAGCATCGGTTCCCCATAAGAATGCTTTTACCACGAGATTGATAACGTGACCAAAGCAGCGTAGACGGCGCTCAACAGGATTAAAGCTAATACCCTGCTCACTCAATTGCTGGGCAATATGCTGCATGGCCGTTCCATTGTTACTCGGATTATCTAATGTGAAGTAGCCAATCTTGTCAATAATATTATAGTGTTCAATTATATTAAAAAAACAGTTAGCCTGATTTTCGCCTGTATGTTGGCTGAGAAATCTTCGCATTCCAATAACAGCACTCTGGAGCTTGTTGTTTTGGTCGAGCCAGTGGGCAACCATACCAAGAAATGCTCGGTAGTTTGGTGATGTCCAGAGATCGAAGGTAAAGTGAATTTTGGTTTTAGAATGTGTAAATAAGCAAGTCAGATCCTGTTGACTTCGGTGGAATTGATCAATAATCCAATTCTTTATTGTATTTCCTGAACTCGGCAGTGCTCGTGGCATCTCTGTATATGAGGCATTCTGTGGCCATTATCCTTAGCTAAATAAGGATATACTGACATATACACACTATTTAGTCTTTTATTTTCTGAATTGAGGCCAATCAAGATATAAAATAACACTACTTACACAGGCAGGCAAGTATCGTACCAGAACGCGAAAAGAGCTCTGTTCAATCTCCCAGAAGCTGATATTGTTTTCAACAATCCACCGTAAAAGGAGATCGCGGAACAAATCACTATTAAAAGCAACTTGTGGACGCGTTTTCCCTAATGCGGTTTCAATTAACACTTGACCGTGCTCAAGTGCGATTGGACAATCCTTTCCGATCTTGTGTACCTCCCGCAAGTGCTCAATCATATTCTTTGTCGAAGAGTCTGAAAATGTTACCGCAGCCCCCTTTGATGGACCTACATATGAACAAATTAACATATTAACTCTCTGGCTACAATCTAGTAAGTGGACAAACTTTATTGTAGAATTTGAGTGATAGTGTATGACGGATAGATTGGGTTAGGGAACTCACATCGAGCACAGTGCCACCTTGTTTTCCCAGCTGAAGTTGTATACTCGGAACCATTTTCCGGGAAAAAGACCCAACCTTTTCTCATCTTCTGTCTTCTTTCATAAATGCCGCGTTCTGACCTTATACTGTATACAGCCTCACCAGTCGTACTACCAATCGTTGGTGTCAATAGGCCACTAGGGGCACTACTTAGCGCACTCCCAGGACTTGTACCACGGCTACCACTATTCCCACCAGGACTATCATCGACCGGAATGGGATTCAGAAATTCGGCATTGGTAAGTCCGGTAATAGAATCTACTTCCAAAGCCCATATTGTTTGTTGCGATCCCAACTCAGGTGATTCGTATGCCATCAGGGTCGAAGAATGTTTAATAAACTAATAAAAGTATGTATATAGCAAAAGGGGTATTGTTTGAGGATAAGTTTCGTCAGTTTTGCGGTTTGCTGTCCTAGTTGACTCCTATCCTAAGAGCCATATTTTACACCTATTTATCTCTATTAGACAGCATCCAAAAGCTCGTGATATTATTTGTGAAATATTGTATCTGCGTTGAGAGGGGGCTAGGGAATTGCGTTGATAGGATTCATGGATCGTCCTCTATAGTCAACGGCCGTCACCCACAGTCCATGGCAGTCCCCGGCAGTCCCCCGCAGTCCCCGGCCGTCCCCCTCAGTCCCCGGCAGTCCCCGGCAGTCCCCAGCCGTCGCCTGCAATCCCCCACGCTAATTTGTCTTACCTTGCAGGGCCCGCCGTCCTCCACCAAGACCGCCGTCCTGAGGTTTCCAGGACCGGCGTGGACGGCATTTTGCCGTCCCGTCCGGTCCGGGGCTCTTGGCAGTCCCCTCGCCGGGCCCTATAGGGGCCCTGGGCGGTTGAGAACACTGATTTAGTGTCTGTCTGGTCTAGGTTGATGTCTTCTCGTTCCAACAGAATCTTTACAACCCCCTCGTACCCCTTCATTGCTGCCCATATGAGAGCCGTACACCCCATACAATCGCTTTGGCTAAGATCCCACATCTTCATTTCCAATACACTATCAACTATCTCCACTATCCCGAGAAATGATACTCCATGGAGTGCTGTAAATCCCGCAGGTCCCTGCCCGTAAAAATATGGAGCCGATGCTCCCACGCCCTGGTTGCGCAATAACAGTAACTGTGCAGATATATGCTCATTAAATGTATCGAGAAGCCTCAGCGCAAGAATTTTGGCGTTTTCCGTCATCCCCATTCTTGCGTGCTTTCCCCAGTAATAAGAAGCATATTTCAGAAGGGGCATTGATAAGGGGGCCGAGTCTAGAGTTGGCGAAAGGTCACAAACCGATCGATAATTCAAGTATGTCAAGCAAATCTCGGCAATTGTTGAATGGGGGTTACAGAATAAGGTCGGATTACTTAAGAGATGCTCCTGCAGGGTGAAGTGCACTAGTCTGACCGTGGACGAAGACTCCTCGATGGTGACAAGACCAAGACAAGATGCTATGAGGGTCCGTAATGCAGGAACGTTTTCCAGATCCAGATCTGAGGACCCAATCTCCACCCCTAAGGCATGGCAGAGCTCCTGGGCTAGTAACGGCCGTTCCGAATACGACACCCACATCAGGACCTTTACCCCGAGTACTGATTTATTTCCCTTCTGCCCCTTCACTCGGGTTAGAGTTGCCGTGTAGGCATCGCTTAGTCCATTGCCTTCTGCCATCTCTTCAAGTTTCTTTCTCCGCTGGCGAATCGTGACCTCGCCCAGAACAGCATCGATGTTTAGCGCAACAAGGAGGAATCTACACAATCGCTGGTAAGCATACATCAATGATAGACTAGGGATGCTAAATGTTCCTACGCACATATCAGATATCTTTTCCATCATAATCCTAATGATATCCGCTCGCAAACCATCGCTCATCGCCTCCGGCTCGGGGTCCCTGTCTAACCTCATCTCCAGATAATTCCTGATATCACCTGTCTTCGGATTGATGGGTATCAAAACTACCCGCGGGAAATATCTTTGGATATCTTCCTTAACATGGGGCCTCCCGGTAAGGAATATCCTCGTGCTAGGCGACTCCCGAACGATATCCCTAAGCGATTCAAGAAGCACTGGGACATCCTTCTGTAAGAATTCATCGAGCGCATCGATGCAGATGAAAACCTGGGGCAGTGAAACAATAGTCATCTTCAACATCCGCATCAAATCTGCAAATAGCAGTGCCCTGCCACCAATCTCTTGTTTCCCTTGCTGAAACGCCTCGCGTAGGTAGATTGGGATGTCACCCTTGCCGACTAGCTGTTTCAGAATAGCTCCCATCATGCTGGTGATCGTCTGTTCTTGTTGGGCAAGAAAGTCGCAGTACAGGCATGCAGCGGTGATATCTTCATTTCTTGCCTGATCGCATATGCTGTCTATCACTAGTGAACTAGTGTTTCTAACCATCAGCCCCAGTCGCTTGTTTCACAGAATCCTGCCACTTACCTCATATATGTCTTCCCCACTCCCGGACCCCCGGAGCAAAACAATACAGCCTTATCGGCTCCACCCTTACCCCTCCTCCACTCCTGAAACCCTCTTGTTTGCAAAAGCCAATCCCCAACACCAGCGAACCGGTCGTTACGCACGCCGTGATGTCTGTTATTAGGCTCTAGTGGGGAGAGCCAGCGCATAATCTGCACATCCTCATCAGACTTATGGAAGGTGGTGTTGAAACTACCGGTTATGTTGCCGGACTGGTAATTGCTATCGCCGATGTTGACGAACTGTGTATGCAGAGTGTGGGCCATGGTGTTCTGTACAAAGTTCTTATTAGAAGTAGAAATGGCAGGGCAATTTTGTCGTGGTATCGCGGGAGTTTGGAGACTTTCTATGAACAGAGATGAAGAAAGCGGGGTGATGTGCTTTGTGGTGTGACAGTGCTTGAGCGGCATTCAGCCATCTCCGCCCTGGGAGAATCCATGACTAAGGCCCGGTTTGGTTGTGCTGGGCCCATTCAGGACCGTTCCAGTGGGAAACGGTCGGACCTGTAGGAAAGGTTATTGCCAATTTGGCACCATTTGCTTCCGGCAAACACATTAAGAAAAATTCACCTTAGGGCCTCATGAAGAAATTTTACTAATGCATCTAATCCTTCTCAAATTAAACCTTTGACGCTCTACCTACAACCTTCCTGAATCCACTTCTGCTCCTGGCTCCTACTCCCCACCTGCGGCTTCCGGCTCTGGCTTGAAAATCCAACTCCTTCTCCCACTGCTATTATCTGCCGGAGTACTCATCGAATTGTCCGAAATAAAAATAAGAATCAAAGATGTATTGTTGATATTATATTATAAAGGAGTTATTCTACAGGAGAATAATTATTTTATTGGTATAAATATTTGCTTATGATGTTTCTACATGGCAACTGTTTTGTTAGGGCTGTTTGGAAATGGAATGGCAGATGCCTTTTACGGTTGCCAAACGCCCATTTCGTTCTCCCATTGTGGAATGGAAGGGGAATGGTCGTTTGTCTGTGGCAACGGAATGGGCTTAGCACAACCAAACAGGGCTTAATACTTGTACTTTACGTGACATGGAAGAACTCCTCATCTAGAGTTTCTCCCCTTCACAGAGCGATTATATACCTAATTACAAACTGGCGTCCTTGGGGGCATGGCTGGAAAGGCAGGTCATCAAAACCGGAGGAAACAGCCCTTCTCTCTTTAAATCATTTTATGGGATCAACAGAAATAGTTTCCCAGTTTTTAATGACACCCCTCACAACCGACTACATCGCGTTGTCCCGGTTATGAGAACCATTATTGCTTTAGCGTTTTTCTACCCAGGAGCCGGAAGGGGGGGGCGAGAAGGGTTGGTTTGCCAGGGGTCGCCCGGTCTGGTTTGGTTAGTCTAGCTTGGTAAACCCATCCTATCAAGTGTGGCAAATTTCACTAAATTTGAAAAGGACGTCGTGCTAGCCTATATATCACCATGCACAGTACTAGATCATACACCAAGTTCGTCGGTAAGCACGGAGGTCAAACTCGGGTGAAAGGGCGCGGGTAAGGCCCCCGCCGCACGGCGCCCGGGAATCGGTCAGTTTTAGGACCCCCCGCGTATCGCTTACCCGTACACGGATGTCCCAAGTTGCTTCCGTAATATGAGCAAGCCCGGAAGCGAGTGACGATCTATGATCTCTTGGTGACTTCCCCAGGAGACCCCCAAGCCTCAGAGCACTGTACCAGGATATCTCTACTCCGCCGAGGGCTGCTAAAAGTATCACCGGACGCGAGCACAAAAGGAAACCGTCACAAGCGAGAAAGGAACGTTCTCAGATGAGATCAAGGAAGTAAGTTGGTCTACAGGTAGGGAAAGTTTAGAAGTAAAAAGGGGGGCTTGGTAGGACTGATGATTTTTGGGGGGAAACACTCTAGCGTGCGGCGGTATCTACCGCTCCGTGAAACTTTTGACCCTTGGGAATTACTATGATACTGGCACGAGAAGGTCCGGTATTCCTGGCCGGACTGATAATGTCGGATGAATCAAGGTCCCGGAGTTCAAATTCCTGCACGGACAGCCCGTGTGGGTGAGGTTTGAAACAGTCGTCGGACCAGGTCACTTTGCGCAGTATTCTAGGCTTAAGATTCCTCACATCCTCATGGCCATTTTTCCATATTAGGCAGTGCAGGTTGCAAGCTGTCTAGCAGTTGCTTAGGTCGTAGAGCTGTCTTGGTTGTCACGGATACTGTACCAGTACTATGATAGGGCACAAGGGTAAGTCCGGCGCGGTGCCACGAGATATTTGGGTTTATTTCCTACGATAGTTAGACGCTCGAACACTTACATGGATATTTAAGACATTTATGGTCTCCGGAAGCCCTTATTAACTTAGGACAAATACCACAGCATAAAATTAACAATGATAAATATTACTTACAGAACTTTTATTCAAAATGGTCAAATATACGTCACTGAAATGGCAGCTGGGATGGATAGCGCGCAACGCCTTCTCTTCGTTCTTGCCCGCTAATCTAGTGGTAAGGACAGAAGTATATATCAAAAATAAAACCAAGCCCTGATCCTCCTATCGATCACCACACATCTCCCTTTTCCTTCCTCCGTGTTCCAAACAAAAGAAAGAAACATTCTGTTGTAATCTCTAAACAAATGAAATCCATCACAAAGACTCCTGCTCTCCTGCGCCTTTGATCCAATGCCCAACTCTTGTTCTTCCTCCATCTTCTTTTCCGCCATGCGTTCCTTTAACAGCCTATGCTCCTTCCCATCCATCAACGGAAACATATTTCCCATGCTTCCGCACTTGCATATAACAAAAGAAACTATAGCATGTCGAGCAGAACTAGCTGATTTCTAACAACTTTGCCACAGTCTTTGGCAAAAACCCATAAAGTGCCCGGAAAACAGACGCCACCCGCCCATGATAGAATAGAGATAGGCATCGGCAATGGCATCCCCGCCAGGTATGGCTGCATCACGATCGTGAATAATCCCATGGTCAGCAGTTGTCAGATCTCCGAACTTGTCACGCTTAAATGCACTGATAAAGCGGTGGCGGGAAAGTCTGTACGCAGTGTTCCCAACCGTCCAATCCGTCCGTCTTCGGGAGAGGACTAGGCGGACCTACGGCTCATAGTCCGCATTTTTGGGGGTGCCAGGACAGACTACGCCCGGGAAGGTGAGGACCAGACGGACTGTAGGGGACTGTAGTTCCAGTGCTTGGACCTCCAGTACTAGCCAAACTGAAATCATACACCTCAAAACAAATTATTTTCCCGTCGTAAGATATCACTCGTGCTGTCATATCCGTCCCCAGCTGTGCCCCGTAGTCCCCCACCGTCCCCGGCAGTCCCTCACCCATCCCCAGATGGCCGTGTCCTCGTTTCTTGCATGCGTCATACACAATTTCGACGGTCTCGGACATTGGTAATATCGTAGTGGTAGGAAGCTAGAATGTGACTCAAATTACACCGAGTAAGCAATTCGGAGTTGACAATAGGGGATTAGGGTCGTCAAATTGTTGAGTCGTATTGCGAGCCAACGAGTAAAGTTCAGTGTGTTACAAGTAACTGAGAAACGAGCGATCACAGAGGCAAGCGAGCAGCTTGTATTGCTAAGAAGAGAGAAAGAAACAGAAGAGAAACGAAGAGAATAGAGGATGATGAGAACCACTGGGAGTTGTTGGATATCAGGGGTTGTTCGCCGAAGCCTAGTCATACGGTTGACTTGGCTGCCATCGGTTATGGGGTCCACTTGTCTTCCTTACGCTCTGTTTTGTTTCGCTTCTCTTCTCTTCTCTCCACTCAACAAGTTCTTTCTAGACAGTGAATGAAAGCCAACAAAACTGCTCTTAACACACCACTCTCTCTTTAATCTTTAATATCTCTCTTGTTCTCACGCTCAGTAAAGTCCTTCCCACACTATCTGTACCCATCAAGCGGCTTACAAACACTTCATTCTGCCCACCGCTTAAAGTGCTCGGCCCGTTACGGATTATTTCCAACACGAGCGAACTAAGTTAGTGGAAGCGAGAGGTATCACGGTTTCAAGAAGAAAGGAGTCTCTAACGCAAGCAGGCAACTTGTATTGCTTATAGAACAAGAGAAGAATGTGATGGAGGAAAAAGCAAGAGAGAATAGAAGGGAGAAAAAAGTGAGGGGTGTAGAAGTGGGATTGGGACAGGGGGTGACACAAGCGGTCACGAAGTGTCACTCGTGACCACAGGAACAGAGAATGTTCGGATATGATTTCTTGCTCCTCTCAAATATGGTTTCTTTCTCCTCTTAATTGTTTTTTTCAGCTCTTTACGTTTTTCCATACTCGTTCCTGGTTGAAGCCTAATGTGCGTTCTTTCATTGCTCCTATTGTTCCTCTCAGGTTACTTCTTTGATAGTCTTGGTTTTTCCTTGTGGAGGAATCGCGGTGGTAATGGCTAGACTCAATCACTATACTATATAGCAGAGCTATGTCTTTCTTTTTATTCAATTGATAAGCGTTATCACAATAAGAAATCTTGACTACTTTCTATTATCACTTCTTCGTCCAAGTTCGGATCGCATATTGCAACAGAGAATATCAGAGTACGACTGTGAGTTGTAATGTGGCGCTGGTGGTCACGGGCTTCCTGATAACCTCAAACGAGGAGCAGTCTGGACTTATGCGAGGAGATGCCAGTAGTGGTTTGGGAGTCGTTTGGGATGGAGCGAAGGGTGCTACGGATTGGACGGGATGGAGCCCCCAGATGTGGTGGATATCTGCAAGGTTGACCTTTATGTAGTATACAGTTATCATCCACCTTCATGGTCGGTGGAGAGGAGAGAAAAAGTGAATCAACGGTTAGCAATTCTCACCCAGATATATTCAAATTCTACATTGAAACGCTTCACGAAATTCTCTATTTACTTCACTGTGAACACAATTTCCACCAGAGGGGGTGGGGAAATAAGAATGGAGATAGGAGGTTACCCAATTGGTCACAAGGGGTCACTCGTGACCGCAGAAACAGCAAATATCAAGCTTCGTAATTGCGCCCTGGGTTTTTTGAACCAGCCCGGGCCGGCCCAAAGCAAGACTTGGCGAATATCACAACATGACCATTATTTCCAACATAAATATCGATTTAGTACCATATCTATTACCGGTTCCCAAGGCCGTATCATGGGTTTTTACAGCTACCTGAACGATATACTCCAACAGATACCAAAATAGAAATGAGCGTGATGCTTGGGAAGGTCGCGATAATAATGGCACGTCCACTCTTTCGACCGCCTCCATAAAGATGGAAGGCTAAAGCTCTGGGTGCCAGGGCGGAACATCGGGAGTAGGCGCTGCTGTAGTCCACGATCTTGCTGCAAGAGGGGGAGCACACTCGATTCTCGTCCGGAATGCATCAGATATTTTTTCACGGTTGAGTATATCGAAGATCCTCGTGAACGTCATGGAAATCCCTTTATCTATGCGAAAGAATGCGACCTCTCGTCTCTGAACAGCATCCGTCTCTTTTACACCAAGTTGATTGACAACACCCCCCCCCCCCCTCGAAGACTCAATATGATTGTCTGTCGTGCCGCAGTGATAGCACCGCCGTATACCCCTGGAACTGCGACTGGGGGCGGAATCAAACCCCACTAGGGATCGAACTTTCTAGCAACTTCCAACCGTTGATTATTCTTGCGCCGTGCTTAAGAGCTCAGCCTCCGGGCAGAGATGTCCGTATTTTACGTATTTTACTTCCTACGTGCTCTGGTTATATCACCGGCGATCTCGATCTTAACTACCCTCAGTTCTTCCGACGAATGCATCCTCTCGGAACACCATGGCTATGCTATGGAGCTTCCGAGAAGGCCTTGATGGCTTACAGCCTCGAGTTTCGAAGGCGCCTAGATCCCCACCCTCTATCAGATAAGCAGTCGAACAATGTTCGTATTTATAACACCGATCCAGGGCTCGTACGCACGCCTGGTTCTAGGAGATGGATTACTATGGGTTGTCTCTGGGGGTTGGGAATTTATTTCGTGACATGGCCGATCTAGGAGTTGGTTTCGAAAGATAAGTAAGAGAGGCGGCCCATTGCAAAGCTTGGTATTGTGCTAATTAGGGTTCTGCAGGTACGCCGCAGATGAGCTCACTTCACCAGAACTTGGGAAAAAAGCAGTAGGAACTCGCCGAACTCATGATCAAGGACACTGGAGAGGCAGGAGGCATCGAACGTGCCAAGGAGCAAGGCGAAGAAAGGGCTCGGGAAGATGTGAAGAGTGAGTCAAAGCCAGACGAAGAGGATAAGGGATCAATGGAGAAGATCCGTCAGAGAAAGGAGGCTCTTAGGAAAATATTAGGAGAGGAGGCCAAGGAGCGCGAAGAAAGAGTCAAAGCAAAACTTCCATCCTCACTTATACCTCCTCCGGTGGGTACCTCCAGCAGGATAAAGTGTAATTGATTTTTGGGATACATTTTGTAGTTTTTAAAGTTGGAGGACGTATAGAGATGAACTGCAGGATTCAGCAGACAGAAAAATGAGGAAAACAATCAAACTTGCAAGCCATAATGAACTACTGTGAGAGCACTTATGGCTCACGATATCCATCGCAGGGTTAATCTCTGGTCCACCCACAATTGCTTTAGTCTGCTAGGTTACAAGAATTGCGTACGCCAGTGAATGAGATCCCAACACACCCAGCACCCCCAAGCTTTACCCGAGGAAAACACCAACCCGTCTTAGAGGGGTTTGCCTTTGAATATGGTGGTTGGCCCCTGCTGCAGAGATAGTGGGTTATAAGAGTTTTTACCGTATCAGTTCAGTGAAACACCGGAGACTAAAGTGTCTATGATTACTGTGCCACCCAGGTGACCTCAGTCTTAATACAAGTGATAAATGCCCAGAATGCTTTTGTCACCTCCGTTGGGCTACCAACCAAGTACCCCACATCACAGCCGTTGCCCGATTCCACAAACAGCTTAATAAAATCGTCAAAGAGCTTGTAAAACTTGGGGCTACCCGTCTGTTCGTAGGAAGCGAGAACCCGGGCATGAGTGTTCAGGAGTACAAGGGTATCAGAGTGGTCTGACGGGGTTAGATGGATACTAATTTTGGGTTTGCAAATAGCAGGAAGACTCACGAATCTTTCGTACCGTCTCCGGTTGCAAGCCATACAACTTCTGGAACGTTGTAAAATCTCTCCTGCCATTAATCCCTTCGTAAAGCATGGCATCAGTGGCAGCATCTCCCCCCTCCGGAATGAATTCCCCCCCGGCAATGATCCTCAAATCGGCTTCCGTGGCTCTACCAAGCTTGTCTTTAAAGGTAGTTAGGAACCGGTGGCGCGCAAAGTGGTAGGTACCCATAGAAGCCGTCATCCTGCCAACAGACTCTTCTAGCGAATTTAGGCGGAGCCGATTTTCGGCAATGTCCTTATCCAGCGATTCGCGCCGCTTCTTGACCAACGCCATTGCCTTCTCAGCGAACTCCAGGCGTGTGGCAAGATCAACACAAGGGCCACGGCGACGTTCGACCAACCGATCAGAGATCTCACCCTCCAGGTCCCATCGGCACCCTTGCATTACCGATACCAGGGAGTTCGTGGCCAGTTCTGGTATTCCCTCTTCATGGATTTCACCCTCTTCGTGGATTTCAGCTCGGTCAACGTGGCTGGGTTGGAATTCTGTATCCTCCTGACTCTGCAGCACAATGGAATTCTGCCGGTAGCTCGCGCTCGACACCAGGCGTCTTATTAGCACATTCCTTCTCCCGACAGCCCTAAGGCCAAGTCGCTTGCATTCTTTCTGAATATCCTGGTATTTGGCCGAACCGGTGTCCATGATGATTATGTCGTTTGCGTATTAAAGAAGTGGTAGGATGAGAGTGAGTTGGTCGCCGGTAGATGGTTGAACAAATCTTTCTTATCAAACCCACGTGACTGTCATATCTATCGGTCACACTGTGTAGCGCATACGGGTGAGAGTCATTGGGTTCCGAGACCCTCGCTCCTTGAGGAGGGATAACTTCCCTGATGGACCATTCTTAACTTCTGACATGACAAAGTACTTAGTAAGCTGTTTAGGCCGCACACCACTGACCCTCTAGTATTGCTAACAATTCGCAAGGTAGTGAAAGACCTCCGGTGTCGCCGCCGGGAGGTGCAAAGCTCATGCACAGCAGCACTTGCGCTCTAGCGTGCTCAGACAAAGCACTCGTAGAATTCCCTATCAACCCCACTTTCCCCCGCTTTCCGCCATCCATTAACATCGTCTGTCCCCCCCAAAAAAATCTCTCCAAAAATCATGAGTCTATCCTCGTTCCCAAATTCCGCCGGTACCGGAAATACCAACTGCTCCAATGTCCCCAGCAACCATAACACGATAGTAGCGGACGAAAAAGCGCAGATTTTAGCATGGCTATCTCCCTTGGAACCCCAAGCGCGTCACCAAGATATACGCACTAGACGTCTCAATGGAATTGGAGAGTGGGCTCTACGAACACGGGAGTTCCTGAATTGGCGGAATTGTGAAGACGCATCCGTGGATCCAACGCTATTTTTTTCTGGTGAGCCAGGGGTAGGAAAAACCTACATAAGGTATCGTGCGAAAAATAATCCTTGCTAAAACTTCTCCCGTTGCTGACTAGTCAAAAAAAAACAAGTTCTCTAGTAATAGATACATTGTCCGACCAAGTCGTTGGGAAAAACGAGGCCGTTTTCTATCTTTATTTCGACTTCCCAGCACAAGATGAGCAGACTCCGGCAAAAATGCTCGGTGGGCTACTCAAGCAAATTGTGGCTCGTTTGGCCAAGGTTCCGGAAGGAGTTGCGAAGGCATTCCGGCAATCAAGAGAAAACCCAAGCGGTGGAGGTCTTCGACTACCGGATATACTGATACTGTTACAAAAGGTTCTCAACTCCTTTGATCAGGTCTTTATCTGCACAGACGCACTGGATGAATGTCTAACAAAGCATCGCCCGGAGTTTCTTCGGTCACTCAGATGCCTCGTTCAAGGGTCACCAGGAACGCGGCTATTTTTCACCGGTCGGCCGCAGATCCAGGCCGAAATTATAAAGTGTACTTCCGAAAACGCAGCGACCGTACCCATTGTCACAAGCACGGAAGATATCAAAGCTTATCTAAGTCAGAAGCTGGAGGGGGATCCGTATCCCGAGGCAATGAGCAACGACCTGAAGGAAGATATCATGAAAACTATCCCGGAAAGGATATCCGAGATGTGTGTATCAGTAGTTCCATCAATAATTACCGATAGCTGACATTAGAGACTAGGTTCATACCGGTTGCCTTGAGCCTCGATTCAATCCTAGCAGAGGCTACAACCAACGGGAGAGAGGAGAGGCTGTGGGAAATTACAAACTGCGATGCACCGGGTGATGCGTATAGTGCGACACTGCAGCGAATAAGTAATTTGGGTGGGACAAAATCGCAGGTCGGAATGGCCACTTTAATGTGGATTTCACATTCGCAACGACCATTACACACTAATGAGCTCCGCGACGCTCTTGCAGTAGAAATAGGCTCCCCAGATCTAAATGCCGAGAATATCCTTCTGATACAAACAATATTAGGTTGCTGCCTCGGCCTCGTTACCGTGGATGAAGAGGCATCGACGGTTCGTTTAATCCACTTGACTCTGAAGGAGCACCTTTCCGCACAGCCGAAGCTTTTCCAGGAAGCTCATTCGACCATCGCCGAAACGTGCCTAACCTACCTAAGTTTTAACTCTGTCAAGAGCCTTCCCCTAGCACTTAATACCGCACCCCCGACTGTCCCCTTCCTCCAATATGCTTCGAGTTGCTGGGCAACCCATGCCCGCCAAGGAACTACGGAATGCGCAAAATCGCTCGCCCTCGATCTCCTAGATCAATACCCCAATCATATATCTGCAAAGCTACTCTTACTAAACGACAACCATTGGCCGTGGGAGCTTACTAGCGACAAGTGTCCGCAGGGATTTACCGGGCTTCATTGCCTAGCATACCTTGGCGTGACAGATCTCCTAAGTCCTTTGATAAAGATAAAATCTTGGGATGTCAATGGTAGAGATTTCACCGGTAGTACACCGCTCATCTGGGCTGCCCGGAGAGGACATAGGGACACGGTGGAGCGGTTGCTCGAGCTGAACGATATCGATGCTAACCGGCCAGATGATAGAGGACGAACGCCTCTTTTATGGGCTGCAAGGAAAAGGCACGAAGGAGTAGTGAAGTTGTTATTGGATAGAAAGGAGATTGATCCGAACACGACAGAATATGACGGAGAGTCACCTCTCTGGTTGGCTGCTTACATGGGGTACGAGGAAGTTGTGGAGTTGTTGATCGGTCGCCAAGGTATCAACCCCAACTTAGCGGGTAGGAACGGGCAAACGCCATTATGTCAGGCCGCTTATAGGGGACACGACGGGGTTGTCAAAATGTTACTGGGTCGCGAGGACATCAACCCCAATTTGGCCGACAACGACGGAGAAACGCCTCTCTGGTGGGCTGTTTTCAAGGGGCGTCATGAACTAGTAAAAGTGCTACTCAGCCGGCACGATGTCAACCCCAACTCGGAGGGTAGCGATGGAGAAACACCACTCTGGCGCGCTGTTATTGACGGGCGGCAGGAAATAGCAAAGTCATTACTCACCCGCCAAGACACCGATCCTAACAAAGCGCGCGACGATGGACAAACGCCCCTCTGCAAGGCCGCCGAAATAGGACACGAGGGAATTTTGAAGCTACTTCTCGACCGACAAGACATTGATATCAACGCAGGCGGCAATAGTGGGAGAACACCGCTCTGGCATGCGGTTACCGGGGGGCATGAAGGAATAGCAAGGGTTTTATTAGAGCGGTCAGACATTAACCCTAACCCTACTAATAGCGATGGGCAAACGCCCCTCCTCTGGGCCGCCGGAAAAGGACGTGCTGGGATGGTGGAGGTGTTGCTTGGTCGCGGGGATGTCAACCGCAATGCCGCTGATAGCAAAGGACGGACCCCACTCTCCCTCGCCGCTGAAGGTGGATATACGGCGGTAGTGAATTTTCTACTGGGGAACGTTGAACCTAACCTACCAGACGGCCCGAACCAACCAACTGAAGAATAAAACACAACCAAAGCTCCAAGTAGCCATCTCACACTCTGTATTTCTGGTGCGCGTGTGGCAATGGATTATCAGTCATCGAAAGTGTTTCCTCTGTCCGCTCACTTAACCTTACTTTCTCTTTCTCAAACTATCCTATCGAAAGAGAGCTATTTCCTTTTCCCTTATACTAAAGTCTCAACAAGTGGGGATATACAACAGTGCAATGAAGTAGGGCCCAGGGCCAAAGAAAAAATGACATTTCCTTACCCGGGATATTCCCCTCTACCCCTATACAAAGGGCCTCTTTTTTTCTATTTTTTCGTTTTTTCAATAATAAAACCGTAACCACGGAAAAAACTCTATTAGCTGGGAAAGCTTTGCAATCTATTTCCTGACATGAAAAGAAACCCCTATCACGCCATGTACTCGATTCGAGGAAGGAGCGGGGGGGGGACGATATTCGCTGTGAGAAGTGCCCGGAAATATAAAATGTAAAACACCGGGAGTATGATTGAATAAGAGGACCAATTACAACATAAGCAACACCCCCGGTTTCTAGATATCATCATCGTAGAACTGCTCAAGGGGATGTAGCGCGATTGGGTATTCTTAATGTCTGACGTGGGGAGTGGTCAGGAGGGTTCGTTTATAGCATTATGCCTGATACTGGCCGAAGATAATAATAAAATAGAGAATGAAAACCTAGCAAGACCAGATCTGCAGTAACGGATTATATTAGACATAAATGAAAACCTACTGCAGGTACCGGTCATATTCCTGACCAATCCTGCAGATAAACTCGAATCTCCGGAAGCGAATGGTATTTACTGCGCCGGCGTGGTGTTGTAAAATTTAATTATGCTTATAAAGTACGGTCTATTTAACAAGCCAACCAACAAACCAACCCATCCATCCCCTCCAGGAGATCAGGGGGAAAAAATACATTCTATATACCGGCATAGTACTTGTACACATCTTGTAAGCAATCAGCTACCGGTACGTCGCCACCCTCCGAAATCCAATTACCAGAAATCACCGCACGGTAGACTATCACAGAACGCCCCGCTCAACACCCATTACCGTAGCCTAAGCTACCCTTCAAGCTCCCGATCCAACAGCAGCTACGGGGGAAGTGTTGGATGTATATTCCGCAGTTGTGTAGTCAGGTCCGGGCAGGTAAGTACAGTAGGTATCATAGGGTTGAGAGGGGTATAATGCCACTCTTTAGCTATACTTCTTTCTAATACGTCGTTACGATCCCGCGGAGGGTTCATGCGTAACTAGTTTTTCCTGTTCGGTTCGGTTCGGTGGGGCCGACTAGAATAAGTGCGCTTGAGAGGGTGGTGAGTGTGTGGTTGGGGGCGTTGCCAAAGGTATGATGGTTCGAAATTGTGCGAGGGGGGGTGAGCCGTGAGCCTTTGTTCGCCGGTTTCTTCGCTTCATACTCAATCTTCAGCAGTAGAGAGAGGGTAGGGCATTTTCTCAGTTTTAGCTTTTTTCTTTCTTTTTTTCCTACTTCCGGGAGCTTGCGGTAAGTATGGTAAATTAAGTTCAGACCACGGGATAGCGATGATGGATAGGTAGAGTAGATGGCGAGGGTTTTGATTAGGTCTGTATCATGTACTATCACCCGGTAATTAATAATTGATAATCGATAATCCCCGCGGTGATTTTGTCGCCGGTGCTGGATATGAGCACTCCAGAGCCAGGAAGGTGACATATCAGGGAGGTCCTCCGAGCGGTACAATAGTGAATTAAGTTTAACGTTGTGTTATCCCGGCCGACTACCGGAATAAACCCCCCCCCCCCCCCCGCCCACCATACAATCCCATTGCCCCACTCCCGTCCCGTACCGGTAGAATCCCAAAGCATCCGGGATCCTGAAGATCAAATAAGAAGTCAAGATACCAGCCGCTCCAATAAACAGACCATGCAAACCACATCACAACCACCACCACCACCACCACCAACGACCCTCCCCCCACAACCCCCATACCACAACTCCCCAATAGCCCCAAGCCGAGCAAACATCCACATCAGGCGCGCAACCAGACAAATACCACCCAACAACCCAGTCCAGAATCGAAACCTCCGCCAAGAAATCTCCGAAAGCCCCACCCCCCGAAGGTCCACCGGGAGAGTCCAAACCTCAGCAGGCACGAGAGCCGCTTGGAGGAATACACGAGAATAAGTTCCCAGCAAACTGGGGGAAACGACGAATATTTATGAAAAAAAAAACCCCCCCCCCCGAGAGGGGGGCTATATAAGCAATTGAGTTATTCACGTCATGATTGGATCTCCTCGCAGAATTTCTCCGGTCCATCATGTCATAGATATTTTTCGAAGATGGCAAGGGCCGAGCGCTAGCTAGAGCAGATGCCACCCCCCTTTGTTTCGGGGCATTCTTTTTCCTTAGCGGGTGCTGCGATTTTCGGAAGATGCCAGTGCCGATGCGGCGCCGCTGGGTATATGATACAACTGTACTGTATATGCCGGGAGGTCATCCATAAGGGCTCACTCGTGTGCTATTATAGTTTGAAGGGTAGGTTGGTTTCGGTCGGGGGTGGAGGTTAGTTGATGGGATGGATGGACAGGGGTTTGGGAGGTCAAGGCTTTTTACCATCCTTGGCGTTAAACTTGGGAATACTCCTAATTACCTAACGTTTGTAAAAACGACTGCTATTGCATATGGGCAAAATCCTGAGGCTCCGGGCAGGATTTTGCCCATATGCAATAGCAGTCGTTTTTACAAACGTCAGGCAATTGGGAGTACAGTACTCGAGTATGAGTTTGCCTCCTGTTATCCCGATATGGAAGCGGCGAAATATACTATCTTCGTAGGTGGGAGGACGGATGTGCACTCCGGTAGTAAGGATTACTACAGTATGTACAATTTCTACCCCATCGAGACGGGCCCCAAGACATAAACCTCCATCTCCCACGGTACGACCATGGCTTCAGCCAGGCATGTGCGAACCTACTTCACTGGCTACAAGTCGTCCCTTATAGCAGACCGATTTGCACGGGGAAAGAAGTTAAACATCTGAAAAATCAATTCGAATCTACTAGCCGGCATAATCCGTTACGCCAGGTGAATTCCTACGAGGAATCCGAACCCCCGGACTATCCATCCGTAACAGCATTTTGTCCATTATAAAGAGGCTCATTATAGCGGAGTAAGTTACGAGCGTAATTACGGTACCGGCACTGGATCGATTGTATTCCGGTACGGCACAGCAGCACACCGCATTACCGGTGCTATGTATGATAGAACACTACTATATACTCGTGTCATACACGCCACAACTAATTCCACAAAACTCTAACTAAACAGTCTAATACTTTAGGCCCAGTAATGAGACAATCAGGCAGTGCAGGCACATAATCATTCTGCCCAGTGGGAAGTAGAGTAAATGTATAACTATCAGAAAGCTACTATAGCTCCCGACTACGCAATATGCGAATGATACATCCTAAACATTAGAACAGCAGATCCCACCCCAGCCAGGGCGGGGATATGGGAAGTATAGAAGGCAGTGCAAGCTACTGTATCGGCAGTAGGCTCAGAAGCTTGGTCAAGACACTCCCCACAAAAGCCCCGGTGATCAAGGAGGGGCAAGGAGAAAAGTGAAATATCACACCCGGAAAATAGAAAGCGGAGGAGATCCAGTGATGCTAAAAGTAACGGATTCTCGAAGGAATGGTTCATGACAATATATATCGTTTCAACCCACCGTGCTATAGAAGTGTGACGCCAAAGAATCCAATATCAGTGGCTTAAAGCTTGCCATCTCAAGCTTCCGCTAAGGTACCAGAGCTAAAGGGGATAATCCCCGGCATCTATATCGAGAACCGATACATGAGCGAGTACCTGTTGGCCAAAAGCCAGGCTACAACGGGTAGCATATATGAAAAAAAACTTGCGCTGGAAGAACCCGCTCGTCGATGTCTGGTCCAACGAGATTTCCTGGGAAACCTCTAGTACCTTTCGCAAATAAGGTCTATAGGTTGATAAAATCGATATTCCTTATGAATTTCATGGTATTGATGTCGCCGATAATGTGGATGCTATGATGTGTGTCGTGTGGGTCGTGGATTGAAAAAAAAGAAAGACGAACGCCCCCTCCCCTCTATCGACTTTCCCCGGGATACTAAAGACACTAACACTCTTCCAGCTGCGAAAAGGAAGTCCTGCACCCACCGGAGGAGGTGGATGACCGCAGTCATGGAGTGTCACTCAAAATATCGATGGGATAGGTTGAAATTAGTCTCTATATTACAAAGTCTCCCCAAAGCGGAACAAGAGAAGCGCCCGGAGAGGATCTTGGGCACGCCGAGAACTACCCGGCCAGCCGACTAGGGAAAAACAGTAACTATCATAATATTGCCATGCCAGTACTGAGAGTGAATAGTGTTGGGTGTCTGAGATTAGCCCCTAACCCACACCTATCAAATCCAATAGCCAAACCGATTCCAGCGAGGTTTTCACAGAAAAACTGCTCTTGGTGGAGCTATGATGCTTAAGATCAGCTGATCACTAATCCTATTAATCCGGTGAGTATTGCTTGACAAGAGCGAAGAGGGGGTTTCGCAAAAAAATTGAACACAGGTATAAATTTATGCCAAGGCGGTACTTCCCGTAAAGTCTCTACTACCCGAGTAGAAGTGGGGTACTAAGTATAAAAAAAAGGGTGAACCAGCGGTGTCAGTTTTCGGTGTCCGGGTCCATATGTGTTCCTTCCCCGAAATTGAGCACGCAATCTCTAGGCCCCAAGGCACACAAGCGGGGTTCACTTGCTGCATGCCAGGAGATGAGGTTGACGATACGAAAGTGCCTTTCATGAGAAACCAGATAAGCGCAGTCGATCTCCTGTACTGCTGAGACATTGCGAAATCTTGTGTCACCCCTATCCGTGTCTTAGACAGAGATGACTAAACTGCTACCTCAGTACGGTACTCTCCAAAGACTACCGGCATGACCACAGGCACGATCACATAGCTAATAGTCTATATAATACCGGCATCAGCTACGATCCGAAGTTCCCACATCCGCGAATCCACAGTGATTAACAAAGAGTTGCTCACTCACTAACCCATGCCCCAGAACCGACAGGGGCAGCAACGCAAAACTTTTCAATACCCCCAGCAATCCAGTCTAGGAGAAGATAAGTTAGGCGATAAGTTGGCGCACAACAAATCCCCCCAAACATCACCACGACCAAACCCCACAAACACCAACAAAGCATCGAAGGTGACCATCATCATAGCAGCCAAAACCATCCCCTCCCAGCAGGATAACAGCCCTACATCCAAACCTATACGAGTTATGGGGCGAGTATATTATAATACTGTAGGTCAAGTCCGCCTCCACCACTAAAAGCGGGGAGATGACGAAAAACGCATCACGAATCAAACTCTACCCTGTCTGTTATGGGCTCTGGGGGGGGGCAGGACCCACGTCAGGTACTGTACCGAGGTGATTATATTATTGAAACTATAATGTCCAAAAAAAGGTTAGCCAAGTAGCAAATACATCGAGCTCCTCGGTTGCACAGAAAGATGCCTTGCCGGATTGGGTGAGGTAGAGTTCTTGATTCCCTAGCTCGTGCTGCTCCCTGGAGTATCAGGAACGATCCCCGGTAAACGTGTTGGCGTGGAATTTTCTCGACGAGCAAGACTTTGGTTCGGGAGGAGTAGAGAATGCGTTTTGGATAGTAACCGCGGTCAGAAGTGTGTCCGACTACCGAATGCCCTAAGGATGTGACGGGGAAAAAAAAATTTGGTCCGTTTCAGCAAACTAGTTTCTTCTCTTCTCTACTCTACATAGACAAGCTTGGCCAGTCCCCAGAGAGATCAAACAACCGGAGCCTCTCCGCTCAGTACCATGCATCACACCCCCCCCCCCCCCATCCCAGGGTGTCTCCAGATATTAATACCTCGAATATCCCTCTGACACACGGGCTCCCGGGACCGCCGCCCAGGCCTCATTGCAGTCGATGCCTCCGCGTCAAGTGCCCACCTTATTTCCCTCCGCTTCGTAATACCTTTGCCCCTCGATCTAGCCCTTCCCAGATACTTTGTCCCGGCATTGCTGAAACATGCTCAATCCACCCAAGCTTCATACCAAGTCAGCGACCTTCTGTTTGAAAACTCTATTCTGTGCGGTACCACGGCTAGACCCCCCCCTCCCTAATCAGCGCCTTGGCATTGGGAAGCCAACACGCCCACCGTAGAATAACCGAATAAGCAGAATCTCTCATTCCCAAACCACTTAAGCATTACAAATAAAATATCTCTGTTGGGATACTTCTAGGCTACTGCTACCCACCGGCGGTCGATCGTCGCCAGGACCTACTTGCAAAGATTGTCCGCAAGGATCTATTGGGCTACAATGTCTGGCACACCCCGGGCTCAGTGAACCTCTAACTCCTCTGATTGGGACGGCAGAGGTTCCTCGGTAGGTACAGTGCGCTTTATTTAAGCCGTTCGGACAGGGTGTGCAGACGCGGTGAAGGAGAAAAGCGAGTCCAGAGATGCCGAAGCCGACAGAAAGGAGGGAGGGAGAGAGGATTGTGAGCGGGTGCATCTTTCATTAGCTGGGCAGGAAGGCAGAGAAGTAGCAGCAGTCAGGATCTAGCTTGCACGTGAAAGTGGTTGAATGCAATATCTGACAAGGAATGGCACATGCCATTTTCTCGAACAAAACTCGTAGGCCGCGGGATGGTGAATCTAATACCTGGCGAGAGGATATCAAGTCCAATACCATTTCCGGTGACCAGCAAACCCCGCCATCTTGGCTTGCTTCATCCGGCAATGAATGGAGAGCGAGTATCTGGTCCGCACGAGGAGATGTTAGTCCAAACTTGGGAAGCCATAATAGAATAAGACTACTCTTATCGCCGCTAAGAAGGGACGTGAGGGAGTAGTAGGGGTTATATTGGCCTGGAAGGTTGTCAACCCCAACTTAAGAGACAGTGGCGGAGCACTGTTACTAGGGTGCGTAGCTCCGAGTGGATATGACGAAGGAGCAGCGCTATCACTGGTTCGGGAAGACCAGAGGTTAATATTCGTGGCTATTCTGGAAAAAACACCCCTACCCTGGGGTGCTTTCCGGGCACTCAAGTTTCCATATCAAGCACATCTAGTAATTGTGAATCTCTTGCTAATATACGGAGGGAGGCAGTGACCCCGCGTTACAGGTTCCAAGACGGGAGTGCTTTGCGGGACACCTGTATCTGAATTACAGTTGCTCCCTCCATCTTTCGCATCTGGCCGATGGCTGACATTTCCACTTCGGATATCGTGCCAGAGAGCACTAGAAGGGTTGAGAAAAAATAGAAGAGTCCTGTACTACAGCAGTCTGTTTTCATAGTGAAACTCCCACCCAATCAGGCTATCCCTTGCATTGTTTCGTTCCATGTATTTTTGCAGTCGATGATCTCGCACTCAAGTCCTATTTCCCGCTAATTCCCCCTCTTAGTGCTTTAACCTAGTTCACTCTAACAGCTAGGCAGTTCGACTCACAAGCTCAAAAACAAGCACCCCTCCCCCCCTCTCCCTCGCCCTAGCCACAAAGGTTTTAAAAAAGAAACGTGAGGGATGGGAGACAAATGGTTGGTTTGGCTATTGAAGCAATAGGAAAAAAAGAACCACCGCTTGGCACATTATCCTTGTGGTGCCGTTGGGAGTGGAGAGCCTCCGCCTCTGTGCCGGGACCTGAGATATGTCATGATGTTCAGCCTGCGGGCCAGTGACTATGAAGCAGTCGCCAGGCTAGCACTTGGCATTAAAAGTAAGATTTTATGCATCTAGTAAGTATGTAAGATAGCGGGCTTGAGCCTGGTGGAGCGGGGTTTGCCAGATACGGCGACAGACAGTTCAACGGTCAGCAAGAGAGGAGGAGAATGCGGAAATATGTACCGCCACAGGTATTCAAACCACCAATTATGAAGCATACCCCTCTATGAGGATGTCGAGAGAAGAGGAGAGCAATCTAGACACCACGGCACCCGCCGTCCCTCTTTTCGAGCAGTAATTGAAATGGCGTTCCCCCGCATGCAATACATCCCAAAAATTGTTAATTCCCTCACCGACACAGTCCTTGTATAATGGCGTTTACCCCAAAGACCAATAGAAAGGGGTACTCGAAGCATGATACGTAACTTAAGCTAATACCACTGGGCCAGTCCCCCCAACACTAGGCATCGGCCCATCAAAAGTGTCAGTAACCTCAGGAGTAGCCGCAAGTCTCATGAACAGTAAAATTCGCTCCCAACTAGCCCCGAAGTCACATACTATTCCCTGCAGTGGCGAAAGTGCCGAACCCCCCGAGCCCCAATAATTACCGGTGAGCACGGTGGGAATAGCGGTAGTCCGATCCAGCGTTGCGATGGTCTATCACAGCTGACCCCCGAAACCGGCAGTACAACCTCAGAGTGCCCATAGACGTCCAGGGACGTCCAGGATGTCAAGGCGTGGTTTTCAACTATACAGTGCTCAAATCGCCAGATTGGAGCAACTTTTTCGAGATCAGTAATACCGTGAGAGGATCACAACCCCCAATCCGACGAGTTGAACAGAGGACCCAGCTAACGAGGGAAACCCAGCCGGTTTCGGGCAGTGTCTCTGCCAGGCCCTCGCCGTAGTTGATGTTCCGCTACCCCATACCATCCCATTTGATAGCACATCCGAGTCCCGATTGAGCCCAAACAGTGCCACTAACTAGTATTTACCCAGCGTAGGGGGATTCGGCACGATCACCACTGTGGGTGATACAGGCTACCAGTGCTTGTACTTGAGTACAGTACCGTAAAAACTCTTGCGATCCGCTACCCCCGTCAACCCAGGACAGGCTTAGTTTGACAAGTTAACGGAATTGCGTATCCCAGTTAATGAGATCCAACACGTCCCGGAGGCTGATCCCATGCCGTGTCGGGAAAGTGCTAGCCCTTCTCAAGACCTTTCAAACCCGGAGATTAGAGGCGGTCCGAGATAGTGAATCTCAAGACTTCTCACGGTTCCGCGTGTATTCGCACCTGTAACACTCAGTAATTAAGGCACAAGTACCACACCCGGGCGAACATGGCTTCCAGCAGAAGATTTCCGGCATGTGCGCAGGTATATTAGTTAATCCGTCCAATAAACTAATCCTTTATACCGGCATTGTTTTACTTTCGGTACCCCAACTCCAGACGAACAAGGTTTTCCCACATACCCTCCCTCCCTCCCAGTTCGTTGGTTGACCCATGCTCTAAAACTATGATACGGTATGGACTCCGGGAATTGGCTCTGTTCGATTGGCGTTGGTAGAAAGGTGGGGAGGGGAAGGCCAGTACACCGCGAGCGCGGATCAATGATTTTCCGGGGACTTGTCGCACTAGTTAACACTACTGACACCGTCTTGTGGAGAGGAGACTCGGCACCTACCTTGTCCTGTTTAGAGTAAACTAAGGTACACTTTGCTTACGATTTCTTGCTTCCTGTATGCATATCCGGTCAGTTGGTGTGATTGAGAAGTGCGGAACCCCGTGGTGGGCTGCGGTACTGTAGTTAGAGTTCCCCCTGCGAGGAGATTTTGGGATGACATCTAATTACCGTGCTGTAAAGTCCGAAAATTAAGGGAATTCAGGGCCGGTAGGCTGCTAGTCGTATACACTGACTAGATCCCACAGATAACACCGAACCTCATTCCTCCAATATCCATTGGGCACATAGCTGTGATATCTTTGACAAAGTGACCAAGTTAGCAAGGCACCCCCAGGGTTCACAGATGAAGCCTCTGCTAGCCCACGTCGTATAGGCACCTGCTTCTAAAAAACCCCCGGGGGCAGTGCCTTATGGATGTCTCTAGAGAAGAGGGCTTTTTCGATTGAACCGCGCAGGCATCCGAATTTCCGAAGCCCAGATCCCTCTCATAACCATCATCCGCAGAACTAGATAACGTAATTCCAGACACTCTACTCCTAGGTGACCCAGTAGACTTCCCACCGTAATTCCTAACACAACGTTCCAGGACAATATTCTGGCCGACCGTTTAGGACACAGCTGCTAACTTCAGCCTAATTCAGCATAACCTACGATATTCAATTCAGTACCCAAGCCATCCGAGACATCATCATTGAACAACCTCCGTAACATGTGATAATCCCTGAAGACCCCCTAAACTCCTCTCCTTTCGCTATTCCCAAACCATCGGAGCCGAAAGTAAGTACCATGACACGGCGAACGTGCGCCATACCCACCACCCAAGCGAGCTCCCGCGTAATTTCTCACCATTGCCGCACCTTTCTCCGCCTCCGCCAGGAACACGCTTTGCCCCTTCTCTCATAATCACTCAACCTTAATCGATCCCTCCCTCCCCTTCTCCGGCACCGGTACATAGTCTGCCTCCGCATTGCTCATCGGCAGGATCACCCGAAGTTCGGTTGACGTAAGATCTACCGCTTCGGGAGGGGCAAGAAAAGCAAGCAAAAAGGCTACGGAGGTTGCATGGTGGGGGGGGGGGGGGGGGAGAGGAGGCGGAAGGGACGGCGAGCAGTGCTCTGTT
>Ga0307509_10001933_pt1 | contig 34212 bp, 48 predicted proteins | sample 10_EM_MG_FD_202245 | JGI IMG/M metagenome (GOLD analysis project Ga0307509, IMG submission 202245) | Populus trichocarpa ectomycorrhiza microbial communities from riparian zone in the Pacific Northwest, United States - 10_EM | ecosystem: Host-associated > Plants > Roots > Unclassified | place...
TGTTCTGAGCAACCAGCGATAGTGTATGACAAGCGCGTGGACGGTGGTTGAGATGAGCTATCGCTTGCCGACATCGTGGTCGTGAGCAATTGGGTTATCAATAAATAGCATTTGTGAGGGAGTGATGTGGGATTACATATTTGGATCACCAGAATGAGATGGTACGAGCCGCCGTGAAGCTTCCTCCCTAGCAACAGCGTGACCCCACCGCGACGACACAGCAGCTCAATGTGGGGATAACTTAAACAAGTCATTGCTTTAACCGAGAGCCATACACGCACATGCTACAGGTCTGACGGGAACACGCAACAGGAAAAAGACAAAAAGAAATAATAAGAAGGGAAACGCAGAGCATTGATAGGTGGTGAATGTATGGCACAAAAGGATACGGGTTGGCGTTCGGGATGATACTGAGATGGTAATTATGTACAAGGCGGAGCGAAACCAGAAGTATCCGGGGCGGTAAGTGTGACGGTAGATCATGCGTGTGCGTGAGACGGGTTCGCAAAAACCGGGGGTGGTCGCGCTTGTGTCTCGCGCGGCGGTTTGACGCGGAACTCGCTAAAGATGGGGATATGACTGACAGACACTGTTGTTAGTCATATGTTTACATCGACAAGAAAAGTATGACGTACTCGGAGGGATTGTGAGCATCCGGAAATCCGACCACTTTCTCCAAGTAACCGCGATCCACCTCGCTCAGCACGGCGTTAACGGACAGTGTCGCAGTCGAGTACCAGATATAGTCGATCGCGCCGTGGAAGCTTGGTGTATAGTTTGTGAGGGGAAGCTCGCCGATGCCCGCATACGCGCTCTTCAGCCCCAATCGATGCCGCAAACCGTCACCTGTATACCTGCCATATGAGTGCGACAAGAAGTCCGGGTGATCCCCTGCGAGTGTGCCGTTCGTGAGGAACTCATATACGCCGCTACCAGGGACAGAGTTGTAGTCTCCACTGATAATGATCGGGATCTTCGTTCCGTCCGAATATGTTGGTGGTGGCTTCATCGATGATCCATCGGACGGTGGGCGCGGCGGAAGTTTGGCAAAGTTATTCGCGACCTTCTCGACCTCGTCAACGAGCAGCGCCACTTGCACTAGCTTGACATCGCTGTACTTCGGATCCCAGCAAATATGCCCATTTGCGATGACGTGCCGCGAACCCGTCTCGATGTTTTCAAAAAGGCAGATGACAGCGATGTCGCTCCGAATCAATACTCGATTGAACATATCATCTGTCTTCTTGAAATCGGGCCGCTGCATGGCCACTGTACTGAATTCGAGGGGGTGTTGTTCCACCAGCTGGTACCTGTCACATCCGTCTGGGTACCGCAAAGGAAGACTGAATGGGGTATACGTACTTGGACTTGTTGAAGAAAACTGCACATCCATCTACCAACCTGCGATCCGCCTCGTTCATTGTCTTGTAGCGAGACTTGGGATAATACACCCCCTCGTATCCGGCATTCCCGAGCTTAGGAACGAAATACTCCTCGTATTGTGCCGTTTGAACCTCCTGCAGACACAAGAAGTCTGCGTGGTGCTTGAGGAGCTCGGCCATGATGCGATCACGACGATAGCTCCATTCCAGCGCCCAAGAGGGTGTGTATCCATACAACCGTTCTGTGGCGTACATCTCGCATAGGATATTGAAACACAAGACACTGAACACTTCTACATTCGGATCTTCAAGGAGTCCATCGCGTTCCCCTGGCGCTAAGAGGTCGCGCAAAGAACGTGGTGGTGGCGGCGCAGGAATCGGGCATGAGTCGCGCAGGAAAGAGATGAGGGCCGGAGTACCCTCCTTCTGGACGATCCCCTTGAGCGACGGCTCGAGCGGATTTCCCTCGATGCCGAGTGTTTGCAGCTGGTGCAAGGTGCCAAGCTCTGGTGGAATCGTGGCAATATGATTGTCGAAGAGGTAAAGCTCCTTGAGCTTGGTGAGCATACCCAATTCTGGAGGGAGTGTTTGGAGGTTGTTTCCCGAGAGGTCAAGAAGCTCGAGATGCCGTAACCTGGCAATCTCCGGCGGAATAGCTGTGAGCGCGTTGTGGTTGAGGTAGAGGTTGATGAGGAAAGTAAAAGAGAAAAGGCCAGATGTGGGAGGGAGGTGCTTTATGTGTACACCACCCATGTCGAGTGAGCTCCAACTATTCTCAGGGGGTTTGGCAGCAGTTGGACGGGGAGCCTCTGCAACGGGTGCCACCGTTGACGAGGGATGGTTGACAGCGGAGCTAATGCCGTTTGTGGAGGGCTCAGCACTCGGGCTTGGACTGAGCCCATTCTCTACGCCATCGGAGTCTTTCGTTACTGTTTCGGGTGGTGGCTTATTGGGATTTGTGATGGGAATTGCGGACTTTGTTATGGTGCGAGAGGCCATGGCGCTGGCGCGAGCGCGATGATGAGGGGACCGAGAGGCACGAATCATCTGCAGAAAAGAGAAATATTGACTCGAAAAAGGGGCCTATGATGCGAGGAAATAAAGACGCACCTCGCATTTGAGTAACTGCTGCTGCCAATGGGGTGTGATGATTTGACTGGAGGCGCTCCCCGGTGAACCCTGCCCGACGCCGAGGGTTTGACCAAGAACGTTGACGGAGACACCTCCATTCGAAGGTGGAGAGGGATAATGTGAGATGGAGTTCTGGTGGTGGTGAAGGGATTGCATGTGATGAGGCATTGTGCCGTTTGTGTAGAGGGGATAACCGGGGGAAGGTGGGGGTGGACCATAGGGATGGGTTGGACGAGCCCATGGCGATGGGTCCGGATGTGTTGAGGAGAGCTTGTGGGCGATGCCCGGGGATTGCTGAGGATAGTACATTGCATTGGCGGGTGGCCTGACAGACTGGAGATGAGTGGCGGAATTGCAAGATGAAAATGACTGATCCTGACAAAAACCTGAAATGAGAGCAAAGATATGAATAGAATGGGGTGTGCAAAGGAGAGAAACGCACCAAGCAAGAGAGACAGTTTATGTTGGTCGGTAGAATACAGTTAATACAGTAACACAAGCCAAGCACGACCAACTTTCCTTTTCGTTTAGAGAAATTGTCACGCTCGTTTGGTCACAACCGTGACATCCCAATCAGATTTGTCATCATTCGGTACTGATATCTCATCATTACTTTACCAGCGTACTGTTCGCCTTTCCTCCAAAATATAAAGCACCCCCACCCTCCGCTCTTTCCAACCCCCCATCATCTTCTCTTTACCACCTCAAGACAATGGCTGTATACCAGGCTACCGTATCTGCACCTGTTAATATCGCTTGCATAAAGTGGGACATCTTGTTCTCTTGTTTCCCCAATGTCATCTCATGCCTCATCTCACCACCGTAGATACTGGGGAAAGCGCGACACCAAGCTCATTCTCCCTACAAACTCCTCCCTCTCTGTTACACTTGATCAGGATCATCTTCGCTCGACTACCACTTCGCGCGCAGACCCTTCCTTCGACAAGGACAGGCTATGGCTCAACGGGAAGGAAGAATCCATTGAGGCCGGAGGACGCCTTGTGACCTGTATTTCAGAAATGAAGCGCCTACGTGCAGAGGTCGAAGCGCAGAGCCCTACCGCACCGAAGGTATACACTCTATTTACTTTTCGCTTCCGCACAGGCCTTCTCATCCGACTTCGCTTCCGTCCCGTAGCTTTCCACTTTCCCGGTGCATATCGCTTCTCGTAACAACTTCCCCACAGCAGCAGGCCTCGCATCCTCCGCCTCTGGCTTCGCTGCCCTCGTCGCATCCCTCGCAGCGCTCTACGAACTCCCCGCAACTCCCTCCCAACTTTCCGTCATTTCCCGTCAGGGCTCTGGCTCTGCCTGCCGCTCACTCTTCGGTGGTTATGTCGCGTGGGAGATGGGATCCGCACCTGATGGTTCTGACTCCCTGGCAGTCGAGGTTGCACCCCGCGAGCACTGGCCAGACATTCATGCCCTCATCTGTGTCGTCTCAGATGACAAGAAGGGCACATCATCCACATCTGGCATGCAACGCACCGTCGAAACCTCTACCCTGCTCCAGCATCGTATTGCTCACGTAGTCCCCGCTCGCATGGATGCAATCAAAGACGCTATTTTGCGCCGCGATTTCACGACCTTTGCTCGCATCACGATGCAGGATTCAAACCAATTCCACGCCGTTGCTCTCGACACTGATCCACCCATCTTTTACCTTAACGACGTCTCGCGTGCCATAATCGCGATCATAACGGAATACAACCGTGCCGCTGGCGCCATCAAAGCTGCCTATACCTATGATGCCGGTCCGAACGCGGTCATCTACGCTCCCAAGGAGAACGTCAAGGAGATAGCTGAACTGCTGTTGCGCTACTTCCCCCAGACCGAGCCGTTCCCGGATACATTTGCGCTCGGGGTGGATAACCAGGGTAGGCTACCGGATGGCTTCAACGAGAAGGTGGCGAAGCCATTCCCTGTGGCAAGTGTGAAGGGATTCATCCATACGCGTGTGGGAGATGGGCCGCGAAAACTGGGCGATGAGGAGACACTACTTGGATCAAACGGTCTACCGACGTTCTTGGCTTAATTTTCGATGTAATCTTCCTGCTATGTATTGTGTAGAATGTGCCTACCGAATAGACTGTACAGACTACGCCGCGAACGTGATGATAACAGCATGCACGTGATGAGACCATTCGTGTTCAGTGCCGAGCAACTCGATATGACCTGTCTTGGATATGTATCTAACCCGTCAGGCTACGACGATTTTGACCGGTGTGTTGTGCTACCCATAGAAATATGCATCGCGCCTTGAGAATAGCCTCTTGCGCCACTCGCCATTCGTCGCCACTCCTACGATTCAGCTCAACTGCTCGTCAAACGACTTCTCCCACTCTTGGCAAGCGGATTTGTGCTCGCCTCTCGTCTACGGACTCCACATCTGCGGCTAAAAGTAGCCCCCCGAAAAGTGAGGCCAGCGCACCCAAGCACAAGTTCTCGTCTGTCCATCCCCTCCCGAAGCCGCCCCTAGCCCCGAAAGGCACACCCCTGACCATCAGCACGGGCGATGTCGAGAAGTACATACAGCCGTTGTACTCGCGAGGATGGGGGCTTTCCCCGATCCTACCCAACGGGAACGGCATCCCCGTATTGCGCAAGCGCTTCGATTTTGCGAGCGCGCAGGCGCTGGAAACGTTCATGGTAGCTCTCAGCGAGTACGAGGAGAGGAAACAGGTCCGTCCGTTCGGTGTAATGATGTTTACGTTTAGGGATAACTAACACCCCCTTCCTCCGAACCTTTCAGCACCACGCAAATACGAACGTGATCGGGGGTCAACACGCCGTCCTCGTCAGCACGTGGACGCACGTCGCCCGGGGGCCGAATGCGGACGTCCAGGATAAGGAGTCCACGACGCAGGGCGTGACCGCGCGCGACATTCGCCTCGCATATGTTATCGAAAAGTTGTTCGAGAATGCGCTGGCTGCGACTGGGGGAGAGTATGTCGTCCGCTTGCGCCCCGAGGCCGACCGGCCGAAAACGGTGGAGGAGCTGGACGGTTATAGCTAAGTTTTCTCCGATCAACCCGGTCCCGTAGAATAGATATTCGGAAGACGGGGGAGAGGGTGCACATCTGTTTCAACTTTTGTGGCTCGTTCTTTCTCGATCATCAAGCAATCTGTCGAGCGGCGTTGTACAATTTCTCTGAGCCGAAGCGAGATAGATACCGCTCCATAGGCCGCATTTTCGATGGTATATTATTTGACACCGTCGCATTAAATATCAAGTCGAGTAGGGCCATGTGCACCGAACAATGCGTGTCAGTAAGTACGGTCAGGATCAGAGCGAGCCCATAGTGGTAGGGCACAAGGTGCATGCATGCAGATGCACAGCATTTGGGCCCATTACGGGCCGCAGCACCGAGACAGGTCGATGCACACTTCGACACACCATGACACGCTACACGAACGTCGGTCTTAAAAGGACATATCTACAGGCTAGCTTCGACGCAAGTGATGATCGAATCTCTTCGAACCTTGCATCAACATCTTCTCTGCCCTCACCAGACGTGACTCCGTCTCGCACATCGAATGGAACCGGCGCTGCCAGCGATGCACCGGCAGAGTCCAGACAAAAACGCCGCAGAAAGAGCAAGAGGAACTCCGAAGGAAAGGTGGCGGAGGGATCTGGTCCCGCTGCCGATGCTGGAGATGAAAGCGGGAAGAACCCGCGAGCTACGAAGAGCGAAAAGGCGAAGAAGGCCCTTGCTAAACTAAAGGCCAAGGAAAGGGCCAAGCGAGTCAAGAGTGCGTATTCTCTCCCTCTTTTTTTTCGGTTTTATATGAGTTGATCGACCAATTCGGTGACGGCGATGATACTCTCGAACCCACGCACCTAACAGCCGTTGCGGATAGAGCCACATCGACCAAAGCGCGGCGGCTGAAACGCATAGCGGAACGACACGCGCACACGACGTGCTTCGCATGTCGCGAGGTCGGACACTCTGCCAGGGACTGTCCGACCGTCACACAGCCCGAGGGCGACGGCGACGGCGGTAAAACGAAACCCGGGACGGGTGCGGCCGTGGTCGGCATCTGCTATCGTTGCGGCTCGCGAAAACACACCCTCGCGCGGTGTCGCAAGCAGCCGGACCAGCCGGACGACCCCTTGCCCTTCGCGTCGTGCTTCGTGTGTTCGGGACGCGGCCATCTCGCGGGCTCGTGTCCGAAGAATAACGGCAAGGGCGTCTACCCGAACGGAGGCGCGTGCAAACTGTGCGGTGAAACGACGCACCTCGCCAGAGATTGCTCGCTACGCAAAATAGGTCGGCACTACTTTCCTCCTTCTCTCTTCCACATTACCTTTTTTTTCGAAACTGATTCGGCGAAATTCGCATTATTTTTTCTTTTTATGTCTTTGCTGACGAATAGGTGGACCGATGGAGGGAAGTGCCGTGGAGGCGTTGTTGGGTACGGGTCGTGAGGCTGGCGCTGACGAGGACGACTTCCATGCGATTCGACGAAAAAATGTCGAAATGGACCGAGACGAACGAGGGGAGGAGCGAACGCGGAAAGAAGCCAAGGTGCGGGCGGGGGCACTCACTGGGGTCGTCAAAGCGTTTGGTAAGGCTCCTGCGATGCCAAAAAAAGTGGTGCACTTTTGAAAGACGCATCAGTTACTCTATGAAATGTACGATGTCGTCGTGCGTCCCGTCACGATCCGCGAGTATACATACCTCACGCGGCGGTGACATGCCATGTGACTGGTGGGATCATGCGGAACACACACGAAGACCTCACGGGATATCTAGCCTTGTCATGCGACAACTAAAGGGATTTGTGGTCGTGCTCGGGTCGTGCCTATCGCCTATCAACATATCAAACACCGAATAGGACACGTACTCTACTCACTTCAAGTGTCAAACACGTGAACGCAACTCACGATATATTAAAAACAGCTAAGATACTACCCAACAAAGGAGTGGAAGTGAACGAGACAACCCACAAACGAACGTTAAGAACCGGGAAGGGTATCAGACGTAGTCTCCGTTACTGACCGGTAAATCACCCGTTGCCAAGTAGACTAGCTGGGAGCAAAGTTTGTAATCGAACCGAGTGCACGTAGAACAACATCACCCACAAAGGAATGACCGGGTCGGGCCTTGTTCGAAAGCTGTGGGAGAAAACTTCGGCGTAGGGATTACCGCAGAGCAATCGATCATATTGCTAGTGTTCTGTCCGGTGACAGCAAGCTTGGCCATGGCATCCCTGAAGGCATCCGCCATTTTAGTTTGATTGTTGATAAATGACTGCCACGTGGATTGTGTACGAGGATCTAATCAACATACGTGAGCACCAGCTCTTTCGCTAGCAGACATGGAAGACACCAGCCTCGAGCAAGCGCGGTATCAGAATTGATACGTATCCGAGAAAAGTTGTTTGAAACTCCAGTGGGGCATGTCGCGTTGGCTTGTACCTCAGCAAAGAATTGTGTGTCGAACTTGTTAGGGGTACAATCAAATTGTGCACCGGGCTGTATGAACGTGGAGGTAGCAATCGAGTGACTATTGGGAGAACCGTGAGCCAGATGGCCATTGAAAAAGGGACACACTAACGAGGCTAGAAGGGCAACTACCTCGTCAGGGCTGAACCCAGTGTCATTAAAGCGGTTCAAAACAACGTCGGCCGAGTCAGATGGGTCAGGAATCATGCTGGGATCAGCAGACATTGTCGCGTTGGGACGACCGAGGAGAAATTGCAAGCGGGGAGCACCGGGACAGTTGCCGATGCCAACGGCGGCAGCAAGTTGGATACTGCAAGAAGGGGCGAATCAGAACTGCACGGCTGCGGAATGGACCAAATCCCACATATCGCCGGCAGAAACGTCAACGCCAGTGTTCTTAGGACGGGACTGCGAGAGAACGTTCTCCAGCGCCTGAATAATGCCGCCGAGGTTGGTATTAGCGCCATTTTTCAGTTCGGTGTCATTGAAAATCATTATGGAGCCATCAGCACCTCCACCACTGTGTTGCGGGATTATGAGCTTTTTTGTGTAAGGCAAGTAATGGAGGAGCATACCCAGAGGAGGAGCTCTCGGAAAAGCCGATGGCATCGTGGAAAGCGAGACGAAGGGACTGACGAACTCTCCCGTTACATTGCCGGCCAGCGAAAAGGTCCGAGCTGCTCTGGAGGCTGTCGATGATTGGGTACAACTCACAACAGTGCGAGTCGACATCTTTGGGGCAAGGACTTCGGCGAGCCAAGGTAGCTGTGTGTACTTGATTAAACCCATCTCGAAGTTATTTGGGGGTTCATGGAGAAATACCGCTAGTCCCACAGACTGAAGCAAATACGACGAGGACCGTAAGTCTGATATTCTTGCACAACATTGCGAGAGTGGTGGGCCAAATGATTTTGCGAGGACCAGAAGACGAGGAAGCCCCATTGCTTGCCAACACGAATTCGGCCTATATATGCCAGAAAGATCGTGCTTGTGGGAGAGATGGTGGAAGGGATGGAATTCACTGGCACCTGTCGCAATGTAAGCCAGCCGGCGTTCTCGACCGGTTGATGCTATCAACGGAGCCGAAGTAAGTCAACTTGAACCACCTTTCGTAATACTTCTTAAGCTATGGAGAGTCGATACATGTGAAGACTGGGGCTAATTTCGGTGGTCAAACCTCCACGTAGACATGCCGACCGCAGCTTAACAAGCCGAGAGGCTGGAGCCCAGAACATAGCGTTTAGCTCCATCGAACATCGAGAGTGGTGTGGAAAATTTTATGCTGACATCGTAGTCAAGACCGTGTGATAGGCGATGCCTAGCTTCAATTGAATGAGAACAACTAGGATGTGAGCGAGCTACAGTATGCTTAAAGTTTCAATCTGACCCATCAATTATTAGGAATGTATGGTAGACAGGTCACTGCATCTGTCAGCAGCAAAAATAGAACGGAATAACCACCTGAGTTCACACCCAGGCCGGCGACGCATGACCAGCAGCTAACCAAACACCCTCAGGTTGGTAAAGGATGGTCCATTTTATGATCAACTAGAGTAGAGTTACCGTGCTGGCCCTGACCAAAGTCATCTACAGTACAAACCTGATCATGATGGACACTGTCAGGATCCTTGTCAACAACCCATCAATTTGGTACATGCTGCTCAGCAGGTGACAACCCATCACCAGACTGACGAAGGTTGGCCAGATTTTGGTCAGTGTGGGTCTACGCTCAGCGTGTGACCATCGATTTCCAGATTTTGGTTAACATGGTACCATTTAAGGCTGTAGCCTCGGAATCGAACGTTTTCAACCACGTGATGGTCTGCGCCTGACTAGCCTCTCCGAGTTGTTCTGCCTTGCTCGCCTCGCCTTCAAACCCTCCCTTCAAGTTGTTACTGCCTGATCGACACCTTTCCTTGTTGGGAATCATCCTGACACGTGCCCGAGGGCATCCCCGAGTGTTTAGTAACATCGCCCCATATGTGTAGTATCCGCGTTGATATATAGTCTTCAGAGATGAATAACAGACCGCAGGAGAGTGGGACTTCCCGCTCCATTACCCCGTGTGCTCATTTACCTATTCACACACGCTATCCTCTTCACCTAAGAAGATTCCTCGAACAAAACAAGACTCGCCCCTTGTCGCACCCCAATCCTCATGGCCAAAGACTCACAGATCACCCACATCCAGGCATCGACACTGGTAATATCCGCTCCTACACACACCCTTCAAAACTGAAACGAGCCCAAGAACATCAAAATCGGAGTTATGGTCCAAACAGGCACACTCGGCCCGCTCTCCGACTGGCAATACCCTTGGGTCTAGCAACGCCAACTTTATTTACTTCAGACCAGGCACTGGTGCACTGGTGACACCAAGAGTCATTGATCGGGCGATCAGGCTAGATCAGGCATGACCAGTCGCTGATCACCCTGTTACGTCTTTGCTGATGACATATCTCTCATGGCGGTGACATGTCATGAGACTGGTGGGATCATGCGGGACACCTGGAGACCTCACTGGATATCTAGCCTTAGCACTGCCTTATCATGCGACAACTAATGATTTGTGGTCGTGCTCTGGACGTGCCTATCGCCCATCAGCACCGAATAGGACACGCACTCGACTTACTTCGAGTATCAGACACGTGAGAATAACTCGCAATATATTAACAAGGGCTAAGATACCACACAACAAAAAGAGTGGAAGTGAACGAGATAGCCTAGTAATGAACGTTAAGAACCAGAAGAGTCCGACAAGGAGAGCGTAGGGTTCGATGGATTACAGAGATGAGTCCAACATAGAAAGCAACTGGGTATAAATTGACCGCCGTTTGAATCAATGCGGTGACGTAGTCTGACCAATTGACGAACATGCCGTCAAGTAAAATGAGAAATCACTCGTTGCGATGTAGACTAGCTGGGAAGCAAAACTTGTAATCGAACCAATTGCACCTAGAACAACCTTACTCACAAAGGAATGGCAGGGTAAGGACTGTTAAAAGCTGTGGGAAGGAAAATTGGCATGCTACTGTAATGGACGAAGTGATCAGCAACACACTTGGCGCAAACAAGGGAGACAGTACAGCCTGGTCAATGTCTGCGTCGGTGAAGTCCATGTGGGGGATCACTGCAGTGATTCACTTCGGCTGAGGGATCACCGCAGAGCAATCGATCATTTTGCTAGTGTCCTGGCCGGTGACAGCCAGCCTGGCCATGGCATCACTAAAGGCCTTCACCATTCCAGATTGATGATTGATGAAAAACCGCCAAATGGATGCTGTGCGAGGATCTAATTAACACAGGTGAGCACCAGCCGTTTCGCTAGCAGACATGAAAGACACCAGCCTTGAGCAAGCGCGGTATCAGAATTGATACGTATCTTTAATGCGTCTGGAAGGGCGCACTGCGTTCGGTTTTGTACCTCAGCATAGAATCGTGTGTCGAACTTGCTAGGGGTACAATCAAATTGTGCACCGGGCTTTATGAACGTGGAGGTAGCGATCGAGTGACTATAGGAAGAACCGTGAGCTAGACGGCCATTGAAAATGGGACACACTAACGAGGCTAGAAGGGCAACTACTTCGAAAGGGCTGAACCCAGCGTCATTAAAGCGACTCAAAACAGTGTCGGCCGAGTCAAATGGGCTAGCAATCAGGCTCGGATCAGCAACTATTGTTGCATTGGGTCGACCGAGGAGAAATTGCAAGCGGGGAGCACCGGGACAGTTGCCAATGCCAACGGCGGCAGCAAGTTGGATACTGCAAGAAGAGACGATTCAGAACTGCATGGCTGGGGAATGGACCAAAACTCACATATCGCCGGCAGAAACGTCAACGCCAGTGTTCTTTGAACGGAACTGCGAGAGAACGTTCTCCAGCGACTGAATGATGCCGCCGAGGTTGGTATTAGCGCCATTCTGCAGTTCAGTGTCCTTGAAAATCATTATGGAGCCATCAGCACCTCCACCACTGTGTGGCAGGATTATGAGCTTCCTCCTGCAACGCAAGCAATAGAGGAACATACCTAGAGGGGGAGCTCTTGGAAACCCCGATGGCATCGTGGAAAGCGAGACGAACGGCTTGGCGAGCTCTCCCGTTACATTGCCGGCCAGCGAAAAGGTCCAGGTTTGACTGGAGGCTGTCGATGATTGGTAATAACGCACAACAGCGCTTGTCGACACCATTGGGGCAAGAAGTTTGGCGAGCCGAGGCAGCTGTGTGTACATGATTAAACCCATCTCGAAGTTAACCGACGGTTCATGGAGAAATACCGTTAGTCCCACAGACCGACGCAACAACGACGAGAACCGCAAGCCTGAGATATTTGCACAACATTGAGAGAGTGACGGACGAAATAATTTTGTGAGGACCAGAGAATGAGAAAGCCCCATTGTTTGCTGACGCGAATTCGGCCTATTTATACCAGAAAGGTTGTGCTTGTCGGAGAGAGGGGGGAAGGGATGAAACCCGCTGTCACCTGTCGTAATGTGAGTTAGCCGCGGAGGTTCTCGACCAGTTTAGGCTATTTAAGGATGTCCCTCGTGGTTAGATGCGAACAACGAAGTTAGCCGATGGCACAATGCGCCGCAGAACTCAGGCTACGTACGTTATTCCGGGGTAAGAGAGGCTTCATGATGGTTTCTTGACGTACTACAGTATCTGCCTTCTCGTACTTCGCAACTCGGAGTTCTGCTCCGGTTCCATGCGCTACCCACATGCGGAGCGTTCTCCATCTGTGCCTCGAGTGGGGCTACTGTATTGAGTACTGTCGAGGGAACCTGATCGACCGAGATTGTCGGCCACCAAAACACGATTAGGGCTACTAAATTGAATAGATGAGATAGGTCCGCCAGTATACATAATGCCTTTGACCCTTCGTTTTTCGAGAGGCCATGGACTTTCGGAGCATTATATTTCTCTTGTATATGGCTATCTCGTGCGAGTTCAAGTCCACCCTAACTCGCTCATTCAATCATCATACTATCCTTCATTAATCTATTTCCGATCTAAAACAATTGCTAGCGGGGGGTTCTCTTAAAGAGGGCGATTTCCGCCTTTGCGCATTTTGAGCAGGCTTTTTTAAAACATTGGATAATTTTCAGCCGCCAACCACCCTTGTCATGCCCACATAGCGTGAAAATCGCCTTTCTCACGCTTCCCAGTGGTTTACAACGGAATGTCCTCAATAAGTGTAGTTACGGTTGCTGCGATGAGGACGATGTTGACTTGAGGAGAAGATAGGCAGAGAAGGGGAATGGGAGAGCAAGAACTGGGGCAAAGAGAGGCAAGTATGGACAACGGGTCCGCGGGGCTGAGCAAAGGCGTGTGGTTCTGCTACAATACACGAGGCTAAGGCGGGTGAGAAGGACGGAAAGAGAACAAGAACTACAATACTGTAGTCACTACGATGGCAACAATAATATGAGACGGGGAGAGTGACAAGTAGACTTGTGGCGTTGACAGGCGCTCCGTGGCCTTGATACCCTGATAAAATAATAAAAAATAAGAAGTCACCCACACCCACTCCCCGAGGACGGCTGAAACGCTGTATGCAGTAGGTACCCTACATTCATAATAACAAGGCGTCAGATTGAAATTCTAAGCGTACCGTGGATCGCTCACATCCTGACTGTTATAATGCAATAGCGCCGCCGGCCGCGGCGGATTCTCATTCAATTGAAGCCAGGCACCGCCTATGACACGGTTTTTTTGACCGCGATGTTGGCATTAGAATTTTCACACCAATCTCGATGCTCGATGGAGCTAAATGCTCTGTTCTGGCCCCCAGCTTCTCAGCTTCTTAAACTGCGTCGTCATGTCTCCGTGGAGGTTTGACCACCGAAATTAGCCCCACATTCTTCACCTGTTTCGGCGCCCCATGGCTCGAGAAGCATTACGACAGGTGGTACACGTCCTTCGGCCGCCCGTGGCTCCGAGTCTGCAAAGCTACTGCTGTATCGAGACAGTTCAGTGGTGTCAAGCTTCCGTGCCATCGGATCAGGCGCACTGGCAGCTCTCGGACCTCGATGTGAACAGCCTGGTGTTGAACCATCCATTGAGTGGCGTCTTCGACTTCAACATCAGCCGTGGTTTCCGGTTTGCAACTTTTCCCCCTTTTTGGTTCCACTTCCTTCATGGAAATTGCTACTGAATTTATTCGGGAATTAGGCCGAAATCAAAGGGCGGTAGTACAAAGAATTACATAATCGCAAGTCCCAAGATAAGTCAACCACAGACACCAGACGACAACGCGGTATAAATTCTAAGGTATGGATTGCTATTTGAACCAACGTGGTAACACATTACTGGCACGTTACCGAACCAGATACACCCAGAAGAGCCTTACTCATATAGGGGCAATTGACACGGCTGGACCTGGAATTGTTGGAAGGTGTGGAAAGGGGGTACTGGCACACTAACAGAAAAGGTGATCAGCAAAACACTTGACGCAAACAAAGGGAAATAGTACAGCGTGGTCAACATCTGCATCGGTGAACCCAGGGGGAAGCACACTGCGGCGATAGGCAGCGGGAAGAGGCTTCGGCTGAGGGATCACCTCTGAGCAATCGATCAGGTTGCTAGGGTCCTGGCCGAGAATAGCAAGCTTGGCCATGGCATCCCTGAAGTCTTTCGCCATTCTATCTTGATTGTTGATATATGATTGCCACGCGCAGGCAGTACGAGTATCTGATTAACAAAATAAGCACCAACACTTGCCAACAGACATGGAAGACACCAGCCTCGAGCAAGCTCAGCGTCAGACTTGAGACGTATCTCGCCCACGAGAGCCGACTCGACTGCCCCTAGGTGTTTGACTGCACCGGGACACTGCGCGCCGCGGAGTTGCACCTCAACAAAGAATCGTGTGTCGAACAAGCCCGGGGTCGAATCAAAGGGTGCACCAGGTTCTATATCCTTGGAGGCAGCAATCGAATGGCTGTAGCAAGACCCATGAGACAGCCAATTTTATCGATAAGGAGCATACTAACGAGGCCAGAAGAGCAACTACTTCGTCGGGGTTGAACCCAGCATCAGCAAAGCGTGCTAAAATAACATCGGTGGAGTCGAATGGCGCAGGGACTGTATTGGCTGGAGCAGGCGCGGTTGCATTGGGGCGACCGAGGAGAAATTCCAACTGGGGAGCACCGGGACAGTTGCTGATGCCAACGGCACCAGCAAGCTGGATGCTGCAAGAATGGACGAGTGAGTGCTCTATGGCTGGCTTGGTAATAGATCCAAACGCACAAATCGCCAGGGGAAATGGCTCCACCGAATCGCGAGAGGAACTGCGCTTGCGCCCTCGAAATGTCGGCGACTCCACGGTTGGCGGGATATTGGGTTTCAATGTCCCCAAAAGTTAGTATAGAGCCATCAGCACCTCCACCACTGTGTTGCGGGATCATGAGCCCCTATTCGTAATGCAAGTAACGGCGGAGCATACCCAGAGGGACCCTTGGATAACGAAATCCCAATGGCATCGTGGAAAGTGAGACGAACGGACTGGCGAACTTCCTTGCCACATTGACCGCCATTGAAAAAGTCTTCCTGGAGGCTGTCGACGATTGGGAACAACACACAACAGGCAGCATTAGTCGCAGTATGGACACTATTGGGGCAAGAAACTCGGCGAGTCAACGCAGCTGTATGTACTAGATCAGACAAATCTCGAAGCTGACCAGATATTATGGAGATGTACCGTTAGCTATGCCAATTAAAGGAACGAGGACCACAAGCCCGGGATTCTTGCACAACATTGCGAGAGTGATGGTCCCAATGGTTGTTCGAGGATCGAGGATCAGAGAACGAAGGCGCTCCAATGCTTGTCAACACATAGTGGGTCCATTTATACCAGAATGTTGTGCTTATAGAAGGAAGAATGAAACCACCAAGAGGGGCACTGGCACCACCCTGGCACCATAGCCATGTGTCGTCGGAAATTTTAAACCAAGCCGCCGAGGATAATAGACCGAGAAACCCGGACGCAGTACCAATGACTCTGAGCTTGGTGAAAGCTAATGAAAGGGTCCGTCTGGGAAATGAAGTTTCCCATTGGGACAAACAATACAAGTGACAAGTGACAAGGGCTGATTTGGTGCCAATGGGCTCTAATCGGGTGTTCAAGTTGAATCTTGACAGGATCCCGCCGCGGCACACAGGGGCTAGGACAATACAATACCAACTCCATCGAGAGATGGTCATCATCACCATCGTCATCGTTGAACCTCGCCATCCTTGAGAGATAGACATCGCCATCGCAGTCAAAAACCGTGCGATGGCGATGCCTAACTCGGAATGAGCTCGCTCCGGTCTTGCGTTGTGGCAGATATGACGTCAGCTGCGAGCCACACTCAGACTCAGATTTCCCTTCAGACCGTATTCAGACCCAGACCCATTTATTATGGACGCAAGGATTATCTATGGCACTGCGTGGTATGTATATACACCAAGGCTTGCCAACCCCGTGTGGCCAATTGTTTTCAGGAAGAAGGAACGAACTACGGCACTGGTTGTAAGCGCCGTGTTAGCTGGTTTCAGAGCGGTTGACACCGGTTGGCTACGTATCCATTGTACCTCACGTTCAACTAAAGGGTATATGACCGCCAGCCTGCCAGCCTAAGCACTATCGGTCAGTGATACTGTGCCCATCTCACAGGATAAATGATCCATGACAACCGGTTACAGGGAGGATCTCGTCGGGGAGGCTCTCCAAGTCTTATACGAGAAACATGGGTTCAAGCGCGAAGATCTATTCCTCCAGACAAAGTGGGTGGTGAGACAAAGCGTGTTCATGGCGACAATACAACCCTCTTTTCTGCCCCAGATTCACGTCAATCGATGGGCAAGATACCTCCAAGCCACTACCCTACGACCCGTCGAGCACCATTGAGGCACAACTCCGGAGCTCCCTATCCACTTCTTTACGGCACTTGCATACAGCGTATCTTGACTCTTACATCCTGCATTCTCCCCTGGAGACCTATGCGAAGACGCTGGAGGCATGGCGCGTGCTCATCAGTTTCCAAGACGAAGGTCGCGTGCGGATGATTGGCCTAAGCAACACATACGATCAGACACTTCTCGCTAGGCTGGGCGTGGATAGCGGCCACGCTGTGCAGGTAGTACAGAATCGCTGGTACGAGCGGAACGGGTGGGATCGTGAGGTTGTGAAATGGTGTCGCGCCAACGGCGCACAGTACCAGTGAGGCTTAGGTCCCGTATTCATTTGGTCACAACATGATGGACTACTGTTACAGGTCGTTTTGGACGCTGACCGGCTCTCCGAGTTTACTCGCACATCCGGCCACGGCTGCCATCGCAAAGGCGAACAATTGCTCACCTCATCAAGCCGTGTACCGTGTTGTTCAGTCGCTGGGTATCACACCGCTGTGCGGAACCACGGATGAGACGCACATGCGAGAGGATATCATGGCCGAAAAACTCGACAAAGGGGAGGAGCACTTCAGTGGGCTGACGAAGTTCATATGGGGTTAGAATGTCGAAGTGTCGATTCCTTAATTATTGTACATGAAATTGTAGCTCTCGAGAAGGAAGGTATATGACATTGCACATGCTGAAAGGAGACTGTTCTTACCATATTATGTATCCAACGTCCACGCGTTGTCCTTGACAAGCCGCTCTCGCTCGAGAAGGTACTTTCCTGAAACCAGAGGTCAGCGAAAAGCCGTGTTGCATGAGAGGTGAGAAGATGAGCCCACCTTCCTTGTACTTCTGAGACTGGTCCGAGGCTTTATGGTAATACCATCCAAGCCTGTCGCCGCAGCCGACACAAAAGACATCGGCTACGGTGTGGACGCCAGTACTTCTGCGATGTGACAAGCCATAAGGGGCCAGATACTAGAGCGGCACTCACAGCAATGGCCGATCCTCCTTGCTCCCCATCCTAAGGTTGACAGCCGAGTGCATCAGACTGCCAAACGAGGTCAGTTTCTTCCGCGAGCTTGTACACACAGAAGGAGCGCACTATCCGCGCCCATCCCGTCCGGAGAACGATTTACTGATAAGCTCATCCTTTAAAGCCTGAATATCGGTCACCGCAGACAAAATATGCCCTCAGATGTGGCCGAAGCGGAAGGGAAAGGAGAGATACGTGCGATTACGGCGGAACAATTTGAGCAGTAGAAACTCGGGCGACCTTCGAATACGTGCTGAACTTTAGAAGTGCAGGATTTGTCCACGGAAGACATGGGGTATCTCTGTGTCTGTTGGATGTATAGCAGAAGAGTGGACGATCCCCGGTCACAGGTCGAAGGCACACTGCCCAAAGCACACACGAGTGGAATCCCCCAGGGCTGGAGGGAGTCATCCCCATTTAGTCTGGGTTAGCACAACCCCGGCCCGAAGTCGCCATGTGAGTTTAGCGCTTAGTCTTGGTGGCTGTCAGACAGATCATCTGGACAACCACCAACCACCTAGATGGGCAAGAAGATCAAAAGCGAGGTGCCAAACCCAAACAATGTCGTAAATCGAGACATTCTTCAGCGGCTTAACTTCCTGTACCAGGCTTCTGCCTACTTAGAGTCTATCTCCCGTCAAAGTATGGGATCTGTACGTACAGGAACTGGCCCTTCCGGAAGTACCTCTGGGCCTCCGGCAGGTTCCACGGTCATAGAGAACGCAGACCCCCCGCCAACGACACCGCAAACAAAGACACAGAGGAGGAAGCGCGATCGGGAGCAACGTAAAGGGCGGGTCATACGGGCAGCAGACGTCGGGCAAGGGTATGTGCGTACCATGAGGTTGATTGCGCAGAAAACGACGGTGAAAATGTGAGGTGTTCTCGCTTTGTCGACCTCTGTTTGCCTGACGCATGTGCTATTAGGGATCCTACCGTGAAGAGGACGCTATGCAGAGGTTGCGACACGGTTCTGATCCCGGGTCTATCTGCTACTGTTCGGGTTCACAGTGCGTGTTTTTACTCGCTCTCCTGTGGCTCTCTTTTACGCACAAGTCGCTGACCCCTATCTAGGGTCGAACACTCATCGGCACGTTATAACCACAAGCTGCCTTCGCTGCAAAGTTCCACGTCGTATTCCAGCGCCCCCCGTGCCCGACGCTAGCCCCCAGGGTGCCACTCACGACCCGGAGGATACAGCTATGGAGGTCGACAAAGTCGAGGACCCAATTCCGCTAAAGTCCAAGCGTAGACGTGGGCCCCATCCCCGCCCTCCACCACTTTTCGAGAGAGAAGGGCATGTTTTATTCCGCGGCAATGTACAGATAGAGCCGAAGCCACCTTAGAGATACCTAATGCGTTATGAAACCTCCACTTCCTTCACGCCTGGGCGTGATCAGACACCATACATTACTGTCTCCAGTGATCTCAGTAAGAGAGTGTTAGGTTGTAATGCCAAGCAAGACGATGATATTAAGCTCAAACCCTCGCTCCGAGTCGTCGCTAGCGCTAGCATCCGTCGCGTATACAGCACGCCCATATGCAACGTGCAGGCACCCACGTGCTGGGTGTACTGACCTGCCCTAAACACCCTTGTATATAATACCGCCTCTCTGCTTTACCGCTTTTCTTCAGAACATACTCAGCTAGGATCTATTCTATAGAAACTAACTAGTTCTTGCATGTTTACACATGCCACATCCTTCACCTCCAGTCGATGACACTCGCGCACACTCGTTATACAGAGAACATGCTGCTCGTTTAGAGCAGCTCGAGGACGTTAGGCTTGGGAGCGTGGAAGCCTTTGGGCGACCCGCATACCTTGCCTGCGAGTTGTGTGCTCGTCTGATGGAGATTTTCCTTAGGGATGATGCTCTGGTGGTTGTGTAGGCACGTTCATAATGTTTTGTTTGCTTGTAGCCACTGCGAATAGATCTTCCCAGAAAATTTTCATCCTCCCGACGTGAATGATTATGGCATCCCTGACTAAGGGGTGAACTCGGTTGAAATTTTTACGGAAGTTTCGGACGTGGTCAATGGAAAAATATTCGGATAGTGAATGACCAAGGCTAATGCCCGTGTCGAGGCTACTCTATAGTAAGCTAGTTCAGACCTGTGTCATCAACTTAACCAAGATCTCTTTTACTGTCCTCCTTCTCCATACGCCATCCTTGGTTTCAGTACTGGCAGGTACCCGAGGAATCGTTGCCATGAACATTACACCGGCCATCATTTCATCCTCTGGTCCATCACGTACGCGTAATCGATGTGAAACGACACGGGGCACGACTTTCGCGACGTCAACCTCTGACACGTCCCATTTCGCCCGAGGGTCCAAATGTAACCAATCCGTCTCCGAGCCTTCCTCTGCCGCGGATGCTGGCCGCCGTGGTGATAGAGTGGTGAATGGCCCTGCCCCGGCCCAATGCAAGTGCACGCTCACGTCCGCAGCATCTCCATGATGGAGAGACAACGAACTCCCAGCCGCGGACGTAATCGAAAATGCGGCGGCGTGCTCGACGAGAGCAGAGCCTACGTCGCCCGCGCAGAGAACGCGGTGTGCGCGCACCAACGCTTCCGCGTCTTGTACGCAGCGCATGCCGAGCAGCGTCCCATCGAGCTCATGGTGGTGCCGTGCGGCGGCGATCAGGTCCGCTATGTAGAGTCGGAGCGAAGGATGGGTGTTCACGTGTGTTGGTGTGCAGAGGGAGCGTAGACGGGGGAGGAAATCGCATGGGAGTACTGGGTTGGGCGTGGCTGGCATTGCAGGTGAAAACGACAGGGAAGAGGACTGCGTGCCAGAAAAACTAGATGGAAGGTACGCGGCGTATGCTTCTCGCGTGCTGGAATGCAGGGCAATAGCTACGCTTAGCGAGAATTTGTCGAGCTGCGTGGGCGCTTTGTCAGATTTGTGGGAAGGGATAGAGCCACGGGCGGGTGACGTACCAAACTTTTATGAATCGACGGTCGCTCGCGGGGGTCAAATGGACACACGTACACGACAATAAAGTCGTCGGGAAGTTCCTCAAACGAGGGCTTAGCGCCGTCGAGATCCTCGCCAAACGCGACGCGATTTTCCAGCAGCGTGCGGAGTAGGGCGCGATGACATGGCGCGCTGGAGTGTTCAAGGCCAGTGAGCACAAGGGCCGACGGCAGCCACGAATTCTCCGACGCCCGTTGCGCATGTGGCCCTTCGGATTCGATCAGTGCAAATGAATCAGAACGTGCTGTCGTCGCGTGGAACGGAAGACGTCGTGGCGGCCGGGATCTCACGTCTGGACGTTCGCGCGGGGTCGTGGGAGATGTATCGGACGATGAAGCAGTTGGCTCGCTAGCTTGCCGTCTGTGACTCCCAGAGATAGGACGAGAACGTGAGCGTTTTCCGCGCATCTTGGAAGAAGGGCCATGCGGGGCTCCTTGATAGACGGAACACAAGATGGACGGGACGAATGATGAGGGTGACATGTCCGACGAAGACGCTATCTTGTGTTTGTGAGTGGTGTAGCCAAGTATGTCGGTGAATATCTGACACGCATGATGAGCTCATACGGGAAGGAAAGGGGAGAAGGGGAGGTGATGAAAAGTGCGCGCTGAGATACAGCCAGGACCGGTCACCCACTTATGAACAGCACAGAAGAGAACTGTATGAGATCACTCACAAGGGCGGCCAAGTTCTGAACAATGGAAATGTCTTCGTCCCTTGTTCTCAGCAAAACATGTTTATTGCCCGCCATGACGGAAAGTATAATTGATTGAAAGATGACAGGGTCGAGAGGGACGCCGGGGGCGGTGCTACGGATGAACCTCAGAACGGAAGCGAAGAAGTCAGGCGCGCCCGGAACGCCCAGGCGTGGGGCAGTATTTTGATGCAAATGTGGGTTACCATGGGCCGAAGATGTGTCGCTCATTGTGACCACGTCAAGCGTGAAAATCGAATTGAATGAATGCGGGGAGAGAACCAGAAGAGAGGACGGACACGTGACATGTTAGATTGGCTTTGGGCCAAAATGTATAACAGTTGCTTCACATTGACGTTCCCCCACCGAACTTATTGTCGCCCGTGAACTCCCTTGTCGTATTTGCTCGGTCCCCTGGTTTCCCCTCTTCTTCCTCTCCCTCCGCACGGGGCCTCCCCCCTCATCCCTCCGCTGTGGGACCGTGCATGGTCCTCGACGAGGTTGCTTTCTCCCACCATCAATTAGAACGTCTAGTTTACTTCACTTCGATCAAGCAACTATCCCCTTTCCCCTTCCCCATCCCATCACATTTTCCCACCTAACAGATGGCTACTGACCTTCTGACGGTGGTCCCTGGCTCACGCCGTCCAATTCGCATCGACTCTACGGGCGTCGTGGTCAATATCGCAATCCAAAGATCTGACCATTCCTCGTTTTCCTCCAATATAGGCACAAACTCGTCAGCCTCCCGCAGGAAGCCGCCAACGACTTACAGATCGCCCTCCCTGCAGTTCCCGAGCGATTTGTGCATTGAGCGCTCTGGGCAATCCATCCGTCGTTCGCCTTCGGGTCACGGCCCGTTACCGGCGCCATCCACGCGCTCTGCACGCGCGTCACCTGGCCACGGTGGCACGGGTGTTCCTGCCCCTAATTTGCCGACGGCGGCGGTCAAGCCGAAATACCCAATGAAGCCTCCACTTCCCATTTATCACCCGCTCGGCCGGCTGGCGCTCTCGCTCCCTCAACTCGAGTTAGGCGTGCACCCACAGGGTGCATTGAATCAGACCGATGACACAAACCGTAGCGCTTCTTCACGCGCTCGCCGACCCGCCGCTAGAGTGCGCGATGCGACCGACACGGATAGTGTGGATGCTGCTATGCCACTGGCCGTGCCTGGTGATCCGCCGGCAGCACCGGAGAAGCCGAGCCCGCGCAGGCGACGCAATAACGGTCAAAGCAATTCCCGTCGTCGTCGCCGTGAGGCCGACGATGGGGATGCGACGTACCCTGCGAAGCGCACACGTGCCAATCGTGCACCCGCTGTGGCGCCCTCGGATGGCGGCTCTCCCGGAAATGGCGGTGCAGAGGCGGCGGACGTAGATGTATCCGAAGAAGGTATGAAGGCCCCCGAGAGGCGATCGACGCGTTCGCGCGCTGCGGCCCAGGCAAAGCCGCCTGTTCGAAGGAACTCGAGCGCGAGCGATAGGACGCAGACTTCGGTGTCTGTGTCTATCGCGGGTGGCCAACCCAAGAAAGAGGACGTTGAGACCCCGCCGCCTCATACCACGGGTCGCGCATCGGCAGCTCCATCTGGTCAATCCGATACCGTGTCAGTGACCAAGGGTGTTGTGGAAGAACCTGCAACGCAAGGCGCTCAAATGGGGGTGCCCGCGTCACAAGTGAAGAGTCCAGAGGCCTCGACTGATAAGGATGAAGCCCTAGGTGGTGGTGCGGAAGATTCGCCAGTTGGGGCTTCTGTCGTCGGTACCTCACGAAAACCTGAGGAAGGCAAGCCCGATGAGGAAGGTGGACCGCGTCCATCGCCTTCCTGACAGAAAATTACTCGATCTCCGGACGGAAGTAGTTGGATTTTCCTCGCATCACATGTACCTTGCTTTCTTTTGGCGCCACAGATGTACACACCTGTTGTGGTCGTTTCTCGCTCCGCTTTCGATCGTGCCGGTTTCTATTTATGTATTGGATATGTGTACATTACAGCCGATGAGGAATATCTCAGTAGTACCTCTATCACGACTCTGCGCCTTCTGAATTCGCACACATTGCGATGGCATCAAAGGGCTCGGTCACGAAGGACATACATACTTGATTGCCTCTACAACACCCATAGGGTTTCTCGCCCTACTTTCAGACATAGGGAAATTGAGGAAGCATAGCGTGAAGGGTGAGGACGAGTACGTGGCGGCTGTTCACTGCCGAAGTATTTACAAGGTATCTACGCGAATGTTGTCCTCGTAAACTAAACTGTACTGTATATTAATGGACCATCGGTCGATCGATGATCTTGTGACGAACGAGGGTTGCACGTGAAAAGGAGTTGTGGTCTTGAAGCGACGCTGGTATTAACTCAAACTGGTCGTCAAGAGACCGCATGCTCACTGCAGCCCGAGTGGCTCTGATAGGAGTGGTCGTCCTGATGTCGTTCTATCCTGCGTGCATGAGCTGCCTTACAGAATGGAACACGGGCCAAACTCAAAACTGTCCCCGGCGGAACCGCGATCTGCAGGGAACGATCGAGAATGTCGACACGTGCGACAGTCTGACAGACAGCTACGTGGCACGGTTCGTATCATTTGCCTCTGGACTTTTTGTACCACAATAAGGTCCACTCCACGTTCGGCCGTTTGCAAGACCGAATGTTTTGCATGTGGTCCGTTACCAGTAACCCCGCACGTCATCCACCGATTTTGGGTGGTAACCATCAGCGTGAATGGAGCCCAACGAGTTGTGTCGCCACACGCAATCAGACTCCCACTCTGAAAACTTTGGCCTTCCTTTCATGATGAATAGCTGCTGTTGGGCCCGATCTTTAAGCAACCAAATATGCACTTTTGTCTGCCGGCAGCACGTCTAGGTGCCCGAAAAGGCCGGATGGGACGATCTTTGGTGACCGATACAGTACTACACGCATTCGCTGGCACAAATCGGAATGACATCCATCCAAAGGAAACACATGATACAAGTTCCCATCCTCCGCGGTTACAACATTGGGTGGAGTTCAACAGCATGAGCCCTCAGCTTTCCCAGTTACTCGTTCCCACCCCGAACTTCCCCCGGGCGACCTTCTTTTCAGTTTATATTTTGGCGTGTCCCCGTTCGATACCTCCGCTTATCCGAGTCTCCCGTTGTCCTTCCTCACTTGCCTTTCCCTTTCTCTCAGGGAACGTAAGTTCTTGAGCCCATGCAAGGACGCCATCATCCCCGTCCAGAGAGGGATATCCACTCCAACCGAAACCCCTCATTAGTCGGTCCGAGCCTCCTCGGTGCGCGTTTCCTTTCATGTTGACACGCGTCATTGTCCAATCCGTGTTGACTGGTCATGCTTCAGGTCATGCCGCGGACTTGAGTGGCCCAGATTCGTTCAGGTCCTACTTTAATGAAGCACAAACAATGCCCGCCAGCGGGTTCTTTACTGAATCCAGGGACGATGAATGTGACCACACAGGAGACCCTCCGTCTGTGAAAGGGGATCATGGCGGCGCGTCCAAAGAAACGTCGCTCTACAGAAAACCTTCGTTCCTCATCTGTCAGGCGGTCACCCTCGTTATCGGAATCGGCCTGCTCTTTTTGTTATTGTATCCTGTCGTCAATGCCATTGCTCAACATATCGTGAATGTTTCAAAACTGAATGTCGACAGAGTAGCGATAGCAGGACCGGCGAATACTTCGTGAGTTCTATCCGTCGCTATTCTCACTATATGGCGCTGAGCTATCTGCTACTCTCCAGATTCTCCCTACATATGGACGGCTGGGTAAAGCGACGGTCTCGTCTCTGACTCGAAGTTTTACTTGCTAATATCCTCGTCAAGGTCTCGCACGCTGGCATATTCTCTGCTCAGATTAGCTTCACACAGCCCTTGCGTGTTTCCTGGGTTAATGGATCTCAAGAGGTCCCGTTAGGCCATTTCAACCTTGAACCACTCAGTGTTAAGAAGAAACGCGCATATATCAACCAGACAACCGACTTCACGATCACGAACCAAAACGCGTTTGGTCGGTTCACCCACATCAGCAAAAGTGCAAAAAGTAGGTAAGGGGCTTCCAAGGCAAAGATGGCCCCTTCCAAGGCAAAGTTATGACTATACAGGGCGTGGGTCAACCTATACAAGGGCTTACAAGGCATCAACTACACTACCTCCATTTGAAACTTTTGCTGATGCAGTATTTGATTACGTCGGACAATTTCACTTGGCGTCTGCGAAGTGATAACCTAAACGTGCGAGCGCTGAAGCTCCCTGTATCTAAGGGTGTCAAATTCCAGAAGGATCTGACCTTGAGCGGTGCGTGGCAGGTTGAGCTCTCCGTGTAGATCACGTTTCATTTTCGAGACTCTGTAGGCATCAATAACTTCGAGGGAAATGTCGTACTCAAGGAATTTCAATTACCTAGCGATAGTCCCAAAGGTGGCATAAACTTCTACACTGTAACCACACTGGTGAATCCCAGGTGCGTTGCGGTGTTTCGACGTGAGGTACTGCCCTCCAACCAGAGGTCTTCAGCCCTTTCCAACTCAACCTCGGTACTGTTGTTTTCAATCTGCTCTACAAAAATGTTTATCTAGGGCAGGGTATCGGGACAAACACAACGCTCGTAAGTTCTTTTGGTTCATGTGTCATACGCCAACGTGCTCACAGCCTTAGGCTCCGGGACCGAACGATATCGCGTTGTCGGGCCGACTTGTTCCGCACAACGGTTCCGAGTCGGAGCTCGCGGTTGTTGGACAACTCTTCACTCGGTACATCAACGGCGACACATCGCCCGTAGTCGCGCAGGGCGTGTCCACTCTGCAAAATGACAACACGAGCATTTCGTGGCTGAGCGAAGGGGTGCAAGCACTTGCGCTAAACGTGCCATTCAAAAGTCCAACTCCGATTAATCCGATCCAAAGCATCAGCATTGGCTGCCTGTCCCTTGCCTTCTCCGAGGCTCGGCCATGGGCGCCGGTTGCAAACAGCCGCAGCGTTCAAGCATCGATGCGTGCGTCTTGTTCCATTTGTTGGCACCCTTGTCATCTGACGCTCCTTCGATACAGACCTCCCCTTTGGGTTCAACGTGGAAATTGGCGAAATCCAGAACAATTTCAATATCTCAAGGAATGGGTCCACCGCAGGTGGTTTGAATACGGTCGGCATTGCCGCACTTGTGGGTGAACCCTACTGACTTCTGTGGTACTCACACCAGCCATTGGGCGCGTCTTTGTCCGACATTCGCGTTGTAGATGCCACTAGCACAGAGGGTACAATAAACATCAACATCGAGAACACTACACTCACCGTTGTGGAGTCGAGCGAGGCTATTTTTTCTGCCTTCAGTAAGCTTCTACAGACGTCTTTATCTTCGTCTGTAATTGCTCACTTTTTCATACAATAGATGCGGAGTTGACGAATTCGGACTACGAGCATTTTCAGCTGGAGGGCTATTCGAGCGCCGTGGCCAATATGAGCATCGGCACGCTCACTCTTGACCCTATCAAGTTCAACGTTTCTTCAGGGTTGTGGGGTCTGAAGGGCCTGAAAGGGTTCGTGAGTATCGACGGAGTCGATGTCCTTGGTGGCACTCAGGACGCGCTCTCGTTGAGCACTAATGTAACCATTGACAATCCATCGAGTATCAACCTCAGGGTTGGAGATTTGAGTACGCCTTGCATGTAACCGGTTCGTACAGTAGAAGATACTTATTCGGTCCAGCCTTCCAGTTGCTCAAGGACGGCTCGCTTTTGGGGACGACGCTGATGCCGAACTTGACTCTTCTAATGGGAAACAACTCACTTACTGCGCCTACCGATTTCTCGGTGAGCGCTACTTCTCTTGCATCCCGCTTCTTCCGATTATTCAGTTATACCCCGCAGCCTAATAACAGTCCTGAAGGCCGAGAGATTCTGGCCAATTTTGTCGGAAAGAAAGGTAAGTCAAACTCTTGAGAACTCATGTCACACAATCGTTGAGATATCCTCAGATTCGCTGATCACCATTGCTGGCTACAGCGGGAGTACGAAAATTGCCCCTCTGTTGCAAGCCTTTGAGACTATCAGCCTGAATGTGACGCTTCCCGGCCTGAAAAGCGATCTTCTCTCGACCGCCGCGCTGTCTGGTAAGCACCCTCTGGCGCTTTGATGGACAATGTTTGATTATTCATTTAGTACTACCTACCACTGGGGATGAGAATAATGTCGCCCATGTCTCTGTCACGCTTGCCAATCCCTTCACTGCGGAGTTGTTGGTTACTGGCGTTCGTTCCAATGTAAGCACACACGGTATCCCACTCGGAACTATCGAGGCGAGCACGAACTTCACATCTGCCGGGCGGTCTACGACCAATTCACCGAACTTTGATATCGGACTGAACATGGAACCTGCCGCGCTGTTCACGGTCACGCGTCTATGCGCAGCCGCCGCAGGATTAAGTACTGAGCAGTTGGACGGGATTGTGGACATTGGAGGTTATAAATACCTGCCGATGACGAGCGGAGATGACCCCAGTGCGAGCCCGAAAAAGCGGGGCAACATCTATACGTTTGTTACGCTTATGTTTCCGGGTCAACCAATAGTAATTCCCACCATGAACCATTTTGTAGTGGATTCAATCTCCAGAACTTCGTCGATGCAGCATTCAAACAGTTGCGCTCGGACGTCCAACTTGAAGTGGATGTACAAATCGGTCAGTATTCCCAACTTTTGACCTTTGATGTCGAGCCATCCTGAATTTAAGCAGGTGATTACAAGACAACATTGCAGTACACTCAACCTGCCGTTCCGACGACGACCGATGAGACCCTCAATCTTCTCTTGCCCATCCTAGCACAACCCATCGTACAGAAAATTGTGTCTAACACCACTTTAGGGTGAGAAATTTAGGAATTTGTCACTGCGGCGATATCTCAGAGCTTAAGAGTCGTTGATCTAGTGTGAGCAATGTCCTCATCACACGTCCCACGGCCACCTCGTTCGGAACAAAATTGTCAGGATCCATCACCCAGGCGGGACCGTGTATGTGAATCTACCGGTATTTTGATATTCATCTAACAAGTCTACAGTTGACGCAGAGATTTCCTTTGGAACTGGCCTCACTATTACATGGTTCGGTCAGCCCTTGGGGAGCATCAAGATGCCAGATATCAATATCACAGGAGACGTTGGGGCCCAGTTTGAAATAGAGGCCAACTTCGAGGTTGCTGACGTAGGCCACCTGACGGAATTCACAAAGGTGAGTAGTCAGGGATGCGTTCAGAGTGCCTCCTGCTGAGCGTACCGGAAAAAGGCCTTACTCACGGAAGAGTCATTTGATTGGGTGATCTCGGGCGAAAATCTTAGTGGTGAGTCCTCGCCCTGTCGTGGCCCTTTCAAGCACTAACCACGTATATATATTTAGTTTCTGCTTTAGGTCAGAAGTTTCGAGGATGCGCGGTCCCTGGAAACTAATTGCCGTTTCTCAAGGGATTACTGTGTCAGGTATCTCACTTCCAGGAAAGACCGTCACTCTCAAGGGGATGAATAATCTAAAGAACGGCGTCACGATCAACTCTTTCGATTTACCCGGGAATGACCCTGCTGGTGGTATTCACCTAACTCTTGATACAAGCGTCACGAACGTGAGTCGCCAAGTTGCCTTCCTCTGCTCTCCTTTTCAAAAATGAGCCGGATAGCCTTCACAAGTTGGTATCACCCTCAGCGGGATTGGTTTCGAAGCTTACTTTGGAAATACCAACATTGGGCCAGTTGCATCAAACAGCTCATTCACCCTGGCGCCCTTAGCCACGTCATCGCTGGGTTTGATTGGCCGCCTTGTTCCCCAATCCCAACAATCCGCGCTTTTGGATATATCGACTATCTTTAACAACTTCATACAGGGACTAAACAGCAATGTCTCAGTCCACGGAGACAGTGCTGGACCCCAAGACGTGTGTGGACAACGCCAAAGTTTCCAACCCTGATACTAATTATGCCGATCATTCGCAGGTTATGTGGTTGAACGACGGTATCAAAAGCCTCGTTGTCGAGACTGTTCTTCCTAATCGAGGGAAGCTTGACATCATCGAGTCTGTCGAGCTCAACGAACTCGAGTTGCGCTTCGCGGAAGGCACAGCGTACAATCCACATACCAGCAGTAATTTCGCCACGGCGGTTTTCACGCTGCCGTTCAACTTCCCGGTAGACATCAAATCGCTCGAGCAAAACATCAGTGTCTCGACTGGTGGCGCTCCGTTCGCAGAATTGGTCATACCCAAAGGGCCCACCACCACGGATGTGCAGCAGCGTGCCATCCACCTTACATTTTCAGACGTTCCGTTTGCTGTATTCGACGACCAGCATGGCTCGTTTCAACAGTTCCTGGCCTCAACGACGATGTCGACGAACCAAACTATGACCCTCTCGGGGAATGCGGACGCGGACGCGGATACCGCTGTCGGACTGTTGTCGCTCCAAGGAATCGGGTTTTCGATCAACACCGCGATTGCTGGACTGCAGGGTCTGACGGCGAAACCTACACTGGTCACGTCTCTCGACGTAAACCATGGCTTTCCGGATTACTTGCTGGTCAAGGTCAACTCGTCGTTGTTCAACCCTAGGTGAGATTGTATTGGGGGTTTTGATCTGACGACATACTGATTCTCAACGTCTCAGTAACATCACACTGGGTGAGTTGGATAGTTGTACGACGTAAAATTCACTTATCATGTGCAGGTGCTGGTGACGTATACTTCGACCTGGTTTTTCAGTCAGTCCTTTCTGCGGCTTGCTTGACTGCTAAATTCTTACGTTCATATTCAGGGATCAGCAAATAGGCGCGGCAGTTCTGGTGTGTTTGAATGAACAGCGCGGACGAACGTGCCCTGATCTTTGTTCAGACAGACTTTGTCCTCCTACCCGGGAACGCTTCATATCCAATAGGCATGGGCCGTTGCATCACTGTACGCAACGTCAATGCTGATAGACTTGTACAGAGGTCCACTTCCAACCCCAAGGTAGCGCTGTATCTGCTGGCCAGAGATTGCTCGAGAACTATCTGCAAGGCGTCACTTCAGATACCACTATCCAAGGATCACAAGGGTCAACGGCAATTGACTCGCTGAAGGTCGCCGTATCCGACCTTCGCCTTACTCCCGTCGAGATCCCTGCCTTGCACCAAAATTTGATTAGTTCGGCTAGCCTGGAACTGCCCATAGATATTGCGCAGACTGGGATTGCTTCTGCTTCCTTCACCCTCGACAACCCTTTCACCGCAAGCATCAATCTCCTCGAGGTTACGTCGACTGTAACGTACCAGCAGCTAACTATTGGAACAATCGATCATTTCGACCTCACGTCTTCCCCAGTACACGCAAACGGTCGTTCAAGTATAACTTCACCGCAGTTACCATTCAAGTTCAACTTGGATCCGCTCACCCTCATTCAGCTCTTGCTCTCTGGCGCGCAAAATCATCATGTTGACCTAGGGCCCCTTGTCGAGCTTTTCAAGGTTGTTACACCGATCCCGGATTCTCATCCTGCCGTACGTAAGGACTAGAATAAATACATGATATGTGGGCTAACTTCGTACAGATCACGACAAGTGTCGATACGGAAGCGCCCATCTGCGTCAGGTAGGGCATCCTCCCGAGCCCTAAGAAGAAGCTCATATCCTCTGCTCAGTGGAAAGCAATTCGACGTAGCTAATGCTATCCTTGGCTCTCTCAAGAACCTGAAGGTGACACTGGACATCGATAGTCGGGTTGAGATCGATGATTGTAAGCTTTTGTTTTCGATGTGGAAGCATGAAGTAACTGAATCTGGTACAGATGCCACCGAACTAGCCTTCAAACAGTTCAATGTGACTGCTGTTGTGAGTTGACCACGTGCCTCATACTTCGTTTGACCGACATGCTTTATAGACGGAGAAAACCGCGCTCTACTTGATTGGCGTTGTCGCACCACCAATTGTACAAACTCTTGTGGACGGCGCAAATCTCACTTTTAATGCGGCTAACATCGCGTACGTTTTGCTTCACACGTTAGGCAACTCCTCGTTGGCTTATATATCGTATCAGGAATCTCTCTGAAGCTGGATTCGATTTGACGCTGCAGGGAGCTCTGACCAATATTGGACCTTTAGACGCCCTCATCGAATTCGAGGAGCCACTCACGTACGTGTTCGATATGCATGCTTAATCACACTTCTCATACTGGCACTTCAAATAGCGTCACGTGGCAAGGACATGACATTGCCACCATCACTCTTCCTTCAAGTATGTGTCTTTTTTTGTTTGAATAGGTCCATGTGTTCATAGTCCCCAGTCTGTGCTGCCGCCAATGTTGGAGTCCCGAACTACCACGCGGATGCCCGCCTTACGATTACCGACGTTGGACAGTAAGTTCGGGTACACAGTTCCTGGGAGATATCTCTGACCACATTTCCTGGAGGTTCACCGAGTTCGCCACGTTCCTTTTGCATAGCCCCAGCTTCACTTGGACGATTCACACCAACAAGCTTCGAGTTTCCGCTCTTGGGACAATCTTTGATGGTGTTTCTCTCAGCAAGAACGTCAATTTCAAAGCTTTCAATGGCCTTCCTGGAGTAACGATCAGCAATTTCCAGCTTCCATCCGACGATCCTACAGGCGGAATCCATATCGAAACGGATTCGCTCATACCGTCACCCGCCCGTTTGTGTCATCAACAGTGTTGGCGTTTACAGGAACTAACGTGACTGTCTAGAGCTTGGTATAGATTTGGGGACGGTTGGATTCCAGGCATCCTTCGAGGGGACAGTAATCGGCCGTAAGTTTGCCTCTTCTCTTTTTGGCGCAATCCTATAATGTCTATGGTAGCTCTATCCACCACTTCATTGGCCCTTGCACCGCTGTCCGTGAATAAAGCGCATCTATCTGGCCGTATTACGCCCAAATCAGGAGGCGAACTTGCTACCATCGGAAAGCTCTTCTCCCAGTTCCTCGCCGGCCAGAATCAGACATTGAGCGTCCAAGGCGACTTCGTACAACCATCCGGCACTGCCTCAGTTGGCTGGCTAAGCAGTGCCTTCAAGACCCTTATTCTGCAAATCACACTCCCGGGACAGATCTACCAAGTCTGTTTCTTTCGTGTCGAGAATATTCCTTATTGCTGATGATTTGTCGAAGATTATCAACTCGATAACAATATCTGACCTTGAGGTTATCATGACGGAGCAGAGTGAGGCGTTTGAGCCCTTGGCGAGCTCCCAACATACGCTTGCAACGTACAAGAATCCGTTTGGGTTCTCCTTGCAAGTTGTGCAAGCCGCAGAGGATATAATTATTGGGGCAGGTGGCCAGGACGCTGCAGAGGTTCGTCCTTTTTTCGCGCATCGTCTCCGTGCTCTGATGGGTGTCACTCGGTATAGCTTAAGTTGCCACAGTCCAACACTGTCGGTGGCATATCCACTGGGAACATCGCAGATCTCGGGATTTCTTCTCAAAGCAGCCGCTCCGCTCCATGAACAACATAGCGTTTGCTACATTCTTTGCAGCTGTCACTGATACCCAAGGTGTCGAGTTCGAACTTAAAGTTTCCGCAGACGTTGTGGCGAGAACCACAATCGGCGACATCCCCATCACGAACATCCCCTTCAATGTTACGTCCCCCATGAGAGGTGAGCCCCCCCCCCATTTCTTGACATTTAGGTCTATGTCGATAACAACTACGCGCGCAGGCATCAATAGTCTTGGACGCACAGCCAGTCTCGGAAATGTTACCATTACAGGAAGCGGCGGCAGTGGTGGAAATCAATTCATTAACGCGGACCTCACGACCACTTTTCAGAACCCATCTAATATCTCTCTCCAGACAAGCGGTGTGTCTCTGGTGGTCTTCTACAAGGACGTAAAAATTGGTCGGGCGGCCATAGATGTTTGTCTCAAGTTCTTTTATACCAAGAGTTTGAGGGGTTCTAATTTTGACCTACAGATGTTCAACCTCGTACCAGGAGAGAACACGGTCCCAGCCGAGTTCCACTACCAACCTGATAACGCCAATGACACCACTGCCCAGAGTTTCCTGCATGAATTCATCCAGACAGGCAACTCTCTTCTTCTATCCATCAAAGGCGATCCATCGAGTTCTCCATACCCATCGTTAGTCCCAGCATTAGAAGGGGTATCGCTGTCCTCTGGCCTCACCGGTGAGTCCGCTTTTTTATCGCCCCCCGGTGGGTCCTCATCGTTACGGCACTCTTCAAGGTCTTAACGTCCCACCAATAATCACGCATATCAACGTCCATATCCCACCGTCGGCCATCATTGACAGCCTTGTGTTTATCGACTTTGATGTCAGTCACTATCACCAACGTTAACGCGGTACAACAGACTGATGTGATGTTTACTTGCCTGCCAGATCGCAAATCCACTCAATGCGGACATGCACATTGAATTCGCGCAGGCCGATGCTGGTGTTGGCGGAGAAATATATGCCCACTTTGAGCAACCTTTCACTAGCTTTGCCATTCCTGCGAAAGGCACTGCAAATAGTGGAAAATTTGGCAATGTAGTCCTCACGAAAGGTGCCCTTCTTTCGTTACCGATAATTCCATCAGGTCACCTCGACGTATTCGCGGCGGCCACAGTCACGTGCGTATTCGATTCATTGACGAAGAGAATGGCAGAAATTGATACCAGTACACACGGGGTTGCA
>Ga0307509_10001934_pt1 | contig 34201 bp, 16 predicted proteins | sample 10_EM_MG_FD_202245 | JGI IMG/M metagenome (GOLD analysis project Ga0307509, IMG submission 202245) | Populus trichocarpa ectomycorrhiza microbial communities from riparian zone in the Pacific Northwest, United States - 10_EM | ecosystem: Host-associated > Plants > Roots > Unclassified | place...
TTTTATTATGTTAGAAATTAACTCAACTGAGTTACTTACTAGCAATCAAAACCAAGAGTGCGACTAAGAAAGCCAACTTAATGGAAGACTTCTTGTAACTTATGGCATGGTTAATTATTGAGAAATATGTTTGGTATATACTAGTTATTAACCCTCGAGATCTCGTGGAGTAATTTTCGAAATCAACTTTTAGTTTGTTCTTTTACAATTAAAATAGATGTTTGTACAAAATACTATGATTTAATTTGTTTTAAAATGATTTTATTAAATTACTTACTATTTTTTAATTCATGTATTTTTATTAGTAGCATGTTTTTTGAATTAAAAGTGAAGAAATTAAAGCACTTTTTTTTTTATAAAAAAAACTAATAATTTTAAATAAGTAGTAAAAAATTGTTACTCTTTAATCTACATTATATTTTCTTATTAATGCGTTTTGTTTTATTAAAAATATTTTTTTTATCAGAAGCTTTGTTTTTTTTTTATAAGAAGACTTATCATCATCTAAAAAACAAGTATTAATTAAAAAAAATTAAAACTAATATCTTATTTTTTACATAAAATTACAGGGAAAAAAATTAATCTAAGGAAAAATTAAAAAAATAAATTTTCTTATTAAATATTCCTAATCACTTTTTTTTTTAATTTGCATATTAAGTTCATATTAGTAATTAACAAAATGGTTGATAATATAAAAAAAACAAATGCTATAATCTTAGCAAAATAAAATGGTATTTAATAGAATAATATTTTCAATATAATTTTAATTATTTTATTTAGAATGAATTTTAATTAAAATTCAAAAAAAATACAAAAGGGCTAACATAAAAAAAGATTAGGTGCTTAGGCTTGGAAGCTTGGCGAGAGCAATTGTTTCAATACAAAAAAACTCAAACACATGTTAGGCCTGTAAAGCCATACTCGCACACTAAATCTATTTTTTTTTAATAGGATAGACAGAAAATGAACTGATTTATTTTTTATTTAAAAATTAAACAAATAATGTTATGGGATGACATGTCATAAATTACATATAGTGATAGTTTGGAAATATAATTGTACCTGTATTTTTTAAAAAATTAATTATTTTTATTAAAAATTAATTTTTTTATATGTTTTGAATTGTTTTGATGCGCTGATCTTAAAAATAATTTTAAAAAAATAAAAAAAAATCATTTTAATGTATTTCAACACGAAAAAAATTTTAAAAAGCAATCGTAATCACAGGCCTATAACCAATAAATAATAAATAATAAAAAAGAATAAATTTATAAAAGAAAAGGAAAAATAGGAAACGGTATCGATCAGGATTCAAATTTTCGGATAATTAATATAATATTTTTGTTTTATAAAAAAAAGAAGAGAAGAGAATATAATAGAATAGAAATAGATAATCCCTGAAAAAACAATTATCTTCCGACATATACGACACCGTAAGAAAGCAGCCGATTGAAATATTTGCTTATTTTATTAGAGAGGCAAGAGTGTGTGTGAGAGAGAACTGTAGAAGAAATTTGTAGTCGTGAACAGAATAGAAAAGGAGTAAAATGGCGGCGAGAGGAGCTTTGCTAAAGTACCTGAGAGTGAAGGTTCAGGCCATGCCTACCACGCGAAACCCGAACAACAACGGCCTCGTCGGTCTCTCCTTCAATTCCATACGCCGCCGTTTCTCCGAGGAAGTTAGAGGCACCTTCCTTGACAAGTCTGAGGTCACCGATCGAGTCGTCAATGTTGTCAAGAACTTCCAGAAAGTCGATCCTTCCAAGGTAAATAATGTTATTAAATATTTATCAGATTAATACCAGCTACTTTTTAAAGAATAATAGATTCGATGTGTTGGTCCTTCATTTTTTTATTCTTTTGGGTTTAGGGCTATGATTGGAAGCTGAAAGTGAAATGGGTACTAATATGTTTTCAATTTCAATAGAAATGAACAAGTGTAAACTAAATGGGTTTAGGGTTATGATTTTCGGACCGTTCAAGTCCTTAATCCAATATTTTTCAGGAACCAAACAAAAGGGCAGTTTGATTTATTTGTGTTGTGACTTGTAAGATTCTCTGTTGTGCTGTTTTGATTTTATGGTTCATTGCAAAGTCGACAATCTGATGCGAATGTGCAGTAGAGCTCTGTGGTCTGTATTTGCTACGGAAGAGCAAAAGCTTCATGGAGAAATTATAAGCTTCATTAAAATGGTGTTGGAAGATTAGTACATCTTGATTGTCCAAGACAGATATAGTGCTTTTATTCTTATGTGAATGTTTATTTTATTACTCGTGTAATCCTTGAGTTAATCAAGGCAATCAATGCAGACTTGAGTTGAATTTTGGCACTCTAGATTAAATGCACGTTTAGGTTTGACCTACTTTTCTGCATTGAGGTAGTAGGGTCTTCTGATCTTCAATCTTCAAAATTATGTGATAATAAGTTTTTTTGCAACCGGTCTGTTGTCAAGAAGAAAATTGATCTGCAAATATGAGGACATAAAGAATATTAGCCCAAATCGAAGGAGTACAATGTTGGATCACTACTTGCCACTGGTTCCTACCTTTAAGTTTGATTTTTGCACCATGATATGGGTCTGTCCTTGCTCTCTTTGCCACTTTTTATTATCAATATCGCTAGTAGTATCCCAGCTTATAGATTGAGTTCTTGCACCAAATGATCTCTGGTCTGTTTTAGATTGCATTATTTTCTACATCATCATTGTCAGCGACGATGTTGCTATGTTAAAAGTTTTGATGGCATAGCAATTTCTCATGTTTCATTCATTGCAACTAGAACTTTGTTTTTTGAATGGATGTGGTGAATCTTTATAGAATGCTTGATGCCCTAGAATTTGCTGAGTTAGTTTGCAGTAGTGCATGAAGGTTGCATGTCTAATTTAGGAATTTGAGTTATGTCGGAGACTCTATCCAAATATTTTTTCTGCACAAACATGGGCTCGCTGTTTTGATTTCCTATCCTTGGCTATTTCACCCCATTTCCACTGGTGCGTTAGGTTGGTGAATTTTGTTGCCATGATAAATGAGTTTTTGGCATGGCCTTTTTATTAGTTTGTTGTAGAGGCTTCATTCATATCTGTAATTATTTTACCCCCTTTTCCTTACGGTGGAATACATCATTGAGATTTGAATAAGAAATGTAAAGGCTATTCTTAGCATATAGTATTTGGTGTGTTTCCCACATTTCTTCCTAAAGAATCTCACTTGTAATTTCTCATTGGATACTTGCTTTCATTGCCACAAAGGGAGGGGGGCTAAAGAACTTGTAGATTCATAACACCATCTTCTATGTGGATCTGATTTTGGTTGTTATTTATTTTTCACTTTTGTAGGTTACACCAGATGCCCATTTCCAGAATGATCTTGGGTTAGATAGTCTAGACAGTGTGGAGATTGTGATGGCCCTCGAAGAAGAGTTTCAGTTTGAGATCCCAGATAATGAAGCAGACAAGATCAATTCCATCAGTCTTGCCATTGACTTCATATCTTCACACCCTCAAGCGAAGTAGGGTACAATGTGAGCCCTATCGTCTTTATTTTTTTCATTTTGCTACAGTGATTAGCTGCTGGATTAAACATCATATTTTGGTACCTACTTTTCCATGTTCGAGTTGGTTTATCTTTCCTCAATTCTGGTTGAAGAGGATTGTTTCAGAATGTGACTGGCATGCTTGCTCTTCTAGTGGAAGGGACTTGTAGTTGTATGGTCCAACGAACCAAACTACTGGTTGACACTAGTTGTTCATGTCTATCTGATATCTTGAATAAAATTTTTTGGAGGTCATTACCCCTCTAGGTGCTTGGACATTCCTGATTAAATGCTCCCTACGATGGAGAAAATGTGTATCTCGGTATTCCAGGGCAACTAAATGTTCATTTCTTATTTTTCTTATTTTTCAAGGCTTAGGTTTCAGGTTCTGCCCATCAAGGATACTTGCGATCCAGACCAAATAGAAAGAAGTGAAGTGGATCTGGACCATTATAAAAAGAAGTAAAGTTACACTGGAAAATGTCAGCCAAAATAATGCAAAAAAAACAATAATGTAATGATTCATTGGGTTCCTTGTTCATCTGGAATGATCTCTTCTACTTAGAGAAGAGTGAGTTTTTTTTAACTTTAATTACCTTCAGAGAAGTTAGGCTGTCGGTTTTTGTGAGGCTCGAGAAGGAGCTTTTTTTTTTTTTTTTTTTTTTTTGAAAGAGGGAGCTAGCTTCTTATTTTAGAAAGGTCTTTTTTTCTTTTCATATTAAAATGGTATTCCCTGCTATTAGGAAGGGAAAGTGAAGTATTTATACAAAACATTCTAAGGCCGTCCTTACTTGGGCTTGTTTGGTTAGAATTTTAGAAGGAATCGTAGTATAGGATTAGGATATGAAAATTTGGATATCTATTTTTTCCTTCTTTCTCTTTTTAATTTTCTTACTTTTCATTTTTTTAACACGCTTTTTGTTTCATTCTCTGCTCTTGGTCGTTTTTTCTTGGCTCACAACCGATCTTTCTAATCTTATTTTTATCTTCTCAAAACCAAAAATAAAATCTACAAAAATGTTAAAAATATAAGAAGTTTAGAAAATAGCTAAATTTTATCAAAAAAACATTTCTTTTGGAATATTTGTATTTTTTTGAAAAATATTTTAAAAAATATTTTAAAAAATAGTGGTAAAAAATATCTTAGGACAACAAATGTTTTAGATAATTAGTATATATTTATTTGTTAAGATATGAATTTGGACAATTGATTTTATATCTCCATGATTTTAATCTCATACCAAAATAATTAATATAATTTGTTAAGTCATTTGTTGATAGACAAATTATTTACTTCCTATAATTAATATAATTATATAATGGTAATATAATAAATTTGGACAATAATTATATTTTAAGTTTCTTGTTGATTATTATTAATTACCGAAACAAACACATTAATGACAAATCATTGAGAATTTTTACTGAGTGGTGCTATTTTCACTACAAAATCTAGAACAAGATCAATAAGTATTAAACTCATGAAAACTAAGAACTAAAATAAAGAAGGAAATGTTTAACTTACATTTCAATTACAAACTGAAAAGGTTAGAGACTTCTCTTTGAGATAGATTTTTTTTTGTTATAAAAGAAAGAATTTTTTTAATTCTTTGATGTCCATTACAAACTAAAGAGGCCTTTATATAGGTCTCCAAATTCAAACAATATTAAAACTACTAAACTAAAAGATAAGGTCTAAACAATTGCCTAAAGAATTTATACAAAAAAATAAGACCTAAACAAGTGGCTAACAACCTTATAGAAAAGCAAAAGATTATGTCACATACTTACAGCCCATATATTTTATGGGAATCAAAATTATAACAAAGTGACAACAAACTTGATAAGATCAGAAAAGTCTAATGGGCATCAATTATGCCCGAGGTCGGTGCTAAGCTCATTCATGACGTTATTATTATCTTCAAAAGGATCTTTGATAGTCTTGCTACAAACTATGCTCATTAATCTCTTTAAAGGCTTTAAACAAAGATCTATTGAGTTCTTGCTTCGAAGATGAGGAGAGGGTCTTTACAAAGTTCTTTTAAGTTTAGAGATCTTGAGCTTTGTGGAGAGAATTGATGTTCTCTGTGAAAAATACTTAGATCATTTAAGAAATTGAATTTATCCCACCATTTAATAAATGTTCTCCTAATAAGGATTGAGGTAGTGTGAGTAAAGACAAACTAGTCTTCACCTTGATATGAGACTTTATAATCCCATTTATCTATCAAGGGGACTTGAAAGTGGCACACAAAACTAATCAGTTTTAAAATAGACTTATTAGCCTTAAGATATTTCTCCAAATAAGGTCTCATAGGAATTAACATTTGGATTGGAAAGATTCCTTATTTACAATATTAGCTCTGAAACCATTATGAAAAGATTTGAGATTTCTGAGATAGCTGAAACTGAATGAATCAACTATGCTTACCAATACTGTTATCATATGTCAGGACTCCTTTCTAGACATTGATATAGTCAAAGTAACTGAAGTTTTAGGTAAAAACTAATAGTTAGCAAGAAATCTAAAGATATGAGAATTAAAGCTCTATTTGAGTAATAATTCCTTTAATTAGGAGCTTAAAATAAGGCCAATCTTTTCTACTTCTAGGAATTTATTTGACAAAAATTGATCATGTCTCTAATAAGAGCTATTGGTAATAAATAGCTCATTGCTGATCATATAATGGTAGAAAGTATTTTGATAAGTGCAATGTCGCCACCTTTTATGAGGTTGAAGAAGGAATCAAAGATCTTTCAATCTTAAAATGCTAGAAACATTTTATGGAATGAAACATGTATAAATTTTCTTTATCGTTGATAGGAGGAAGATCTAGCTCATAAGCTTCTTCGGATATTAGAAGAGATTACATGTGTTCCTTTAATATGCCAAGGATTTGGAGATTTTTTGAATTCTAAAAACCTCTAAATTGCTTTTAGTTTGTGATCCCTATAAAAATTCTCTAATTAGAAAATGAATTCTTTAATTAGAAAATCAAGAAGACAAATATTTTCTCCTTTGATATATTATATATCAAAATCAAATACAAAGAGAATTTTTCTTCATCTAGCAAATATTTGTTTAGAGATCATATTCTTTACATCTTTTATTAGGATTTCTTTTGGATATTTTTAATTAGTTATCAATAAGATTTTTTTTTTTAATAAGATCACTTTTAAATTTAGAGATGCACAAAACTATTGATAAGGTTTCGTTTTGAATCGTGAAATAGTTTTGTTGAGCTTGATTCCAAAGTTCAAAAGTGAATCTTACTAACTGTTATTTATCATAAACTCTTTGCTTTATAGTTCCACCAAAACCTAGTTCTGAGGCATTTATCTCAACAATTTTAAAAACTCTAGGATTAATAATAGAAAGACAGGGAAGCTCTTTAGCTTTGACCTTGCTATTTTTTATTTATTACAGTGGTATATTGATGGTTTCATTCTGCACGTTCTTTTCTAAGCCTGCAAAATAAAGGTTTACAATTATGGATAGTATTTTTATAAAAATATCACATATAATTAAGGAATTCAAGAAATCATTTTACTTATGTTTTATCCATAATTTCATATGAGAACTTATCACTAAATTAGATAGCCCTATCAATATGCTGAATTAGCCCTTTATAAATATAATGTCCCAATAACCTTATTTTAGGTTGGAATATAATCTTTTCTTTAGATGATGCAACTAAGCCTGCCTTTTTATAAAATTAAATAACATATTGAGATGTTTAAAGTGTTGATCCATGAATTCAAAGAAAATTACAATATCATCAATATAAAATATGATAAATCTTTAATAATGATTTTAGATTTCATGCATGATTTGTTGGAACTTAGAATAAGCATTTTCTAGTCCAAAAGATATTATGTTCTACTTGTGGTGGCTAAATGGTATTGTGAATTTTATTTTGTATCTATCTGTTTCATTGATTTGTATTTGTTAAAAATCTGATTTTATATCAAACTTAGAGAATATTTTGTCTTTATAATGCTTCTTCAGCAAATCTTTCTTATTAGAAATTTAATATCCAATCCATTTTAGGACCTCCTTTAAAGGCTTATAAATAATTACTAGCATCAGGATGCCTTATTCTAGCCCAACAATACTTTTAACATAGAAAGTTGGGTATCTCTAGAAGTTGAGGTTAGGCCTAATTAGGCCTTTAGATAGGAGATCTTTTATCTTATTTTGGTACAGGTCTAAATGCTTAGGGTTCATAGCAATAGGAATGGCCTTGGTTGGGATGTGTCTTTCATCAAACCCATCTTTATAAGATAGGTTGACGACATAACCTTTTCTATCCTAAAAGGCATTATGGATGGGAGCATATATTTTCTTGGTTAAAATACCCTGATTTTGGTTAATTTTCTAGTACACTTTAGGTTCTTTTAGCTTTTCTTCTATGTGATTGCATCCTACCTCTTCTTTGATATGCCTCGACTTTGGTTAAAATACTTTTATGCATGCCTCGACTTTGTATATAATTTTCATTTAACTTAAACATTTATACATGTTTCATACAAGAATATTTCACATAAGCATTCAAATAAATATATAAGCATTAATGATTTGATTATTGATAATGAAAGGTATGAATATATTATTGATAAACATACCACAAATAAATTAAAATTGTCATTAGAACCACATCATAACCCATATAAAATTAAGTGGATTAAGTTAATTGTAGAAATAAAGGTAACCCAATACTATAAAGTATTTTTTTTCTATGGAAAAGTATAGGGGTGAGATTTATTTTGACATGATAGATATGGATGCATGTAGTTTTATATTCGATAAGCCTTAGCAATATGGTGTTTAGGATTTATGGTTTTGAGATAGGCTCCAAGGAGATCTTGTTTTTATTTTGAGTCTTGAATTCTATCTATAAAGTCTAACATAAAACTTTCTTCATTTATAAGCATTTTTATACCAATACCAAAAAAGCTTTTAGTGATGCAACCATAAAAAAGACAATTATTTTTGCAAGTTTGTGATTTAGAGGAATTAGAATTGTTAGAATCCAACTCATCATATGACGAAACAAATCTCTAAATTATTCTGAGGTTTAGGTCTTCACCTTCTGATTCATTAATCAGAATCGCAAATAGGGTTTTCTTGAGGCTTTCATCAATTACAAGGGAATTAATATTTTTTTCCTTGTATTTATTTTGATAATATCCAGGTTTGCAACATATATAGCAAATTGGAACAGTCTTTTTAGAAGTGTTAACTCCTGAAGAAGAAGTCTTATAGGTCTTATTACATTTTTTTTTTGAAAACTTCATTTAGAATGCTATTCTTTTATGTCTCTAACAAGAAACATATTTTCTCTTCTTCTTTTTCCTTTTCCTTACAAGGGTCTTTTATAGTGGGGTAGCCTATTTGTTCATAAAAATCCCCTAAAATATTGTTATTATATTTCTTGTACTTTTCACACTGCCTTTTAAACTTGATATCATTATAGAAAGCTACTCATTTATTAACTACTTATGCTGCAAATTTATCATAGGTAAACTATGAGTGAAGAATAATTCCTATAATTTGAATATTTGTTTATATATATATATATATATATATATATATATATATATATATAAGGAGTAATGTTCAAAATATGTTAGGGTATTGGGAATATGCAACACACAAGAAAACATTTTTTTAGACATATATATATATATACACGAAAAAAACCATAAAATAAATACACAAAAAAAAAACCAATGATCTTACTTGTTTTTTTTAGGCTGGGTCCAGCTCGGCCCATGTGGCTGGGCTGAACCCAGCAGGCCTAGCCGAGTCACTGGCCCAAACCAGTGACCATATTGGGCACTGTTGCAGGTTGCATGCGAGAATTATTCACACATACACTGCATAGTGCAGAGGTAATTAGTTTTATCTCCGCACAGTGCCAATCACTTAAAATGCAAATGCAAAAAACACTGGGAGAGAAGAGACACGACTTACCTGGTCTGCTGGCGATCCCCTTTTTTTCAGTCCTCCGCTATCTGCGTTCGTCTGGTGTTTTCCTGTGTCTTTGTTCTTTCCGGTTTGTTTTGCTTTCATTTCTCTTCTCTCCCTCTCCTTTGTTCTGTTTTTCTTTTCCTTTCTTTCATAGTGACGAAAGAATGAAAGAAAAACCCCCTTTGTTCTCCCTTGTTTTCTGCGCTGTTCTCTCCTCTCGATGTCTTTTTTTTTTCTCGTTTCCTTGCCCCCTTTCTTTCTCCTTATTTTGCCTGCCTCTCTCCTTTTTTTCCCTCCTCCTTTAGGTCTGTAGAGGAGGCATATATATAGTTTATACATGGCTCTTATTAGGAAACGAATATTACATTAGTTCTAGGATGTAACTCGGGTGATCAAATAAAGAAAAATAGGACCAAAATATTCTGATTGATATTTAGATGATTCCAGTGATTTCTTTCCAGTAATTAGAGGATGATATGGCTCCTTTTTGTCCTTCCATAGCTGGGACCGTGAGGCACCAACTGTTTCCTTTGGACTGAGGCAGGAAAAACATGGTCTGCAGCTCCAAAAATCAAGCGCGATGATAAAGAAAACTAGCAGGAATTTGTAGAGAAAAGGAAATAATTGCATACGGGGAGGGGTACTATTCAAAACACAAATGAACAATACCATGCTAATTATTTCCTATGTTGTTTCATGCTGCAAAGTCTCAAATGGTGGTGTTTTTTCTTGTGAAGAGAAGCAGAATATAATCCAACATGACGGTCAGTAATATAAATTATTATGATGTTTTCTGATCCAGTCCCTGTTTTTTTTTAATTCCTCCAACGAAACCAATTCACTTTCCCAAGTTTGAAATTTGTCTTTAATTAATCTGATAAATCCTTAAAATATTAAATCAGGTCCCTCGAATCAAGACCTGAAAAACTCGAGCTGGAATCCTTCTTGCGGCAGGATTTTCTACTTTTCCACTAGATATTCAAACGAGAATATCTTGAGTTTATGATATCGAAATCAAGTGATTCAAAAGCCCAAATTCATCAGCACGTACAAGACTAAAACTTCCATGAAGGATTCAAAGTGAGTTTAAATCATTTTGAAAAACAGAATTGCAAAAAAAACTCGGGCTGGAACCCTTCTCAAGGCAAGATCTCTACTTTTACGCTAGAAATTCAAAAGAGAATATCTTGAGCTTTTGATATCGAAATCAGGCGATTCAAAAATCCAGATTCATCTACACGTACAGAACTTCAACTTTCATGAGGATTCAAAGTGAGATAAATTCATTTTGAAGAACAGAATCTAGCCGCAATTTAGTTGGTCAAAAAGATCTCCTGATCTGATTTGAAAAATTGACAATTCCGAGCATTCCCATATGACTGAGAGTCTGACATAAGAACAGTGGGCCCTAGGACCCAATAAAGGTGCAGATCAATTCTTTAACATGTCATGAATGACAGAATATAGCTGGGATAGTCAGATATTGCGCGAAACTAAGTCAGAATCAAAGTCTAAGTTGGAACAAAATTGGTATTACAACAGAATCATTTTTTTAGTGTAAATTCTAAGGGATTTATCCAAATTTAAAAACCAGATAAAGAAAGGACGAGTTTAGCATCACGAAGACTCCTAATTAATCTAAGAATCCTGATGATTTCAGCAACGAAGGGGAAAGATAAAGAGAGCAGAAAACAACTGAAACAGGGTTCGAAAAACATTCATTCCTTCTATGCTTTTGTCAATTTTTCATCAACCATGAACTAAACTCCTGCATTTGGTTCAAGAGGGATACACACCATCTCTAGCACGTGGGGTCCAAAAATAAGTAACAACAAAAAATATATTTTTTTGGAATATTTTGTGTTATTTTGAAAAATATTTAAAAAATTAGTGGCAAAAAATATGTTATGACAACTAATATATCCTTATTTTTTTGTGGTAATAACACAAATGTTTTAGATAATTAGTTTATATTTATTTGTTAAGATATGAATTTGGACAATTGATTTATATCTCGAAAATTTTGATCTCATACCAAAATAATTAATATAATATGTTAAGTCATTTAATGGTAGATATATTATTTACTTCATACAATTAATATAATTTTTGAAATATTCCTTAATCTTATTATTTTGGTGCTATTTCCACTCTATAATTTGTTTCCGGCTAAAATAGCCTAATGAATATGTGTTTTAACTACTATTTAATATTAGTTTCTTAAGAAACTCCTTGTAATGTTTCTTTCAAAATAATAAGATTAAGGAATATTTCAAAAATAAAAAAGAAAGAAATAAAAAATATATTTTAAAGATTTTATTGCATCTTCGGTATTTTTTGTACTTTATACTATATTTTTTCTTAAATAATATATTTTATAATATCTAACTTGTCAATATCTATAATTACCATATTTTTTTAATTTCTAATGCAAACATTTAATAATGTAGTCCTTATATCATAAAATAATATTAAATTATTAGTTAATTGAGTGGTTCCTGAAATCTAATTGGCCAATTTTATCTCATTGGCTAATTGAGTGGTTCCTGAAATCTAATTGGCCAAATTAAGTGGCTCCTGAAATCTAATTGGCCAAATTGATCTAATTGGCTAATTGAGTGGTTCCTGAAATCTAATTGGCTAATTGAGTGGCTCCTGAAATCTAATTGGCCAAATTTATCTAATTGGCTAATTGAGTGGTTACTGAAATCTAATTGGCCAAATTGATCTCTCAATGCATCATTTTGTTGTCTTCCTTCCAAACTACAAGCGAAGAAGAAGACCAAGAAAAGGTCAATGAAAATGACGGTCAACTAAGCTGGGGGACGACCCAAGTCTTTCTTTCCACAACCCTTTTAGAAAATCACCCTTTCTTTCAATAAAATTACAACTTCAGTCATTTGCCCAGGAAATGGGCTGCTCCTGTACAAACCTCGGCTTTAATGGTAGTTTCTTCGAAATGAGCTCCTTCTTTCTTGGAAATTGGACAATGCAACGTCATGCTCAGTTCTGATTGGCCAGCAACAATAGAAAGGTCAGACAAAAGTGAGGCCACCTTGTAATTAATCAAGCAAAACCAGGGCAATTTCCCAAATTTGTAAAATCCAACTAGACGACGTCGAGTTAATTATCAATTATTCCCTGTATTAAAACAAAATTAATCAATTGGTCCTCTTGGTTTCCAAAACTATATACTTAATCCCTATATTATTCTTAAATATGTTTAAAACTTAGTTATTTCGTCATATTGTTTTCTTTTTCCAATTTATTTTTTACTTTTTCTTTATTCAAGAATTAAAAAAAAGTAGATAAGATGAAAAAATAAGGCATTTAAAAATAAAATAAAACTACATCAAGGATGGTAAATTCTAATCGAAAGGTTATTTGATTATTTTTTAAAATATATTAAAATAATATATATATATTTTTTAAAAAATTATTTTTAATATTAATATTTTAAAATAATTAAAAAAAACATAATCATTAGTGAGCCAATAGACCCACGAACACGACATCCACACCACCTCTCCCACTTGAGACGGCAAGACTAGCAGTCAGGCAACTACATAATAATTGCATGGAATGGCAAAGCCGTGAATAAATAGAATATAAAGGGCAGTAATTTGAGGGTCCTTCTATAATTGGAGCTTCGAAGCCCAGACAGACTAACACTGAGCAGCATTTCCGCAATGACGGACTTTGCATTAGCTATCAGTACTAAAGTTCTGTTATTCCTATGCGTCATTCAGTTCTCAGTTTCAGAGATCATTTTTGAAGAGAGATTTGAAGGTAGCTTCTTCTTAATTTCTTGCCACCTTTTTTCACTACTCTGTTTTGCTATGTCACCAGCTAGCATCCAATCCTAATGCTAGCTACTTCTAGTTAACCGTTAAAATCGTCATTCACTGTTTTGTCTTTTCTTTGGGGGTCTAGCATGCTGTCATTGTGAAATAATTTTAGGATTTGAAGTGGGATTTGGATAATAATGATACCCTTTTTCTTTCATTCTTTCTACTGTAAATTCAAGTTGTGATTTCCTTTGTTGGTGTAAAGTGGTGTTATTTTAATTTTTTTGAAGTAAAATGTTCTTTTTCTTTCTTGTTTTCTATTTGGTAGCTGAGAATTGTTCATGGAAAAGAAAAGAAAAGAAAATCTGACATTTGAGGGTGTTGTTTGTTTTGCAATCAGTGAATACTTTTCTGGGCAAAAATTAAAAATAAAAATGAAGTCAACAGACTTTCTGGGTTGACTTTAACTAAAGTGATTGTACACTGCAGAGCTTTAAAGAACCTCCCCTACTTAATTAAAAGACTTATTTAAGTGTGAGAATAATTCGGTGATTGTTCGTAGTTTAAGATGACCTTGTTATGCAAAGAGTTGGTTAGTATTAATCAGTGTAATTTTGTGTTGGAAAAAGATGGTTGGGAGAGCCGCTGGGTTAGATCGGATTGGAAGAGGAGTGAAGGATTGGCAGGTTCTTTCAAACACAAAGCTGGAAGGTGGCCTGGAGATCCAGATGACAAAGGTATCGTCTTTTCTACTTTTGGTCATATAGGATTTGATGAATTACATACTCATTTTGCAAAGTACAAAGCCATTAGAGCACAAAAAAGGGCACTGTGGCAGGAAAAATAGTGGACTACTTGTTCTTCTCGCATGTATTTCACCTATGCTGTTCAGGAACCTTATTGACAAGGTTGTCCTTGAACAGTCTAGCAGTTGCTTAAGAATATATGATGGCATGTCGAATTCAGTTGGTTTCTTAATTGGTGAATCCTTTTATTTCACAATAATCAGTTGTTTGTAGATGATTATTCACCTCTTGATTTGGATATCTTGTAGGTATTCAGACAACTACTGATGCTAGGTTTTTTGCCATATCTGCAAAGATACCGGAATTCAACAACAAGAACAGAACACTGGTCTTCCAGTATTCTATAAGGCTTGAGCAGGACATTGAATGTGGTGGTGGTTACATCAAGCTTCTCTCTGGATTCGTGAACCAGAAGAAATTTGGTGGAGACACTCCATACAGGTTTGAATCTTATTGAATTCATTTCACATTATCTACACCCCATGTCTTTTCTCTGAGACATGGATCAAATATCTGTTTGTGGTACTTCATAAGATATCTTCGTGTTCAAGCTGCCCATTTTGCTACATTGCATTGTGAAAAAAAGTTAATTGGATCGATCATTTGGTTGGGCTCCATGTATGATTGCGTTTCAAACCTTGATTTTGTAAAGCTAGAATAACTTGTTTTTCATTCATGAAGACCTGCTTTTCATTTATTATGAATATACAACAATTTTAATTAAACATATATTTTTTTAAACCACAAGTGTTTTTAACCCTTTTTGTTAACCGCAATCGCAAAAGCTATTACAATACCAAACACACACCAATTCTCAATTGTATACTGTATAAATTGCACACATATCACAAACATTCACTTTACAAAAAGATAAATTGTGCAGAAATGTGTTTTGGTAAAATAAGAATTATACATTCCATCCATCTCTAATTTCTCTCAACCATTTACATGGGAAGGAGCACAAATGAATAAGCAAACAAAGAATCAATATCAACACGGAAGATTATTGTATGGCTTAACATTATGAAGTCAGGGTCAAAATACTTTAGGGCTACTGTAGGTTTGACAGACACCTTCTACTTTTTCATGTATTCTGAAGGTTTTAGTCAACTTTCCTCATGCTCGGAAATGTGTTTTGTTTCCTCTTTTCCTGCCTGTTGGTTTCACTATCATACAAATTTGTATTGATATCAAATTTTATTTTCTGCAGTTTTATGTTTGGACCTGATATATGTGGCAGTCAGACAAAGAAGCTGCATGTCATACTATCCTACCAGGGCCAGAATTATCCGATCAAGAAAGATTTGGAATGTGAAACGGACAAGTTAACTCATTTCTACACCTTTGTTCTTAGGCCTGATGCAAGTTATAGTATCCTGATTGATGGTCGAGAAAGGGATTCTGGAAGCATGTATACAGACTGGGATATACTTCCTCCCCGGAAAATTAAAGCTGTCAAGGCGAAAAAGGTTTGATACATAGAGATTCCATATCCTTAAAGAATTAGAATGTTAAATTGAAATAATATCGGGTTGTCCTCCTCCACCATAGCTAGAAGATTTTGAGGGTATACATCCTGACATATTTCATTCCCATTTTTAACAGCCTGCGGACTGGGATGATAGAGAATATATTGATGATCCTAATGATGTCAAACCTGAGGTATAAAACTTTTATTCTTTCTTTCTTACAGAAGATGTTATTGTAATTGTAGTGAATAGATTACTTAATCCTGTTTTCGGGTATCTTGATAATGCAGGGATATGATTCAATTCCAAAAGAGATTCCCGACCCCAAAGCAAAACAGGTTAGTGGGTTACTTACGGGTTAATGTCTGGATGAAGTTCGAGGATATGAATGATCCCTGGCCTTTTGATGCTGAGCCATCTCTAAAATTGATGTGCTTCACCTAAATAGCGTTTTTTTTTTATAGTATGCAGTACTGTTATGGAAAACAGAATATATCAATATAGCTAATAATTGCATTTTGTTTCCCTGATTAGCCTGATGATTGGGATGAAGAGGAGAGTGGTCTATGGAAATCACCTAAGATACCAAATCCAGCATATAAAGGACCATGGAAACTCAAGGTGTGTTTATTGGCCTTCTAGATGGTAGAAGTTAAAGTTTAAATGCATATTCTCATTGTTAATAAAGTTTTCTTATCTACAGAGAATCAAGAACCCAAATTATAAAGGGAAATGGAAGATTCCTTATATTGATAATCCAGGTATTCTTTATGCAGCCATTCATGGAAAGTAAATAACTGTAATGCTTGCCTGAAAACTTACCTCCTCAGATTTAATTTACCAACAAAGAGTTAGTTATATCTTTCTTTGTAAATGTCACCAGAGTTTGAAGATGACCCTGATCTTTATGTGCTTAAGCCAATAAAATACATCGGCATTGATGTTTGGCAGGTGAGGATTAAGCATCTTTTTTGTTGATTTAGATACGAGTTTTATCTTTATGATGCAGCATGTGATATTTTGTTATTTCTAAGATAAGTTGTAATATTATGTGGTGTCATTGCAGGTGAAGGCTGGCTCAGTTTATGACAATATTCTGGTCTGTGATGATCCAGAGTATGCAAAACAAGTGGCTCAAGAAGTTTTAGCTAACAGGGAGGTGTGTCAGTCTTTGGCCCTTTCCGGAGAACACTGACTTCTATTATTGTGGGGTTACATTTAAGATGAGTGGTGGCTAATTTGTGTTTTCCTTTGGTAATTTCAGATTGAAAAGGAGGCCTTTGAGGAAGCAGAAAAAATTAGAAAAGCTCGAGAAGATGAGGTAATTTGCTGGGTTATTTGCTCATAACATTACCCGAGCTTCATCAATAAGCTTTTACCATAATCGAATATTTCCAAGTAATTCGAGAATTTACATGCACAGGAAGCTCAAAGAGCAAGAGAGGAAGGTGAACGGAGGAGAAGAGAAAGAGGATACGATCGACGCCACCGAGATAGACACAGAGATAAATACAGAAGGGTATGCATGCTATATGCTTGAATCTTTTTAATCTATGTGCTTAGAATATTTTTCTAGTCATTCAGATTTCCTTATACTTTCTTACAAGAGTAACATAGTCCCGACTCGCTCGTGAGCAGAACTGTTGTTCCTTTTACTACTTGCATGGCTATTTCGATTAAACTTGCTGAAGATGTTTGGCTCTTTCCTGGATTTTTATAGTTGTTAAAACCCTCTGAAAACTACCAGATGTTTGATGTTGATGATTTTTCTGAAACACTCGGTGTTTATTGTGTACCTTATTATGATTGTCGTGTCTAGTTATGAGTGCATGGCTTTACGCATAGATGTTAATTCTGATCAAAATGTTTCATTTTGCGCAGCATTACTCCCGGGACATGGATGATTATCATGTAAGAATCAATCTTGCCTTGAATTTCCCTTTCTCAAGCATATTAAATCAAAATACAAAACACTTTCAATTGACTTGTATCGCTAGATTCCCACATTTTACTGAGTTTTTTCTATCAAAACAAATGCTTAGTATACTGAGAATCGTTCAGTTATTTCACTCTACTGTCCACATTGCTGGATGACTCCTGGATTTGGAAGTCTGATCATTGCAAGTGTTTCTTTCTTCTTTATGATCCAATATCATCGGCCCCACATGATTGTTTTTATCTGGCATGCAGGATGAGCTTTGAAGAGGCTTTCAAATTGTCAGCTCTCTCTTTGGACAGCGCTATCAATACCTGGGAATGCGAAATAAAGCCACAGTTTTACCTTTGGGTGGGGTGGGGTGGGGGGCAGCTTTTTCTTTCCTCATTGTTGTATGATTTTCATTTCTGAAGAAATATATATATATATATCTAGAGATACTAATTAATTGTTTTTGCATCTTCTTGACTCTTTCCTCGATTTATTACTCCACTGTGACTGTGTGATAGGTGAAGTCTTCACACAAATTGATATCCCACTTGACGCCTTATTTTTACGTGCGAAAATCTTGAGCTTTTAAAAGACTTTCCTTCTACGTTTGTATTTGATTTCACCGACAAGAGGGAGGGCCTTTTCTATTTGCATCAGCTGATCTTCTTCTTCATTCTATTTCTCTAACCTTTTCTTCGTCTTCTGCTTCCCACCATTACTACATCTTCTTTCCTTTCCTCGACGAAAACGAACAGTCACAGACACGCCATTTCTTCTTCCCTCTTTTTCATCATATTCTTCTCACCATTACCGCATCTTCTGAACAACACCCGACAGCACACTCTCTTTATTCTTCCAATTTCTTCATCTTTTTCTTATTGCCATTACTCTATTTATCTTCACTCTTTCCAACGGTCACACACGCCTTATAAATTACTCAACCATGTCTTAACAATATACAGCGAAAACATGAAGGGTAACAAATATGGCAAGAGAGTTGTTGGCAAGAGAGTTGTTGTGAGGATATCATAAACTAAAGCCAGTAAAAACAACTTACTTACTTTAATGATGTGATTAGGAATGGTAATATACGGATTAGATTTTGATATTATTCATGTCTGAATCTAAAATCATAATTTATATCCAAATCAAAATCTAATATGTACGGATTTTGAATCCCTAAACCCGATCTAATCGAGTTTTGGATATTCATTACTCGATCCATACTTGATCTATGCAATGATTTAAATATATAAATCATACATTCAGTCCAACAAGAAAATAAAAATTAAGGCAATATCACTTAAAAAGTTTCGAAATAAACATCCCAAAATATTAAATTATCTATTTATTATTATAAACACAACTGCAATTCCATTCCATTAAAATCAAACCATCATATTAAATTTTCTATTTGTTATTATAATTACAACTACAATTCCATTGAAATCAAATCCTCATTTAGCATTCATAGAACTTTAATCTTCCTTTTACATCATAAATGAGTCATTTTACAAGAGAACAATATACATAAATAAATAGTTGGTCATTAAAACATAAGTTTTCTTCATAAAAGTCATAAAAATAATTCATATGTTTTTATAATATAAGTTTCGTTCCTCCTTCATCTCTATCAATATCATCAAATATGATAACATAATTATCTGAATCTAGTGTCATCCCATCTAAAAATAATACATATATAATAAAAGTTTAAATTTTACTTCAATAAATGGTTGAAATGTATATTAACATAATAAAAAAAATATTTACTAAATTACCTTCAATTTCAACAACTCATAACCAATTTTGAGCACACATCAATGTTTAAGTGGTCTTTGAATGAGTTTACTATGATGTAAGTTCAATAATCTATTGCTAGTACTAAAAGCACACTCTGAAACAATAATAGATACAACGATAGCCAATAAATACATAGCAATGGATTGCAAGACTGAATATTTTCCTTGAACCTTCCACTATGATATAATGTCAAAGTCATCATTTCTTTGCAAAACCTCTTCATTTAAATAATGATCCAATTCAGTTTTAGCATATGAATTTTTTTCCCTTTTCATTTACATCAAATTGTTATCAAATTCAGCCAATGAACTACAACTTGAATCAATAAAGGTATCACCCATATGATTAAATATAGATGGTTGAAAACTATCTTTTCGTTTCTTCGAAACATAAAAATCTATCAAATCATAATAAAGGTGGTAAATCTTCTCAAAGATATTCATATGCTCACCACCATATACTCTACAAAGATAAAATTCAATCAAAGTCATTTTGTATTATGGATCAAGTATAGCTACAACTCTTATTATCCCATTAATGGAACACAAATATTTATATAACAAAAAATTCAACATATCTACTATTATTTTTATACTACCTCAATTGGAAAACAAACTCTTTTTAACAATTTCAATCTAATCTAAAAAAAAATAGAATAGTACAAATTAGTTGTAGGATACTTTGTCGTAAAAAATAATTCAATGACCTCTTAAAACAACTTCAATCTATCATAAATTACACTTGAGTAAGGGACTCTTATATTAAGAGCCTTGTTGTTTAAGTCGAGCAAATACATCCTTATATATTAAAGTAGTTTTAAGTATTGAATATGTTAAATTCCACCCTATTGGGTAATCAAGACCTGATTTTTTGGTTATAGAAATACAAACATGATAGGTTGTTTCCTTAAACTTTTCCTCTCTTGTTGGTGAAGCTATTTAATAAAGTATACTCTCTCTAATATTTTCAATCATACTCTTAATTATTTCTACCACATATTTAACTATTAGATTTAAAATATAAGCACAACACCACATATGAATAAATCATCATTTAATATCAAAGAACTAACTTGTAATTTGTCCTTAAACTTAGGTATCAAGGCATCATTAGTTATGCAATTATCCAATGTAATTGTTGACAAGTTAGTATTAACATTCCAATCCATCAAAGAATCAATCAAAACTTTAGCTAGCATTTTTTTTAATATGAGAATGGTACGTAAGCAAACCAAATTAAAATATGATAACAATTATATAAACAAAATTATTGCAAAAGCTAATAATAACATATATTAAATAAATTTTATCTCAATATGCAACTTCACAATTTCCACTCATCATCAATAAAGTGCATTGTTATAGTCATCAGCCCCGTTTTTTATTACTAAAAGTTTACATGTCAGTTGCAATTGACACTCTACTAATACTTCTCTCTAACTTGTGCATTGCCTTTTCTTTCTAATAATCATAAACTTTCAATATGTCAATTATAATGTTATTTAATTGTAAACAAAGGTTAGAGAAAATTTGAGTTCCTTTGGAATCCAACATGTTAAACTATGAAAAGTGGGTACTCATGTAAATTAATAACATTTACACACGCTCTCCTAGAACTCTCTTGATATCTAACCAATTTCTAACTCTCTCTCTCTATGAAAACTTTTTTATCCAACATTTTTGTTGTTGTTATGAATCATGATATTTTCTTCTCTTACAAGTCCTATAATGGTTACACAAATAGCTTGTTCTAGATTTTTATTTTTCACCAAACATCTTAAAATAATAATTATATTATACCTTAACATCCCTATCAATATATTTCTTTATTCTCTCCCACATAAAACTCTTGTTTTCTAGTATTAATGTTGAAGAATAACATATATTCGTAACGGAAGCAAGGAGTTAATTGAATATTTCTTTCAAGCTCCAAAAAAATATATTCATCGGGATTGAAACAGACTGCTTTACATGTCAACAAAGGAACCATCATCGATTTGTTTTGACGACACGAGTTAAAACAATTTTCCTCTCTTCAATAATTCTTCAATATTAATATTGATATAAGCTTTTTGCGTGAGGAAGAATCTCTTCTCACCTTGAACTCTCTAGCTTGTTTTTTTAGTTCAAAAACTCAAACCATTTAGAAAAGAAACATTCTCTTAGTTTTTAATTGTCATTACTAAGAAAATTAACTCTTCATATTAAATAAGGATAATTGAGAGATTTTTTCAGCCTAATAAGAAAAAAACTTCTTGTTATTATGTCAAATTGTTTGACAATTTGACTTTTCTTTTTCTTTTCTTTCAATCCAATTTGGATCAAGCCTAACCATGGACACCCAAATATAAAATAGACCCAAAAAGTCCAACATCTCTCACACGCATATGGTTGGGATGACCTTTCATAACTTATACCTCACATCGCCTTATAGTCAATATTGTTCATACAGATAATGAAAAGTGTGACTATTAAGTCTCGTATAATTTTAGAAGCTCTACACAAGTAACCTATTGGAGCCAGTATAAAGACATCAACCCGAAAAATATAGTGACTCATAGTGTCTTAGATCTTTTATAAATTACATAAGTTAACAACTCAAGTCCTTCAACAAGAGTTTTACTAACCTTATAAGCATATTATTGATACAGTACTCATAATTATGTTGTAAAACTAGTAGCAACAAAATTTGTCAACAATAGTACCTCAAGATAATTAAAAATTCTTCCCTTCCCAATTATATCATAAAGATAAACTGTTTTTTTAGCAATGTCTCATAAGGTCGAATCAATCATGATCGTAATGACATACTAAAATGGAAAACATTAATCCCGCAAGGTCGAATCAATCATGATCATAAATGACATATTAAAGTAGCAAACATTGATCATTCACCTTTATGATATAGCCAAAAGTAGCTAAGGGTGCTAATTGAGAACAAACTTTAAAAATATTGTTCTCAAGGACTCACATGGTGAGGAAGCAGAGATCCATTCACTCAAATTCAACAAAAATGAGAATATGTAGTTCTCTAAATATTTTATAAGTCTTGATATGGTCATTTCTAAAGTGTCTAATATGAGTTCTTTAAACACTCTCATGCTTAGCACTAAATAATTGAATTCACACCTAGCTTTATTTTAGGCTAATACAGATTGTGAGACAATCCATATATGATCACATGTCTCATTTTGCCCACTTAATATATATATATATATATATATATATATATATATATAATGGTGTCACATCTCAGTGGACATTATAGTGGGGGCCTAAACATACATCACGGATAATTGAGAGTCGTCACCTAGTAATTAGAGGAAACTAGGGATCCTGAAAGCTAGTATTAGTTCAAAAGATTCAGGTAAAAGGATTAATTATGCTTAAGAGAAAAACGATGCCACCCTTTCAACATTCTTTCTTATGAAAGGTTATCCGTACTATGTATTTTCTTCTAAATTTGTCTTTTTAATTGTCATTAATTATCCTAACTGTTCTTTTTATTTATTTTTAATTGTCTTGAAAAAAGTTGACATTGATCCCTAAAAATAAGAGATGCATTGAATTGATTATTTGTGAAAAATCCAACAGCAATCCCTTGAAAAGAGGTTTGTTCAATAAAAAAAAAGAGTTTGACATCGGTCCCCAAAAATGGAAGACACATTGATTTGATCATTTGTAAATACTTGGCATTAATCTCATTAAGCAAGAGGTTTGTTCAATAAAAAATTAATATTAAAAGTTTGAAACATGAACATATTCTTTTTTGTTCTAAAACCGAGAATAACTTGATATAAATGTTATGTTATTTCCACTCATACTTTTTTTTACAACGTTATTTAAACTGTAAATTCAGAATTATATTTTGACGGTTCCGACAACGGACCAATATGTGTTTGTTTGTATGCCTACAAAATTGTTGACATATAAGGGGTTATAATGCCCTGATAAGGTTGTGTTTCTTGTTGTGTTTGATATGCTAGGAAGTATCCTCCTATAAGAGATATATTCATTCCAAACACCCCTAATAGAGTGCTTGTGATTGTAGAAGTTTTTGGGATATGCCTCTTAGGTGTACATGCCTATGGATTACCAAACTTATTCTAATGTAGATCATTATATATATGAGTCAACTAGTCAAATATGGCCTATATTGGACCTATTTTTTACCCCTAATATATTTTTACAAAAAAAAAAATATTTATATTTTCAAATTAGACTGGTTAAAATTTCTCAGGGTTAATTAGACAATACATATTTTTAAGGCACACTAAGGGTGCAATTAAAGAAAATTGACTGTAATTAAAACAATTAAAGGATCAAGGACCAGAGTTATTAAATTAACATAACTTAAGAGGTCATATTAATTCAATCAAAGGCTTAATTGAATATTTTTTTTATTTTCATAACTAATATTGACTCCAATTAAAGGTTTAAAAATCCAAGGACAAATTCAAAAAGTTAAAAAAGGTTAAAGAGTGCTTTGGATTGTGATCAGAACCCAATTGAATATTTTTTTTTTTTTAGTTTCGATTCCATCCCATATTATATAATTAAAATTTGTGAAGGGTCAAATCTAAAGAGACAATGATATTTGGGGATCAAGTTTTGTCTTTTTCTTCAAAGGCAAAAACTAGAAACCCTACCCAACACCTTTGTCATTTTCTCAAGCAAACCTCACTAACCATAGTCATTTTTTATTATCTTGGCATTATTTTTTCTGATTTTAAGTGTTGTTCTCTTATGATCTTGGCATCATTTTGTATTTAGTTGTTTCTCTTTACATAGCAACAAGTTTAACCTCATTGTCTTTTACTTTTTAATTGTAGTTTTCATTGTCCCTTTTTGTGCTTTTTTACCAAAATCTATGGTTTTTATTTTTGTTTTAAGCCTCAATAGTGTAGATTTATACTTAGAAACCCTAGTTCTTGTCTTCTGAGTCTTCCTAAGTTGTTTCCTATTCCTCTATAAATAGGACCCTAGTTTTAAGGTTTTAAAGTGGGGGAAGAAAAAGGCAAACAGATAATAGAAATTAACAATAGCAATAGACAATAGCAATAGAGAAAAAAAACGATAATTAAAGGTAGTGATAGGTAAATAGAGGTAAACCAAAAAGAAACTTAGGGTTTTAGGTTCTGAGTCTTTATTTTATTAAGTCTTAAGTAGGGAAGAAGAGGGAGAAGGAGACTAGATCATTGCTGTTAAAGAGGCATACCTTACAGTCATTCCAACCAAATCCTTGCCAGACCATCTAAGTATAAATTGTTACTCATGTTGTTACTTTTTTAAGTTTTTATTTGCTTGTTGTTTTTCATGTTTAAATGTATGGCCTTGTACGTTTGGAATGATGTTAATATCTTTTTATAAGCAGTCATGTTTTGTTGCCTTGCATTTTGACCAACAAAAACATTTAAATTTGTTTGCTTGAACTGTCATAGGTTTATTTATTGACTATATATGGCCATATGGGACTTTGGTTAAATTTTTGTAAAAGTGTTATGGTTTTTCTTTTAAGCATTTCTGCTTGTTAGGATACCATTGGTATCATATTTTTTTTTAGAACTTGTGATAGTCTTCTGAATTGTTGAAGAGGTGACTCAAAATTGTGTTGGTTTTAATGTTTCAATATTTATGAGCGTCACTCAATGCTTGGTGTCTGTTTGACCTTAAGTATGTTACCATAATCCTTTTTTGTCAAGACTCGTGGTTTGAAGAATAAAACATGTCTTTTTATCTCATATGCTCATATCCAGAAAGCTTAGATATTATTATGACTAAATATCATGTTTATTGTCTATTTAAAGCAATATTTGTTGATGTGGTCTTATTAACTTGTCTTTTTCTAGTTTAGTTTTTTAGTCAACCCTAAACCCCAACCAAAGTAGGTCTTTTAAAAGACTTATCTTTTACTTAGGCTAGTCATTTTCAAAACATTTTTTATTTAAATTGCATTCTGGTCTAGACCATTGCAACTTGTATTTTGTGTTTTTGGCATGTTTTTTATCATTATTTTCTATGTTTTATATCTTCCTATCTTGAATTTAAAACTACCAAGGATGTTGTTCCTCTCAATTTTCAATAAAAAAAAAATGAAACATCATACATGCATTTGAGCCTTCGAGCAAGTTTGCAAGGTCCACTGGGTTTTAGTCCATACTAAAAACCTATATGGGCCGACATTTCAACTATTAAAAAAATTCCATTTCCTCTTAAATCATACAAAAATTACTTTTTTTCTTTGTTACTCACTGATAGTGTTTGGGGTAATAGACTTATAGCTAGTTATTACATTGGACATTAACGAGAAGTAACACTTTATTCCCTTTGTTTTTTTTAAAAAAAAAAAACAATTCCTTTCCTTTATTTATAAAAATTAAGTTTCTTTTCACTTATAGTGTTTGGAGTAATGGACTTATAACAAGTTATTACTTTAGACGTTAATGAGGAGTAACACCTTGTTCTTTTTTATTTCAAACAACAAATAAGTCTTCATGATTTGTAAGCATTTCAGTCTAATATTCATCAATGGCACCCATATGTCAATTGAGAGTATTAGTTTCCTTTATAAAACCTCAAGATTGTATACTAATGATTAGGGTGAAAATAAAATTAAAATTGTTCGCTTGCAATTTTTGTACATACACAAGTCTTATCGACTGGTGCGTACAAACATTGATTTAGGGCAACACTATAAATAAAAATTTCAATGTGATTTTAAACATAGCAACACAACTAAGGTCTAATGTGTCCATAAAAGTCATAGCCTAAACTTAGTCTATAAAGGGACATTTATGCCACTAGATCCTATTTCCAAGTAGATGAACCTATAATGGTCACTATTTAGATATTTAGGGTTAGAGTATAAAACCTCATTTGGTAAGATGCGAGTGAACCCTGGTATTATAAAATAAATGAGCCTCAATAAGTTATTATTCATTAGCCATCATTACATAAACAAAACTTTTAGCAAGGATTTGGTCAGGTTTTAATGAACCCAATAACATACCCATCCAATTATTTATTGGTATGGCTTGATAAAATGTTATGGGTCACAAGTTATGATCAGGAGTAAATAGTTGTAAATATATCAATTCATCAAGCAATTAGGGGTGGCAAACATGACATGGACTTTAGAATGGATAGGCTTAACCATTCACCTTATACACAACGTTTAACTCATTGTAGTAGACTCATTATCACCCATGTAGAAAGACCATTATAGATTAGGCATAATAAACCATTAGGAATAGAAGACAAGTAGCAATGCAACTTACCTCAAGTATGATGATTTAGGGTGATAGTATATTTTCTCTAGCATAACCAGTCTTTTACCTTAAAATTTTGCAAACCAGTTAGAGTTCTCAGTGATCATAGTACTAGATGGTGGCTCTTTTTTATAACATAAGACATTTTCTCCCCTCTCAAAACCAAAAAAACAAAAAAAGCATTTTTCTATTAGAAAAGAAGGTGGGTCATCGCAATGGCAGGTACGATAACCTACATGATTTAATTGACCATCATAATATTCTTAAGATAGGTCATATTTTTTATGTTCTCCATCTCTATTTGAAGAGCCCTTATATAACATTAGAGAGATTTATAGGTTAAACATAATATGCTTCTTCAAGAGCAATCATGGCTAATTAGTTAGTATTTGTCACAGCTGGTTATGACCATCTTCTAATGCCATTAGATCCAAAGAAAGGATATACCTATAGTTATGTATGATGCATAGATACATTAATATTCCCATTTGTGGTAGGTGGTGATGACATTGTTAGAATCGATTGAAATATAAGGGTTACATAAGGGCACTAAGGATATGTCCAAACACAATTCAATGTTGTAGAGGTGAATTAAAAGATGATATGAAGACGTATCTCTAAGCACGTCCAGTACTGGTTGATCCACCAGAACCTAGGGAGATGGTAGATTGCCAAGCTCTTTAAGGCCAAAAGTTGACCTCCTCCATTTCTTGTACTAATTATTTATCCAATGCAATAGTGATGAATTTACCTGTGTTTTTCTTTGGATACATAATTGTTTGCGCATGGAAAAAATATTGAATCTTGTCACTAAATATTAAATTTTTAGAGACGTCAATCTATTGATCTGTCATGTAATATTAGCATTATTTATGCTATTAGTTAATCATTTCTACCTTTTAAGAAGAAGAAACTACACAATACCAATTTATTCCCAAGATAAAGTAGGTAACAACCTTGTAAAATCAAGCAGAATGTATAATAATAAGATTTTGAATCTTAATAAAAGGTAATATGTCCTGATTAACACCATACAAAAAAAAAGGAGCTTATGAAGAAAAAATAGATAAATTGCAATAATTGTAAGTGCAAGAACTAAAGAGAAACAGTAAATAAAGCTATAAAGGAAAGAAATAAAAATTAAAACAAAGATAAATTTGTCTTGCAATTGCATGTATAGGTTAATCATTATTTACAGTAACTATGTGACCTTTTATATATTAGTATAGAGTTTGAATCTTATCTAAACATGTAACTCTAATACTATACCAACATTGGTATCAGATAATTAGATTTTATTAAATCTTAATACAAACTAAACCCCTCTTATATTGATACCATGAGAATCCTTTGTTAATCTTGTGAATTCTAAATAGTTATTTTATTAAGAACTCTTGCTCTAAATAAAATTAAGCTTTTTGGTTCTTCATGCAAGTTCAGACTTGTGAGGTAGATTGTTTTTCCTTGGTTAATCAACTCTCCTTATTAATTAGGACTCTTTCAACCTAGTCGATTTCATTATTCATGATTGATTTTATTATCTCTTCTCTTATTTGGTAATGAACGATTAGTATTCTTACATGGTTGGCACGTGAGTGTTTATTGTATTACTATTATTATTCAAAGATTACATTACCAATTGAATTTTATTAGAGTAAATGAAGTGATATCAAGAAATTAACTTATAAGAAAGAGGTGAATTTTTGTATTACCAAATGGAAAAACATATTCCTTTTAGACAAACTAGTCAAGAGTAAGAAATAGTAATGTAATAAATTTACAATAATTAGAACCAAAGATATCATATAGTTAAGGTTATAAGATTGAAAAATCTAATGAATTACAAAGGTTTATGAAGATTGTTTTATAGGAAAAGCTAAGGAAATAAGAACTACACTTAAAAAAAAAATTAAGATAAAAGTAAAGCTTAAAAAATGAATTACAAGAGAAAAATATTTATATTGGAGTTGGTAAAAAAAAATGTTTCTCTATTTATAGAAAAATAATAAAATTAATAGCCAAGTAAAGCAAATGAGACTATTTAGGAATATGAATTTAACTAAATTTGATTTTTCTAAATAAAAAATAACAATGTACAATTAAAAATGGATGATATTTTTCCCTCTCCATATTTTGTTTATCACATTCCATAATCTACTTTTATTATTTATTAGATAAAATAAAATATTCTTAATTAGATAATTAAATTTTTGACAAATAATATATGTTAAATATTGAAGTTGCATTTATATTTTAAAAAAATGTGATCAGGATATTCAATTTTATTTTATTTTTATCATTATTGTCACAAAATTTAATTTCTTCAAAAACAAATTGGTTCGTGTTATATTTTTTATAATTAAAGATTTTATTTTAAAATATTATTCATCAATAAAATATTTATTTTAAAATATATAATGAAGCAATTAAAAATCTTCAAATTTTAAAAATTTTATATATTTCGTTTTTAATTTTGATAATAAAAATTATATCAATAAAATTTGTTATATCAGAATAAGTTACTCCATATTTATATTAAAAATAATAAATAATTTAGTATATTAATAAAACTTGTAATAATATAAATTTAGAGCAAGAATAAAAAAACATTGTTGTAAAACTAGATTAGCTCAACGGGTTGATCCAAAGCCTAGATCAGTCAGGTTGAAGAAATATATATATATATATAAACTTTGACTCCATGCATGAGATACCCTTTCTAGCAACAATTTTGCTACCATGAACATGTGCTAAATCACAGGGATGTCACAAGGAGAAATGTTAAATGCAAAAAGAAGAAGAAATCTCTATTGTCCCTTCCTGAGAAGAGAATTTCGATAGCATAAACGAGTCATTGCATCCAAAACGACCCTCCATTGATTCGGTTATTTCGGACAAAAACCAAATGCATGCCAGAAGATGTTAAAATCATTTGGGCAACAAATAATAATGCAGTAGAACGAGCTCTGTATGTGATTGGATCGTTTGCAAAAGAAAATGTTAAAATCAACCATAAAATTTGACAATGTGCTCTACGAGTAATTCCTAAGCCTTCCCTGCATGACAATTACGTTTAATTTCCTAAAGTACAACATGGATTCAAATGGAAAATAAGAATCGGTGGCTAGAAAATTTACAAAACTTGCAGTCCCCATGCAAGAGATGCAAATCTAAGATCCCATCGTAAGTTCCACTGGTATTGGGATATTGAACGCATGCATGTTGGAAGGACAATTTAACTCCATCATCGTCTTCTCACAGCAGGATTGGGCCCACGCTGGATTGCTGCAACTGGCTGAGCACCCGGTTGGCCAGTAGCTTGTTCCTCAGGCAAATTCATCGCTTGGGTCATGGCATTCATCACTATGAGTCCAAGAGGGATCAAGTACATCCACTGAGAAAATGAACCTCCATAGGTTAAATTTTCTTCTTTCATACCATGACTGAGCTTCCGAATAAAAATTTGCAGTGTGCAAAAAACAATCAACTAGCAGAATACTTACATATTTAGCCCAAAAGGACCTTTCTGGTGGTGGTACGTCTACTCCCTCTCCTTGTTCTCCTGGCAAATCTTCAGCAAATATTGGAGTTCTGCAAAAAGTACATACAGAGAAATAATAACAACGACAATTTGAGATAATGGGCAAAGCAGGTATAAACAACAAATGCAAAAACAAGGAAAGCAATTTACACATCAGTGGGTGGTCTCATATCCCTTGGTAACCTTATATTTTTGTTTCTTTTATACTTCTAACTACAAAACTTTTAGGACTGCGCCATAATAAGTAGAATTTACTCGAAATAAAATCAGTCACAAGGGTACAAGACAGTTTTGGCTGATATACTATTTCTTTTCTGATCATTTTGTACTTGAGTGTTTTGAACCACAGTTTAAGTTAAAAAGAAAACTCTTATTAGCTTTACAATTTGGAAAGTTGATTGCTATAACATGGTGATAAATAGCAAACAAAGCACACCAGAAGCAAATTCTCCTTGCATCTTTCAAGACTCGCTTCAAAAAATACCACACAAAAAACAGTGTATGCCCCAATATGAGGCATGTCTCAGAAATGCAGAGTGCAAAGAAAAATATGCAAATACTTAATTTTACCTTGGTGCCTGCTCGCTATTCTTCAGAACCGTATGAGAGTTGAATGACCACTTTGAAGGCTAAAACAGAAAGGACAAAAACATCTGTATGAGAGATTATGCAACTGGAAAAAATTAAATATGCCCTCAAAACCTCCATCAATCCTCATATTCCAGAGGTTTCTTGTAGTGCTGTCAAAGGCGAAAGGCGCTAAAAGGCACCAAGCCTGTAAAATGCCCGAGGTGCTAGGCACATGCCTAGGCGCAAAAAAATATATGTATGATATTATATTATAATATATATATCTAATATATATATATATTAGATCAGTAGAAAATCAAAAGATAATATAAAATACCATAACAGTCATATAAAGTTATATTTTTCACCCTTAAAACAAAATAAGATAATTTAAAGTAGTAACAGTGTTGTCAAATGTGAAAGGTGCTAAAAGGTGCCATGCCCGAGGCATTAAGTGCTTGCGTAGGCAGCGTGTCGTTGAAATTCATCACCTGAGGCTAATAAAGGTGTTGTGGCCTCACCTATAGCGCTTAAGCGAGAGCCTGAGTGCCTTTTGACAACACTAGTTCCTTGTCAATTTGATTAAGGAAATTTCTCATTGCGACAAAATAACATGAAAGATGTGATCCACTATGAATGGAATGCTTGGCGAGCATATGACTTCTCAGCACACAAGGACTCAAAAAATTCTAAGAGGAGGGCAGTGACAAATATACTGAGGCTGTCCCAATGTACATCTAAGAGGAAAAAAGTAAAAAATTAACTAGTGTTTTGGCAGGGAAGGAGCATGCTTCGGTACTCATCATGGGATACTTGGTAGGCTATGACAAAAATCATCAAGCATCTCCCAAGATCTCTGTAGAAAGAAGCCACCAAAACAGGGCCTAATTTCATAATCAAGAAATTTGAGAATGCAGCTGCAACAAGTCGTATGGCCAGGAGGTCAACATTTCAACTATCTGTAGGTGTTTCAGATATTTAGTAATAGTAGTATAATTCTCGAATAGAAAAGGGCTCAATTAGGAGGAAAGCTACGAACTTTTCCTTCAACTATATGCTTCCAGTTCTGAAAACAATCCTGATGCTCAAATTATGGTCTCAGTAAAGTCCTCTGTCTATGTGAGCAAATTAGTTCTTGTAGTTTGCTTTGTTACAGTAAGAAACTCTACAGAAAAAGGAAAAAGAAATTCTAACTTACAAGTTTCAATTGCCGTGGGTAGGGACATGCCCCAGGGGAACCATAATTGACAGCCAAGATATTAACACCTTCCTGCAACAAAAGATGAAAAATAACACCTTTCTGATTATGAAATGCACTTGTACATTGCAGAGAAAAAAATATTCCCTTTTATTATGATAATTGAAGTATGTTTTTATAGCCTTGGTTTTCACAGGGCAGTAACAAGATATACACGGCATATTTCCACATACACCACAGTTACCTCATATGCTCACATCATCATGAGAGGAGAATTAGTAACTTGAAAATCCCTTGATTAGGTTTTCTTTTGAAGTACTCAAATTTCCTCAAAGACTAACTTTACCTGCTTATTTTTCACGATAGAAACTAATTTTATAAAAAGAGAAAAGGGATGAAAGTACTAAAAGGTAAACATTCTTATAACGGTGTAGCATATCTCTCTTAGAGCCTAAGAGCACCACTGGGAGAATGAAACCAAACTAAAAAAGAAATCTAATCAGAGACAGTAGCAACTAAAGAAAGGAACCAAAAGTGTCATTCTACCTTGCAAAAAAATTCATGGACAATGTTTGATGCTTAAAAACCCTAGCATTCGACTCAAGACAAACAATGAATCTCAGCCATAATAGCAAAAATGCTCAAAAAGCAGACAGCCCTTCCACTTTTCTATTGAAGTAAAAGCGGCTCACTAATCATATCTCATACCATGCACACGATCATATACGCGCACCAACATATGAGAGGCATGAAACCTAAAACATTTTTTAAACAATAGCTTCAGTGAACTATTAAATTATCTCATACTCATGCAATATGATTTTGTTTGATTGAGAAAATAAATTGTTTGTTTAACAAACAATTTATTTTCTTAAGCTCCTTAAAATTAATTACCATTTATAAGAATCAGAAATCTACTGTTACCTGAGTTGATAGATTAGTAAGAAAGGCCATGCCAAGTCACTAATGACGAGTCAATCTACTGTTACCTGAGTTGATATATTGAAAAAGTAGCATGGTTTGACCTATTTAAATTAAAGCATAGTCCAATATCACATTCACTTTAGTCAGATAGGATCGTAGGCGAACTAAGGTTACTGACTCTCTGGTTCCATTTCAGTGCACAATTGGAGAGTTCATTGAATTCGAAAGCCAAGAAAAATCTAAAAATTAATGCAAATAAGATCAGGTGCAAGCACAGGTGTATATTCATCAGCGAAGACTGAAAGCAAAAACAAAGGATTACAGCGTCCAACACTGATTGAGAAAGATTTAATGCATGAAAATACATATTTACTTCAAAAGAGAAACATGTCATAGAAGAAGCTCCTAAAGAGAAAAATGTTTGAGAAAGATTTAGTGTGTATAAACCCATATTTACTTCAAATGTGAAACATGTAACAGAACAAACTCCGGAAGAGAAAAGGCAGGCATGAATCATTAATCAAGGAGCCGAAGATTACCGTGTGTATAACAAAGTGCTCATCCAAGCCATCCCGTGGAAGACATCTCTGTAGTTGAAGAATAATGAGGGTTAGAGCTATATTGAATTGGAATTTCCATATGCAATAATCATTAGACAAGAGAAACACATAAACAAAGGTGTGCAAAATATGGGGTGAGTATCATATACATAGATATATGATAATGTGGTGCCGCATCTATAGCCAGCTCTGGAACCCTTCCCAAGTCGTTAAACCTAGGATTTGAAATTTTAAATTTAATGTGAAAAAAATTGATGCTAGATATGCTCAGGATTTAATTGCCCAGAATTTCACGAAGCAACATTAGATCGCACAGAATTGAAAATGAGGATTCATGTAGCCTACTTTAACATTTTGAGATTTCAGCTTATATGAGGTTAGATGAATTGGTTCATTAATTGGACCTTTAGAAGCATTTAGAGTCTTGGTACACAGTGTTCCATTATGCCTTATTGACATACACCTATAGCACTGCAAAGAGAAGAATCGTCTGTTTTTTATTTGAATTTTCAAATTTACAATTTCACGATACAAAAAACTTTGGTAATCTCAAGTCCAAAGCATAGGCTTTTTTCTTCATTACTACATAAGATTTGAGCTTCACAAACGAATAGCATGGATAAGCAAATAACATTTCATGAATTCAAACTCATACAAACAATCAAATATCCCCATCTAGAGAACAAATGAAATCACAAAAAAAAAAGGAAAGGAAAGGTTTAAAGGATGCATCTAAAAACATTGCTTCGATAAAACTAATTCTTTATAACTTTGTTAAAATTCAGTCAAGGAAAAATGTCTATTGCAAGCCAAACAGCACAATTTAGTGGTACTATTTCCAG
>Ga0307509_10001935_pt1 | contig 34196 bp, 22 predicted proteins | sample 10_EM_MG_FD_202245 | JGI IMG/M metagenome (GOLD analysis project Ga0307509, IMG submission 202245) | Populus trichocarpa ectomycorrhiza microbial communities from riparian zone in the Pacific Northwest, United States - 10_EM | ecosystem: Host-associated > Plants > Roots > Unclassified | place...
CCTTAATATAGCTCCGGGGCTGTAAAACAATCAAACTAATCAAAGTATGCAAAGTAATCAAACTAAACATAGGAAATCCTGCACTCCGCTCCTGTATACAGTTACCGGAACATGTATACATGTTACACTCACCAGCTAGTCGACAGCCTGAGGGTGTTGAGAAAATGGTAGGAATACCGAGTAGTTTGGTAACGCGCTTGAGATCCGAAAGGGTTAATCTAGTAAGGTGAACGATATCGTGGTTATTGAGTGTGCTTAGCGAGTGCTGCTGGTGCGCAAGTGAGGCCGGTAACTCCCAGTCATTACATTCAATAAGATAAAGAAAAATGACTTCCGGGCTACACGATTTGAGATTTTCTCGTGTTTCCTCATCGATTGTTTGTAGAAGCTGCTCTACTGTTTCCATGTTTACAGCGATGGAAAAATAGCAATGTAGTTTACATGATGTTTCTATCCTTTTCATCCTTTACTTTTTCTCAAGACTTACCCCCTGATTCACCCGCAGCCACACTTCTCTAGTTAACCATTTATAGCATAGTCCAAGGCCCATGCAAACCTAAAATTTTCCTTTAAGCATCCGAATCGGGAGTCCTGAAGGTCTCTATTCTGCTCGTCATGCTCGAGCACCGTCAGAACTCAAATAATCGAACCATGTGATAAGACGTTGGAATTGCCTCTCCTAGTAAGGTGTGATGTTTTTTCCTTTTTTACTTGTCATGGACAGGAGGTTTTTTGGTCTGTTTTTGGCCCCTTTTCTAGGGGCGGAAATTTTGGACTACCTGGCACGTGGTCCGTCCACTGGGTTCTTACAGCAAGCAGAAACAAAAAGACTACCGTATGAATGCAGCCGAAGGCAGAGAAAATATGCAGGGTGTGAAGTTTTAATTTTTTTCCCCCTCCTTGGGTCTGATGCGATAAGATCGAAGCTCCGTTCGAGCAGCATCAGTCGAGCACTCAGGCGAATGACCTAATCAAATGGGTAGGTGCGGCTGGAGGGAAAACGGAAGCACCAGATCCCATGTGCTATTGGGAAGTCGTTGCCAAAAAAACGCTACACTCCACCCTGATCGCACTCGAGCACAGTTGGGTTACAGAAAGGTAGCCTACAGGCACTCGGGCACAGCACAGAAGCGACAGTTCGACTAGTATCGTGCATGAGCTTGGCTGCTAATACCGGTACGGTACCAAGAAAGAAACCGTGGAGCGAGAGAGAGATAAGTTAAATGGTTTCTGGCCCTTCGTTGAGTATCAATGCTTGGTTGCTTTTGCACCCAGTGCTCGAGTACCGATATCCTGTCATTGGGGGAGGCTCTCGGATGCTCCAATAGCCGAGAACATCCCTGGTGCACTGACGAGTTAGCACGGAATGCTATCTCCCGTCTTAGGGTCCTGAGGGGCGCGCTCGTATTCGTTCCACTCCGCTGTCAAAAGTGCAAGAACCTATTGCTGGTAGCGCCTGCAGTTGCTTAAGATAGGGTTAGCAAATATCTAGGTTACCTACCTAAAATCTGGCTGGGGGGGAGAGTCTAGAAAATATCCATCTTGAGCATTTCCGCAGCTCCTGCACCTAACATCTTGAGCTGGCTATTGGGCTTGCCGGGGAGGAAATAGTTTCTACGGCGATCCGAGAAACATGCTACTGTACTGTATTCAGCCCTTAGCTGTAATTGTGAATGAAAAAAAGTAAAGAAAAGATGGCCAAGAAATCTCAATGGCCATGAGGGGGGAATGGACCCACCCGAAATACTCGAAAGGCTGAGGGGCCATGTTTTATATCTCTTTTGGATGCTACGACTACAGCCAGAGCTATTGGTGAGTCCTCGTTATAATATTGCCCCCCACCCCCAATATTCCGAATCATCTATCTTATTCCGATAGTTGCGATTAGAACCCCGTCTGGATAGTCCCACAGCGGGTAACAGTCTCTCACTCGCAACTCGAGGGATCAATTTACCCATCACAACTCTAATTCGAACTCATAAAGACTGGGCTCTATCAAACGGATTTTCGATACTTCGAGCTCTAGCTTGCTCGCATTCAGTGGCCCACAATGGCCCACTCCGGACAAGAGGTGGGCACTGAGGGGCCGGGTCTGGAATGCCAAAATCCCCTACCGCCATCAACATCATCGTCAGAGGAAACAGCTACATCTAATCATCCAAACACACACCGTGAGGACATTATCACACCGGAAACAGAACGGGATGTTGCAGCACTTGCGCGCAAGCTCACCAAGATACCAACTTCATCCTCTGTTATAGACAACCCTTTCAACTCAGCTGATCCCCGATTGCAACCGAATTCAGATCAGTTCAATGTCAAGACATGGGTGAAGACTCTCATGCAGATAATATCAAGGGATCCTGAATTGTATCCAAACAGAACTGCAGGTGTCTCATTCCGGGATCTCAGCGTTCATGGATTTGGAAGTCAACAGGACTATCAAAAGGATGTCTCCAATCTGTGGATGGAAGGAATAGATGTTCTCAGAAACGTTTTGGGTGGCGGCAGGCCTGGAGGAAAGACAGGGGAGCGTAAGATCCAGATCTTAAGAAATTTTGATGGCTTGGTGAAGAGTGGGGAAATGTTGGTTGTATTGGGGCGACCTGGAAGGTATGATGCGAAATGAACCTCCAGTTTATTATACTTTAGGGAAAAATCCTGAACAGCACTAGTGGGTGCACAACCTTCTTAAAGACGATTGCAGGAGAGACACATGGCTTTTATTTGGATAGCGGGTCCGATATCGAGTATCAAGGTTTGCAATCTTTCACGTGCGGATATCCGGTACCTAATCTATCAAAGGTATCTCCCATGAATTAATGCACCATGACTTCCGCGGTGAAGTTATCTATAACGCCGAAACCGATGTGCATTTCCCCCACTTAACTGTAGGAGAAACACTCTCCTTCGCAGCCCAAACGCGTGCCCCACGAAACCGTCTCCCTGGTGTCACTCGTAAGCAATACGCCGAACACATGCGTGATGTTGTTATGGCAGTATTCGGTATTTCTCACACCGCTAACACCAAAGTCGGGAACGACTTCGTCCGAGGTGTCAGTGGTGGTGAGAGAAAGAGGGTTTCAATTGCGGAAGCGGCATTAAGTGGTAGTCCTCTTCAATGCTGGGACAACAGCACCAGAGGATTGGACAGTGCGACTGCCTTGGAATTCGTAAAAACTCTTAAAATCCAATCCGAGATTTCTGGAGCAACAGTTTTGGTTTCTATGTACCAAGCTTCACAAAGCTCTTATGATGTACAACACCCGTCCTTTGTTCCTCAGCATCGCATAGCTAATCACCCAGTAGTATTTCGACAAAGTTACTGTTCTTTATGAGGGTCGACAGATCTATTTCGGTCGCACTGAGAATGCTAAGAGGTTCTTCGTGGATATGGGGTTCCACTGCCCTGAGCGCCAAACAACTGCCGATTTCCTTACATCACTTACATCGCTTAGCGAGCGTCAGGCTAAGCCCGGGTTCGAAAACCGAGTCCCACGTACACCAGATGAATTCGTTGAGGCATGGAAGAAGAGTGATGAGTATCAGAAACTGCTCCACGATATCGTAGCTTATAAGGAAGAGTTTCCGCTCCATGGGCCCCAGCTTGATGCCTTCAAGAAGTCTCGAGCAGCTCAACAGGCAAAACGCATGTGAGTTGTCTCTTCACCCGTAATCACTCGTTGGTTTACTAATCCCTGTATCACAGGAATGTTCGATCCCCTTACACTATTTCGGTCCCCATGCAGATTAAGCTCTGCATTGAGCGCGGTTTCCAGAGGCTCAAGGGAAACATGACAACCTTTTTCTCTACGATCTTTGGAAACGTTACCACATCATTAATTCTCGGTAGTGTCTTTTACAACCTAAAGCAAGACACATCTACATTTTATAGCAGGGGTGCTTTACTTTTCTTTGCTATTCTAATGAACGCTTTCAGCAGCGCTCTGGAGGTGAGTATCTTATTCCCATTGAGATCACACCCTCCTGCTAATAAAATCAGATTCATACGCTTTACGCTCAACGTCCTATCGTCGAAAAGCACTCTCAATATGCACTCTATCACCCCTTCTCCGAGGCTATCGCTTCTATGATTTGTGACCTTCCTTTAAAGATGCTTTCGTGTATTTCGTTCAATTTGACGCTTTACTTCATGACCAATCTCCGCCGGGAGGTTGATGCCTTCTTCATCTTCCTTTTGTTCTCGTTTGTCTGCACACTCACCATGTCCATGATGTTCCGTACAATTGCTGCTGTTTCTAGGACCATTTACCAGGCACTGGCGCCTGCCTCCTTGCTGATTCTCATGCTTATCATCTACACCGGGTTCGCCATTCCCTTGAGAAACATGGCCGGATTTATGCGCTGGCTCAACTATATCGACCCTATTGGATACGCATTTGAGAGTCTGATGATCAACGAGTTTCACGATAGAGAACTTCCGTGTGTAGGCTTCATCCCACGAGGGCCTGGATACGAGCACGTTTCTGGTCTTCAAAGATCCTGCACGACCCCCGGTGCTGTCCCGGGAAGGTCTACAGTCAACGGTGATGCCTATATCAATACGGCTTTCAAATACTACCACTCTCACCTCTGGCGCAATCTCGGCATTATGTTCGCCATAATGCTGTTCTTCCTCGCTGCACACTTGATCGCCACTGAGAAGATATCTAGCGCCCGCTCGAAGGGTGAAGTCCTTGTCTTCCCCCGTAGACAACTCAAGAAAAGAGCTGCTCATGGAGATAGAGAAGCAGGCGCTGCTGACGGTGTTGTTGTTGCTGAGAGCAAAGCTTCCGAAGTTGCCGCGGTGATTCACCGACAGACTGACATCTTCCACTGGAAGGACGTTTGCTACGACATTACGATTAAGGGTGAAGGCAGGAGGATATTAGATCACATTGATGGATGGGTCAAACCCGGAACTCTTACTGCACTCATGGGTGTCTCTGGTGCTGGGAAAACCACTCTCTTGGATGTCTTAGCTAACCGAGTAACCATGGGTGTTGTGGCTGGTGATATGTTCGTCAACGGCCGCCTACGTGATTCATCATTCCAAAGGAAAACCGGTTATGTCCAACAGCAGGATCTCCATTTAGAAACATCTACCGTCCGCGAGGCACTTGTTTTCAGCGCCCTTCTCCGCCAACCCCAAAAGTATAGCGAGCAGGAAAAACTAGATTATGTCGAGGAAGTTATCAAACTACTAGAAATGGAAGAATATGCTGAGGCTGTTGTCGGCGTTCCCGGCGAAGGTCTTAACGTCGAACAGCGCAAACGCCTCACCATTGGTGTCGAACTTGCTGCGAAGCCTGAACTTCTCCTTTTCCTGGACGAGCCCACTTCCGGTCTTGACAGTCAGACTGCCTGGTCGATCTGCACCCTTCTGCGAAAACTTGCAAACAACGGGCAAGCCATTCTCTGTACCATTCATCAACCTTCGGCCCTCCTAATGCAGAACTTTGACCGCCTCTTGTTCCTTGCCAAGGGTGGCAAAACCGTGTACTTTGGCCCCATTGGCGAGAACTCGGAAGTTTTGACTTGCTACTTTGAGAAGAATGGGTCACGGAAATGCCCTCCTGGCGGTAACCCTGCCGAATGGATGTTGGAGGTCATCGGTGCTGCGCCTGGTGCCGTGGCTACGAAGGACTGGGTAGATGTATGGAATAACAGCCCCGAGAAAGTCGCGGTCCGCGCCGAGCTCGATCAGATGGAGCGTGACTTAGGTGCTTTAAGCAGAGTTGAGGGAGCTGGTACCGAGGAATTCGCCATGCCCTTTTCCACCCAATTGAGGATGTGTCTCTTGCGAGTCTTCCAGCAGTACTGGAGAACACCCGTGTACATTTACTCTAAGTCCTTCCTTTGCATATCTACGGTAAGCTCCATCCTACCCCCTAACCCAAAGTCGCATCTGCTAACATCCCCCAGGCAATCTTCATCGGCCTCTCCTTCCTCAACACTGACAACTCCATCCAAGGCCTCCAGAACCAAATGTTCTCAATCTTCATGTTAATGACCCTCTTCGGCACGCTCGTCCAGCAGATAATGCCCAACTTCGTGACCCAGCGCTCTCTCTACGAAGCCCGCGAGCGCCCATCAAAAGCCTACTCCTGGAAAGCCTTCCTAGTCTCGAACATCGTCGTCGAGCTGCCCTGGCAAACCCTCATGGCGCTCCTCACCTTCTTATTGTGGTACTACCCGATAGGAATGCACAAGAACGCCAAGATCGCCGGCCAACTCGACGAGCGCGGCTTCCTGATGTTCCTGCTGATCTGGGCCTTCTACATGTTCGCTTCAACCTTCGCGCACATGGCGATCGCGGGCATTGAAACGGCCGAAGCGGGCGGTAACATCTCCAATTTGCTCTTCATGCTCTGCCTCATCTTCTGCGGTGTGCTCGCGTCGAAAGACGTTCTCCCTGGCTTCTGGGTATTCATGTATCGCATATCGCCACTCACTTACCTCGTCTCAGCGATGTTGTCCGTTGGCGTGGCTAAAGCTCCGGTCGTTTGCTCGTCCATCGAAATCGTGAAGGTTGTCCCCCCGAACGGGTCCACCTGCGGGAAGTACCTATCCCAGTTCATCCACTCCGCTGGAGGCCTCCTGTATAACCCGCAGTCCACGGGTGAGTGCCGCTACTGCCCGATCACGGATACAGATTCGTTCCTAAAGCAGGTTGATATCGATTATGCCGATCGCTGGAGGAATTTTGGCCTCATGCTTGTCTATATTGCCTTTAATCTTTCGGGGGCGGTGTTCATCTATTGGCTCGCCAGGGTGCCCAAAAAGGGGAAGAAACTTTAGGTTTCCCTCCCTGGATACATTTCTATCATTTCCCGTAAAAGTATTTCCTTTTCCGCATTTGGGTTTCTGGCGCGGTTGCTTCTCTTTCATATCATAATATCATAACATATCTCAAATATCACTTCTTCTTTTAAGTTTTAATACTTTTTTTTTTCCTATTGGATGTACATAGTATAAAAGACATCCTGTCTTTCAGAAAGAAAAAATTAATTATTGTTGTTCGGCGAAATATGTGGCATACCGCACGCTTCTTCTGTGGAAATGATTATCTTGCATGACTGAGCCAGCGAGTGAGTGAGTGAGTGACCCGCCATGACTTAAATGTGGCTCACGTAAAGCGATTGAAGTTCGAAAGTCGGACAACACTATAAACGAGATTGCCATAAATTATGAATATTTTACTATGGCGCTCCTCCGTTACACGCTTATAAACGCACCGGTGCGTGAAGACATTTCGGCATTATCAGTGACTCCCTAACATCCCTACTGCTGGCCCTGCACCCCCCCCCATTATTGACATTCCGGATATAATATGATTCTTCCTTTACACACACAGGGGCTTAGTTGCTGGTTGGCCGTAATCAGCGTTTGTGATTCTTCTCCCCTCGAGGGCACATTAGCCCTGTAATGCATCCAATAACGCAATACCCTCTTCCTTGAACCCAAGTGATAAAGGAACCAATCACACCCACATATCATCCTGACAAGTACTAGCTCCCTTGTAATACAGGGCGCAACGCCTAACTGATGCCCTCTCCTCCTGTGCAGCCCTGTCTACGGACATGTGGTATGATAGCATTAGACACACTTGAACCTTTTTACCAGCGAGTATCGGCAAAACTTTTGAAAAGGGCACAACAGTGCCTACGGAACGAACCCCAGGCCCCTATCGACCTGACTGATATATCAAATCTCTAGCAAAAGGGCGTGAGCCATGCGGGAGCAGGACGCTCTAAGAGAGTTGTGAGGCATGAACCTCATTGCAACTCGAGCTAACGATACTTGACAGTACGCAAAGAAGTATCTGACAATATCCAGCTGCCTACTGTAATGATGCAGAAATCCTTTGAGATCTTCCCTGTAGATGCCTTAGCATAGGCTTCCCCCGCCCCACCGATACTCTGGTTCCCTCAGCTTCTCTAGACACAAGAACACAGTGTAGAGAGTAGGTATTTTCGGTATACAAACATCCCTCCTTCCTTTGCTAGAGTTCGTGTTGACAGCTAGCGAGTGGTTGATCATGATGTTTCAGGAAATTAGTGGTCCCTTTCATTGCGGAATTATCATAATTTACGGAGAAGGCTCTCCGGATACGTCTTCCCCCATTATCACAGCAGTACACAAGGGAATGAGGACTGCACGGAGGCACAGAGATATGCCTAGGTATCGAAGGACAACAATGACCCTAGCACGTTTTATGTAGACCCCCCCTTCTTTACCGTTTTGTTCGGCTGTAAGTTAGAGCCCAGCAAGATAACGAGCTCCTTGACCATACCTTACCCACCGCTGCAAAGGCCCAAAAGTCCCAAACCGATTCGGCTCGCTCTAGCTTCTCTGCCCAGCCATTGAAGCAATTACCCTTCCCCATTGGGTTACGCTTCTTCCTCACTCGCTGGAGAATGGATATTATTGGGGTAACGCTAAAAGCTAAGTAGATCAAACTATAAAAGCTAACAAAATAACACAAGATCCTAAACCACTATATTTCAGTATTCTCTCCCTCTCCTGAAGGAAGTAGCGAAAACCAGCTGACATAATCCTCCCATGGGTACTAACTGACCTCAAATGAAGGTTGTCTTGGGGGAAAGGCTCCTACACCAGCACTAATAGTTACTATCGCCCTCCTGCACACTCAGTCCCTAATAAGCCCAGCGTAATATTTCTCTACCGGGAATCGAATATCGTCTATTCTTGATACTTCATACCCTTCCGAGCGGCCCCAACCCCCCCCAATTGAGCAAGAAGGGGAGGTCAATTGTCCGGGAGTGCCAGAGCGTTGTGCCTGTGCTCAAGAGCGATACAAAGGGTGACTTCCTCATAACGCCACACAACTAGAGGAAGTGAAGCTTCACCCCATATGGCAACCTTCGATATTTCTCTAACAGCATTGCAATAAGGCCTTATGCCAAATAAGGTACCCACTGCAGCTTTTGCTGCCTTGTCAGGACAGAAGTGGGGCCGACTTCTGGGAACACGAACGTTACCGTATTGCATGCCGCCAAAATTTTCTCCCCTCTAGCCGGATCTTCTGGGTGGTAAGGCGATAGTATTATAGTTGCGTTCACAAATGCCCATCCCACTCTGGAATATGTCTGGAAGTGGTATTGTACGGTACTGGGCTTACACCTCGCTCTGTTCCGGGCGTTAGCTCATACGCTTGCGCCATAGACTACTAACTTTACTATTATACTACTAACCACTGCCGTGGTACTGCCGATATTATACTATCCCCACCGTGCAGCACCTGCAGCAATAAACCACAACCGCCCTTTCAATCCCTCACTTGACCACTCACCTAACCTCCAAACCCGAACACTGCCAAAAGATTTTTAACGACCAACAGCCCCCCCCCGTCTTGGAGAAAACTTGGAATAAAAAGAAGATAATATCGCTAGGGCACAGGTTTTTCATACACCCTCTACCGGCAGTAAACACAAATTTGATACGTCTCCTAATAATCAAAGGTTGAAACTTGATAATCACAACTTATCACTCGACAGCCTCGATCATGATTTGACGGCCGCCAGGAGGAAGAAAGCATGGCACAACTGGAGGAAGAAGAAAAAGAGAAGATTATAGTGAACCCCTCACTTTGTCTTACCATCTGGGGTGAGAGTGGGTGGTTCGGGTTCGCTGTTTGGGCTTCTACGATGTTGTACAACACCAGTACTCAAGTAGGATGGGGGAGCCGAGGTGGTGTGTGTGGGGTATTGTGTTTTTGTTGAGAGCTATGTGATCGGAAGGAGTGGAAGCGAGAAGCTTCACAGGTTCAAAGGAGAGTGGTCACCGAAGATAGCGAAAGACTTATATTGCTTGTTGAGTAAGAAGAGAATTAAGTAAGTAAAGGAAAGAAGAAAAAACAAGACGAAAGAGAAAGACAGAAGAGATGCTAAGACTCAGAGAAGGGAAAGGGGGAGGGTGACATAGGTAGTCATGACGTATCACTTGTAACTACAGCAACATACAAGAAGAGAGCACACCCGTGAGTACAGTTCAACAGTTTTATCCCGGATTATCCAGGCACCTGTAATGTATAGCTCTCAAATGTTATACACGCTTCTTAATGCAAAACTCCCGCAGTTGTTTACCGTTGGCACTTGCGGTAAGTTATCAATACAGGGCCCTACAGCAACGGAGGGAAAGTGTGTTCTCCTGATCAGCTCAACTCACTCACAGGACTGATTCTCACAGGAGATTGGCTCGCTCTAAAGAGATACCCACTAAGCAGCACTGTTGCACGTCTCACTTTGTGTCCATAAAACTCCTTCCAGTTCCTGTGCCCCTGCACCACCACCATCGACTCAGCTGCCTTCTCGGGAAGCGGCCGACACATGACTTGAGATGACTCCCCGAACCTTAGGCGAGCGCTTCGACAAGTGTATCACCGCCTTGGCAAGGCCGGTATCTCCCCGCTTCAGTAGCAGCCGCAGAATCGCTCCACCGGGTTGACAAGCCGCCAGATGAAGCGCCGTTTACCCGAGTAGCCCCTAGGCTTTGCCCTCCGCATTTTATCCTGCAACAGAAGTCGCATAACAGCCTTATGCCCTGATAAATCGCAGGTCGCAAGGGCGTCTTATATCCACCGTCGCGGAAGTTGACACCCATTCCTCTATCACTGAGCAAACCCTTCACAGTGTCTTCATACCTCACCCTTGCAACGTAACAAAGCGCCGCCCTATCCAAGGCGTTGCGTGAGCTGACGCCAACATTCTGCCGTTCACGAGTATTTGCACAATACCCCCCCAGTCCTTTCGGGACCACCCATGATGTCGGCGTCGGACATGACGAGTCCCGAGCTCCCGAATCGACACCGCAATCCAGAAGCGTACGGATGGCGGTCTCGTTCTGCATTGCCACGGTGCTATTAAGGAGTCTACCTTTCTTTACAAAGTCGAGAGCCCTCTGATCTAGTAGCCTCTAGACCAGGGGCCTGTCCCCCCGACTAGCGACGAAGTAAAGCGGCTTCTTTCCGCTTGTCTCGGAGCCGTATTTGATCACGTTTTCGATGAGAGTATTGGATAGAAGTCGTGCTGGACGGCAGCTGGTCCTTAGGAAAGAGCTGAAGGCAGAGTGTAAGAGCTCTCTCGAAACCCGAAGGACAACCCGTTGGGAAGGCTGTGCAAGTCCATGCTACCCTAGGCGGTTTCTAGTAGAACCCTGATATGAGCTATAGAAAGGGTGCATGAAGCGGGGTGCAAATGCTGCGTGGAGACATTGTAGCCAGCATTTATATGCCACAATAACGTGCCGGAGCTATCCCTTAATCCGCCGTGTGCCGTATCTAAAAACCCTTGCTTATCAGAACGAGATCTGGAAAGCACCCTTCCTTAATTGGTAATAAATTACGAGAATTTCGAACTGAGAACTTATACCCCGATCTCTTGGGAGCATCAACGGACCAAGGGATAAGTATTAACCGGAAACGCGGCAGAATCCTTAGATGCCTTGGGCATTATCGTGCGCAGTACTGGTTGAAATCTTTAAGGTAAAGTTACATCCAGAATCAACGCATCGGGAGCTTATACAGTAAAGTGCGGCAGATTCCAAACAGCGCTGCAAAGTGCACTTCATGCTCCCGTGATAAATCACACGCTTTGGACGGGGAGCCCAAAAAAAGTCTCAGTCAAGTATGTTTCAATTGGAAGGACAGGAGAAAAATGCGGAATTTGGTCTTTACCAAGACTTGTTTGAGGCTTATCCCCAATCTATAGGAGCGCATCCAGTAAGTTGTTAGCGGGCTATCAAAGAATATCCGGCGCCGTGAGGTCGGAAGGCCCTACGGCGATGGGTAGGTATGAAAAGGGTGGTTTATCAGTAGACTACGATAAAGGGGGTGGATGGACAGCCTTTATCGGGGTTGTGGCATAGTACTCGCACACCCTCCACAGCAGTCCCGTGTAAGCGCGCGTCCATCTAGCACCATGATCACAACAACCCATTCGCTCAGTAAATCCTGCGCTCCCGCAGCCGAGACACCGGTTTCTCCCCAGCATGTTTGATGTGTTTCTATAAACCCGCCCAATAATTAATGTACAAGCTACACAACAAACACATTTCCGGAAATACCACAAGGCCTATCGTGTTCTATACCTAGTATACTGATAGGCTTCTCTTCCCACCCTTTGTCCACCATAATCTCGCAAGAAGGCCGAATTGATACGAATTCTTGTTTCTGGCAGGTGCATGATCCGATGGAGCCCTATCAATCGTAGAAGAGTAACATAAGTCGTGAGAGTCATGAAAGTCGTAACAGTCGTTTAACTGAATCTCCGGTGCCACTGCCTGAATCCCCCAGATCGATATCATGCCCTCCCACGGGAGCAATGCCCAACCACCGCGTCTTCTATCCAGCCAGCCGCCAAAACATTTAGAGCGTCTCACCACGGTAGCTTCCCCAAACCAGAGCTAACTCCGCTACCGTCTAGGAGATGCAACATCGCCTTTTGATCTCACCGGTTGTCCACCGTGTATAATAGTGGCCTCCGTAGATTTCCCTTAATTCGCCCTCAAGCTTATCATCCTCTAGGAGAATCTGCATCGTCGCTCTATGATCACCAGCAGCCGCCGGATGCAACGCGGTCCACCCATAGTTGTCTCTTGCATTAATGTCCACCCTCTCGTCGCCCAACAGAGCCTCCACTACCAAATGGTGTCCGTGACTTGCCCCCAGATGCAGTGGTGTCCAACCTTCCGGAGTGCGAAAGTTGCGATCGGTCCTGTCGTCGCTGAGCAGCGCCTGCACCACCTCACGGTGCCCGCACTCTGCTGCATAACATAGGGCCGTTTTGTCCAGGACGTCTTGCGAGTTGACATCGACGTTATCGCGACCGACGAATAATTGGACCATATTTGCTTGACCCGATTCAGCCGCCTCGACTAATGGCGTTCTCTTACGAATGCCCCTTGTCTCTGGATCAACACCGCATTCTAATAACACACGAACGACTGTTTCGTTCTCAGTCTTTATCGCCGCGTTAAGCAGACCCGACCGCTCGACGAAATCGAGAATCCCCTTGTCTAGGAGCTTTTTGACCATGACTTTGTCCTCGCGTTCTGCTGCCGAGTATAACGCTCTGGCACCGAACATGTCATAGCGGAATAGAAATACAGTGTCGATGAGAGCATCGGGTAAAAGGGCTGCGAGACGACGATTCGTTCTCAGGAGAGAATATTGTTCTTGTAGGCAAAGTGCTTCGGCTATATGGAGGATAATTTCGTTTGGTAGGTCAAGGAAGGGCATGCTGGTTCACCGTATCGCAAGATAAGAGATGGGGTGTGAACGGTAGCGGGTGGTTCGCTTGTGTTGGGAGTTGGAGTTATGACCAGGGCCAGCTGGTAGCACAAAGCACCATCTCTCATATCACGTGAAACCGCTGAGGAATCATAGTATATCACCCTTAGATTGAGAACCCTGGGATCATGATGCTATGCAGCAATCAGGACAAATACTATCATATGGATAGGGACGGTGCCAACACTGCACGCAAGCTTCAAAAAATCATCGGAGGTATATTTGGGGAGGGACCACCACCCTTCGGGTACAGGAATTGTAAGTAAATATAACCGACAAAACTTAAGCGTATTATAGTAGTATGGTTTTCTTAAGCTACAATTAGATATAACTGGTAACCATTCTCCAGTTTTGTTAAGGTGTTTGCACAAGGGAACCGCCGTCTCTGTAGGTATGGGATTTTGAGTGATGAAAACCTCTGGAATCACTCTGGAGGCTTGGGATAATGCAGGGTTTGTTTTTCATCTCACCGGCACTTGTTAAACCCTGTTGGTTTGGGGGAACCAGTTCTTGATATGGATTGCTTCTGCCCTGTTGCCCAGCAAACTTTGCTCCTTTATAGCACTTGCGGGACGTTAAAGAGGACAGAGGCAAACATATCAAGAATCCAGCACAATGCAGCTCATTGTATTGCCAAGGGGCAACTAAAGTATATAAAAGGCCCTCTCCTCTCGATGGTCGGTAGTACTGAATGGTGCACATGGGTGACTCCCCTTCTATTAGAGTAGCTGGTCTTTGTGTGCATTCTGAACGCTCCCATGGAAGTGGTGCTACTAAAGTAGTTTCAGCATTGAGTACCCAAGCCCCAAGCGTAATGGTAACTCATACCTCTTAGCAACGCTAATCCGGCCTAAGTTGAACCTTGTTTCTATCCTGAGGATATTTATCACTACTTGCTCAATACCCGGGCACACCGGCAGGCACCACTGGTGAGTCCTCAGGCGACTTCCATAAAAGATAGGTGGCATCAGCTGCCGGTAGCCCGAGTTGATGTGGGGCAAGCATTTCCCTTTGCTATTATATTAATAGGAAAAAAAAATCCTTAGTTTACATTACTGTGTGTGGGTCGTCATCTGTCAGATATTGGCTAGAAACATGCTTCGGGAATATCTATATCAAAGTGGATTTTGGCACCAGCGACTTACTCCATTTTTGTTGTCGAAACCCCTAAGACAATAATAGCTGCTCGAGCATTGTCCCCAGGGCTACTTACCAGAGGAAAGTACTCGAGTACTCGGATAGGTAATAATAGTTATCTCCTTTGGCTGTGGTCTCGTTGGTTGCTGAGTAGCTAACACTGTCATCCCAAGGATGGGAACCTCAAGTCACTTCCCTTTCGGCAAACCGATAATCTTCCACGGCGGGCCCAAAACGCTTTATCGTAGTAAGCCACATGGTTGAAAATAGTTTTACGGATTCGGGTATTAAGTTACCACGACCCAACGGTGAACGTGCGATTACCCTACAACACCCCTAGTAGAATAGAAGTGAACATTGTCTTCCCAAGCTGTTGCGTCATAATTACCACCATCTAGTGTGAAGTGTTTCTAGTAAAAAATTAAAAAAAAGGCAATCAAACTAAATTCTCTTTATCTCAGGCGCTAGCACTAGCAATACGACACCAAATAAGCTCTTGTGCTCTTTGAACCACTCAGACCAATACCGCAGGGGCTCAATTAGAAAATAATAATAATCTGATAAGAGGTTGTAGTTGCCTCTCCTAGTAATGCGCTGTGGCATATTCCTTTTTGTTTTGTCTTAACGAGAGCTGAGTTTGCCTTGCCCTTAGGGTTCTCCTTCTCAATTGGGGAGGGGAAACCACCCTAAACATGCCAAATACTTTTTTGCTGACATAGACACAGTATTCAGCTTCGTGGGTAGAAATCATTGGAACCGATGCTTCACTGGAGATGACAACACATTTCAGCCCCAGAGCTCACAACGCACCTCTAGTAAAATACCCACTATCGAGGGTGTCTGCCAACTACCCTTGGTTTTTTTTACTTATCGTGTCGATCTGAGGGCCTTCGTACTCGTCGGCTAAGTCGCCCCCTAGCCCTAATCCGATTTTGATGGAAAGATACTGCAAAATTATCAGTGCGTGGTGCACTTTTACGCATACAATCAGGTTTCCTTGACCAACAGATGCTCGTATTATACGGAAGGGATAACATGACAGAAACTCATAACAAACTGGCAGTCTATCGGAGGGAAAGTAGCCACTAGGATAGGCGCTAAACATCATAAAGATCGTAGGAAAGGCTTTAGGCCAAACTCTCTTTTTCACTTTGTACGAGTCTAAGGAGGGTAGTTCTAACTTGCAAATATCGGCGAGTGACGTATCATGAAAATCTAAAACTAGACCGAACCCGGAAAAGCCAAAGGTAATGGAGAACTCCACCAGGACCAGGCCGGTTAGTTTCCTAATACTGCACTGGTGTTTTTAATTTCGAGATCTTGGCCCGGTGCGGGTTGCTACTGTACTCGGTCAAATATATATGCAATATTCATCCACAAAAAACCTTACCGGTATCATATATAATACCGCACTCAAGATGCTTTTTGCTGGTGGGCGCGCAGCCGGTGGAATGGGATCGCCAAGTCTCGGATGCGTGGGGAAGAGGTTACATGTATGAATTCCACTGCGGAGGGGACCGGCCTTTGGATACGGTGAGGTGAGCTCGGTGCCAGTACTTTTTGAATTGATTACCCCGAGTTTGGTATGGCACCCAACAGTTTCACCAGCTTATCGATCATATCGTTAAACTTTGATTCAATCGGATCAGCATGTTTTGCACCTTTTGAAACACCCTAAACCAGTTGACGCTTGGCCATCGCATGGTCTAGCATCATAATATGGCATTAAGCTCGGACCAACCACGATCCGGTGCAATACTGTGAGGTTCAAAATCTCCGCAGAGGTTGGGCTGTGGTAGATTTCCGATACCGCTACGTCAAAGTGCTGATGCCCGCCCGCTTACTGAGATTTGGTGAGGGGACGTGAGTTTTCCCCCGAGCCCTCTTCCTATGACATAAGCTCCGCCGGTACGGGCCCATAGCTGACAGCAATGCCGTGCTCAAAAGAGTGAGTGGAGCGAGGAGCTCGATCTGAGTAAGATGATGATAATGTAAAGAAGGCGAGCACGATAAGGTACCAATATCCGAGCCATTGCCATGTCAACCTTCTCGCTTCCCGAAACAGGAAACAGAACAACCTGTCCTACATACTGTGCCTGACTGGGTTCGATCCTAAAACAGATATTTTTAACTGAACCCTAAGTTTGACCTTTCTCAAATACCCAAATCGAGTAAGTTATATCTTTTATCCATGCCAAATATAGCGTGGCTGTGGCGAGGGATGCAGGGCGATAACGACTTGGAAGATCCATCCATGAATTTGGAAGCCATGGTGAGGCTGAGTTCCCGGGGTCAAGGACTCGTTTAAGGTTTTGGGGTGCAGGGAGGCACCGATAACATCACAGTCTACAAGTATCCGAAATTGACGCCGCAGTCGCTAGGGTCAACGGCCGTAACAAAAGAAACAAAACAACATAACTAAAAGAAAACTCCCCATACAAGATAGGCCACACAATCCCACAAATTTGGTTCAGGTGCCTAACATAATGTGGCTTAGTGCGTGGCACTTGTCTGGCCACCCTGCTGATTGCCACACACACTCGGCCGCATACCGGTAGTGTTGGGCACCTAAAGCTAACTTTTGCTGCTTTGGAGCACCATTGTGTGAAATCTGTGTCTGTCTCTTTCCTACTAGTACCGGTAGTACTCGGATGATTGGAGTTTACAAGATTAAAGAAGAGAAATTCTTGCGTAGGTCTATCAGGGGTTTTCCTTGGTTGTCTTGTTTTCCCCAAGGGGTGCTCACTATTGATTTTGGTTGTTGGGCCCAGTTGTCCACGGACGATATCAAATGCGAGATGCAAACGCACTGTACTGGTAGAGCACTGTACTGGTAGAGCACTGTACTGGTAGAGCACTGTACTGGTAGAGCACTGTACTGGTAGAGCACCGGCACTCGTATAACTGTGGTAGGCAAATGGCGGCTCGAGATCTTGTGAGAGATCACTGAAACATGGGCGGCTTGCCCGGGCTAATAATTACCATGGGGGACTTCTCGGAGGAACGATGCCAGTACTGCACTTAATCTGCCTTCCGTACCGGTACTCGGACGGGGATCCATTTTCCAAACAATATTTAAATTGAGCCGTGACACTAGAGATGCCGGGCTAATTTCGGGTGTGTTGTACAAGTACCAGTGCTTGAACTCTGCATCGTAGCTCAGATCATATTCTACCGGTATTTCCTCTCCTCTTGTAATGGAAACAGGCCACAGCGAGGTACTGTAGAACCTCTGCTGTACTCGAGTACGTGTACTGTACAGTACTGGCACTGTGAATAAATGGGTGCTCGAGTGAACGGGCGCAGTGAATACAATTGGTTCTTAAACCCTTGCCCCACCTCATCTCTCCTTCTTCGTCTCCCTTTCCCCTTCTCCCTGCCGGTAGGCCTACTGCACTCTGGGGATCTGGTCAACCAAAGTTTCGTTCCCTGGGGGCGTGGTACCTTCCGCACCGGTAATTTATGATACAAGGACCGGAAGCACAAGAAGGATAAGAGTGGTTTGTACCTGTCGAGGACCAGCAATCTCCGCCTGGGTGTGAGTTTCTTACTGTACTAGTACTCATACTATGCCTCGCGCCCTCGCGCTCCACCCCCCCCTTCCCTCTCCGTGCCCACAAACTTTCTTTGCCTATTTTTGCACCCGCTTGCCTCACCTCAGCGTTTGGGTGTACCGATAAAGCTGGGCTTTCTGTTTTTACCGGCATACATATATTATCTAGTGTCTGCTCTTTCGCTCTCATCCGGCAGTACGGCACACTTCTCTTCCTTTTTCCTTCCTTATTTCTTTTCTGCACGTTGTGTTGTGCACCGGCCTAATCGTGTGGCTTTAACGTCTGAGACACACACGGTTCGCTTGTTTTTGTCATTCAGCCAGCGAGCCAGCCCTCGCGATTTCCGTCACTGGTATTTCAACGAGGCACGTTCGAGATAAAGAGAACTCAAATTGCCACAAGTTAGAGGGGTACAAGTACACCATCTCTCTGCTTGATCTTATCCTACACCCGTTTTTCTTGAATCACTTTCATCATGCGATTGCCGACAAGTTCGCAAGTTTTCTTAGCAGCTTCGGTCCTGTCAGGTATGGCTTCAACTACTCCGCTTCGGATCCAATAAACTTTGAGCTAACCCATTGGAAATATAGTCGTGCGAGCTGCCCCGGCCTCAAATTCCCTCCCCACAGATATCAATGATCTAGTTACACGCGCTTTCTCAGATTCTCCCTCAGGCGGCTATGCTCCTGGGAGAGCGGACTGCCCCTCTGGTTCATTGCTCCGTAGCGCGAATGAAATTTCGTCTGGAGAGCAGGACTTCCTCAAGAAGCGACAGCCTATAACAGATAAAGCTCTAACCGACTTTCTCAACCGTGCGTCGATGGTGGATTTCGATGTAGGGGCATTCATGAGTAGCTATTCACCCACTATCGGCATCGCCTTTTCCGGGGGAGGCTACAGGGCAATGTTGTCGGGTGCTGGAGAGTTCAAAGCAATGGATAGTCGAACTCCGGGGTCTACTGCCGTGGGAAATATTGGTGGGCTTTTGCAGAGTGCAAAATATCTTGCGGGGCTGTCGGGTGGAAGTTGGTTGTTGGGAAGTGTGGTGATTAACAACTTCACCACAATCAACAAGCTACAAGCGGCAGGGAACGTGTGGGATTTTGCGAACAGCATTCTGGCTCCGGAAGGGGCATTACATATCGTGGACACTACCGTCTACTACAACGACCTCAATCGGGAAGTGCACGATAAGGAGGGCGCTGGGTTTGACGTCAGCTTGACTGACTACTGGGCGCGCGCGCTTTCTCGCCAGTTTGTCAATTACACTAATGGAGGCCCGGGAATAACTTACTCCTCGATAGCGAAGTCAGATCAGTACAAGAACGCTGAAATGCCGTTCCCCATCATTGTTGCTGATGGTAGGAATCCTGGTGAGGTGATCATCTCTAGCAATGCCACGGTTTACGAGTTCAACCCACTGGAGTTCGGGTCCTTCGATCCTACCCTTTATGCCTTTACTCCGATCGAGTATATGGGATCAAACGTCACCAACGGTGTTCCGGATGAGAGTGGCGTATGCACTCGGGGCTTCGACAATGTTGGGTTTGTAATGGGAACATCTTCATCCTTGTTCAACATCTTGATCAATCAGCTTGACTCCTTTGGCTTGACTGGTGTTCTCAAGAAGCTCATTGAGGCTACCCTGCAAGCAATCTCTGCTGCTGAGAATGACATTGCGGACTATTCACCGAATCCTTTCTTCGGTGTCAACCCTGACATCAACCCTTCTGCAAAGACCAGAGATCTGACACTTGTTGACGGTGGCCTGGATGGCCAGAACATCCCTCTCCATCCACTTATCCAACCAGCCCGTAAGGTCGATGTTATCTTTGCGATGGATAACTCTGCCGACACCGTTAGAAAGAACGGGCAGCCATCCAATTGGCCTAATGGATCAGCCATCATCGCCACGTATGAACGTTCGATCAAAGGATCTCAACACAACGGTACCCTTTTTCCTTCTGTCCCAGATGTCAATACGTTCATCAACCTCGGCCTTAACAACCGCCCAACATTCTTCGGCTGCGACGGCAGAAATATCACTTCAGACACAAACAAGGTTCCTCCGTTGGTCGTCTACATCCCCAACTCACCCTACACTTTCAACTCCAATATCAGCACCAACGAGATGGCATACTCAGCGTCCAAGCGCGACCTGATGATTGAAAACGGGTACAACATCGCCACCCGCGGCAACGCATCCTTCGACCAGAACTGGCCTGCCTGCGTCGGCTGTGCCATCGTCCACCGCGAGCAGGAGCGCAAGGGACAGACGCAGACAGCGCAGTGCCAAAAATGCTTCAAGGACTACTGCTGGGATGGAACGCGCAACAGCGCTGCACCTCGCGATTACGAGCCCACGGCACTCGTCTCGACCAAGAGCGCAGGCACAAAGAATAAGGTGAAGAGCTGGGGGACAGCTATTATTGGAGCGCTATCTGGGCTGGTAAGTGTTGCGTTACTCTTGTGATGAATCAATCCACGAATCATATCTACCTCCCTCTTCAACCGACCGTTCCACCGGCCTGGCTCTCTCTCTCTCTCTCTCTAGAAGCTACCGGATCGAGGGGTTTGGGGAAAGGGGAAAGGGGTCGTCCTGTCTTTTTTTTGCACTTTTAAGCGGAGGAGAGGGTCATTCATGCACGGCCAATTCTTACCTTTTTCTGTCTTCATTCTAGTTTGGCCACTGATCCCGCGCCTCTGCTCTACCTACTCTCCCTTGCTCTCCCGAACCTTTTTTTCTTCTTCTCCGAACAAGACTAGGACTAGGACTAGACACACGGGATCTGGCAGTCATCTTGTCTATTTCTTGTTTTCTATTTTTCTTCTAAAAGGGGGTTTTTTTTTTTTTTTTTTTGATAGTTTTCTCTTAAACCAGGTTTCTTTGCGGGGGTTTCTTTCTTTCTTTCATATTTTTTCATGTATTATTTTATCCTCTATTTCATACCCTCATTTTGGCCTTTGTATTTCTTTATCCCTTATTGAAGGGGAATGTTTATGGGGTTGGATTTTGGTGTTTTTTCTTTCTTTTCCTTCCCCCCCCCTTCTCATAGTGCGATCCAATACCATTAGTGAAGGGGGGGGGTAGGATGAATTCTAACCTAGAAGGAGGGGGACAAATGCATGCATGTATCATACCGGTAGTCCGTCACGGTGTAGTAGTCGTTATAAGATTAAATTTATCGCTCATCATCATCATCATTGCCGGTGCAATACCCCCCCCCCTCCTCTAATAACCACGCCTCCCCGAACTTGACTGTTATAATCCCTACCACCGCTACCGTACTATCGGTATCCCATGCGTTTTTCTTTTCTTTTCTCCCTTCCAATGTTCACTAACTTACTACTACTATAAGTTACGCCCCCCCCACTCTAACCATGTAACCATGTAACCTGTGCGGACTCTAGATGGTAGTCTTGAATGTTGTGTTATCGCGGAATGGAATGGGGACTACCGGTGAAGCTTTTGTGGCGGGGCAGCCTACCGTATCGTACAGTACAGTACGAGTACAGTACGTGTCGTGGAGATGAGGCAGGAAGGCAAGTTCGGATTGGATTGCTTGCACGTGTTTTACCTACTCTACCTACAGAAGAGATCGGGGCGATTGGAGTAGTATCATACATAACTTGTTCAGTGAAAACGTGTTGCTCGCTGAGCATGAATTGGTCAAAGACCTCGCAGCTTGAAATTGGCGAGTGATTGTTCATGGAGTAGCTCACGCTCAACTTGCTGGCTGGGGTGGAATCATTGTACCGGGCTATCCTGCGGCACGGTGCACGGTACGATTGGTGTGTCCTGTGCTACGGTAGCCTGAGGTTTGGCGGTTATCCGAAGAGGGCAGTAAGAGCGTCCCTGAGGCAAAGGTATTGGAAGACCATCACAGGACATATTCCAGGATGATCCCCCACCTCGTCATTATATGTGCAGTGCCTGCATGTTCACAGCCCATGCCGCAGCCTTGAAACATTTCATCTCTCTAACACAACACTCACAGCCGAAACTGGGCCTGCGAGCCATCACCATCCATCCTTTCTTACTAGGAGAACCACCACTCAATAACTTAAAATCACAGGTATCATGGCTCTAAGCTCACTACTTTTGGCGCGGTGAATCGCGAAGCGTGAAAGTAATAGAGAATAAAAAACGAAAATAGAAACAAATGAATAACCCAAAACAGAGAAGCCTTCCCTTTGCTTCCTGCCTCCCCCACCGTCTGCAAGCTCCCCGAGCGTTCTGCAAAAAAACAGTAGAGTATGAACCTGAACAAGATGATCTATGACCGTTTCTTGGGACCACTCTTGGGCTTCGGGCTCTTCCCACCAGCATAGAACTTCTTGCTGGGAGTGTTCGGGCTCTTTCCGCCCTTCTTGGCGGAGTCCCAGTAATACATCATCTGTGCAGCAAGGACTGCATTGAGAGTAGCAGCGCCGAGGAATCCCCAGAGGATGAGAGGGTCGTTGACCTCTGAGAGTGTGGTGAACACTCGAGCGAGGGAGCCAAAGAGGTAGTTGAAGACCTATAGTTTTTCGTTTATTAGTTTAAAATCCTCTCAGTAGGCCAGATGTAGGGGGGAGCGCACAGCGAAAGCGGACAACTGCCCGGTATTCTTCTGTCTTGCGACTTCAATAATCTGTGGCACCTTACTTGCCAACCCCAACGGGATCGTGGCAGCCTGAATGTATACCATGGCATCCGGGCCCACAATCCCTTCGTTGAACAAGGCATACCCTGCCGCTGCTAGCACTGCTACCCAAACAGCACTCCATCCCCCCTTCCCAGAGAACTGCAGAATGAGCGTTGAGATGAGCACGTTCTGCACGGTTATCATGGCGATCTCCCCATACGTAGAGAATGGATTTCCGGAACGGAAATTGTATGCCAGCGTGCAGAGGAAAGCCGTCGTTTCGAGGAGGTATGAGAGAAAGGAGAGGCCCTTGGACGACTGTGATGAGAGGAGTTTTATAAGTTGCGGGACTTTAATGATTGTTGAGAGCGTGACGATGCCCAGGCCGATCGCTTTGGAGATAGCGTATTGTACGCATTGTGGGTTTGATGCTGGGTCGAAGTCACGGATTAAATTATTGTAGCAAATGGGTGTGAGGAGGTTTAAAAGTGGCTCTTGAATAGATGGTGGGAGGGTGGAGGTGTAGGGGGTTATGTAGGGACGGATTGTGGAGAAGAGGGGCCCCTCAAGGGATTGGAGAATAGAGTCCATGGTTGCGGTTGCAATAATTTTAGGTGAGGAGGGGAAAAAAGGAGGAAAGGAAGGGAGAGATGGGTTGAAGGTGGCAGTGATGTTAGAGGAAGAAGGGGGTGATATCGTGGTGAAATGTGTTCAGAGGGATTGGAAATTTCTCTGGCGTAGTTTGGGTTACTAAGCCTCAAGGCACAAGGATTTGGTAAGCTTGGCGTGGACCGTGCGCGCTCGCCAGTCATCAGTATCTAATGAGTTGGTGATAATGATGTTGGATCCGCGGTCAGCCCTTGTTGGATGCTGTGTTGGTATTATACGTTAGTTGGAAGTTTTATCGTGGAAAAGGATTTCTCCGTTCAGGTTTTGTCGTGGGCCTCTGGGTCATTATGGCAAAGTCTACTTGTTCGCCCCCAGAAGACACAAGTATTCTCTCCGATGAACACCGTCCTCCTCGCAGCGTGGGCACGGGGGAATACCGGTACAGGGACATATACCATTAACTGCCGCGGGTATTATCACGATGGGAGTCCTGTTTTTTAGAAGCTAATAAACGCCGGTATTACTGTATAATACAAGAAATCCTAGGATAGAGCCTGTTAATCTCATCACCTCTTCATCGGGCCAGTCCCGGGCATAGCGGCCATGGGTAACGCCGGCTGATCTGCTGGTGCAACACCTGTCTCCATAAACCTCAGAATAGCCTCCAACTTTAAGCCTGGTATAGCTTCCTCTTTCTCCTCCTTTTCCTCACTGATTCCCGTTTCAATTCCCTCGGTGCCGGCTTCTCGCTCTTCCAGGCTATAAATATCATCATACCAATTCCTCTTTTCCTGCTGCTCCTGAACGATTTCCCTTGCCCTATCCCATAAGTCGTCGTTGTTAACGGTCGGGGCGTTAAGGGCTTTGAGGGACCAATCCTGGACTGTTGGGTTCAGTTTTTTGTTGAGAAGCATGGATAGTAGGATTTCCTGGCTGTTTGCGGGGAAGCTCGGGAGCGGGTAGGAGACCAGTGCGGAAGTGTTAACTTGAGGTGGGGGGAATTGTTGGTTAAGTGTGTGGGAAAGGGAATCTAGTGTTGAGGATAGGACGTTGAAGTGGGATTGAAGAGTTTGCCTACACGTATGATAATGTTAATAGTTAGGGATTTGATGAAATAGCGAGTGATAATGATTGGGGGGGGGGGGTTTCTGACCAAGCAGGGAGCTGTTCGGGAGGCCCAGTGCGAAGGGCATTGTCGAAAGCTCTGAGGGCAGAGACTAATTGATTGAAGCGGGCACGGGTAGACTCTAGCGATTTCTGTGGGTTTTCCATCGCACCGTGATGGGTTGGAAGGGGGCGTGTATGCTTTGCTAATTGGGGTTTTTGTTTTGTTTTTGGAAGGGCCAGAGGAAGGGTTGAGGATAAGCGATGGTAAAGGTGGTAGCGGTGGAATTGGATGAATGAATAAATGGGCCACCTGCAGCTTTCCCCGGACTTTAGCTTTCGATGGTTCAGACACTCGGCTGTCCGTCTGCGTCTGCTAGGTTTCACTCAGAACCCTAAATATTATGCCTATGCTGGTGCCTTGCGTTAGAGCGCTTGCAAATTCTATGGTCTCACTCAACCAACAGTTCCCTATTTTTCTCAACCAAGGCTCGAGACCTGACCTGACCTGACCTAGCATAACCTGACCAGAGTCATTAGAGTCTTTAAACTCTACCTACACATCTACCGGTACATCGCGTCCCCCTTCCCTCGTCTCTGTTGGTCTGTTGGAAAGGAACTACCCATTAGACCCGGCTAACCAACGGGTCCCCCTCGCACACGCACCGATACACACTCCCTCTCTCCACAGCCATCCCACAACCACACTACGACAAATGACCTCAAAAGAACCCTCGACATCGGCCCCAGACATCGATATACTCCCACCAAACCTGCAAATACACCCACCACTAGTCCCGGAACAACAGCTTCCGGGTCCGAACACCTCTGAGGAATCCCGGAACCTGATCACTGCAAACTTTACACACTTTAGAGATGACCCTTTCTCATTCCTTCGCGAGATCTCCCTTCACTACAGCGGTACAGGATGGCGTGCATACGACGAACCGATTGGCCAGAAGATATTCTATAAGGGCTTCAGCGACGAGATGAAAACGCGAGTACTTGGTAGTGGAATGTTGAAGGCCAAGCTCCAGGAGCTAGCGGGTCGGAGGGTTGTGGTAGAGGATAGAATGGGATTGTTCAATGAAGAGAAGAGAGGACGGAAGAGGCTACAAGAGGTAGAGAGGCAATTGAATGAGGTCGCGGAGGAAATAGTCGAGGGAATGATTTGCAAGTTTGAGAGCAAAAGATTTATAAGAGTATGCTGCCCGGGCTCAATTGGCCTTATTGTAAAGCTCAACTGATATGGTATATTTTAGGGCGCATACTTCGTTTGCGTGCAACTCCTCGCAAGAACATACCATCGTGGAATCCACGTCTCGACACTCGAAATCCAAAACCTCCGAGAAACCGCCAAATTGGCCGCAGCGCGCAAGCAATCGCTAATCTTTCTCCCATGCCACCGCTCCCACATAGACTATGTCTCACTGCAAGTGATCTGCTACCGGCTCGGACTAACCCTTCCCATAGTGGTGGCAGGGGACAACCTTAATTTTCCCCTTGTTGGTCCATTCCTCCAACATGCGGGGGCGATGTTCATAAGGCGTTCGTTCAGCGGCGACGAGGTATACACAGCTACAGTACAAGCATATGTTGACGCACTACTATCTGGTGGGTACAATTTCGAATGCTTTATTGAAGGCGGTCGTTCAAGAACCGGCAAGTTGCTCGCGCCAAAATTCGGCATCCTTAGTTTCATCCTAGACTCAATTCTCAGCGGCAGAGTTCAAGACGCTTGGATTATTCCCGTCTCAACACAATACGACAAAGTTCTTGAGACAGAGGCATATGTCAACGAGCTACTGGGAATCCCAAAAGTTAAAGAAAATCTCTGGGACTTCCTTAGCAGCAGCAAGTTCCTCAACCTCAACATGGGTAGGGTAGACGTCCGCTTCCATGAGCCCTGGAGTCTGCGTGCCTTCGTTGAGGGCCAGATAGACAAGATCCGGGCCGAGGGCACAATAGACGTGAGCCTAACCTCCCCACCAATCAACTCAGGAGACCCACACGTTAGTCAAAAAACCGTAGACAGAGCTGCCCCCGAAGTCCGCCTCAAGGTCCTACGAAGTTTGGGTTATAGGGTCCTCGGCGACATAAACCGCGTATCGGTTGTCATGCCCACTTCCCTCATCGGTACAATCTTGCTAACCCTGCGCGGTCGGGGAGTTGGCAAATCTGAGCTAGTTCGACGAATGGAATGGCTGCGCACAAGGATCCGAGCTAAGGGCGGTAGAGTAGCTCATTTTGGTGGTGCGGGGACCGAAACTGTTGTTAAGCGTGGTTTGGAGGTTCTCGGAGAACTGGTTGGTCGAGTAGACGGCCTCGCCGAAGAAACCTTCTTCGCGGTGGACCGGTTTCAGTTAAGCTTCTACAGGAACATGGTTATCCATCTCTTTATCAGCGAGACCATCGTTGCAGCAGCAATGTACACGAGGATCAAGCAAGGCGGCGGGCCAGCCAACCAGCGGGTGGAATACCAAACCCTGCTAGACCAGGTTTCCTTCCTATCGCAGCTATTCCGCGGGGAATTCGTCTTCCCGACGGAAGGCCTCATTATGAATCTTGACAAGACTCTTGCGGGCCTAGCAGCAGATAACGTAATCACAGTGACTAATAACCCTAACGGCACAATCGCATACGTCGAGCTCTCGGACGCAGAGCGCAAATGTGGTCGAGAGAACTTTGACTTTTACTGCTTTCTTATATGGCCATTTATTGAGGGTAGTTGGCTCGCGGGGGTCGCGATAATGGGCCTTATCCCACCGAAAGGGATGGAAGAAGTATGGGTGGACCTACGTGAAGCCCAGGACATGGCGCAGCTAGTACTTTTCCCCGCTCCCCCCTCCCCTGCTCTTTTTTATTTCTTATGACTAACTCCCCAAAGATGGGGAAAACTCTCTACCACCAAGGCGATATCTCCTACTTCGAAGCTGTCAACAAGGAAACGCTAAAGAATGCTTTTCAGCGTTCCCAGGAAGAAGGAATAATCACAATCCGAAAATCCAAATCCGGCCGCACTCCGCCGCTAATGCGCGTCTCGCCAGACTGGGTTGCGAATGATCGGTTGTGGGAATTTGTCGAGAAGATCGCCATATCCCGGCGCGAGGGCAAGAACCGGCGCGATAACGAGAGCGTCAGCTTCCGCGTCCTGAAGCTGGCGGAGAGGTGCGGGCGCGAGCTGTTCGAGAGGGGCGGTGTTAGGGACGGGGTCGAGGATGTAGAGGGGGGGGCGGGGGTGGAGGGGCTAGAGATTGAGGTTAGTAAGCCCCGGAGGAGGGGCGGGAGCAGGGGAGCGAAGCTATAGAAATGCATAGTAGATTTGATGCCTCTGGGTGGGTCCCTTTTTTTTGGGGGGGGGCGGGGGTTAAAAGAGAGGAAGAAGGGGAAGGGATGTATTTTAAAATTTAGCGCTACAAGTATGATCGCTCATGTATCATATATCTATACACACACCATCACTCGTAAGACCTGGGTTTAGAATACACTATTGTGCAGTATATACCGTAACACTTTCTCTAGTGAGAACCAATCTGTTTCCTTCTCCAACGTGAATGTGGTATCCTATTACCTCCTGCCTGTGCGGTAGCTGGGTTAATCTAACACGGGACTCAATCTAGTACTGGCACTTGCACTGGCGTACCGTAATCTATCGTCGCACAGTGCTGTACCGGTACTCGGGTACTCGAGTACTCGTAGAGAGGTACCTGTATCATAGCACTGATGAGACACTACCGGCACACTCGGGCACCGATATGCGATGGATAACGACAGGTCACATCCCCACTCATCACTTATAGATGACTTCCGGGTTCGGTCTCTCTTTTGCACGCCATACGCGGATAAACCGCTACTCGTATTCATCACCCATGTGATATCATAGATATATTGTTGAAGCACAGTGATAGCTATTGCTAAATTAACGTAATTTTGGGGTAATAGATATTGAAGTTATTACCGTTCCTTCGTTCGTCCTTCTCTTCTTTTATCTGCCGTGCGCGGGGTCTACATGTTAAAAGCACTTTAGGGTTTTAGTGGTGCCACCGAAGACGCAACCACCCAAAGCGACTTACAAGTTTCCTGTGTGATTCCTTGTGCTGCGCGATGGGTTTATTTATTGTCTCTAGTATTTACTGTACTGTACACAGGATACTCGTGGATCTGAGCTTACCTGTTCAGGTAGAGGGTATCACAGGGTGTTATAAAATCGGGATCGCAATAGCTTACCGTACTTGAATGAATGTATTACAAGTGCTATGTTATTGCGCTCGAAATGATGATAAATTGAATGGAGACCATGAGCTTGACAGGGCGAAAGACTCCGTTTAATTTACAGTAGCCTACACCTGATGTCCCATTCATATTTTTATTTAGTAATTAAGCGGCGGTGGTCTTCTCCTTTGGAAGAGGCGTGAATCGCAAGTATGGCTTAACGATGCGGAAGTCAGGGAAGAGGGTCTAAGGATTGTTAGCAACCGCCGATATGGGGGGATATATTGGGATATACCTTGGCCTCATCGTTAGTGACAGAGGGGTGGACAATAACGTCGTCTCCGGGAAGCCAGTTGATGGGGGTGGTGATGCTGTTTCCGTGAGTATTTCTTCCCAGAAGTAACAGGTTAAGGTGTAATCACCGGTGCTTGTCACCAGTCTGTAGAGAATCGACGACACGGAGAACCTCAGCTGTGTTACGCCCGGTAGAGGCAGGGTAAGCCATGATAAGACGGATAGTCTTCTTCGGGTCGATAACAAAGACAGAGCGGATGGTGAAAGCGATTCCCTTGGAGTCAACATTGGTGGTGTCTTGATAATCAATCCTGCGGGATCAGATTTAGCTTTTTATCATTGTTGAGTTCTTGGCCTATTTCACTGGGGAACAAACATATCGTAGGCGTGCGCAATCTTCCTCTCCTTGTCTCCAATAATAGGGAATTTGAGGTTACATCCAGAGACCTCGTCGATGTCCTTGATCCATGACCCATGAGACTCGATGGTGTTTGCGGAAAGACCAATGAGCTTGACACCACGCTTGGTGAATTCAGGCTCGAGCTTAGCGAAGGCCCCGAGCTCGGTGGTGCAGACGGGGGTGAAATCTTCTAGGATCAGCGATGGAATAGAACATAAAAGGGAAAGGTGCGTTTGTACCCTCGGGGTGTGAGAAGAGAACAACCCATTTGTCTCCAATGAACTCATGGAACTTGATGGGGCCCTTGGAATAGTCAGTGAGAGCTCAACAGATGTTTTTTTTCCTAGAATAGAGAGACAAACGGTGGTAGTTTCAGCTTCAAAGTCGGGAGCAATGCTTCCGAGGCGGAGACTAACTTGGAGTTAACGTCTATTTCTATTTAATCAATGCAAACAGTACTCACGTTCCAGCAGGGATTGGAGCAGTCATTGTATACTAATGTGCGGATAGCTTCTGGTGAGAGGGGTTGTGTATTATTGAGCAGTTTGCTGAGCCTGATGGGATAGGGGGAAGAGGAAGGGGAGACGGGGGTAAATAAAGGGCGGAGTGCCATGACCGTCGAAAAGAGGGGCAATTCGCCCCACCATCTCATTACAACACAAGCCAAACCCATCTCACGCAGCCCAAGCTGAGCGCTGTCGTCCTGGAGAGAAAAAACATAAATGATGCCATCAAAAAGTTTATCTATTGGCCAGTTCTTTATCTGTAACACCACCCGTTTTCGGAGTAGTGTAGAATTATCATTGGCATCCAAGAGTATCTTTGTAGGGAATGACGGCTTCCTAAAAGGCGGAAATCACAAATCTAAGCCTAAATAGGCAGCGGTGTGGAAGAAACCGTCAAAGTGTCATCGATGACAGGGATCAACTGGGGGAATACCAGCACCATTGCGGTACCGGTAGCCTGTCATCAATGTTGCAACGAAGGGGGTTCGATCGAAAATGATAGAAGGACTGGGAATGTGCTTTTTCGAACCGGGGGGTTATAAGACATAACCCCTTCTAACAAAAAGGTACCGGTAAGCAATGATACCGGTATTTGAAAGCAGTTGGAAGCAAAGAAACTGATAAAATGATAGGAAAAGGAAGCAGATGTAGCAGAAGAAGTAAATAAACTGACACCAGTGCTCCGCTTCCCCTGCTTCTCAGCAACAAATACTTACACAGCTGGGTACTATTTTTGCTTACTAAGACATTAACGAACCTCCCCCCTTCAATCCCCATTTTCAGAGGCCCCGATTCAAACCCCTCCCCTCCTAACCCCCCGGGTTCGATTATAGAAGGCCAAATTTGCAACACTGCCTGTCATCAACACAAACTTGGACCTTCCCCGCTCTAAGACATCTTCGTAACACCAAAACGAGCGAGTGATACAGTGGAAAATAGTAAAGCAAATATTTGAGGTATCATATACAATAAATAATTCCGAGCATTCCCATTTTTGCAATTTTTTCGTTCTTAACCCAATTATTGAGGATCTAAAATATTTCCGATGTGATTCCCGGTGGGTCATACAGGTTACAAGTCTTCCTTGTTCTTGACATACTGTACTTATGCCCGTAAAAGTCTAGCGAAAGGAGAGTAGACTAATCGTGTTTTTGTGGTGAATAAAGACCGCTGGAAGGTAGGGCGACATTCGCGAGTGCTACAGCTTAAAGAAAGTGTTTTTTTAACGGGGGGTGTTTCCTGGTGTGGATGGGGTCAGTGTTGTATCATACAGTATTATCTTCACTATAAATTTGTTTAGCCATGCCGAATTGACTTAACATGGGTTATACCGTCCTCCGCCTACTCATCCAGAGATTCTAGCACACCCTGAGCCACAAACACTGCGACTGCCGGGCCCTGCCTTGCACCCGCTCCTCTCGAACACAAATCCAAAAACCGCTCCTACTACGTTGGGCAGAAGGTAGGCGATCATACTCTACCCTTGTCATCAATGGCGTTTTAAAGGCTTCTGCGTAATCATTTGCATTATTTTGGTCGGGACTGTGCAGGCATTCCTAAGTGATAAGTGATATCGGTCCTTTATAAGAAGGTTTGTCGATTAGATATATTTATATACGATCACGGCATATGATAAACGCATGTCAATCAATGGTCTACATCAAGGGGATGACTGATATTAAGGTATAAAATATGATAGGAAGTAGTCTATTATTTAGTGTTCTTTAACTTGATAAATTCAGGTAACCTTTCTATTGTACTTTATCGTTTAACCTCCCAGTATATGTGTTGGGTTGGTATATGAAAGAGGTACTGCAATAGAACTTCATGTGAAGAGTTTGCACAGAGAAACACAGGTGATATTGACATAGCCCAATGGATGGGCGCGATGATTTGGTACTTTGATCCTACGTGGTTGATATAGCTTAGATCCCAACTCGATCATACCTTTATGCCGTTGTGTGTATATCATTTTGCAAACTGTCTTTAGGTATAATTTTAGTAAAAGTGGTTTCTACAAACTTGATTGTTTATTATATAACTCAATATTTTTAAAAGAAATAGGTTTAATAGGACCAATAGTTAATAGAGCTTTATAGAACTTTTAATATAGTCTCCATATTTAGCGACACTACCAGAAACGCTGAGGATAAACAATACAAACTATCTGTGTACTAGTGAAATTTGAATTTGAATTTGAATTAATAAACAGAATATACTTAATAGTCATAAATTGATAATAGAAATAAAAAACATGGGCTTCACAGGATTCACCTTAGCCCTTCGGTGAATACAATACTGGTAATTTTATTATAATAGCACTACCATAGGAGCCCTACTCTACTTAAATAAAATTGTAAAAGATCAAGTCTCAGTTCTGGCTAGCAGAATAATACTTATAGTAAAGGTCAGGCCATCAGGCCACTTTGTTCTCCTTGGCCTCTCCGTTGCAGTTGCTTTGCACAGTACAAAAATATATCCCCATATACTTATAGCTCCTACACAGAAGTGCCCGTGTATAGATGAGTCATTTTAGTAGGGATACTATAGCAAGAACAACTGGCAGCAAAGCATATACTTTCCCCTTCCATCTACCAAAGTGAAGCCAAAGCCACTCAAAACCACCCGAAAAGAACTTTCTGACTATGGAAATGGCATGGTTATACGGCATTTATCTCTTAATCAAGGCTTTTTTACTGTTCGGGATAAGCCAAGGTTGCGGCCTGCGGTAAATATATATATTTATTCAAAAGCATAAGATGGGCTGAGCTTCCGTAGTCATTATTTGAAGGGAAATGATTGAAATTAACGCCTCCCATGCCCTATACACGCTCGAATGGGTAATTTTTTTTAATTGTATACTTTTCTTGCCGTCTATACTTGTGGGAGATGACTGAACAAAAAGAAAGCTCCCAGTTTGGCTTAGTGTGCCATTGATACATCGGCAAGGTACAAGACAACTTGGTTGAAGGTTAAAACTCACCGACGGCGGCCCTCCCTCCTAGCTTCCGGCATCATGTTGTCTCGTAGTCTAGACTCCCCAAGTTGAGGCTTCAGGGTACTTTAGAATAGTGTGATTGGCTTAACGCTTTTTGGCACTCGACGCTGAAAATGCCGCTTCTGATATATTAATCAAGGATCAACAAGGACCTCTCTTGCCTAGAAAAGCCTCCCCATTACCGTATTTTTTGCTATTATCCGGAAATCCGCCAAGCAGTGATCTGCATGGCGCAAACCAGGTGCAGGGATCTTGAGACATCAAGTTACCCTCTTTTTTGATAGAAGAAATTTCGCCAACAACTGTGAGAGCGATTACCAGTCATTCTCCCACTTTCAACCTACAGGCTATCAAATGGAGAATTTTCCTGGATTAGAGATATTGTTATTCTCCTATGCCTGAGAAGCTGAAGGAGGGTGTCCAGTATGAGTCTCCGAGAGTTCTAAATTTCGTAAGACCAAAACCTAACCACTTATCATAGATCACATAGGTTGCTCATCGGATTCAGTGGAATCTGGCTATCCAGGAGTATGGAGTAAGCGTGTGGTTCTGCTAATACAAATGAAAGAATCTATAAGTATATTATCCACCTCAGCTATCCCCATTCTCATATAAATGCATGATGTTAACTAATCTAATAATAATAGGAAAGAAAAAAAAAGACAGGTTCTAGGCATCAGTGCCTGGCGCGTCGAAGTTGATGATATCTCCACCGAATAGTGGAGAACTTGGGGGTCCATGGAGATGAGGTTGAAACTGATAACCTTCGCATGTCCACACATAGTGAAGGTTGTCATGCTGAGGAGCCTCTTGTGGAAGGGTGCGAAACTCTTGGCCAGGACGAAGAGCGATTGGAATTGGGAGATTGCTGGACCAGTCTCCAATCTCAATATCGGTTGAGGTAAACCCTTTGATTTTAATCTCATCATCGCGGCTGCCATCAATGGGTAAGGCTACCCCCACATCTCGGAATGACTTGCAAATGAGTTCTGACTTTTTGTCACAAATCGTGACTAAGCAAGGCAGATTTCACATGACTAATAGTTATTAGTCATAAGGTATGTTTTCATGACTCACGATTGTGAGTCATAATTATGTTTCACGCTATACAGTCAGTTGACTCATAGTTCTCACATGACGCGCACTTGCGTGTCATCGTTATGTTATGATTGGTTGATGTTTCTATGACTCACGATTGAGAGTCATAATGATGTAATGACTTTCGCGCGTGACTCACATTATGAGTCACGAGTTCCACACAGGTGACGCGCTTTGCCCACCTGATATGTTTTATGTTTTATGATTGGTTTACGGTATGTTGCGCAGTGACTCATAGGAGTCATCTGATGGATTTCGGGTATGACTCATTAGGAGTCATGATCGTGTGACTCATAGGTATGAGTCACCAGGGTCAGGGTTATTGCGGGAAGAGGCCTATATAA
>Ga0307509_10001936_pt1 | contig 34188 bp, 29 predicted proteins | sample 10_EM_MG_FD_202245 | JGI IMG/M metagenome (GOLD analysis project Ga0307509, IMG submission 202245) | Populus trichocarpa ectomycorrhiza microbial communities from riparian zone in the Pacific Northwest, United States - 10_EM | ecosystem: Host-associated > Plants > Roots > Unclassified | place...
GTAAAGCTGAATGATGTTGTTGCTGGTGGGGGCGAGTCAGGGTCGCGAACATCAAAGATGGCATCATAGGGGATTTCAAGCTTAGTGGATTTCGTAGTTGATGTCACATCACCAGCTGCGTCGATGTTGAATTCCTGAACACAGCGAGGGACCTTGTCAGGTGTGTGCCTAGTTTGACGACGGCCTGTCTCAGCCATCATCCAGCACTCAATGTGTAGGGTAAAAGGATCCCTGTCCATTCTAAAGAGAATCACAAATCGTGTTCTACCTTCAGAGTGCAAGAGCCACCACTCTGCATCCAAGCGAAGAAAGTTCATTTCCCTCGAATACCCAACTTCAACCATCACCGAAGGCCACTTTCCTCTTCCCCTCCGAGTGCGCGGCCGAAATGACTGATCCCCTTCCTTGCTGCGCACGCCGGGAATCCGGAATATAGTTGCACCACAGGACGTAACAGAGTGTATGCTGTGGCCAGGAATTGAAGCCATCTTATCGGCGAACTCAAACGAGAAGCTGGAGGCGATCATATGGTGGTCCGAACCAGGTCTTATGCGTAGGATTGATGCACCTAATGCTTTCTCGAATGTGAAGCGTACCATAGACATCATACCGAATGCTCGTAGCTCACTTTCTATCACCTCGATCTCAGCATCGAAGATACCGCGGAAATATACGGAATATTCGTCAGCAGACTCTGAATCGACAAACCCCTCGACGGTCCTAACAAGCTCCTGCGGGGATTGATATTCGAACTTGTTTTGGTCAGGAATTAAGGCAGCTTGAATCTCAAACTGGATACATCTGCTGCTCGAGGTACTGAACCGATTATGCTCATCGATCAGGTCCTGTGAAATTTGGTCTCGGTTAAGAATGACGGACCGGTTATGCTCATCGATCGGGTCCTGCGGAATTTGGTCTTGGTTAGGAAGGGGAGACATGAGATGCGTCGATGGTTGATAGGACGATGGAGGAAATCGCTTTTGTATAGTGACGGGGCTCGAGTATAAAGGACTTCTTCAGCGGGTGGCCGAGGGGAGTGTTAGGAAGCGTTGTCTAGATTGAGGGATAATTGCGGGGGATCAGTGATAGCAGAGGAAAAGGGGGCACAAGTTGCAGATGAGCGCGGCCCGGTGAGTGCCTGACGACAGAGGAAGAGATGGTTGAGTGCTGGTATGCCTGCGAGGGGTGACTGCTTTCTTTTTTTTCGCGCCGTCAACTTCCAGGGCATTACCGAACCTGCAGGGTATGATATCATAAACAAAGAGACCAAACCCTAACCCAGGTGGCTAAGGCCCTGATTGGTTGCGCTGGTCCCATTGTCACAGGATGTTCGAGCTCTCCTAAGCCTGGCCATCATCCATACCACCTGGCCGTCATCCCTAGGTATTTTCAGTGATCCCAAGCGGTCAGTCCGTCCGGCTTTGGGCACGGCCGGACTGACCCAGGCTTTTTCAGGGACGGCCGGGCCGGACTGTGGGCAAGCGGCTTTCCAAAACCAAAGCCGGGCCCGGCCTGGATTACCTGCCGGCTTTTAGTATTTCAACCCTGACCCTTATGCCCAAAAACAACTTTCCGGGGTGCGGGTATTAGGGTCAGGGTTGAAACACGCTATCGCTCTTAGCCCTTGGTTGACTTTACAAGTACGCGTATCATACTTGAAGCTCTTATGTCAGAGGAGGACATCTTTATCTTAATGCTATTGTATTACTCTCTAAATCCTGCATAATATCAATAATATTGTAGTTGGAGGAGATATAAAACTTTTGTGAAGATAAGGGTGGAAATAACGTTATTTACGGGGTAACCGATCAGTACAGTGAGCCCGCTCACCTGTGGCAACAAGTGAAAAATGATGTCTACATCCCTCCGTTCGTACGCCGAATTTCACGGAAAATTAGCGTGCCGTAGCGCAGAGAGCGACACAGGATTAACCATTCTCGGAACAGACCAGGTAACACACCATGCCATAAAAGAAAGACAAAACGAACAAACCAAACCCAAAAGAAATGCCTATTCCTAAGCTATCCCTGGAGCTATTGAAATATTAGCAGTAAGTCATTTTCGTAAATGTGATAGAAAATACCATGCTGACTGCGAGGAGTGTTGTGCTCAAAATATCACAAAACCAGTACCACTCAGTATGGCCGTGATGTAAACAAGAAATTCAGTGTATATTGTCTCCCAATTACGCAAATGAATCAGTATCTAATATTGCTACCTTCCAGTTTTCACCCTCCAACACACTTAGTAATCCTTCTCATGAAGCATGTTAAGAGTATTAAGATCAGGAATTGATGCATAATTGGTAGTTCCATCTGGTGGTGTGAAGTAAAGAACAGTTGGCTTCCCAGTTGGAAGATTAGGTCTCTGCTTTTTCTGAGTCCGGATTCAATAGTTATTCCATAAACTAACAAAGTTATAAATTTCATTTCGAATGAGGGGAAACTAGACATAGAGCAATGCAATTTTATCAGCTTCACTATCTGTAAATAATCCAACACTTCCAAGCTCATCAAAATATTCCTATTTTGTAGTATAGAGCTTAGTTTCTCATAAAATAAAGCCAGATACTGGAGTAGATAGAAATGTTTTTATACCTTCCATGCTAGTGTCTGACTCCGGCTCATCTGTCTCCACCAAGCCTCAATGCGCTGGTTGAAAGTTGAGGTACTATACCACGATACATGATGGAATGGAATATGTGGCTGAATCGCTTGATGTAATCGCCAGGGAGCACTGGCCATCATCATAGTCTCAGTGCCTCGATCTGAGCGGATGGAATGTGGCAAGACTCCAGTACTCGCCACGACCTCTAGATATTGCCTGAGACATGATACCCCAGTCCGAGTCAATATTCCCACATAAATCTATTGAATATATCTACACACTAGCATTAACAAACATATCTTTACTTAACAGTAATACTACAATCATACCATAAAATCCAGGGAAAGTCTGATTGGCACTAGTGCGCATTTTCTTGAACCTACCCAACCACCGCCAGCTATATGTTTAAATTGTGGCGAATGGGCATTGTTCGTGCACTCCTTTCGGTTCAGTTGCCTTAGTGCCAATCCAACGTTTGCGGGATTATCCGGCAGTTATTGTAGGGGGCATTAAATTGGAGATTGGCTAGAGGTAGGTGCCAGAATGTGATAAGCGAGATTAGTCGATCTGCCAAGAAATATTCACAACCAATCACTCGTGTGCATGGCCCTACATATCCACTCAAAATATATTATTTCATGGCCACATGCAAGCAAATTTGTACTCTGCATAAAAAAAACAGAACGGGCAGGGACAACCCTTAGCCAATGCTACTCGTTTAAAAAGACTTCCTTCTTAGACACCTGATCACCGCACCCACCCTGCCCGTTACTTATTACCATGTAATCTGCTGATTGTTGGATTGCGGCTAGTGGTAACTTTTTTTTAAACTTTTCCAACCAGCAGCACCTATCTGTTTGAAATCTAGCGTATCCACTTTCTTTCCATCATCATGTTGGCTTGCTTGCCTTGGTTTCGCTGTGGCTTGAATGCAACTTTCACCAGATTCAACAGTACTGAGTTTCCTCGCAGCCTATGACTGGTAGTCGCTGGAGTCGCCACAGCTCATCCAATTGAACCAAGCAAACCAATCTAAAGTTTCTGCTTTGAGATTAGATGTCCCGGTACGGCTGGGGCCCAGGTGACCAAGGAAGCTGTCCATGCTAATTATAACACAAGTGATCGGATAGAAGAGCAACAAATGGAGATACATGAAGGGTAGGGAAAAAGGTGGAGGTGCGAGAGGCATATAGCTACTCGTAAAAGCATGACAGTTGTGAATATAACACTGTGGGCTTAAGCCAGTATGGCCTAGTTGTAGATATGCATAGGATATGATAGGTAGAAGTGCATAAAATTGAGAACTCCGACCTAAATATGAGTACTGACAAAGTCACTTTTCTTATGGGTTTCCCACTACAGAATACGCAGAACCATTAATCCACTCGATGTTGAAATAAGAAGCGGCTGAGGTTGAACCTACAGTTGGGTCAAACTTAGTGTCCTGGAAAGGCCTAGCTCTTGCCGTAAAACGTTAGCCAATTGCAACGAATTCTGACTGTGAGACAAAACTTGTGCGGGATTCTTATTTCGATGTACTAGTAGTGTAAGGGACCTTGCCAGGTTTTGCGGTACCGGGTATCAAGAGTAACTCTGTCAAGCCCTCTCCGATTGGCCACAGGGTCTTCTCAACCACTCAAAGGACACTGTGTGTTTCAGCTAGTGTACCAAGAGTTCAACAAACTTTTTTTCATTACTAAAAGTTAGTGTCTCCAGACCGTTAAGCTGCATAATTTGCATTACACAAATATAATTTCAGCCAACCAGACTTCACTTCGACAGACTTATCGACTGTGTTCGCAACGGGGGAGTCCGTCCGTCCTGAGCCAGGACGAGAACGGACGGCAGTTTGTGGTCCCATACGTCCCATCCGATCATTCTTTTAAGGTTGTCCGACAAGTAGGAATCAAAGACGAGGACGGACGGTATTCTGTCGTGCTGTCCCATCTTTTCCTCAATTTGCCTGATAAGACAAGCTGAGGGACTAGGAGTAAGGAAATTGTGTCGTCACTGTTGTCCCCTGCCGTCCCCCGCTGTCTTCCTCTGTTTTCCGTTGTTTTCCGTTGTTTTCTGTTAGAATTTTCACGAAGGTTCTATATGACACGGATGGCTACAGAAAGTGGAAGATGTTGGATAAGAGTTGGACGAAGTAGGAAATGGAATTATGGTGCATGTGGTCGTAGAGGTTAGTGGAAGCTGAAAGGGTTTGAATAGGAGATGTGCGGTCTGAGAAGGGTTTGGCTGAAAGGGCTAGCTCAGGACCTGGTTACAGGTGGATGACCTTGTCAATTCTTTTTGTATATAGCAGCCGAGGTGAGGACACGAGTACCTTCTGTTGTGACTGCTTTGTTGTAGTATATTAGATCTCCGCTCTGGCCAGAAGTAGAGGATGGGACGTGGAGAATAAAGCGACTGAGAATACTTTACAATAGGTTATGAGCCCGGACCGCGCCAGTCAGTAGCCTTCAGACTCTGCAATTTCTTCAACTTCTATCCTCGATCATGGCAACCACCAGAGCTGCAGCTGCCGCAGCCAGTACCTCCACCGTTCCGCCAGCAGTTGCTACACCATATGCGAATCCGTTCACTTCCATTAGCCACTCTATTGAGAAGTTAGATGGCTCGATGGCAACAGGAAAAAGCAACTATGTTGCATGGAAGTTTCGCATACTTCGTATCCTGAAGGAAAAAGGGCTTGCTTGTGCACTAGACAATGCCGGTGATGATGCTGATGGTGATGCAGCTGACCTGGCTGCCAGGGAGCGGGTTAATGATCAGGCCTTCACGATTATTTCTTTGAATATCCGTGACTCACAAATACCTCACATACAAGCAGCCAGGAATGCAAAAGAGGCCTGGGAGGCCTTGGCCAAGGTTCACCAGGGCATTGGGTCGAATGGGAGGATGATCCTTATGCAGAAGATGTGGAGCCTTCACTTGAAGGAAGGGCAGGACATGTCAGCACATGTTAATAGTTTCAAAGAGCTCTCAACTCAGGTGGCCAATCTCTCACCGGATGGTATTGGTATCCCGGACAGTGATCTGGTTTCGATGTTGAGCCTGTGACTACCGGAGTCTTATGAGCCTTTGATCATGGCTGTTCAATCACGGGCAGAAAACATTACTTTCGATTTTTTGACTGGGAGGTTGCTCCAAGAGGCAACACGAAGACAGGCGGCACGAAGCTCAATGGTTGAGCAGGATCCTGAGCCACTCTCAGCATTCGCGGCAGGGTCCAGATTTCGTTCGAGTAGCTTCAGGGGCCGGGAATATAGTCAGCTTGGCAACAGAGGTACAGGGAGAAGTATGCACGGTGGTGGCTCCGGGGGCAGTAAAGGGCGTGGAATGCTAGGACAGCGGACAGTTAGTGGGCGTTGCCATTATTGCAACAAAGAAGGCCATTGGAAGAATGAGTGCTTTAAAAGAAAGAATGACTTACAGAAGGGTAATAGGGAAGGGCATCTGGCCTTCATGGGGTTGGCCAATAGAGCGACCGGAAGCACAGAGTGGATTATTGACTCTGGTGCATCCAGACATCTTACTGCACAAAAGGAGCTATTAGGAAACTATATTAGTATTCCACCTACATCTATCACGATTGGGGATGGAAAGGAAATTACTGCGGTTGGCCAAGGGGATATTAGTCTTCATACAGTGTCAGGAATAATCTCGCTTTCGGGAGTTTTGCACGTACCGGATATTGGGAGCAACTTGATTAGTGTTGCTAGCATTGTGGACAAAGGGTTCCAAGTTGAGTTTACTACAAGTGCATGTATCGTCAGTAAACAGGATACAGGAAAGGTCATTCGGAAACGGCAGGGCAATATTTACTGCCTAAGTGGGCTACAAGAGGTAGCATATACAGGTCAGTCTCGACCAAAAGACAACACAACAAAGGAAATCTGGCATAGACGGATCGCTCACAGAAGTCTGAGTGAGAGCGCGGTCAGCTCTATAACAAAGTCAGTAACGGACTTTAATCTTACCGAAAAAGAGTTCTCGGGAGAAGGGATATGTACAGTATGTGCCGAAGGAAAGCAAAGTAGGGAAAGTCTGACAGGAGAAAGGAAAAAGAGCCGAGAACTATTAAACACTATCCATTCCGATGTGTGTGGTCCCATGGCAACTACAGGCCTTATGGGGGAGCGCTACTTTGCTCCGTTCATAGATGAGTATTCAGGGAGGATTGCTCTATCACTTCTCAGGCAGAAGTCAGAAGCGTTCGAACGGTTTAAGCATTACAAGGAAAAGATCGAGCGAGAAACAGGAAAGAAAGTCAAGTCATTAAGATGTGATGGCGGGGGCGAGTATACTGGGAAGGTTTTTCAGAGTTATCTTACCGAGCATGGGATTATACAGCGTATTACTCCAGCCTATACCCCAGAACACAATGGGATTGCAGAAAGGGCCAACCGCACGATCATGGAGATGGTCAGGTGCATGTTATTTGACTCCAGAATGGGGAAAGAGTTTTGGGGGTTCGCAGCACTTACAGCTGTACACATTATTAACAGGCTACCTTCAAGTGCGCATGAAGGAAAGACGCCTTTTGAGATGTGGTTTGGAGTTCCACCATCTATTGGGCACTTACGGGTATTCGGTTGCCTTGCCTATCGGCACATTCCATCTGCGGGAAGACGGAAACTGGACCCTAAGGCACAAAAGTGTCGAATGATAGGGTATAAGGAAGAAAGTGGTAGTCGCGTCTATCGGGTCTACGATGAGACATCGAAGCAGGTTCTAATAACAAGGGATGTTGTATTTGATGAAACAACAACTATCAAGACCACAACTCAGCATACAGAGAGGGCAGGCATTCAGGTGGAAGGTCCACAGGTATCAGCAGATATGCGACAACAGGAAGGGGCACTAGAAGACAATGAGGGGCAAGGACAGGGTTACTTATTGAGTGAGGATGAAGAAGGACCTGTTTTGGCGGAGCCACTCCCGCCCATTGATCCGGACGAAGGGGATAGACCGAGGCTGATTTATGATTGTGATACAATTACGGTTCGACCTCCTGAGGTGGTAGGTAATGGACCGAACCTGCGGGAAACCGCTAGTCCTGCAGCTATCAGCAAGACTTTAAGGCCACAGCGAACTCGGCCAGTTCGAGAAATGTTTCGTCCGGCTGCCTGGCAGGCGTTTATTGCCGTGGCAGAAGAGCCCATCACCCTACAGGAAGCGCTTGCAGGTAAAGATGGACCTTCTTGGAAAGCGGCATGGGAAGGTGAGTTAGACTCACTGCAGAAGAATAGAACCTGGGTAGTAGAGAATGCCCCACTGGATAGGAATATAGTGGGATGTAGGTGGCTGTTTAAACGGAAGGAAGATGGGCGATTCAAAGTTCGTCTTGTGGCGAAAGGCTATTCACAAGAGCCAGGGATAGACTTTCAGGAAACGTTTGCCCCTGTGGCAAAGTTTACAACGCTCCGTATACTACTTGCGCTAGTAGCAGAGAATAATTGGGAGCTGCATAGTATGGATGTTAAGACTGCGTTCCTTAACGGGGTCCTTGAGGAGGAAATATTTATGGAGTGTCCGGAAGGCATAATGGAGGAATACCAGGGCAAGAAGGTTTGTCGTTTGGTTAAGGCAATCTATGGGTTACGGCAGTCACCACGGGCCTGGTATCAAAAGGTCCATTCCTTCTTTCTGGAGCATCAGTTCTTTCGCAGCACGCAAGACTACAGCTTGTACATCAACTATGAAAGAAAGCTACTAGTTCTGGTCTACGTTGATGATCTTGTGCTTGCAGCTGCGAGTCTGCCTGATATAGTTTGGATCAAGACCATGCTGGCAAAAGCTTTTGAAATGACCGACCTGGGAGAGTTGAGCACATTTCTAGGACTGGAGATTTCACGGGATAGGGGTCAGCGGTTACTCACTGTTCATCAAGGGAAATATATGGAGAAGATACTTTGTCCGCATGGTATGCAGGATGCGCGGCCAAGCCTGACACCACTTAATACTGGTACCCGACTCCTCCCCAGTAAGGACAGTGATACTGGTTCCCAAGGACTTAAGACAGTCAGTCTACAGCTTTACCAGTCTGTAGTCGGCGCTCTAATGTATTCAATGCTTGGAACTAGACCAGACATTCCTTATGCTGTTGGCATTGTTAGTCAGTTTAACCACGCACCAGTTTGGGATCACTGAATGGCAGTAAAAAAAATATTTCGTTACCTTGCCGGAACGCGGGGAATATGCTTAAGATATGGAGCTACAAACAGCAGTGGAGGATATTCGGATGCGGACTGGGGCTCTGGAAATGACAGGAAGTCTGTTGGAGGATATGTGTTTCTCCTTAATGGAGGAGCAGTGTCCTGGTCGAGCAAGAAGCAGACCTCTATTGCTCTGTCAACCACAGAGGCAGAATATATGTCTATGACACAGGCGGCCAAGGAGATCGTATGGCTACGAGGACTATTGGAGGAATTAGGGGCAACTGGGCATATTAAAAAAATGTCACAGCTACACAGGGACAACCAGGGTGCACTGGCTTTAGCACGTAATCCTGAATATCATGCGCGCACTAAGCACATTGATATTCAGTTCCACTTCATTCGGGAACTGGTTGGGGACGAGAAGATCTACCTTGAGTACTGCCCTAGCTCTGACATCATAGCGGATGTCATGACCAAGCCGCTACCACACACAGCACACAAGAAACTTACTGCAACTATGGGCATGATGGATCGGACAGGCAAGTCATATAGAACTCTTCGTGAGGGGGCGTGTTAGAATTTTCACGAAGGTTCTATATGACACGGATGGCTACAGAAAGTGGAAGATGTTGGATAAGAGTTGGACGAAGTAGGAAATGGAATTATGGTGCATGTGGTCGTAGAGGTTAGTGGAAGCTGAAAGGGTTTGAATAGGAGATGTGCGGTCTGAGAAGGGTTTGGCTGAAAGGGTTAGCTCAGCACCTGGTTACAGGTGGATGACCTTGTCAATTCTTTTTGTATATAGCAGCCGAGGTGAGGACACGAGTACCTTCTGTTATGACTGCTTTGTTGTAGTATATTAGATCTCCGCTCTGGCCAGAAGTAGAGGATGGGACGTGGAGAATAAAGCGACTGAGAATACTTTACAATATTTTCCTCCCTTGTCTGCCATTCCCCGCCGTCCCCCCTGGTCCCCTCTCGTCCCGTAGCGTCCCTTACCAGAACATGTCTCAGATCGTGGGGCTTGTTGTCCTTCCTAATGACCGGCATCCTGCAAATTCAAGGACGAGGACGGACGGCATTTTTTTAGTCCTATCCTGTCATTTTCTAAAGTTGCCTGACTAGTAGGAATGAAAGACGAGGACGGAATACGTTTTGCCGTCCCTTCTTGTCCCGGGCTATTTGCAGTCCCCCAGCCCGGCCCTACCGGGCCCCAGACGACTGCGAACACTGCTTATCGACTCACTTGACTACCTGAATACTACATGGGTATCACAGTTAGTGCATCAATTACTAATCGTAGTTTGTATGCAGTGAAGCTCATAACTGGTAAAAGAGGAGAAATGCAGGCAACTGTTGGCAATTTTTCTTTGCAACAACCTGCATTTAGTGTTACTTGACTAACAAAACAGTGTTAAGAGACTAACTCTGACTACTGGGTACCCTAGAATTCTGAAAAATAAGACTGGTGTCACAATCAACATATGTATTGCAAGACAAACTAGGCAAGGTTTAGGGTTGCCGCTTGAACAGATAATTCTTATCGGATCATACCTAGATACTCGGTACGGCTACCTTTTGAATCCATCTCATTTTCTGGATTCTATGGCACTTCAGTTCCAATCTGATTGGTCCTAGTTTTGCCACATATGCGGACCAAGCTGTATTCATAGATCTATCGAGTTCGAGTGCCACATGATTCAAATAATATCAAGCACCAAGTTGCATTACCCACTGGGGATAAAAAGTACTTGCTTACTTATTGGCCAAGCAGTACTGGCAGAATCACGATGTTTAGGAATAGGCCTAGGTTTGCATCAGCATGTAAATCATAGAGAGTCCAATGATATCGTGCCTTAACAAAATTAACCGTACACCCAGGATCTGTGGCAACCCAACCTTTTTCATGATCTTATCCCCTAAACACCACTTAAAGAAATTCCTCTAGAACAACTATAACTAAACTATTAGATATAATTACTATGTTTGAAGAAATATTACCTCACATTTTTCACAATTATACTACAAAACTTAATTTCTCTGAACACGTATCTGAGTTTACTAGGAGGAAAATCTTTAGGTTATACAAAGCTTAGAGCCAGTAATACAAAAATTCTTGCCTTCTTGACATTTACCTTAAAACTGTTAGAAGTATAATTTCCAAGTGAGATTAGAGGGATAAGTAGAGAGAGGATAGAGGAACATCTCCTAAAAAAAACCAGATCTCAGGCTAATATTACAATAGAGAAATCTCTCAAAGGCTATAAAACTAGAATTTTTGACATATTTGAGAAAACTACTCTTCATGTTTCTATCCTCATAAGGAGGAGAATAGTTGCATAAAAAGATTTTTAAATTTTTGTCAGTATAAGTAGGTAAGTTAGATAGTATTCCAGCTTATTAAAAACCAGAAAAAAAATAGAAAGGCATGGCTGTCAGCAAAAAAAGAGAACATAAAGAAAGACAAAATACATGAAAATAACAACTGTAATAACAAGAGCAGATAAGAAAATGAAGTCAGTATTTTAATTTCCTATAGAATACCAGCTTTAGACTAGTATCCAGAGTTGTTTTACATGAAGGGTACTATCAATATAGTTCAAAAGAAACATGAGGGGGGAATTACTTATTATTGAAAATCTTTTGATACAAATATTTTTCATACTCTAATAGCATCAATTATAAACACAATAGAGGAGTAATTAATTCTAATAAATGTCAATTCCAATTCCAATTTTTATAATATATTTAACTATTTTATTTAATTTTTACTGTTGTAATAAAAATAGTAGGATTGGTGGATGATGTGGTTGCAATAGGTTAAGTTTTTCCTGGTGCTGGGTGTACGGTTAATTTTGTTAAGGTACGATAATAGCAGACAATACCTCATAACTAATTTAGTTTGACTTAGATATCCGGCAGCTTGACTCCATGTGCAGACTCATTTGTGTTCACAAATATCATGCCGGTGCTAGTAGAACAAAAACAAAATTTAAATAAACAATGAAGTTGAATATACCTTAAAAAAAGCATCAATTCCAGCATAAATTTGGATCCCATACATGCTTAGCTTATGATGGCCATCGATTTACCATACAAAGTTGGTGCCAGGTACAAGATATACACCACGCGTCTTACTACTTCAATGTATACTGCCACAGGCTACCCCAAGTTGATCCAGCTCTTTTAGAATTTTGAACATCCGATCCCAAACAACAGGCATTCCAGCTTGCTTGAGTCTCTGGTATGTATATTGTCTTCCATAAAGGGTAGTCTCGCCGCTCCTGAGAAGTGTTTGCAGCTGTATACGAATAGCTACATTGTGTGATTGAAACTCGGTATGGTCAAAACGGCGCTGCATTCCCAGAGCAAGATGGAGTCTGCCTAACCTGTCATTCTTACTGTTAGTATTTCTAGAGATTTATTGTAGCCAATTATGGAATTTGTATTATATCAATTAAATACATACATGCGCAAACTCATTGTCTTTCCTTCTAGAACTAAAAAGCGAATAATTTCCTTATGATTGAGTCTCATGTTATAGAACAGGACCCATAGGCGCTGAACCAGTTGTGTATCCTCTAGGCCAATCCTGTCAGGCTTCTGAAAGTTGCACAAATGGAGAATCTGCTCCAGAGAGATTAGAGTGGGTAAAGCTAGTTGCTCTTTAAGAAAATCACGATCAAGAGGCTTAATATCAATTTCCTAGTTTTAAAGACAACTACCGTAAAATTCCAAGGATAACGAACAGAGGAAACCTAGATGTGAAGCAAAACAAACAAGCTTGCAGAACTTGTCCTTGCGAATGCCACCAGATAACCTAAGTAAGTCTAGTTTAGTGCCCGTGTTATTCCATGAACACTTCCAAACCAGGCTTTAGGTTGGATTCAGCCAAGGCTCCCACACGGGAAAGAGAAGTACTCAGTAACTTGATAGTTATTTTCTCTGTGCATGAAGAGGCATTAGGGGCAATCTCACCAATACATATGTGTTCAAGGAGTAACCCTAGTAGCCGAATATTTAGCCATCCACTGGAGCCATATATCCCATAGACTGATGAGATCCGCAGATTCCGCACCTAACATATGCGGTAGTTCTACGCTCTGGGTCAGTAACTCTGCCTGCCTTGAAGTTATAGGATATTGATCTCTGATTGGTGAAAGGTTAGTGTGCCACCGTGACTGCAAATAGTTACTGTACTAGGGGCAGGCAGAATGTTTTCCAACACATCAAAGTGTCTTACCTGCAAAACAGCTTCTAAAACTAGTGAGGTCTCAAACTAGTGTGTTCAATCACTAAGTACCTCTCCATGGCTAGGGAAGGTGTAGAATCTGCATGTCTTATCCTTCCAGGGGATAATAGAGAAAATAGGTGTGCGTCGGGCCAGGCATGTTCATTATTCCAGAAATTTGATAGCCTGAGAACTTCTGCCCATGAGACCCATACCTTGTTCCATGCACTGGCTGTTGTCCTCATTGAGCCTAGTATTCAAGATATGGTGTGTATCTTTCAGGGTACGATTTTCAAAGATGCCCCAGTACCAAATTATCTCCTGGTAATGATCCATGAAAATGAGACGAGGCCGGTCAGGAAGAGTGTGTCTGACAAGCAAATTTTTGTAAATAGTAAATACAGGAGAAAAGATCCAAGCTATTGAGTAGATTAAGGTACTCAGGCTCCTGCCACCTCTTATAGTAAGTCAATACTGCTTGAACGCACTGCCCAAACCTCAAAGCCATTATTTGCTATTTCTCAAGTGGTCTCAATTCAGACTTCTGTATTCTACAAGCTCTTGCTCTACTAAAATACATTACTAGGTATAATTTGATCTAACACAGATATGAATATTAGTGGACTCCCGGATTCAAATATACGGAAGCCTCCTACTCTAGGATCTGATATCGGACAGGAAACGCCTTTTAAGCCACAACCTTCTTCCCGCTGGGAATGTCCAGCACGCTATGAGACCAACCATAAACATCAAGATGGGCGACCCTTATGTCGCTATTGTCATTGCTGGAATCCTGCCCGGTCCCCGGATGGACATATGCCTACCCAACCTGCGAGATCTACCACCATGGTAGTACCTAGTTCTAGCAGTTCACTGAGTAGCTCCCAATCCTCACATCTTGAATTGCGTCCCAGAACACTTCAATTCCCCTCCAAAGAAGAGTCAGCCAGTGGATATAGTGGCTATAACCTACCACCAGCTCCGGAGTCTATTGTGTCTTCTAATCTTGTTCGTATTGTTATGTTCCCATTATTAGTACATTTTCTAGTTAGGGTTGCAACTACTAAGATAATATAACTCTCAGATTTCAGTTCCTTCAACCTTGCGGAATCTAGCCCACCCTTCTTCACACTTTCTGACCTTGGGAAGTAATTCCACTTGAGTAAAACAGTCTCGATTGCCGCCCAAACTAGGTCCTGAGTCTTGTCTCCAATATCCAGCCCCTAATACAGATCGTAATCTAGCTACCAGTATCGCTCAACAAAGTGGCTCCCATTTAGCTACATAGAAGATAAAACCCTTAATGGGAGACGTGTCCACAAGATATGTACCACAATGGCAGTGGTAGATCATTTATGGCCTAGGCCACAATCATAGCAATTTCGATTCCCAGCTACCGGGGACTAAGTTCAAGCTATTTGAACATAGAGGAGAATAGACCTGGTGTCCCAGTATTGCTATTCTAGATAAAGGGAAGGTTACACGGACCTCCGCGAAGACTTTTGTGGTCAACTGGAAGACTTCCGGAGTGGTTAATGGCATAGGAGGGCAAAGTTAACCTACCTTCGAAATTTGGTCATTATGCCCATGGACCCCAGTTACACTACTGGGCAGTACAAGTTAGATACCTTCACCGGCAAAGTCGTCCTAGAACTTAGAGGTCGATTGCCTGACATTCTATGGGCTCTTAGATGTTTTTGGGCACATAAGCATCTGAGCAGGGAGGCCCCACAACTGTATAAGGGTGGCCCAAACATACTATGGAACTTGGGCAGGTTTAACTAACACCCCCCTCTGGCCCCAGAATTGGAAGGCCGCGCCAGAGGCAGAAGGCTGTGTAGTTGCTTGTTTGCTAGTTAAAAGAGGTCATTGGAGCAGCTGACGTAACACCGTATAAGTCGTGGCGGTCCGTCCAACTGAATTTCGTTCACAGGATATATAAGGGGAGTATGGGTAACATCCAAAATAGGGGTCGCCTATATATAGTCTCTCCGGCAACTAGGAGTCTATCTTAGCATACGGGTAGTAGGATAGTCCTCCAAGTGGTACTTAGGTAGGCCAAGGAGGCCACCGAACCTTCGGGACAAATACCTCATTAACCAGCCGGGACCTTCTCCCCTTGATTTGTAGCATTACTATAAGTTGTTATTGGACTCTAGAGGTATGAGTCTTATCACAGTAGAGTATGTCCCGAGAGGCTGGCTCTGGGTACCACCCACTTAGCCAACTATCGGCTACATCTGACCGCTGCAGCTGGCATGTCAATTTGTCACATTGGATAGTCGCGTGAATTACATGATGGACTACATAGCTTGTATAGACGAAACTACCACTGGGCCAGTGAGTCCACCACCTAGGTATTGACTCCAGTTGTTGTCCTAACAGTCAGCCACTGGTATGACTTCGATAGGAAGAGTCTTTCCACCTCCGGTTGTATTGGAGATGCATTGCAGAAACTCATATCTTATTGATAGAGTTAAGTGTACCGGACTTGGTCCGGTACTTCCCGCAGGATAATTCCTGATGCAGGGCAAACCCCGGATAGCCCTGAGCGAGACAGGGTACTCGCCCAAGGTCAGAGTAGTGGTGAATGTCAAAGGCTTAAATCTGATTTCTGCTTAACTTTAAGCGTTTGGCATTCTACTTTGACAACCAACTTTTCCTCAAGATAACTAAATTGAGTGAAGCTTCCAGCTTAACTATATTAAGTTTTACAGTTGATTCTTCTGAATTATTTTACCACATCTTTATCTTCTACTTTGAGTGTTTGGTGCGGTCGCAAAGTGAGAGTTCACCTCTCTACAGGGTGTCCCCGTTACAGTATATAGTTAAGCGCACTCGCTTAACTCTCTTCTGAGAATTCATGTTTTATCCTACAGTTTGGACATTGTTAGATTACGAGTCGCTTGTCTGGTACAGGAAGCACCGTGTGGAAAGAACAATTTCTTCAACTATGGCTGTGTTCAGGTTTGATTCTCGTCCTGAATGGATGACTGATATTGAACAAGAAATATCTCGAACCGCTGCAAGAGCAGACCTGAAGAGATTAGGTTGGCGGCCAATCCAGCAGCTCCTGACATATGACATTGTGGACTACCCTACCTTTGAGATTGAAATACCTCGTACGGTCAGAGAGATGGAGATTGAAGACCCTTGCGCCTTCCTCTAAAGTTTCACTCATGACACGTCAGTAGGACGAAGAATACCCCACAATAGACGACAGAAGATGATTTTTGCTGATTTCACACAAGATCTCGTTAAACCATACATACTTGAGGAAATCACACGGCAAATGCAAGATGCATAAAGCTACCTCATCAATGTTGCTAAAGAGCATGAGCATGCATTTGAAACTGAGATTGTGGAAAACGCTAATAGTTGGATGGAATACCAGCGAAAAACCTTCTGCCAGTTAGATATGTCCGATCAGATGATTCGGAAATGGGTAAACGCCTTGGAGGAGGCCGCTGCCCAGGGGTACTCCATTGACGCTGAGAATGACGTGCTTATGAATGCTGCCCCTGCCCTTCCTTTGACAATAGAACCCGCTCCTCATTATGCTGCTGAAGTTGCAGCCTGCATGATTAATGAGAAATATCAACCTTCGTTGAATGAAGTGGGTAGACAATTCATCACACAGCAAGAGCAGCTTGCGGAAATGCAAAAGCAGGTGGCCGAAGCAGATGAACGTCGAACCCGTCTCGAAGTGGCCTTTGCTTAGGTTTTCCCCTCTCGGGGAACAACTCCTTCTGTGAAAAATCTCCGGCCATCGTCACGTCCTCTTTGGGTTACGAAATTTGGCTCCATTTCATCGGGGAAATCATGGAGACAGAATTCTCCACAGCCGCCCCCTCCAGAGGCTGTCCCCGCAACCCCCTCCCCCTTACCATGATCGTCGGTGGTACCTGCCCCTTTGGCAGTGGAACAAAATACGCCAGTGATCCATATCGAACGAGAATGACCCTGTGCGGTAGCAGGGCAAACCCCTCTACCCACCACTCCACAAGTACAAGGTGCCTTTGTTTCGGCAATAGCACTACCCGCACCAGCAAAGCCTTCGGTAATGTTGGATCTCCCAGTTTTTCCGGAAGTAAGCAATATTCGCTATGCGCATTGGTTTCCATGTCTCAAGAGTGACTTTGAGCCGATCAAGATTTTGTCTCGACCTTTGAACGACGCTCCTCAGCCAAAGTCAAAACAGAACCATTGCGGGTACTGTGAGAGTGTGAGGCACACTAGGCATAGTGACTGCCCTGATTTTTTAAGGGACTATACAGTTAACACTCGTGCCGCTAGTCAACAACCTCCTCCCCCACCGTCTAACCCATTACCTGAGAGAATAGATGAAGACGTGCCTGGCGAAGATGGTTTTAGTGGATATCATTCCGCTAGGGGAGGCCCCAGCAGCAACACTGGTAGCAGTGGAGGAAGTCTTCCTCTGGGTGGTGGAAACGCTGGAGGTGGTTGAGACTAGGGTGATTCTAACTCCTCGTCAGATGGCGCTTCTGACTCCTCCCTTCCCGATCTGTGGAAATTCCTAGGAAGACGCAAGTACCACTTGAATGATGCGAGGAAGGAAAAGTATCATAGGCGGTGTCATGAGCTTGCTGAGTATCTTTAGAAACAAGAGAAGGGAAAGAAGTTAGCGGATCGACCGAAGAAACGTGAGAAATTTGGTTTCAATCTGTTCAAAGGTGACTCTACCGATACTCAACGCTTCATACAGGATTGCGTGATCAAGCTGCAGTATTTTAGGGAATCCCTCTGTAAGGTTTGGGATAAAGTTGGTTTGGTAATTCCCCTTCTCCAAGAACCTGCCAAAAAATGGCACCAGAGCATATACCCATACGCTAGTGAAGCGGGTGCCGGTCGAGCAGGTATTCCCTTCGATCCGAAAATATCCTTCGCACTTGGGAACCTTTTCGGCAACGGCTGGTGTCAAGTTTTTGTGGACACTGTGATCGGGATCGCGCTCTTAGGGAGTGGAATCCTTTGACTATGAAGGCCGGTAAGATCGATCACTTTTGTGACCAGCTGATGAGACTGGCTTTGGAGTTGGGATATAGCGCCAATTTTGTCAAGGACAAAGCCCGAGTAGGTATAACTACAGACCTTTGCAATGAATGGGCTTTGAAAACTCCGCTTCCCAACGAATACGTGGAATATATCAATCTTCTCCGTCAAACCGGGCATTAGTTTGAAGATGTTGCTTCCTTTAACCGGACGGTTACAAGGGAAAAACATTATTCCAAACTGGAAAAGAGCGATGATAGGCAATCGACCGCTAAAAGACAGCGAAAGGATAGGAAAAGCTTGGGGCCACGCCAACAGAAACCCCGCCACCATGTGTCTGGGTCTTCATGCCCTCAAGAAACAGAGCACATGAAAATGCATCGTGATATTCCTCAGACTCTGATTGACAAACACAAACGGTTGAATCCATGCTCTCCATGTGGTCAAGCCGGTCACTACTGGGCCAAGTGTCCTTCAGCTACTCCAGTTGTTGCGTCCTCTCGAATTAATCAAAAACGAGAGGCCGGTGAAGCTGGATACGAAGCCACCCAAGTCCCGAAATCGCGACGCATTGAAGCTTTTGCGAAACCTGCTGTTAAGCAAGTTATAGCCGAGGTCCGCGGATCACCACCTCCAGATTTGGATATCTTGGAGATTGATACCGATATGGACGGCTAGGTGAGATCTATCCCAAGAGGTGATAGGAATGCGAAAGCTAACTCTACTCTAGTGCCTAGAAGAGCTGATGAGATAGATGACGGAAACGAAGCAGTAATGTTCCCCACCAGAGGTGCAACATATTGAAACTAATATCTGACTATAGGGATAGCATGATTGGTTGGGTTTCTTTTGTTACATTGGGAATGGTTGCGGTACTTTGTTTTCCGGTTTTGTTTTATTTTCTTGTGCGATTTTGTGAAACTGTTATTTGGTTATCTCATACTGTTTGGAATTTTGGATTGAATTTGGTTATGTGTTGATTTGGTCAGGCTGGACTTGACTTAGCAATTGAAGTGATTTTGCAAGTTTCCCTGAGGAGGGTGAAATACCCGAAATCATGCTGGCGTGATACTAAACAGCCAAGCTATTGAACCGTAAAGTTTATCAAGTGATAAAAGTTATTCACGACCCGTTGTGGCCGCTCTTGTATCGAAAGGCAAGAGATATTTATTAGCTATTGTAAAACCATACCAAATTCTTCTGGAAAATTACTAACCGCAATGTTCAGGGACAAGAGACCCGATAAACGGTTGAGGCTTGCAGGCCCACCACGACATACAAGATCCATTAACGTGAGAGTGAGAGTGGAATGGAGCCACATTCAAGAGAGTCTAAGTGGTGAAGCCCGCTTATTGTTAGATAGTGGCGCTACTGGGGCTGTATTAAGCAGTGATTGGGTTAAGAATACCCAAGTACCTTGTGTATGTCGGAAGGAACCGACACCGATTTTAGATGCCAGTGGAAACCACATTCCCGGCTCAGCTCTACACTATACCACTACGCTGGATATCTACATAGGAGACCATATGACTAAAATGCGATTTGAAGTTGCAGATATGCCGGCAGGCAAAGTGAATAGTTACCTGCCAATGTCATGGCTAAAGGACCACAACCCAGACATTAACTGGGAGAAGTGCCGTCTTAAGTGGCGATCAGAATATTGTAAAGCCCACTGCCTAAGGAAAGAAATACGCATAGAGTTCATTAGAGAAGAGGAACTCTGAGCCGAAGACCCCGACAATATCTTTGTCATGGGTATGGCCCTTTATACTGATGAAGACGGTGAGGATATCCACGTTATACTGATGAAGACGGCAAGGATATCAAGATTAAGATTCTCTCTGAATATAAAGACCATGCATATATATTCAGTCAGGAGAAAATCAATGCTTTGCCAGAGCATAGTAAATACAATCACCGTATCGACTTGATTCCTGAGGCCAAATTACCAGATGGGCCTATCTATTCCTTGTCTAAGAAGGAATTGGACGCACTTTGGGATTATATTAGGGAAATGGAAGACCATGGAAAGATTAGAAGATCTTCCTCGCCAATAGGCGCCCCTATATTATTTGTGCCGAAGCTTGATGGAACGCTTTGGTTATGTGTTGATTACCAAGGGTTAAACAAGATTACTGTCGAGAATAAGTATCCATTGCCCTTGATGAGCGAGCTTAGGAGTAGGCTCGGTAAAGCCACTATCTTCACAAAATTGCATTTGAAGAATGGCTATTACCTTATCCACATGGCGGAAGGTGAAGAATGGAAGACCGCTTTGAAAAGCAGATACGGTCTTTATAAGTACAACGTGATAACCTTTGGGTTATGGAACACAGTATCAACGTTGCAGAGTATGATTAATGATATATTCCGTGACATGTTAGATGTCGGAGTCATCGCCTATATGGATGACATAATCAACTATGCGGAGACAGTTGAAGGACTTGGCGCCCTGGTAAGGCCGGTCATTGAAAGGCTGAGAAAGGCACACCTTTGCGTTAGCATTAAGAAGTCAAGCTTCCATCAACAGGAAGTAGAGTTCCTTGCATATAGGATATCCGACAGAGGAATCTTTATGACAAGTACAAAAGTTGAAGAGATCCGGGCATGGTCAACGTGCGAGAAGGTGTCTATGTGCAAACCTTTATGGGCTTTGCCAATTTCTATCATCGGTTCATAAAAGGATTTAGCAAGATAGCCAAACCATTAACGGACTTGACAAAGAAAGGTATCAAATGGACATGGACTCCTTCATGTCAGGTTGCTTTTGACAAATTGAAGGAGATGTTTACCACAGGTCCGATTCTGACACACTTTGATGACACACGTCCAACTAAGTTGGAAACCGACACTAGTCACTTTGCATTAGGAGCCGTATTATCTCAACTCTGTGAGGATGAGAAGTGGCATCCTGTAGCATTTCATAGTAGAAAATTCTCACCAGCAGAGATAAATTATGACGTCCATAATAAGGAAATGGCGGCAATAGTGGCAGCCTTTAAGGAATGGGCATATATGTTGATGTTGGTTGATGATCAGATATTGGTGTAAACTGATCACAAAAATTTAGAGTACTTTAATACTACCAAGACTCCAAACAGTAGACAACATCGCTGGGCAGAATTTCTACAACGGTTGAATTTTAAGGTTATTTATAGAGAGGGACGGTTAAATGAAAAGGCTGATGCTTTGTCGAGATGTAGGGACTACCGCCCTGAAGGGGGGAGTAATTCCGAAAATTATACATTTTTCGCCCTGGACAGTATATTCGAGTGGAGCCTGTCATCTTGCGACCACCTGTGTTGCAGACTTGCCAAGGGTTTCGGTTGCAGACAACATTTCATGAGGCTCTTATGAAGGCAGCTGATAGTGATCAAACCTATTTAGCAACGCTAAAGGAACTCCTCAAAGGCGATAGTAAGGTCGATAAAGGTTTTTGTATCGAAAGGACTTGCTTCTGTATAAAAACAGGTGGTACATTCCAAAGGATAAAGGTCTAAGGCGAACGATCATGGAGGCAGAACATAATTCAAAGATTGCTGCACACTTTGGAACATACAAGACCATTGGTAGGGTTAGGGCTAACTTCTAATGGCGAAAGATAGATGAAAATATTACTGAGTACGTTCGCTCTTGCGATGTATGTCAACGTAATAAAGTGATTCCGCATAAGAAGTATGGACTCCTAGAATACTTAGAAGTTCATATTAGACCATGGACGGCAATATCCATGGACTTCATTGTTGGGTTACTAAAGTCCGATGGGTATACGAAGATATGGGTCATCATAGACAGGCTCACCAAGATGGCACACTTCATAACACTAAGGACTGAAGAACATGTTAAGGAACTGGCCTTGACGTTTGTGAAAGAAATCTGGCACCTCCATGGGCTTCCTGAATCAATTGTCTCTGACCGAGATACCCGATTCACGTCTAAATTTTGGACAAGCCTGATGTAGCTATTGCACGTAAAGCTAAACATCTCTACCGCATTCCACCCAGAAAGCAATGGGCAAACAAAAAGGGTTAATCAGACACTTGAACAATATTGAAGATGTTATTGTTTATATCAGCAAGACGATTGGGTATCCGTGTTACCTTTTGCGGATCATGCGTATAATACTTCAATGTCGGAATCTACAAAGGCAAGTTCATTTGAAATAAAGAATAGATTCTCCCCACAGACTCAGTGGTCGGGAATAGTGTCGGATAACAAAGGAATCCACCCCGACAGTGAGCTTGTTGTAAAAGATTGGGAAGGCACATGGCAAGAGATCCAAGAAACAATACAGCCTGCACAAGAAAGGCAACAGAAATGGCATGATCAAAAGCGACAGCCAGCTCCGGAATATGTCACATTAGAAGATGTCATACAAGGCTGAGCTAAGAAAGCGGATAGGGTTATGGTAAACCGCAAGAACCTCCGTACAAAAAGGCCTCTGGAAAAACTAGATCATAAGATGTTTTGACCCTTTGTTGTAAAAGGCCAGGTGGGGTCAAGGTCCTATGAGATTGAGCTGCCGGAAAGATAGGACATCTATCCTGTATTCCATGTTAGTCTGTTGGAACCCTATCGTGAGGATCCTGTGGGCAGGCCTCAAATGATAATACCAACACTTGACATAGTAGACAATGAGCCTAGCTATGTTGTTGCGGAAGTGGTTGATATCCGATGGTATGGGAATCTTAAGTTGAAGTTCTCACACCGCTTTTTGCAATATATGGTTGCTTGGGAAGGGTATGGTCCAGAAGAGAATTCTTGGGAACGGTTCAAGATGTTAGAAGATACCGCAATGCAGGCATAGCAACAGTTCTATGAGAGGTATCCGTCTAAACCCAAAAACCATAGGGTTCTTGACAATCAAAATCGTGGAACTAAGAGACGACGTTGACGGTCTGAGGACTGACCAAGAGAAGAGGGGAGTAGTATAACGACCCTACGATAGGTAGCAACAATAAATACAACCTTAGCCCAGAGGGTATACCAAGTGGTAACCAGAGGTGGTATGGTCTCTGATACAAATAGCTGGTTAACCTAGGACTAAGTCTAGGGAATTGTTGAGTAGCCTTGGGTACTCTATAAGGCAGGGTAACCTTTCGGAGAACATTCACCTAAGGGCAAGAGAATTATGGGAATGTTACACGGACCTCCGCGAAGACCTTGGTGGTCAACTGCAGGACTTCCGGAGTGGTTAATGGCATAAGAAGGCCAAGTTACACTACCTTGGGAATTTGGTCATTATGTCCATTGACCCCAGTTACCCTACTGAGATGTCCAAGTTACCCTACCTTCACCGGCAAAGTCATCCTAGAACTTAGAGGTCGATTGCCTCACATTCTATGGGCTCTTAGATGTTCTTAGACACATACGCATCTGGGTGGCGAGGCCCCACGGCTGTATCAGGCTGGCCTGAACATACTATGGAACATGGGCAGGTTTAACTAACACCCCCCTCTGGCCCCAGCGTTGGAACGGCGCGTCATAGGCAGACGGCTGTTTAGTTGCTCGTTTTCTAATTAAAAGAGGTCATTGGAGCAGCTGACGTAATACTGTATAAGTCGTGGCCGTCCGTCCGACTGAATATTCTTCGGAGGATATATAAGGGGAGTATGGGTAACCGCCAAAATGGGGGTCACCCATATATGGTCTGTCCGGCAACTAGGGGTCTATCTTAGCCTACGGGTAGTAGGGTAGTCCTCCTAGTGGTACTTAGGTAGTGCAAGGAGGCCAGGGAGCTTTCGGGACAAATACCTCATTAACCAGCCGGGACCTTCTCCCCTTGATTTGTAGCATTACTTTGCGTTGTTATTGGACTCTAGAGGTATGAGTCTTATCACGGTAGAGTATGTCCCGAGAGGCTGGCTATAGGTACCACCCACTTAGCCAACCATCGGATACATCTCAAAGGGGAAGCTTGCATGTCAATTTACCACATTGGATAGTCGCGTAGATTAAATTATGGACTACATAGCTTGTATAGACGAAACTACCACTGGGCCAGTGAGTGCACCACCTAGGTATTGACTCCGGTTGTTGTCATAACAGTTAGCCACTGGTATGACTTCGATAGGAAGAGCTTTTCCACCTGCGGTTGTATTGGAGATGGATTGCAGAAACTGATATCCTATTGACGGAGTTAAGCGTACCCGAGTTGGTCCGACACTTCCGGCAGGATATATCCTGATGGAGGGTAGACCTCGGATATTCTGAGCAGGACAGGGTACTCACACAAGGTCGGAGTAGTGGTGAATGTCCAAGGCTTAAATCTGATTTCTACTTAAGTTTACTCGTTTTGCATTCTACTTCGACAACCAACTTTTCCTCAAGATAACTAAATTCTGTGAACCTTCGAGATTAACTATATTAAGTTTTACAGTTGATTCTTCTGAATTATTTTACCTCATCTTTGTCTTCTACTTTGAGTGTTTGGTGCGGTCGCAACCTTAGAGTCCACCTCTCTACAGGGTGCCCCCGTTACAGGTACAATCTCCAACTATAAGTACTAGTCTTGACTGGCCAGACTTTTTGCACTTCAGGGTTTTACACAATACTACACAATGGGAACAGTGGTTAAGCCTTTATTCCAAGGAACATTATGGATGCAAGCCCCTCCTACATGATTGCTATCTCACTCATGGCTAGAATAAGCAAAGCAAATCTCCCATTTGGCTCTCCCAAGAAGTTTGAAATGCTGGAACCTTGCTGTCAATCTTGCCTCAATGGTTTTCATCATCAAGAGATAAAGTTACAATTGTTTTTGAATATATTAATAAGGACTTAGCTCAGTCAGATGCAGTAGTATCTGAAATGTTTAGTGACCTTAATCTTGCATCATCTGATCATGAGGTTCTAGAGACTATCTCCTCTGATTCACCTTCGCCTCTGCCTTCACTCCGGTCATCCTCCTCATATCAGCTTCATTCCTCTCCTCCCCCACCAAATATTGGCACAATCATGTCGCCAAGACTTAGTACTAATTTGCTAGATCAAATAGTCGTTCCACCTGAATGGTCAAGTTCAGACTCTGTGTTTCCCACCATTGAACAACTAATTGCGACCACTAGTACCTTGACACCTGACAATCGCCTCACATTACCTATCATTACCCTGCGTCCTGCAATGCCACATCCATCCTTCTTACCCCTTTCTACTATTCCTGATTCTCCAGAAATACCTCGACCTCTTCATATATTACCACCAACCGCCATAGATACTAATACACAAATTCCACTCCGCTCTACCTCCAAGCTTAGTTATGTTTACCCTATCTTGATTTCCTAAGATCCAGTATGTGGACATACCCTCTTCTTTGCATCATCTTTGTAATCATACTTGTCCCTACAAGTACAATACTCGAGTACTCCTTGCTACTCTAGCATAATGGCTCAAGTTCTATGCAAGTACAAGTAGATGAATTGACCAGTGTGACTACAAAGCGTTTTCAGAAGAGCGTATATACTAATATTGGGTACAGCATAGTCAGATCGACCTTCCAAGTTCCTCACCTCCCCAGGTATCTATACAACAAGACTCGGAGGGTAAAAATCACCGAGTTCTACGTCCAAGAGACGATAGAAGGCATGCCCCAAAGCATGTTCGCTCTGGCTCTGAATTGAATCTCAAATAACATGTTTCCTACTTCTTTTCATTACATTTTTTATTTTGATCGTGGGTTTCTTTTTCCTCTATTGTTCAGTGGAATGGCTTGTTCTCCTTACTGGCCTGTTTTCCTTACTGGCTCTGTTTGTTGGAAATGGCCAAGACTGCTCACCATTATCGTTACTGCTACTGCAGCATCCCCAACTACTGACCTAATACATAGATTCTCATTTGCGCTGTACACGAAACACAACGGCTAGCACCTGCTATGCACTATCGCTCTCATACGGATTTAGTACTACTAGTGGATACGGAGGCCCAACATCTACCACTACATCTCTAGTGCACCAACGTCAAACAATATCAAACGTACAATAAAACATCAACATCCATGATTGGCCAATACTGACTTCATCCAATACCATGATCTCTACCATTGGGAGAGCACTCAACTGAAGCCCTCTGAGACTCGGTTCCTATCACCACTGTGATTCCGAGTGTTGAAAGGCAAAGCAGAGAAGAGACAGAATCTCAGGTGAGATTGCGCATGTGCACGACACATGCTTGGGTGGATAGTATTCCGCAACGAAGAATATAAGACAGTTGGATCTTCCCTTTGTTCATTTCATTATCCGCTCACTTGTTAATCATCTCTTTAGGTGGTTTCCTCTCAGTATTGATTGTCCGCTTCTTTTGTCGTTCGGTTTTCTGTCCTTTTGCTACTCGTGCCAAGGTTGTGGCGTGTGGCCGCAACCCAGGATGTTCGCAGGCTCACAATCTGGGCACTCCTACAGAGTGCCTGACTGCTCAACACAACTAAGTTGTGTTGAGCCGTAAAGTTGTGTTGAGCCGTCAGGCACTCTGTAGCAGTGCCCAGGTTGTGAGCCTGCGAACATCCTGGGTTGCGGCCACACGCCGCAACCTTGGCACGAGTAAGTCTCTATTATGTTCTTTATATTTCTACAACTATACAAAATTGATCAAATTCCACACTCAACCAGAACGTGCGCTCCATTCCACTGTGCAGTAACCTTTGTTGTAAAACTGTTACTGTACGTCCATACTGACTGTGTTACTGGACTTCAATTAATTTGATATTTTTTCCTTGAACGTGATTTTTATTTTTATTTTTGGCCTTTCTTCAGCATGTTAGTTACCTCCCCCATGATGCCTATGATGATGATAAAGTTTACTCCCTACACAATTCTGATAGTTGAGGGACTTTTTACTTTTTTTTTTGAATTTGAAGTTTTAAGTTTTCGTGTTGTGGCGGTTTTGTCGCTATAGGCCGCCGTACTCTCCCGCCCGCTACCTTTCTCGTCATGAAAAGGTTCACCCATTATAGGGCGGGTATGACACTTGGGGGGTGTAGAATAGTGCCGGATGAGTATTCCTCTTGGGGAGGTATACGGTGAGCGTACATCCTCGGCGTATGTTCGGGTATTAAAAAAAAAGCCTATCAACACATATACGATTGGGTCTTGAGGGAAGATATTCCCAATTACTCTGTTAACATTTTCCCGGAAGATCGGGATCTTACATCTTTTAACAGAATACACATTTGGGGTTTTGTGGATCAACTCCGTAGGGTGGTTGGATGAGCATTTGTATAGCTTATGCCATCAAGGCACTGCTGGGGGAGGGTTGCTGCCACAGGTATTGGTGCGGGTGCCATAGCAGCCACTAGTATTTTCAGTAGACGAGCTTGGTCTGGAGTGTTAGTTGCAGGAGAGGTTTCGCAAGACTATCTTCCTCCACCCATACGACCTTTGTGGGAAGTATTTTTAACACCGTGCCTTTACGCTTTACTCTTGAGCGCCTAACATAGCCACTCCAAAATTGAGATAAAATCATCTATTCATAAAAACCACCAAACGAATCACAATTCCCTTAGCGATAATCGACAAGCCCTACCCGCAAATCCATGAGCCTGCATGCTCCAAATCAGGAGCCTAAATGGTATAAACCAGCTTCAACTGACTCGCCTTCCCAGCCTTAACCTCTGCAAACCCATCCTTGACACCCTCCAAGCCTCCGGGGATCACCCTGATGCCCTGCAACTTGTACTTCCCTTCAGCAAGCAACTTTTCAAAGATGGGGGAGAATTTCTTAATCAAAGCTATGGCGGAGGGGTTGGCAGGGTAGTCGTTCCCCATGAAAGAGTACGCCTGATCCTATTAGTTATGAAACGATATTTGAGGTGATAGGAGAGAGGGGGGAATACCCTGCCGGGGGTGCCAAAGGCATCGATATTAAGCATCTCAACGTCCTTCCTGGTGGCTTTCTCGGGTGGGACGGGGATGGTGCAGGCGACCTTTCCGCCCTTTTTCCAGATATCAGTTTTAGTTATGAACCTTCATAGAAATGGGTTAGGGCTACCTAGATGCTGATGCAGTTGAGAACAATCTTGGTGGAATCACCCTGGCTGATGCTATCGTGGGCGTACTAAAAACAATTAGCTATACAGGTTGGAGGGCGGGCGCGGAAGTTTAACTTACCCGAAGATCATCCCCGACCACTGACTTAATATGCTTAATGCACTCGTCGGTATCCCTGTACTCAAAAACGTACTCCGCACCAAGACCCTTCACCAACTCATGATTCCTCTTACTCACCGTAGCAACGATCCTAAACCCAGATGATTTCGCAAATTAAATAACAGATTGCGAATCTGAGCTGCTTCCCCTATAAACGAGCAACTACAAATCATCAGCATAGCTCCGAATGTACACCAACATTAGAGCACTCACCAAAGTCCCCTCCTCAAGTTTCCCCTCTTCCGGGACGGTGAAATTTAACTGGTGGTAAAGACTCTACGATGCACTCACAACTGCTGGGCCGAGAGCGGAAGCCTGTATAAGGTCGATATTCTCTAAAACCTTCCACATAATGTGCTTATCGGCCGGGATGTACTCTTGATAAGCCCCTTCGGTGGGAGTGTGTGTATTGCATCCGTGAACCATGCCGGAGACTCTATCACCCGGGGCAAATCCACCAGAAGTGCCCGGGTCCGTTCTTTCGACGGTGCTGGCGAAGTCGAAGCCGACAGAGGAGCCCTATCTCTGGTTAGTGGGGGTCATAACAGGGAAGAGAAAAAGACAGCCCACATAGTCGATGATTCCCCTAGTGTTTCTCATTAGCACATGCAATTTATCATCCCCGGAAAGAGAGCTCAGGATCACTTACTTGTCGATGGGGTTATGAGCAGCTGCCACAACCTTGACGAGACACTGACCTTCTTTGATATCCGGAATTGGAACTTCGACGAAAGAGAGACTTCCCCGAGGTTGGTGCTTGACGGCTTTCATGGTAGTCATATTGATGTTTTTTCATCGGATTTGGGGTTGAGTGATAGAGTTGGCTGGGAACTTGAAGCTGATTGATATTCAAAGAACAAGATAAGCGGAAGCAATCTGTAGAAGAGTTGATAAGGAGAGAGAAGACGCCTTAGATCACTTTATCTTTTTATGTTCTCCGTCACCGCGTCTCTCTGCCATAAATGCTCGTCGTATAATAGCCATTCCCGTGAGCAAACTTCGGAACTCTACGGTAGGTATTGTGTGTAACTGAGACCAACAATTCACAACCACGTTAGAAGAAGCATAATCCAATGTTCCTCCTTCACCCCGTGCACTCCCCAATACGAGGCTTGGTAGGCCAGATGCGAACAAGGGTTGCCTGAATACGAGGATGATTTCTTTCTTTCTTTCTTTCTTTTTTGTTATATTCTTCTCTCTTTTTCCAACTAAATTTCCTCTAGGATTGGGGAGCCAATCAGAGCGTGAGTCACACGATATAGGAATACAATCACTTGCCGAGCAATAATCAATGACCTAAGTTACTTGCCCATCCCCGCACCCCCAGGAATGTCAAACATGCCCGCCCCCTAATACGGTACAGGACGGCCCTGTCCGTGTTAGCTTACTAATCGCGACACAAATTTACTCCCGACGAAAGAAAAAGACGAAAATACTCCTGTCTTCCATAAATCTTCCATAAATCAGCTGCTTACTAATTCTCCTCTAGGATAGACCAATGACCGGTGTACAGTACTGGTGCAACGGTGTCTCGATTACTGGAGTAGGGCTAAGGGTGGCCAAGGGAAAGCTGAATCGAATGAGCTAAACAGACTTTGAGGGGCAGGGGGCTGCAATTTTGCCATTACCCCTTGGGGGCATCTCGGGCAGCGGGATTGGCGATCAGGCACGCTACTGTAATCTTGTTTCGAAGTATCATAGTCCACACTTTCCTTCTCTAGCAAACATCGAGAACATAGTGAAGAATCCCTCCTTGCCTGGAACCACCAGTCTGGCTGGCAGGAATTCGGGAGGTGGTTAGTGGAGGGAATATTTTACAACTGGTTAGTATACCGCACCGTACGAACTCGAATAATTGAACCTAGCGCTAAGACGTCTGAAATTTCCTCTCTAGGATAGGCGGGTTGGCGAGCACAGAGCGAAAACTAACCCCCTCAGCCTGAGGTGGAGACAGGAAAAAATGAAAAAAGAGGCAGCCCTTACCAGAAAAGGAAACTCCAGCGTCAGAGCGCGATGTTCAATTATTCGAACTCTTACAGTAGAAGTCGAACAGTTGGTACTTGTACTTGCACGTTGGAGTTGCCTTTACCAGTAAGATTATGAATTGTTTCCCTTTTCTTCTGGGGCGAGCTGAGGAGATTAGTTTTGGCAGTGATTTAGACGGCATATCCCAAGAGCGCGGGTGATAATTATTCAAGTTCCTACGGTAATCATGGCTAGCCTTTTTGTTAAATCTGGGATTGGAGTTGCCTGACCTCTTGTTCAATGTCAATTTCAGAAAGCTCATTGGTAGGTTTGCCCCCCCTTCCAACACCATCAACATCTTTCTTTCTTCCATCGTTGCTACTCAAGTCCTTTCATATTGCCTTCTCAAATTGAGGGACGCAAGGTTCGTAGCTAAAAGTAGGAAAAGTAGGTTATATGAAAAGTTAACGTCCAGGGTGTGAAAAAGATGATTGGGAAATTACACCACTGCGGACCTTTTCTTTGTTGATAATAGCATAATCGAGAGCTAACCAAACGCTTATATGAAGAGAGTTGAGGAGGTTCAGGGGCATAGGTGGAAGGTTTATCAAGATATCTGGAAACTGCCAGGGGAAAACACCATTTTTGGAAACAAATTGGACGCACTTCCGAACTTCAAAGCCTGGTGGAGCGATTTGCGGAACGCGATATATCCGTTTCAGGGAGGCTGTTCAGTGTCACAGAGAATAGAGTGGGCTGTGACTCTTTGGACCTAATTGTTAATTTGCTGCTCAACTCATTGCGCTGTTCGAGGAGGTCCTGAAAATTTTCTGGGTTAATTGTAAACCTTCCTTCCGTGTCAATAATTTTCCCAAGGAGGCAGAAGGTGTTTATCCTTATGCGATTATTAACATGAGGCCAGAAGTCCGAACGTTTGTTCAAATTAACAAACAATATCCAAGATATCCTACCTTTCAATCCTGCTCTTTGGTTGCCGAAATGATGTCCACAGCTCAATACGCAAGAGCGCCCCCTGAAGTACGAGCCCTTTATTCACTCTTATGACCTGCACTTGCGGCAACTCTATAATCTTCCTAATGGAAAGATTTATCCTTGTGCGGTGCTGGAGGGAGCTGAGAGCAAATATCGATAATTCGTCCGAGACTTCGAAGACGCTGTTTCTATTCTGTAGACGAGACTGGGGTGTTGAATATCACCGGCGATCACTGCGCGCCCAACTATATTTTTTTCTTTGTACCTTTTCTATTTTTCTCAAGTTGTTAGCTATTTGTTCTTTTGTCAGTCATTAGCAATCACACAGTCAGAGGAGCGAGAATGAGAACGAGTATATCTGGCTAGTATATAGTATCGGCGATTCGGATATATGGCCGGAGTGGGACGGAAGGAAGAACGGACAAGGATTAGGATGCTGAGCGCAAAGGGAACCGGAATTCACTTATTCCGATTGCATCTCGTCTCGTGTTGGGTTCCTGCCTTTTGAGAAGGGAGGAATGGTCTTTGCATTTTGTATATAAACCCTCTGTCTAGCCATTGAGTAAAAGGGCAAGCTCGCCAGATACGAATCCGCAGAATAGACACAGTTCTCCTCCTTGACTTCTTTGTCCTTCTTCATTGACTCCGCCCGTTCTTCTTGTCTCAGGATCTCATAACAACACCGCGGTGGCTAAGATGGAACAGTCGGGGGAAGCAAAGCGGATTGCCGCGGGGGCGAAACATGCCGCAGCAGCCAAAAAGCGAGCTGCGACTATTGCTGCAAAGAAAGCTGAGGTTAGCGAGAAGAGGACGCGGGGGAGTCTAGTTATAGAGTTGCTAAAAGGGGGAAACGCCGCAAGCTCGATCCTAAGAAACAAGGATTCGCTTTTTGAGTGTTCGGGGGCGTTTGCTTTTGGCTTTCGCCCGCTGTTTCACTTTAGTGAGCGCTTGATTGAGCGGTCATATAATTCAGCGATTTAACAGGCATCTACTGAAGCGATCATTTGATTAACCGAGCACTTGAGTTAGCGGGCATTTGATTTAGCGGGCATTTGATTTCGCGGGCATTTGACTTAACCAGAATTGGTTCCTGTCATCCTCTCACAACATCCCACAATCTCCTTCCCCCAGAGTGTTTATCGCATTTACTGGGAGGCCGGATGGAGGAGGACTATCGAGAAGAGCCCACGGTTGATTCGATGGTTTTTTTGCGTCATGTGATCTCTTGATTCGGCTCCCCCGTTGCTTGGGCTGCTATTAGAGGTTTTTACTACCGTAAGAACTAGAATAATTGAACCTCACGCTAGGACGTTGGAGTTGCCTTTGCTGGTAAGGTCTGACTCTTTTTCTTTTTCTTCTGTCTTAAGCACGGCCTGAGGGTCAATTTTCGCCGTGCGCTCGGCCCCCTATCCAAATGAGGGAATTTCAGACGTCTTCGGGCGAGGTTCAATTATTCCAGTTCTTACGGTATATATCATACCCGGGGAGAGGGAGAGGCGTGATTGAGCATTTCTCTCCGGAGAGGCGTTTTGATTCTATGACACATGCCTACATGAGTGAGGATTCGGTTCATATTGGAGGGGAGCTGCTTTTTCATAGGAAGCCTTGATCTACCTTTGGATCAGGTTGAGGAATGTGGGACGGGTTTTTTGCTCATCGTTTTTTTTCCTTCTTGTATTAATATTGGGGATAGCGGTGTTCTTGCCGGGCCCGACTTGTGGTGGATTTCCTGCGCATCGCACGGGTACGGTGGCACTTTTTCTAGATGTATGTACCGTACTGTAGTGCGAGATAGATTGGGGGGTTGAGTTGGCTTAAGTTACCTGGGGAGTGGAATCCCCTTGGGTTGAATGACGCATAGACTTTCTAACCCTCCCTTTCTTATAGAGAATATAGCTATTGAACCTTCTTCTTCCTTGTCGTTGTGAGTTGCTTGGCATTAGTTTCGTTTCACCGCTCGTCACTCATTGTCTTTCAATCGTATGTGTTGCAATGCCCGGTCGTCTCTTGTCCCCGCCTTTGCTTTGGGGCAAGAGTTTATTTGGTAATTTCCCTTGGGGAGTTTTTTTCTTAGCCCACAATTGATGCCACAAAGGGGATTTAGATTGGGGCTTTAACTGAGAGGTAAAGTTCATGTATGCGTCAAAGTGGGAAAAGGGTTAGCTGTGGCAAATTGTGCTAAGAGGTGGAAGAAAGAAAAACCATTTGAGAAGGTCGAGCTCTAATAGCTTATTTTTAAGAGAAAAGAAATCCATGATAATAGGCATTAGGGAGAGGACTGGAGAGTAAATAATTGGCTGCTGTTGAGAATTGGATGGTGGGTGCGAGTAGTGACCTGTTGTTAATCATCGGCACTCACTCCGTGGCAGGCCATCGGTCATTATTCCTACTACCCCGCTCTTACCAATCACTTAGAACTTACTAGAATGATATCGGAAGAATCACAGAAGTCACACCCTCATGCACGATGAGTTGGCAAAGCGGTGAAGAATTGAGGGGAATGAGGGGAAAGAACATATGGCGTGAGAAAGAAGGGAAATGGTATGATCACATTGAGGAAACAGACAGAAGAACTTGTATTGATTTTTGTATTTAAATAACTCCCCCCACCCGCAATTGTTAGTAGGGCAGGTCCCGAATTATATCTTCTCGTCCTTTGATATCTATTTGTCTTCCATCACCCAAGCCTTAAGTTCCTGTTGATAGTCGAATTTCGACCAACAATTTTGTCATGACCATCATCCATTTTTGAAATTCAGGTTGTCTTGTGAGGGGGTGACGGACTGGTAGGAGAAGCAGCTGTTAGTTCAAGGTGAGGAGGAGGAGCGAAGGGAGTTGCTAACCTTCTGGAGGGGTAGATAAAGAGGCCTCTGGCTAGGTCAGATTAATTTCAGAGAAAGGGCATGAGGGGGAATTACCTATTACGCTATATCCTCAAAGATTAATTTTGCCATAGCACCGAGCTCCGCAAAGGTTAAAATAACGTCATGGGGCCCTTCTTCCTCTTCCGGGGGTGGGGGGTTGTCTTCCTCGTCGGGGGGGGGCTTTCTTCCACGGGGGGGGGGCTTTATTC